>Ga0209749_1001589_pt1 | contig 19063 bp, 1 predicted proteins | sample EPASupsiteSAE347_FD_187267 | JGI IMG/M metagenome (GOLD analysis project Ga0209749, IMG submission 187267) | Bioremediated contaminated groundwater from EPA Superfund site, New Mexico - Sample SAE3-47 (SPAdes) (version 2) | ecosystem: Environmental > Aquatic > Deep subsurface > Groundwater >... | reverse complement strand
ATATGAGGGTTAGATTATGTCATTTCACAATTCCAGAAACCTGAATAGCGCAGTAGACAATGATAGGAAGATTCCGAGTCATACGTTTTCGGTTAGCAGAAGATCTACGTCGCAATCGTTGTCAGATTCATTGTATTAATACCATGCTGAAGGAGCCTCAAAATGAATTATGCAATTAGTTCGCTAAATAAAAATAAAAAAATGATCGAGCTTATTTCGAATGAGTTTAAACAATCAGAGTGCAGGCAGAACTTCCTGACGAAGCGCATATGTATTGTATTCATTCTGCTTATGGTCTTTACAGTCTCAGCGCATGGAGACTGCTCGGATCTGACATATTCCATTGCCAGTCCAACAAACGATTACTCAATAACAGTCTGCAGTCCAAATCCATCATATTTTAAGGCCAGTATTTCCAATACCAACACTGCCGGCAGCGACTGCACAGCTTCCGGCCTCAAGGCCACGGTTACCCTCCCTGCCGGGTTTAAATACAGCACAGGATCAACGACAATTCAATCTCCCAGTGGCGGTTCAACTGTTTCTACTGTAGATCCTACTATCAGCGGCCAGACCCTTACCTGGGATCTTGGTACAACTCCAGGAAACCTGGGTCCGGGTGCATCTGTTGGGATCATCTTTGCAGTCACTGCCGACTGCGAAGCCAATCCTGCCAACAGCCATCCAATTGATCTGGCAATAGAATATACAATGGGCACACTTAAGACACCTTCAGCAGTCAGCACTCCTCAGACCATACTTATCAAAAGAGGCCAACTCAACATAGAAAAGGTCTCGATCACAACACCAAATTCAGGATCTGTGATCACTGCAGCTGTTGGGGACTATGTGGAATGGAACCTGGTGGTAAAAAATGCTGCTGCAGGGGAAGCTGCCGGGCCGCTTTATAACATAGAGATCTCCGACCAATTCGACTCAGGACTGCAGCTTATTTCCATAACTGCCCCTGCCGGTGACACCAGCACGGTTATTACCTCGGGAAACCCGGCCACCATCGCGATACCTGGACCGATAAATCCTGGAGAGACCTGGACCGGAGTGATTAAAGCCAAGGTGGTAGGGTGCAGCAACCTGGTAGAAACAGCCACCGGTTCGTGGGGCTGTAATCCGAAAGCCACCTGTACCGACTCAGTCTTCTCCTTCTTCACCAAGGGCAGCATAAAGATTATTCTTTGGAAGCCGGATCTTGATATCAATCCTATCTACACCAGTGCAGGCTCCTACAGCATACCATACTGCTCATATCAGACGGTAACCCTGCATTATGCGAATACTGGAGCGGGTTCGGCCAGAGGCGTCCATGTTCACATAGGAAACCTGCCATCCCAGTTCCAGGTCAGCAGTCTTCCCGGGAGTACCATCAGTCCTGACCCTGATTACCCGACCGATCCCAGCAAGTTCATCCTCACTATTGGCGACATTGGGCCGGGAGCTTCTGGCGATGCTCAATTCGAACTGAGGATGAAGAGCGACGGATCGGCCTGCAGCGCCACAGAAGGAGTTCTCACCATGGAGCCCGATTACACTGACGACTGCGGGAATCCATGGGCTCCCCCTCTTGAATTAATACACTTCACCGTCGATTCCAGCAAAAAGCCCACCCTGACTTTGACCAAGACGCCGACATCCTCGGGGAGCAATATATTGAAACCGAGTGATGAAAACACACAGGCCAGCTTCGACCTCCAGGTAGTATTTAATAGAAATGGAGGAGGATGTACTGACCCTCTGCCTGTTGATATCATAGATACCTACCCGGTTGGCTTTACCGTTGCAGATAGCGCAGGAGGGATAGTTGATACCACCCTTCGCAGCATAACCTGGCCCAGCACAGATTCTGCTCAGGCCTTGAGCGATGGGGTTGTATGGAAGAAGACGGTCAAACTGGTCCCTGAATCGATAGCGTGTAAAATGTGCACAGGGACTTATGGCACTACTCTGACCGCCCAGCCTCCGATGGGCGTTGACTGTTGCGGTTGCACCCTGTCGGGCAGCGCATCGGCGGATATTATTGTAAATGGACCTACCCTGACCGTCAGCAAGACCGCCTCAGGGCTTCAAAACGGTTATCTTACCCTTAGCGATGTGAGCCAGATAGCAACCTTCGATCTGTCGGCTCTTTATGAAAAGAACGATGGGTGCGCCAATACCCTGGAGACCGAGATTGTTGATGCATATCCGGCCGGCTTCACGGTAGTCGATGGGGCAGGAGGAATAGTAGATACAAATGCCCATACGATTACCTGGTCTAAAACCGGAGGTGATGCTCTGGTCTCAGGATCATCGTGGACAAAGACGGTAAAACTCCAGCCTAGTGCAAGCAGTTGTGGGGGATCTTTCACCAACACCCTGACCGCAACAGAGGTCAATTCCGGCCCAGTATGCCCTCTTCTTTCGGATAGCAAATCGGTGAATATAATGGTGAATTGTGTGGGCGGCACCGGGTCAACTTTTACTGCCACTAAATCATCAACTTCTGCAGATGCATGCAGTGACATAACTTATACCACGACCTATACGTTCCAGAATGCGGTCACAGACTGGACAGGCTATAAATTCGGCGAGCATTCCACCGGACCCCAGGAATATCCAAGCGGAGGTGCGCCTGCGACCTTTGCAGTCTATGATGCAGATGACAGCCAGATCGGATCGACCAAGAACACCTATTTATTGCCGGAGACTGTTTCGGGAATACCTGATCTGGATCTGGGGCCAACCGGCCTTGACCTTCCAGAGCTCCCTCAAAACGGCAAGCTTGTCGTAACTTATACCCTTCACACCACAGGCCCAGGAGACATTATTGATTGGTCGGATCTCACAGCCTTTGACGGCCAGACCTACCACCAGAGCCTGCCTGTGACGATAGAATCCTCAGGCCCACCTAGCTTCAGAGTAAAGCTCAACATTCCTTCTGTGATTGATACCTGTGGGGAGACTGATGCCACCATTGTGGTCACCCAGGACGATAATTACTTCGCCTATGATATGATGAAGGTGACTCTTGATACCGCCAATTACGAGTATGTGGCCGGCTCTGCATCGATTAGCGGTTTCGAGGGTACGGGGCTGGCAACATCAGCAGAGCCGGATCTATCGACTGGCAAGCCTATCTGGAATTTGGGAGACAAGGTAAGGACAACATCAGGCACGGGCACCATAAGCTTCAAGATAAAGAAAGCCTGCGGCACCGGATTTACTGCAAAAGCTTATCTGGATTATAAGGATAAATGCGGCGGAACATATCAGAAAGTCGGATCGGATGAGAAGCCAGTCCTGGTGGGCACTGCCAGGCTGATTCTCGCCCTGACGCCTGAGACCATTTACGCTACTCAAGATACCCAGACCTGGAGGATCTATGTCACCAACACAGGCACGGGCGCTGCTTACAACACCATTGTGACCGATACCCTGGGCAACAACCTTCAATATGTGCCAGGCACGGCAAAGGTAAACGGAGTTGCCTTGGAGCCATTAACTCCCACCTCCAGCATTCTCCAGTGGAAATTTAATAGCATCGATATTAAAATCACACATATCATTGAATTCCAGACCAAATTAACCGGATGCGCACCAGGTCCCAACACCGCTGTGGCCCAATGGGGATGCGATTATGATAATCCCTGTTCAACCACTTCAACACGGACCTCGAACGTCGTCTTGAACACCAACTATCAGTTCGCCATACAGCTGGGCACAGCTTCCATCGACCCCTGTGGAGATAGATCAGGTCCATTTAGCCTCACCATTACCAACTCGGGAGGAGTTCATGCCTATGGTGTAACAGCTACTCAGAACCTGCCGATCGGCCTGGTGATAGTAGATGGCATAGATAATGGGATAACATATGCAGGCAGTCATCAACCTGGTCTCAGTTTCGATTCGGACACCGGCCTGCTATCCCTGGACTTTGCCGGGCAGGATTGGGCGCCAGGAGAATATTGCCAGATATCCTACTATCTGCACTCTGATACCACTCCCCCATGCAAGTTTGATCCCACCGGGGCGTCTACCTCCGCCAGGGTCGATTATCATACTCCCTGCGGTTCAAGTGAGGCATACGCCTCGAATCAGATAGACATATCCAGCGCAAACAGCCAGCTAGAGCTGACAAAAGTCCAGATACATCCGTCCTCCAGCATTGTTGATAAGGATGAAGAGGTATCCTGGAAGATCACTGTAAAAAATCCATCCGGCAATCTCTGGACCGCCAGGAACGTGGTGGTCAAGGATCTGCTGCCTGCCAATACCCAGTTCGTAGCCGTTCCCAATACGCCCGGTTACGAGCCTACCACGACCCCCTATTCTGGAGATGGAACGAGCGGCAACGAACTGACCTGGAATCTCGGCGATATGGCAGTTGGAGCTGAAAAGAGCATCATTGTTAATGCAAAAGTCACCGCCTGCGATGCGGGAAAGAATTCGGCCACGGTCACATGGGGATGCTGTGGTGATACCAAACACACGAGTGCTTCCACCCCCATCAATGTCGATCTAAAGACCAAACCCACCTTCGGCATATCCCAAACATCTAATGTAAATGTCTGCAGCGGGATAATTACCCTGACTATTTCCAATACAGGAGCTACTGCGAAGGGACCATTTACATTGGTAGATACCATTCCGGAGGGTTTCGTCTACAATGGCATTTCTTCCGCTACGATCAACGGCAATGCAGTGACAATGCCCGCGCCCACATCGACCGGTACATCTCCTGCGACCTTGACATGGGATCTTACGGGCCTCTTTACAGACAATAAAATGCTCAAGGACGACTCACTTGTAGTCACTTTCAAGATATTGGATGACGGCACCCATTGCGATAGCTCCGCCACCAATCCGAGAAACGCAGCTACCTTCAGCGGCTATGATCTATGCGGCTATTCAGTCACTCGGACAGCATCCTCGCCGGTCACAATACTTGCGCCCAATCTGATTGTGACCAAGACCCCTCATGACCAGAAAGCAGTGGTGGGTCAGAAGAATTCCTGGACGCTGACTGTTACGAACACAGGAACGGCTGATGCCGAGAATGTCGTAGTGACGGACACCTTTGGATCGGCTTACCAGATCAGCGACCCCGCCAACGATGTGCCTGGAGGGACTATTCAATCAGGCGGATCAGGTACCGTGGTGACATGGTCCCTGCCAACCCTGGCCGGGAACGGCGGATCATGGACAAAGGTAGTCAAGGCAACGCTGACCACAACCAGCTCGGATATGAACAACAATGTCCACGCAGAAGGGAAATGCTCTTCAGGCTGCGTTTACGGCTCAGATGATGACACTGCTGCTGCCACATACGTGACGGTAACCAAGAGTGCTACCGCCAGCACTCTCACCATAGGAGACAAGGTGGATTTCATCATCACCGCCTCCCTTTTGGGCACTGGTGTGCCTTTCACCAACGTGTTGATCAAAGATACCCTTCCCAAGGGCCTGGATGTGGTGGGATCCGATTATTACAGCTGCAGCGATCCTGCCAGCTGCTCAGGAATTGCCGTAACCAAGGAAGTCTCAGGAGAAGATCTGCTCATTACCTGGAGCCTGCCGGACTTTGTCGGTGCCAAGACGGTGCAAATAACTCTGCATGCCGTGGTAAAGGATAAGGTCAATGGCGTATCTTACAACAAAGACGGCGACACCCTGGTCAACAAGGTCGACCTGGTTCGTACCGTCTACGGCCAGACTTCCACGGACAGTGATGACGAGAGCGTGAGTCTGGTGGAGCCTAAGCTGAAGCTGGAAAAGGCCGTAGACAATACGGTGGACCATCCGATAACCCATCATCCGATGTATCATCCAGGAGATACGGTTACTTACACCATAACCCTCTATCATGATGCGAGCAGCCATGCAGCAGCTTATCAAGTAGACGTGCAGGACACGCTGCCCACAGGCATGACCTACGTTCCCGGTTCCATCAATGTAATACAGGGTCCCGCAGGGACTACAGATGATACATCAGCCAGTACAAAAGTCCTCAAGTGGCATTTCGATCAGGTAGAGCAAACATGGGTCTCGGGCAATCCGATCAAGCTCAGCTACCAGGCGAAAATCGATGATAATGTTCAGACCGGTATATTGAACAATAGGGTGATTGCCGACTATTATACCAAGCTCAGCCCAACCGATAACCCGGAGAGAAGAATGGAGCCGGAGCTGACCGCTTCCAAGACCATCAACGCTGCTGTCGCTTGCATAGGAGATAAGGTCTGGGAGGATATAAATGGAAACGGCAGGCAAGATGCCAGCGAGCCGGGCATAACCGGTGCAACTGTTACCCTCTTCAAATCTGACGGCACTCAGGTAGGTTTGCCCTTCACAACCCAGGCAGACGGTGCATACAGCTTCAGCCATCTGGAGCCAGGAGATTATTATTTGTTGTTCTCGCCGCCCCCATCATCGAGCTACGTTTTTACCCCCAAAGGCCTTGGCACGGCTGACACGGACAGCAATGCCGAAAACACAGCCGGTGCAACTTACGGCAAAACCGATACGAGAACCCTATCGATAGGAGAAACCATATCTTGCGATAATACGGTAGATGCAGGCCTGTACATTCCTACATGCCTCAACGGTTTAGCCTGGGTGGACACCAACGGCAACGGCATAAAAGACGGAAGCGAGAATGGGCTGGAAGGTGTCTCTGTCGCCCTCTACAGAAAGGATGATTTCGGAGGCTCTGATGTTCTGAAGGCCACTATATCCACCGATTCAAACGGTGCCTATGGCTTCAGCAACCTTCAGCCGGGAACTTACTATGTGGTATTCACCAAACCCTCAGGAACTAATTACCAATTCATAATCAAGTCAACTGGCAGCGAGACCCAAGTCATGGACTCTAGCGGCAAGACGAGCACAGTCTCTCTATCCTCAGGCCAGACATGTGACAGCACCCTGAAAGCAGGGCTATATCTACCTGCATCCCTGGGCGACTTCGTCTGGCATGATAAGAATGCCAACGGCATTCAGGAAACAGGCGAGATAGGAATATCCGGTGCAACCGTCACACTCCACAAGCCTGACGGCAGCACCAGCACAGCTGCCACCGACGCTAACGGAAAATATCTCTTCAGCGACCTGGTTCCGGGCAGCTATTCCGTGGTCTTCACCAAACCCACAGGATACGATAGCTTCAGCCTCAAGAATCAGGGCAGCGATAATACGGCGGACAGCGATGCAGACACGACTACGGGCCAGACGGCAGCCATAACCCTAGTATCAGGTCAGGATGATCTCACATGGGACGCAGGAGTTTACAAGTACGCTTCCCTGGGCGACTTCGTCTGGCATGATAAGAATGCCAACGGCATCCAGGATACTGGCGATACCGGAATATCCGGAGCGACTGTCACACTCCACAGGCCAGACGGCAGCACCAGCACAACCACAACCGGCACTGGCGGCACCTACAAATTCACCGGCCTGGTTCCAGGAAGCTACTACGTGATATTCACCAAACCCACAGGATACGACAGCTTCAGCCCCATGGACCAGGGCAGCAATAATGCGAAGGACAGCGATGCAGATACTGCCACCGGGCAGACCGCTTCCACCACACTTCAGTCAGGCGATAATGATCTTACATGGGATGCAGGATTTTACAAGTATGCTTCCCTGGGCAACTTCGTCTGGCACGACAAAAATGCCAACGGCGTTCAGGATACGGGGGAAGAAGGAATAGCGGGCGCAACCGTAACTCTCTACAAGCCCGGCGGGGCCACGAGCACAACTACAACCGGCGCTGGCGGCATCTACCAATTCACCGGGCTGGTTCCGGGAAGCTACTATGTGGTCTTTACCAAATCCATAGGATACGATAGCTTCAGCCCCAAGGACAAGGGAAACAATAACTATGATAGCGATGCGGATATTGCCACCGGTCAGACTGCTTCTATCACACTTCAGTCAGGCAGTGTTGATAACACATGGGATGCAGGAGTTTTCAAGTACACATGCTTGAGCGGTTTGGCCTGGGTAGACACCAACGGCAACGGCATAAAAGACGGAAGCGAAAATGGGCTGCAAGGTGTCTTTGTCACCCTCTACAGAAAGGATGATTTCGGAGGCTCTGATGTTCAGAAGGGCGTCACTTCCACAGATCTAAACGGAGCTTACAGCTTCAGCAACCTTCAGCCGGGAACTTATTATGCGGTATTCGCCAAACCCTCAGGCACAAATTACCTGTTCATAATCAAGTCAACTGGCAGCGAAGCCCAAGTCCTGGACTCCAGCGGCAAGACGAGCACAGTCGCTCTATCCTCAGGCCAGGCATGTGACGGAACCCTGAAAGCAGGGCTATATCTGCCGGCATCCCTGGGCGACTTCGTCTGGCATGATAAGAATGCCAACGGCATCCAAGAGACAGGCGAGAGCGGCATTCAGGGTGCAACAGTCACCCTAACCAAGCCTGACGCCACCACCAGCACAACCACTACCGACGCTAACGGCAAATACCAATTCAGCGGCCTGGTTCCGGGAAGCTACCACGTAGCCTTCACCAAACCCACTGGTTACGACAGCTTCAGCTCCAGGGATCAGGGAAGCGATGATGCGGTAGACAGCGATGCGGATACTGCCACCGGCCAGACGGCAACCATAACACTGGTATCAGGTCAGGATGATCCGACATGGGACGCAGGAGTCTACAAGCTGGCCTCTTTGGGAGATTATGTCTGGCATGACAAGAATGCCAACGGCATCCAGGAAACTGGCGAGAGCGGTATTCAGGACGTAACCGTTACCCTCCACAAGCCTGACGGCACAACCAGCACAGCCACCACCGATGCAGACGGAAAATACCTATTCAGCAGCCTGGTTCCAGGAAGCTACTACGTGGCCTTTACCAAACCCACTGGTTACGACAGCTTCAGCCCCAGGGATCAGGGAAGCGATAACGCTATAGACAGCGATGCGGATGCTGGCACTGGTCAGACTGCTTCTACTACGCTTCAGTCCGGTGATAACGATCTCACATGGGACGCAGGAGTTTACAAGTACGCATCCCTGGGAGACTTGGTCTGGAATGATAAGAATGCAAACGGCATTCAAGACGGCAGCGAGGAAGGAATAGCGGACGTAACTGTCACTCTCCACAAGCCTGACGGCACCACCGGCACAACCACCACTGGTGCAGACGGCAAATACCTATTCAGCAGCCTGGTTCCGGGCAGCTACTACGTGACATTCACCAAACCCGCAGGATACGACAGCTTCAGCCCAAAGGATCAGGGCAGCGATAATGCAGTGGACAGCGATGCAGATACCGCCACCGGTCAGACTGCGTCTACCACACTTCAGTCCGGTGATAACGATCTCACATGGGATACAGGAGTTTTCAAGTACACCTGCTTGAACGGTTTAGCATGGGTTGACACCAACGGCAACGGCATAAAAGATTCGAGTGAAAGCGGGCTGCAAGGCGTCTTTGTCACCCTCTACAGAAAGGATGATTTCGGCGGAGCTGATGTTCAGAAGGGCGTCACATCCACCGATTCAAACGGAGCTTACAGCTTCAGCAACCTTCAGCCTGGAAAATATTATGTGGTATTCTCTAAACCCAGCGGCACAAATTACCAGTTCATAGTCGAATCAACAGGCAGCGATACCAAGGTCACGAATTCGGCTGGACAAACGAGCCCAGTCACTCTAACCTCAGGACAGACGACATGCGACAGCACGTTGAAGGCCGGGCTGTATCTGCCCGCATCCCTGGGAGACTTCGTCTGGCATGATAAGAATGCCAACGGCATCCAGGAGAACGGCGAGGAAGGCATAGCTGGCGCAACTGTCGCCCTTTACAAGTCTGGCGTGGTAAGCGGCACAACCACCACGGGCCCTGACGGCAGCTACAAATTCACCAACCTGGTTCCTGGCGTCTACTCAGTGAAATTCGACAAACCCTCAGAATACGATAGCTTCAGCCCCAAGGGCATCGGTGATACGGACAAGAACAGCGATGCAGACACGACATCTGGCCGGACGGCAGACATAACCCTGGTATCAGGACAGGAAGATCTCACGTGGGACGCTGGAGTTTACAAATATGCTTCCCTGGGTGACTTCGTCTGGCACGATAGGAATGCCAATGGAATCCAGGAGAACGGCGAGGAAGGCATAGAGGGCGTAAACGTTATCCTCTACAAGTCCGGCGTGGCCAGCAGCACAACCACCACGGATCCTGACGGCAGCTACAAATTCACCAACCTGGTTCCTGGCGTCTACTCAGTGAAATTCGACAAACCCTCGGGATACGACAGCTTCAGCCCCATGGGTCAGGGTGGAGATGATGCGAAGGACAGCGATGCAGATACAGCTGCGGGCCAGACGGCAGACATAACCCTGGCATCAGGACAGGAAGATCTCACGTGGGACGCTGGAGTTTACAAGTACGCTTCCCTGGGCGACTTCGTCTGGCACGACAGGAATGCAAACGGCATCCAGGACGCTGGCGAAGAGGGAATAGCGGATGTGACCGTTAACCTCTACAATTCTGGCTTGGCCGCAGGCGCAACTAAAACTGGTGCTGATGGTAGCTACCAATTCACCGGCCTGGTTCCAGGAAGCTACTCCGTAGGATTCACCAAACCCACTGAATACGATAGCTTCAGCTCCTTGGACCAGGGCGGAGATGATGCGAAGGACAGCGATGCGGATATTGCCGACGGTCAGACCGCCCCCATCACGCTTCAGTCCGGAGTTCACGATCCTACATGGGATGCCGGGCTCTGCAAAGATGCTTGCTTAGGCGGCCAGGCCTGGGTGGACACCAACGGCAACGGCATAAAGGACTCGAGCGAAAATGGGCTGGAAAGCGTCTCCGTTACTCTCTACAGAATGGATGATTTCGGAGGCTCTGATGTTCAGAAGGGCGTCACATCTACCGATTCAAGCGGCGCTTACAGCTTCAGTGATCTTCAGCCAGGAACATATTATGTGGTATTCGCTAAACCCACCGGCACAAATTACCTGTTCATAACCAAGGGAGCGGGCAGCGATACGCAGGTTCAGGATTCGTCTGGTCAGACTGGCACAGTCGATCTGACCTCAGGCCAGCCATGTGACGGCACATTGAAGGCAGGGCTGTATCTGCCAGCATCCCTAGGCGACTTCGTCTGGCACGATCGGAATGCAAACGGCATCCAGGAGATCGGCGAGGAAGGTGTAGCGGGCGTAACCGTTACCCTCTACAAGTCTGGCGTGACCAGCGGCACAACCACCACTAGCCCTGACGGCAGCTACAAATTCACCGACCTGGTCCCGGGAAGCTACTCCGTGGGATTCGACAAACCTGCAGAATACAACAGCTTCAGCCCCATGGATCAGGGTGGGGACAATGCTGCCGACAGCGATGCTGATACTGCCAGCGGCCAGACTGCCTCCACCGCGCTCCATTCCGGAGACAGTGATCTCACATGGGATGCCGGGCTCTACAAGTACACCTGCTTAGGCGGCCAGGCCTGGGTGGACACCAACGGCAACGGTATAATGGACCCGAGCGAAAATGAGCTGGAAGGCGTCTTTGTCACCCTCTACAGAAAGGATGATTTCGGGGGAACTGATGTTCAGAAAGCAATCATGTCCACAGATTCAAGCGGCGCATACAGCTTCAGCAACCTTCAGCCGGGAACTTATTATGTGGTATTCGCTAAACCCAGCGGTACAAATTACCTGTTCATCGTCGAATCAACGGGCAGCGATACGCAGGTTCAGGATTCGTCTGGTCAGACTGGCACAGTCGATCTGACCTCAGGCCAGCCATGCGACGGCACATTGAAGGCCGGGCTGTATCTGCCCGCATCCCTAGGCGATTTCGTCTGGAATGACAAGAATGCAAACGGCATCCAGGAGACCGGCGAGGAAGGCATAGAGGGCGTAACCGTCACCCTGCACAAGCCCGGCGGAGAAACGAGCATAACCGCCACCGGTCCTGGCGGCAACTACCAGTTCATCGACCTGGTCCCAGGTAGCTACTCCATGACATTCGACAAACCCGCAGGATACGACAGCTTCAGCCCCGTGGATCAGGGCGGCGATGATGCGATAGACAGCGATGCAGATACTGCCACAGGTCAGACGGCAACCATAACACTGGTATCAGGTCAGGATGATCCGACATGGGATGCTGGAGTCTACAAGTATGCTTCATTGGGCGATTTCGTCTGGCATGATAAAAATGCAAATGGCATCCAGGATGCCGGCGAGGAGGGCATAGCTGGCGTAACCGTCACCCTCCACAATCCCGGAGGGGCCACGAGCATAGCCACCACGAATGCTGACGGCAAATACAAATTTACCGGCCTGGTTCCGGGAAGCTACTCCGTGGTATTCGACAAACCCGCAGGATACGACAGCTTCAGCCCCGAAGATGAGGGCGGAGACAACGCTGCCGACAGCAATGCTGACCTCAGCTCCGGCGAGACAACAGCCATAACCCTGTTATCAGGTCAGGATGATCTGACATGGGACGCGGGAGTTTACAAGCTGGCCTCTTTGGGAGATTATGTCTGGCATGACAAGAATGCCAACGGCATTAAAGACGGCAGCGAGGAAGGAATAGCGGACGTAACAGTCACTCTCCACAAGCCAGATGGAACCACCAGCACAATCACAACCGACGCTAACGGGAAATACCTGTTCAGTGGCCTGGTTCCGGGAAGCTACTCCGTGGCATTCGCCAAACCTGCAGAATACGACAGCTTCAGCCCCAAGGATCAGGACGGAGATGATGCGAAGGACAGCGATGCGGATGCTGCCAGCGGCAAGACCGCCCCCACCACACTTCTGTCCGGAGACAGTGATCTCACATGGGATGCCGGGCTCTACAAGTACACCTGCTCAAACGGTTTAGCCTGGGTGGACACCAACGGCAACGGCATAAAAGATTCGAGCGAAAGCGGGCTGCAAGGCGTCTTTGTCACCCTCTACAGAATGGATGATTTCGGCGGAGCTGATGTTCTGAAGGCCACTGCATCCACCGATCAAAACGGTGCATATAGCTTCAGCAACCTTCAGCCGGGAACTTATTATTTGGTTCTCGCTAAACCCAGCAGCACAAATTACCAATTCATAATAGAGCAATCGGGCAGCGAAACCAAAGTTCTGAACCCGGACGGAAAGACAAGCACCATCATTCTGACCTCAGGACAGACGACATGTGACGGCACATTGAAAGCGGGGCTATATCTGCCCGCATCCCTGGGCGACTTTGTCTGGCATGATAAAAATAACAACGGCATCCAGGATTCGGGCGAAGAGGGCATAGCTGACGTAACCGTCACCCTCTACAAGTCCGGCGTGGCTGCGAGCACAACCACTACTCATGCAGACGGAAAATACCAATTCACAGACCTGGCTCCAGGAAGCTACTCCGTGGTCTTCACCAAACCCACGGGATACGACAGCTTCAGCCCCAAGGATCAGGGCGGCGATAAGGCAGTAGACAGCAACGCCGATTCGAATGGCCAGACGGATACCATCAGCCTCGCCTCTGAGGAGATCAACCTGAACATCGATGCCGGACTTAACCGCAAGGCATCCCTGGGTGACTTCTTCTGGGAAGACCTCAATGCCAACGGAATTCAGGAGCCGGGCGAGACCGGCATACCCGCTGCTACAGTCCTGCTCTTTGATGCCTCCGGCAATAAACTGGCAGAGACAACCACAGATGCTAACGGATACTATGAATTCCCAGACCTGAATCCTGGCGACTACTTCGTCCAGTTTGTGCTGCCAAACGGCTTCAGCTGGAGCCCCAATGGCATGGGCGATGCTGCCCATAACAGCGATGCCGGATTGGACGGCAAGACGAATATCATCAGCCTGGTCTCGGGCGAAAACAATCTCGAACAAGATGCAGGAGCTTTCCGAATGGCGTCGATTGGCGATTATGTCTGGACGGACAGGAACGCCAACGGCATTCAGGAGCAGGGCGAGCCTGGACTGGCGACAGTCAAGGTAGAGCTTTACAGTGCATCAGGAACGAAGATTGCCGAGACCTTTACCGATGCCAACGGCTGGTACCAGTTCACAGACCTGCGTCCTGGGGACTACTATCTGGTATTCGCCGCCCCGGAGGGACATTATCAGAGCCCTGCCGACCAGGGAGGAAACGATGCCCTGGACAGCGACACGGGAACCGATGGCAAGACCGCCATCACATCGCTTGCATCCGGAGAGAATGATATCTCCTGGGACGCAGGATACTACCGGCTGTCCGCCCTGGGTGGATTTATCTGGGAGGACCCGAATGCAGACGGCGTCTACTTGCCAGGCGAAGGCTCGGCCATCTCTGCGGTTACCGTCAATCTCTACCATTCCGACGGAACCCTTGTCGGGACCACGACTACCGATGCAAACGGCCAGTATCTGTTCCCGGATCTGGTGCCCGGTGATTACTATCTGACATTCCTGTCCCCGCAGGGCTACAGCTTCAGCCCTGCAAACCAGGGCGGTGACGACAACACGGATAGCGATCCTGCAGTCAGCGGAAGGACAGAGATCACAACCCTGCTCTCAGGCGAATCAGATCTGACCTGGTGGGCGGGACTGAATCGCAAATCCTCGCTGGGTGATTATGTATGGAACGATGCCGATGCCAACGGCCTGCAGGACGCTGGAGAAGCAGGCATACCCGGCGTTTCGGTGCAGCTTTATGATGCCGATGGCAATCTGCTTCAGACAACATCCACCGATGCTAACGGCTACTATGGCTTCACAGATCTTCAGCCCGGCACCTATTCGCTCAAGTTCCTGGCTCCAGCTGGCCTCAAATTCAGCCCCAAGGATGCCGGAGATAACCTGCTTGACAGCGACACGAATGATGCAGGCCTGACCGGCCCGATCGTCCTCGTATCCGGCCAGAACGATCCTTCCTGGGATGCCGGCCTCTTCGGACCGGCATCTTTAGGAGACACCGTCTGGTTGGACGTAAACGGCAACGGAATTCAGGATCAAAATGAACCGGGCGTAGCCGGAGTTGTCGTGAACCTCTATCGCTCGGATGACACACTGGTTAAAACCAAATCCACAGATGCAAACGGCTACTACGACTTCACAGAACTTGACGCAGGAACATACTATCTGATCTTCAGCCCGCCGCAAGGCTACAGCTTCACCGCCTCTGGCCAGGGAAGCGACCCAGCAAAAGACAGCAACGCTGACTCAAGCGGCAGGACGGCTTCTGTAACCCTGACAACGGGCAAGAATGATCCGACTATCGATGCCGGAGTGATAATGCCGGCATCGCTGGGCGACTACGTCTGGTACGACTCTAACGCAGATGGCGTCTTCCAGAGCGGTGAAGCAGGGATTCCGAATGTACTGGTTGAGCTTTTCAGGTCAGACGGCACATTGGCAGCGAGCACAACCACGGATGGCAGTGGGCATTACATATTTGTGCAGCTTGCTCCAGGCGATTATTATCTGCTCTTCCATGCCCCTGATGGATACCACTTCAGCTCCATGGACCAGGATGCTGACGACAATCAGGACAGCGATGCAGCCTCGAACGGCAGGACGGATGCCTTCAACCTTCCCTCCGGTGCGAGCGATATGAGCCGGGATGCCGGGCTGAATGAGAAGACGACACTGGGCGACTTTGTCTGGGTCGATTACAACAAAGACGGTATCCAGGATGAAGGCGAACCAGGGATAGCAGACGTAAAAGTGACTCTCTATTCCCTGGATGGAAAAGAAGTTGGCAGCGCCACCACCGATGAGAATGGAAAGTACCTGTTCGAGGTCTCGCCCGGCCAGTACTATCTGATATTCGGATTGCCGGACGCATTTGCCTTCACAAAGCAAAACCAGGGCACCGATACAGATAAGGACAGCAATCCAGATTCCAGCGGCAAGACTGCTGTATTCCAGATCAATTCAGGCCAGGCATATCTGAGCCTGGACGCGGGAGTATACACCAAGCAAGACCCAATAATCACTACTGCGCTGGGCGACTTCGTCTGGGTCGATAACAACAAAAACGGTATCCAGGATGAAGGCGAACCTGGGATCGCAGACGTAAAAGTGACTCTCTATTCCCTGGATGGAAAAGAAGTTGGCTTCACCACCACCGATGAGAATGGAAAGTACCTGTTCAAGGTGTCACCCGGCCAGTACTACCTGATATTCGGATTGCCGGACGGATTTGACTTCACGGGGCAAAACCAGGGCACCGATACAGACAAGGACAGCAATCCAGATTCCAGCGGCAAGACTGCTGTATTCCAGATCGATTTGGGCCAGACGGACCTGAGCCTGGATGCGGGAGTATACACCAAGCAAGATCCAATCATTAAGCCTAACCCAATCCTCAATCTGGCCAAGACCTGCCTTACAAAATCGGTCACGTCCGGAGGCGAGGCAGTCTTCAGGATCACCTTTGCCAATGAGGGCAACATTGACCTTCACAATGTGGTCCTGACCGAGCTCTATCCCAAAAGCAGCCTGTTCCTCTCGGCAAGCATTGCGCCCGATCAGGGCAACAACAGCATCTGGACCATAGGCACACTAAAGCCGGGAGAGTCCGGGCATATTGACGTAACCCTGCTCATGCCGGAGAGGGCCAATCTGACCTTCAACATGCAGCAGAGCGTGAAGGGAGAAGGATTCGTCCGAGTGCACAATGATATGGACACCAGGCCGGAGCCATACACACTCACCAACCAGGTGAAAATAACATCGAGCGAGACGGGACCGGTAAGCTCCTCTGCCAGTGTAACTCTGGATGAGAAACCTGGGACGGTCATAAGCGTCCGGGAGAGCGGCAGCGGCAACTACCAGACCGAGCATATCTCCCGATTTATTATGGAAAACCGCACCACAGAGTCTATTACCAGCCTATCCGCCACCCACCGTCCGACCAGCTTCAAGCTGCCCGGCAACAGATCGATAGACTACAAAGATCGATGGACGGAAGATATACGGGGCAAAAACGAGATCTCCAAGGCATCAGTTCGGGAATCCTACCGCTATGCCACCAGCATTGAACGCGACCAGAGCCTCAAGATGAGCGAGAACGGCAGCACTCTGAAAACTGATGTCGAATTTGAGGGAGCCGGACACATCGGCGTTCTCAAGAAGCCGATCGCAGATGTCAAGCCCTTTGAGAAGCCGGTCTATGATTCACGTGAGGACTATACGGGACGCTTCAACATCAGCGAGTACGCAGATGAGTACGGTGATAACGTCATGACCAACCGCTCCGTGCAGGGCAATGGAACCGTCTCGACTGCCAAGACGGTCCGTTCCAGCCAGGGCACCTATGAGTACGGCACGGGAAGCTACAGTGTAGAAGAAGAGGTGGTAAGCGGCTCAAGTTACATGGCCAAGGATATAAAGCTGGTTCATGCACCGGCTAACTTCACCTACACACCGCGGCTAGCTGTAAACCAATCCATGAAGTGGAAGGAGGGCATGTTCACCAAGAGCAGCAACGCGCAGCTGCGGGGAGGAGGACTGACCAATAAGAGCTGCATCGCCGGCGAGGACGCAACCCTCAAGAGCTACATCGGCCAGGAATTCTCCAGTCTGGAATATCTGAACAAGACGACAAAGATCAAAGGCCTCAGCGAGATGGATACAGAGGCCCGATTCAAGGGCCAGGCTCGCTTCCGAACGCTCCTGGAGAGCGGCAAAGAGGGAGCCGGCACAAGGCTCTCCGGAAACAGCAGCAACTCTACTGACAGCCAGGAGCAGATCGACATGGATGAGCAATATGTGGGCGAGTTTTCCATCAGCCGCAAGATGGCACTCACTGGCGTTTCCAGGTACGACGTGCCTCATATCACTGTGTACAAAGATGGCCGCCTGACATATGGATTGGTTAGAAAGGTGAACGCCACCATAGCCGAGTACACCATAACCATGATCAATGACGGCAGCCGATCGCTGGGCCCAATTTATGTCCGAGATACCTTCCCGGCGGGCACCCAGTTCATCGACTCCTCGCTGCGGCCAGCTGAGCAGACGGCAGAATACGCCAACTGGACCATTGTCTCCCTGGGCATCGGAAGCACTAACACCATCCGTCTCCGGCTGAATGTCACCGAAGAGGCGGGAGATCTGGTGAATGTGGTGGAGGCCACGGGATGGCACAGCAACGGTCAGACCGTTGGCAGGAACATCTCTGCCATGGAAAGGGCATGGCTGCCATGCTGCCAGCCGCAGCTCTTGGCTGAGAAGACTGCTACCCTGGATCCGGCTGATCCCACTCTGATCCACTACAAGATCAGCGTCAAGAATGCAGGGAGCAGCACTATGGCAGTGCAGGTCATCGATTACATGCCGCCCGACCTGTCAATCGTCACCTCTTCCCAGACACCGTCTGATTTCAGCCAGGATCAGACAACCTGGACACTGACGGCGGTACCGCCGGGAGAGGTCGAGACCATCACCTACAGCGCCCAGGCCAAGAGAAATGGGGCCTATACCAATCAGGCTCATCTGCAGGCCTACAGTTTGGATGGATCAGGATCGGCCAGTGCCGATGTCAGCGCCTCGGTGGTGGTGGGCGGTTCAGATCAGCCGGCGAAGACGCAAAGATATGGAGGAGACTGGCAGCCGCCGGCGGATGAATTCGGCTTGACGACCACAGATGAAGGAATGGGAACTCTGGACAACTTTTGAGTCGGTAGCGGGCTTTCCACGCCCGCATTTTTGCTTTTTTATATATTGTGACTGCACAAAAATATGGACGCAAGATGGACAGGTTCGGGAAGTGTTCCGCGGATCGACAAAGACCAGGGGAACGCCTGCGATCTTGGCGTTGTAGTCTACAAACATCCTGAGCAATCCGAAATTCCATGTATGCAAATTGCGACGCTGTGCCTTTGCTTTTGAGCCCGGTTTCAGGGAGTCGAGCCGTTCTCTGGTATTGGTGGTCTGCTCGCCGGAATGTACTTCTCCATCGCTATCTATCGCCAGGTTCTTGATACCAAGATAGACAAGTCTCCAAACTTGATGGGTATAATCTGTCTGCCCTGGAGAGTGACCAGAGACACTTTGTCAAGTCCCTTCCAAGAAAGAACCCTCTGATCATAGACCA
>Ga0209749_1001587_pt1 | contig 19099 bp, 14 predicted proteins | sample EPASupsiteSAE347_FD_187267 | JGI IMG/M metagenome (GOLD analysis project Ga0209749, IMG submission 187267) | Bioremediated contaminated groundwater from EPA Superfund site, New Mexico - Sample SAE3-47 (SPAdes) (version 2) | ecosystem: Environmental > Aquatic > Deep subsurface > Groundwater >... | reverse complement strand
CGGCGGCAATCGCGGAACAGGGCTTCCTCGTCACGTTCGGCATAAAGCCGCTTTATGCCGAGACCGGCTATGGGTACATAGAAGCGGAAGGTGAAGACGTCCTCTCGTTCCGGGAAAAACCGGACAGCGTGACGGCCGAGGCCTATTTGTCTTCCGGACGGCATTACTGGAATAGCGGAATGTTTGTTTTTTCCGCCGGGACCTTTTTGGACGAATTTCGACAGTATTCGCCGGACGTATATAGGGCTGTGGAATCGGCATATGCTGGCGCGGACAAGGGAGCCATGATCCGCCCCACCCACGAGGATATGGCAGCCATTCCCAGCATATCGATCGACTACGCAGTCATGGAGAAGAGCCGGCGGGTAAAAGTAGTGTCCTGCGATCCGGGATGGAACGATCTTGGCAGTTTCGACGCATTGTACGACGAGGCGCGCGTGGAAGCGTATGCTGGCGCAGAGGCGGAGAATTCGGAAAATGCCATATTGGCTGATGACGCGATGCTTCTTAATACGCGCCGCTGCCTGGTTGTCGGAAACGGGAAGCCGATTATACTGGAGGGAGTGGAAGACCTTATTGTGGTTCAGACCGATGAGGCGACCCTGGTAATGCGGCGCGGCAAGAGCCAGAATGTGCGGGAAGTCCTTAAAATAGTGTCTGAGAAAAGGCCGGATCTTCTATGAGGAGCGAGCGCGATCATGAAAAAGCGCGACAAAATATACATTGCGGGACACAGCGGGCTCGTGGGCTCGGCTATTAAGCGTCGTCTGGAAGCGGAAGGCTACGAGAACATAATCACGCGCAGCCATGTCGAGCTCGATCTGACGCGCCAAGCCGACGTTGAAGCTTTTTTTTCCTGGGAAAAACCCGACTATGTGTTTCTCGCCGCGGCGAAGGTAGGCGGAATCGGCGCTAATTCCCGGAATCCGGCCGAGTTTTTTTATCAAAACATGGCCATCGCGATCAATGTGATAGACGCCTCATGGAAAAACGGCGTCAAAAAGCTGTTAAACCTGGGCTCTTCCTGCATATATCCCAAACTGGCTCCCCAGCCGCTCAAGGAGGAGTACCTGCTCACCGGGCCGCTGGAGCCCACCAACGAAGGCTACGCGATGGCAAAAATCGCCGCCATCAAGATGTGCACGCACTACAACAACGAATATGGCACTAATTATATTTCATTGATGCCGACGAACTTATATGGTCACGGCGACAACTATGACCTCTTTACCTCACATGTGCTTCCCGCTATGATACGTAAGATTCATGAGGCAAAAGTAGCCGGACAGGCAGTTGTGCTCTGGGGAGACGGCAGCCCGTACAGGGAATTTCTGCACGTCGACGATTTGGCGGTAGCGGCTGTAATGCTCATGGAGCGGTATGATTACAAGGATATTGGGGAACTCATAAACATAGGGTCCGGGAAAGAACTCACTATTAAACAGCTCGCTGTGTTGATTGCCGATGTGGAAAATTTCCGCGGTGAAATCCTGTGGGATACCAGTAAGCCTAATGGCACGCCGAGAAAGCTCCTGGATTCTTCGCATCTTTTTGCGCTTGGTTGGAGGCCCACCATCGGGCTCCGAGAAGGGCTCGAGCGCTCATACCGCGAGTTTTTGGCTATCACGGCGGAGAATCAATGAGAAAAGAATCAACCGATGAAGAAAACTGGGATGTCGTCATAACCGCAAAACGGAAATGGCTGGGTTTAAATATCAGGGAACTCCAGCAGTACAAAGATCTCGCAAAACTGATGATCCGGCGAGAATTTGTCTCGGTCTACAAACAGACAATTCTGGGGCCGCTGTGGTTTGTGTTTCAGCCGCTCATGTCGACCTTCCTCTACATGTTTGTGTTTGGGAACATCGCCCAGGTGGGCACGGATGGCATACCGCAGGCACTATTCTATTTTTCCGGCACGATGCTGTGGACTTTTTTTGCGACGACGCTGCAGAAGTGTTCGGATACTTTCGTCAACAACGCCGGACTTTTCGGCAAAATCTATTTCCCCCGATTCATCATGCCGATCGCGTACGTGGCGAACGCGTTTTTTACCCTGCTGATTCAGTTTGCGGTTTTGATGGTGTTCTATTTCTATTATATAGCGAGAGGCGTCACTTTTGATGTCTCGTGGTGGCTGCTGCTGACCCCTGTTTACATCGCCCAGTTGGGGCTGCTGGGCATAGGTTTTGGATTGATGATATCCGCGTGGACCACCAAATACCACGATCTGCGCAACTTGGTTAGTTTCGGCCTTTCGCTTCTGATGTACGCAACACCAGTCGTCTACCCCATATCGAGCATACCCGCGCGTTGGAAAGTACTTTTTCAGATAAATCCCGTCGCGCCTGTCATAGAGATGTTCCGTTATTCGCTTTTTGGAATGGGGAGTTGTGACTTGAAAATGTGGGGGTACAGTCTTATCTCGTCATTGGTCGTGTTCTTGATAGGGTTAGTGACATTTAACCGCAACGAGCAGACTTTCGTCGACGTAATTTGAGGCAACTGATGAATACGTTAGTCAAAGTAGAGCACCTTTCCAAGGAATATCGGCTTGGTGTCATAGGCAACGGAAGTCTCTGGAAGGACCTGCAGAGCTGGAGCGCCAAAATCCGTGGCAAGCAAGACCCCTGGGCGCCTATAGACGGGGAATCCCGCTATGGGCGGCGGGACCGCTTTTGGGCGCTCAAGGATGTCAATTTTGAGGTGAAGCAGGGGGAGCGGCTTGGAATCATTGGGCGGAACGGCGCCGGGAAATCCACGCTGCTCAAAATCCTGTCGCAGATCACGGCTCCGACCGAGGGAACCGTGAAGATGCGCGGTCACGTGACGAGCCTGCTCGAAGTGGGGACTGGATTTCATCCGGAGTTTACGGGCCGGGAAAATATCTATCTGAATGGCGCAATACTCGGCATGTCCAGGACCAATATCGACCGCAACTTCGACGATATAGTCGCTTTCTCCGAAATTGAGCCAGAGTTCATCGATACGCCCGTCAAGCGCTATTCCAGCGGCATGTATGTGCGGCTTGCGTTCGCGGTTGCCGCTTTTCTCAGTTCGGAGATATTGATCGCCGACGAAGTGCTCGCGGTAGGGGATATAAAGTTCCAGGAAAAGTGTATTGGAAAAATGAAGGATGTGAGTGAGAATGAAGGCCGGACCGTCTTGTTCGTGAGCCATAATGTAGGGGCCGTGGCGCAGCTCTGCCAGACGGGAATTCTCTTGGAACACGGCCAAATAAAAGAATACGGAGATGTTGGGATGGTGCTGCAAGCGTATGCGGCATCCCTTAAGGGATGAAGGACACATGAAGATTCTTTTTGACATGAGGGTGGTTCAATTTGCCCAGAACAGGGGAATAGGAAATTACTCGATAAATCTTATCGAAACGCTTGTCAAAAATAATCCTGAAATTGAATTTGAATATCTAATTGATACTGATTTGGCCACACTACCGTCCAACATCCCTTCCGCCAGGATTGTGTTTCTTGATCGTCTTGAATATCTGGATCGGACGTATGACGTATTTTTCAATATGGGTTTTTTTTCAGTGTTGAAAACCGAAAACATGGGCTCGTATATCGTGCCCCCCGAAATACGGCAGCGGGCCAGACTCGTCGTGGGCGTTGTGTATGATTTGATCCCCCTGGTATTTAAAGAACATTATTTGTTGGATGAAACGGTAAAAAAACGCTATCTTGCCTGTCTGGAATCAGCCAACGCTATGGATCATCTTTTCTGTATCAGTGAGACCACAAAACAAGATTTGCTGCGGTATTCTCGGATTCATGACAATAGGGCAACCGTGATTGACGGCGCGGGAAAGACTCGCTCGGTCAGCCGGATGGTTGATTACGATTTTCAGTCGCGGACAAATACCCTCGTATATATTGGGGGCGACGATTACAGAAAGAATCTTGTCGGTGCTGCCGAGGCATTTGCGCTGGCATATTCCGAAAACAAGGTACCGGCCGATTCGCTTTTTTACATTGTCTGCACTGTCACGAAAGCGACAAAAGCCGCGGTGACGAAAATTGCGAAAACCTACGGGGTTGAAAACCATATCCTTGTGCCGGGCTACCTGCCTGATGAAACTTTATCGGCGCTCGTCCAATCCGCAAAGGCGACTGTATTCCCTTCTCTCTATGAGGGTCTGGGGATGCCGATTCTTGAAAGCTATAGTCTGGGAACGCCGGTTTTTGCGGGAGACAATTCTTCCTTGCGGGAACTCACGCACCCAGAATGCCGCTTTGACGCGTCCGATATGCAGGCGACAGCCTCCGCTTATGCCGAGGCTTTGTCGAACGGGGCGTTGTGCGAAAAATCGATGGCTTTCGGAGAGAAAATACTCTCTTCGTTCACATGGCAGAGGACTGAAAAAATTATTTATCGGAAAATCTGCGACCTGTTGGCCGCGGAACAGGTGCTAACCAGGTTCGATAAGGTGGCTATATGCACAAGCCTTCCGCCCGATGAAAACGGCGTCGCCGTGTTCACCGCCGCAGCGTTTGGGAAATACTCGGACAAGTACTGTTTTTTTTCCGCGTCAGAACAGTGTGGCGCGATGGCCGAACTCAGAAAGCTGAATCCTGAGAATCCGGCGACGGTGTTTTCTCTTGGTCGGGCAGTTTCCGGCAAGTATCTTGCCACGGCGCGGGCGCAGCTTTATGTCATCGGGAATAGCCGTTTTTCGACGCCAGTATTGGAAGAAGCCTTGAAATGGAAGAATTCCATGATGCCCCGGTATGTTTACTTTCATGATGGCAACAATACGATGGGTTTGTACTACTATCTCGGATCCGATTTCCACAAGATGAAGGCTCTATTGTTGGCAGCTTATCCTGAAAGACGGGACGAGCTAATTGGTGTAAAGTCGATAGATGATATTTTTAACTGTGATATACCATGTTTTTCACCGATACTTATGCTCACGCAAATCGACAAAGTCCTTGTGACGACGGAAAGATTGCGTGAACGTCTGCTGGACGATGTGCGGGGAAAAATGAAGGTGAGCGTCGACGTTTTGCCGCTACCGATAAATGGAGCCACTGTCGGCGCGCCGAAGCGATATTTCGACGATGATACCTATGTCATAGGGCATTTTGGTTATCCTTCCCGACCTAAGCGAATTGACCTTCTGGCCCAAGCGGTGGGGATCGCCAAAAAGAAGAAAAAATGCGCATTACTGCTCGCTGGTTATGGAAATCTTCAGTGGATAGCGGAGGAAAGCCGGCTTGGCTCCGCGGTCCGCGTCGTCAGCGGGCCCTCGCAGGACGAATTGTATGCGGCGATGGCCGGCGCCGATGTCGCGGTGCAGCTCCGGTATCCTTTTACGGGAGAAAGCTCGGGCGCTATACACGACCTCCTGGGACTCGGAAAGAGGGTAGTGACGACGCGTGGATTCGTTGCTTCAGATATTTCCGATCTCGTTACGGAGGTGGAGCCGACAATAAGCGCAGAAGCTTTGGCTGACGTGCTTCTCGGTTTCGCCTCTGCCGATACGCAAGGCGAGCGGGAACGCGCATCCCTCGCACGGCAGAGAAGATTCAGCGGAGCAATCGTCAGTAAGTTTGAAACAATTCTAAACAGAGGTGACCATGAAGGCGTTACTTAAACGGATTTATCATGTTATTAAAAAAATTCCCATAATTGGTACAATCGCACAAAAAATTGTCTCTGTCATACGGGCATGGCGCAATTCTTCGATTCAGAAGGCCAGAGAAGCAAAATCCATGAAAGCAGGTGTCACCGCCGAACAAGAGAAAGCTTTGGTGTCGCAACTGAACAGTCTTGCAGACAGAATTGCCGTTCTGGAACAAATCAAACCAGCGATGAACAACTATGTGGCTTCATGGGCCGACACCGTTTCGCTTCTGCGGCAGGAGCAGGAAAAGCTTAAGGCGGAAGTAGAGCGCTTGTCCGCACTTGTTGAAAAACAGGGCCGCGACCAGGAAAAAAAATAAAGAAAAAAAATGAAAATATCTGTAATAATCAATACATACAATAGGGCACCCTATTTGAGGCAGGCTCTCGGAGCCTTGCAGTATCAGACATATGACGACTTCGAAGTCGTTGTGGTCAATGGGCCATCCACAGACGATACCGACCACGTGTTGTCAGAGTTTGAGTGCGCAATAAAAAGGCGCGACTGCGCATCGCGGAATATCTCGGCATCGAGAAATATCGGCATTAAAGCGGCGCAAGGGGAGGTAGTCGCTTTTCTGGACGATGACGCCGTACCAGACCAATTTTGGCTTGCGAATATTGCCTCAAGCTTCGAAAAATACGGATGTTCGGTCCTTGGTGGCTTTGTGTTTGACAATACTGGATCCAAATTCCAGGCCCGCTACATTTTGACCGACCGGCATGCGGACAGCACTGAACTGGAAGAGATATATGTTCCTCAACAGACGTTCTGCTTCCCCGGGACAGGGCAATTTTTAACCCCGATGGGATGTAATGTCGAGTTCAGACGACGCGACCTGGTGGCTGCGGGTGGATTCGACGAGCAGTACGATTATTTTTTGGATGAAACTGATGTGGTCGTAAGAATGATAGATAGGGGATTCGCGGTACGGATAGAACCGTCGGTCATCGTTTATCACAAATTTGCTCCTAGCGGGATACGAAAAGAAAAGTGGCCACTGGATTGGACAAGCATTGTCAAGAACAGATTGTACTATGTGTGCGCGAACAACGTGGGAAAAGTAAGTCTGCAAGCCGCGGAAAAGGAAACGGAACGATTTGTCGACTACGTTGTGGGCGAATCGGAATCGAAACGCTGCGCGGGCATACTGACCAAGAGTGAGACAATTTCCTGCATCACCACCGCCAGGGAAGGCTTAAAAAAGGGAAGGGAAGATGCGGCCTCGAACATGAGAAAGGGCATCTGCCAGAGCGAGTTTTTCCAAAGCGAAGAGCCTTTTTTGCCTTATCGTGTCACGGTTCGGCAGCAACCGCCACTGGTGCTGTGCCTTCTTTCGCCGGCTTATCCTCCGGCATCCACGGACGGAATTCCGCGGTACACGAAAATCCTGGCAGAGGGGCTGGCTCAGCGCGGCTGTGTTGTACACGTAATAACGTTGGAGGGTACGTCAAACACCGTTGATTTTGAGAACGGTGTCTGGATTCACCGTATGGGGGAGCATCGCGATGCCGGACCCTGTCCCTATGACGATTTGCCGATGTCCATCTGGCAAGAAGTGGCAAAATACAAATCGGAGGTAATGCGTATCGACGAGGTGATTCACCATATCGATTTAGTGCAAGGCCCTATCTGGGACTTGGCGCCATTGGACTTGCTGTTTAACAACAGTTTCGCTTCAGGCGTATTCATGTGCACAAGCTTTGCGATAAAAAAGGAGTTGGAGCCAGCCTGGTACAAGGCCAATAAGGCTTTTGTCGACAAAATAATGACGTACGAAAGCTATGTAATCAGAAACGCCAAATTTTTGAACTTCGATTCGGAAGCGCTTTACAGTCTCTGTATGAAACTTTATGGCGATTCGTTGCGTACTATTCCGTACCGTGTCATACATCTGGGAACACCTGACGAAGCAGGACATGATGAGGCTCGCGCCAAGGGAAACGGAGAGCTAAACATACTCTTTGTAGGTCGTTTGGAAGAGAGAAAAGGCATCGATATTGTACTCGACTCCGTACCTGAGCTTGTATCCGAATTTCCGAAGATAAAATTCCAGATCGCCGGCCGGAACGATATAGCCGCAGAAGACGGAAGGACATATATGGCTCAATTCCTTGATGAAAACAAGAAAAAGGGGGTTCTGAAAAACGTCGATTTTCTCGGGCATGTATCCGACGAAGCGCTCGGTGCGCTTTATGAAAATTGTGATATATTTGTAGCCCCATCGCGTTACGAATCCTTTGGACAAATACTTGTCGAGGCCATGGCACACGGGAAGCCTATCATTTCGAGTGCTGTCGGCGGCATCGTGGAGGTTTTGGGCGATCCGCCTGCCGGATTGCTGATCGGCCAGGGCGACAAGCGGGCTTTTTATGAAGCCCTTCGGCTTTTGATCATCGACAAGGAAAAACGCGAAGAACTGGGACGTGCCGCCCGGAAGCGTTATGAGGAAGCGTTTTCCGAAGGAATCATGTGCGCCGACACGGAAAAGTTTTTCCGCGAACAGATCGGCCATTGGCGGCATCAATAGCAAGAATGAAAAATATTCAGAACAAAAAGTATATATGTGAATATTAAACTGAGAAGAAACAGGGGCAGCCATGAACTATTTGATAACCGGAGCGGCTGGTTTTGTAGGACGATACCTGATCGCGGAGATTGGCAGCGAGCATCCGGAAGCCTTTATTTACGCGACCGACATTGTCGATGAGCCGGATTGGATGCGGGGATATTCGAACCTGACCTATGTGCCGGTCAATTTGCTGGATCGCGGCGCCGTTGATGCGCTTGTGGGCAGGCTGATACCGCAAAGAATAATACATCTCGCTTCTTTCAGCAGTGTGGCCTACAGCTGGGATCATCCCGCGGATAGTTTTCTCAATAACAGCCTGATTTTTATCAATCTGATCGAGGCGCTCAAGAAAATTTCGTCTCCCTTCGCTTTTCTTTCTATCGGTTCCTCGGAAGAATACGGAAATGTTCCCGAGACGGATATTCCTTTGACGGAAAGTCACGGACTCAATGCCACAAGTCCCTATGCGGCAGCGCGCGTATCGCAGGAAATGCTCTCGCGCGTTTTCTCCCATGGATATGGGATGAATATTATGATGACGAGATCTTTCAACCATATGGGGCCGTTCCAGAGGGAGACATTCATTGTTCCGAGCCTAATCAAGCAATTTGTCGGGGCTCAAAAATCGGGACAAAAAAGTGTCGAGTTACAGGTTGGGGATGTTGATGTGGTCCGCGATTTTACCGATGTCCGCGATGTGGTCCGCGCGTATCTTGCCATTCTTGAATATGGAAAAGCCGGCGAGGTGTATAATGTGTGTTCCGGGAAGGGGCTTTTGATCAGAGACCTGATACAGAATATCGCTGATATGATGGGAATGAGTTATGCGATACATAAGGACAAAAACCGTGTCCGGCCGACGGAAAATCGTATTGTGATCGGTGACAATGAAAAAATCAGGCAACAGTGTGGCTGGAGCCCCGAAATAGACATTAATGCGACGTTGATGGATACAATTTCCTTTTGGCAGGACAGTATCAAGGTGTGAGGTTTTGAATGACACGGCTGTGTTTCCTTGGCATTCCGGAGCACGGAAAGACTCGGTCAACCGATTTTTTGAAACGACTCCTGGAACAGGCTTTCGAGCTTGAAACGGTCGAGGATCTGCCGTCAGACTCGCTCATAGGCGAAACAGAAATATTTCTCTTTTTTCAGCGACCGCCTTCGGTTGATCTGCGCAAACGGTTGGTGGGGAAACGTATTATTTATGTTCCGATGTACGATGAAGCCAGGAACTATAATCGCCAAGTCATCAGAACCTGGGCTCCTTACAGTATTATCTCTTTCTGCCGATCGATGCACGACGATCTGTGCGCATGGGGGGTCAATAGCAAATATATTCAGTATTTTCCGAAGCCAATGGTAGATGCTCCTTTGCCAGCAGATATGCCGAAGGCTTTTTTTTGGCGGCGGGAGAGTTCATATAGCAACGAGGCAATTCCGGACGCTGTCGTCAGCACCCTGCTGCGCGATACCGGCATGAAGCTGCATTATCATTCCGAGATTTCTGGAATTTCAGACGAACTAGCCTGCGGGGATATAATCGCTTCGCAATCGTCCTGGATGGTTGACAAGGACGAATTAATGCCGCTGATGCGCGCGTGTTCTCTCTATATCGCGCCCCGCGAGAGCGAAGGTATAGGGATGTCTTTCCTCGACGCCATGGCTAACGGCCTCGCGGTCGCCGCGGCGGACAACCCTACGATGAACGAATATATCACTGATGGCGCTAACGGATACTTGTTCGATTTGATGCACCCTGGGAGACTGGATTTGCGCCGTCTTCAGCAGGTGCGCGAAAGAAGCCTTGAAGTCTGCGCCGCAGGTTACGAGGCGTGGGAAAGAGATAAATGGTCTCTGATCGATTTCATCGAGGCGCCATATCAGCCTTCCGCACGGATACAGATTCCGAGAGGCTTTGAGTATCGCTCACTCAAGCAAAAGGATGTGCGCTTTACCGTCAAGCGATTTGTCAAACGGCTGGCGGGGAAATAGGCCATGGAAGAGAAGTATGTCGTAAGGATTTTTGCCCCGGGCGCCTTTGCCGGTATCGGTGGGGCGGAAAAATATGCGGCCTCCGTCGCTCAGTACCTTGTGGACAATTACAGAAACCTCGATATCGGCTTCGTTTCATATCGGCATGGCGAGGGAAGGCCCGACAAAATTGATTTTTTGAATGCCGCGTATGACCTGTCGCTTCCTGAATCGGTCGGGGTATCGCTGCTTGACGAAGAGACGGATGGAAAATGGGGAAGATATGTCGCGCATCGGGCTTTGCGGAAGACTTCGCGCGGCGTCGACCTTTACATCAACTGCTTTCATAATGTCCAGTTCTTTGAAGCCAAGAAAAATATACACATTGTTCATTTCCCGGCCCCAAGAAGAGTCGAGGGGTCGCCGACGTTTGGCGGGAAACTTTTGCTAAAGCCCCTGGCCGACGCCCTGGACCGCAAATACAGAGACTGTTATGACCTTTTTGTCTGCAATTCACACTTTTCCGAGCAGTGGCTGGAAAAGTACTGGGGTATCGGCCAGGATCGCCGCGAAGTCCTTTATCCACCAGCGTCGCACAACGCGATATGGTCGGATGCGATCGCGGCAAAAAAGGAGCCCATAATTCTACTCGTATCGCGTTTCGATCCGAGAAAAAACATCCTGGAGATGGTTAAGTTTTTTGCGGAAAACGAGAAGCGGTTCGCTGGGTGGCGACTCGCCGTCACTGGCTCCTGCGGCGACGGCGACGGAGCATATTTCGGCCACCTACGCGATGTGGCCTCGGGCCACAGAATTGATGTTATCCCTAACCTTTCCACGCCCGACCTTAAGACGCTTTACCGGAAGGCAAGCATCTTTTGGCACGCCATGGGGATGACAGCTGATGAGGCTACTAATCCGGTCGATGTGGAGCATTTCGGCATAACAACGGTCGAGGCGATGGCGGCGGGAGCCGTGCCCGTCGTGATTGACAAGGGCGGCCAGCGCGAAATAGTCGATGACGGCATAAATGGTTTCCGATGGGGAACTTTGGACCAATTGGAAAGCTTGACGCACACGTTGATGGCGAATCCCGGTCTGCGCCTCGCTTTGTCGAAAGCCGCGGTCGAAAAAAGCAATATGTACTCCATTGAAAGTTTTTATGCGAATATAGATTCTATTTTCAGGGAACACAGTCTCATACCTGAGGAATATGGAAGATGAAAATAGTGGTGATCAATCTTGCCGATGACGTTGTGCGGCGGACCGCGATGCGCGGACAGCTTGATTCGCTGGGGCTTGACTATGAAATTTTCGAGGCGATGCGTGGTTCAGCCTACAGTGGCGATCCGCGCTGGTACGATGAGGTTTCTGCTCGATGGCTGGAAGGGCGGGGCCTGCGTCCCGGCGAAGTTGGCTGTGCGCTTAGTCATGCCGCCGTGTATGCGGAAATAGTAAAGAGAAAAATTCCATGGACGCTCGTCCTCGAGGACGACGCTATTCTGCATCGCGCTCTTCCTGAGCTACTGTCGGCCATAGAAAATGGCGCCGGAGTGCAGGGACAGATCATCTCGTTAAGCCGCTGCGACGCATATTTGCCGTGGACGAAAAGGGCGCTTGTGGGGAACTTCAGCATCGCGACTCCCTGTCTTGTCAGAGAGGGCGCCATCGGGCAGGCTGTCGGCTACGTAGTTTCGCTGGACGCGGCCAAAGCAATCGCAGAAAAGAATGTCCCTGTCAAGTTCCCGGCCGATAGCTGGGGACATTACCGGGGCTTGGTGGAATTTAAAGGCGTACTCCCCACACTCAGCGTGGTGAGGCAAGATACAAGCTTTAAAAGTTCGACGGTGCCGGGTGGCACGCGCGCTGATTTCGTGCCATATTCCAAGACGGCACTGCTGACACATGGATTTTTGACATACACATCCCTCGGGCGTTTCTGCAGAAGGGCCATCAATCGATTAACGCGCTCCGGAAAGGAAACGAATAAGCGATGACAAGGGATTTCGATTTGGTGATTTGCGCCATTGAGCGCGACATACCGACGCTTGAAATAGGCCTGCCCTATATGCGGAAATATTTGTGCCCCGCGCGCATCGTTATCATTGCGCCGCGCTCATGCCATTCCGCGCTGGCTTCGTTGGGGGATAAAACCGGTGCCGCCCGCGAGTCGATCCTGATGGATGAGGATTCGCTCGCCGCGGGGCTGAATACCGATTATGTCGCCTCTCTCCTGGCCGCCCGCGGCGCGAATCCAAAGCGGAGCGGCTGGTATTTTCAGCAGTTTCTCAAATTATGTTATTCCCTCAATCCTTTGACGGGCGAATACTATCTGGTGTGGGACGCGGACACCATACCGCTGCGGCCCATGAAGTTTTTCGGCGAGACGGGGAAGGTCATTTTCGAAACGTCCGGAGAATATAATGCCAGCTACTTTTTTACGATGCAGAGACTGATCGGAAAAGGCAAGATGTATGACCATTCTTTTATATCCGAGCATATGATGATGGAAAGCGCCACCGTGTGCGAGCTGCTCAAATTGATCTGTGCGCCCGGAATGGTATCGCCCAGAGATGTGGCACAGCGAATCATAGCGGCCATCGACGACGGCGCGCTTTCCGTTTCGGGATTTTCCGAGTTTGAAACCTACGGCACCTTTGCGGCGAGCGCTTATCCAGACCGATATGAACAGCGGTCTTTACGGTCGTTGCGGCACGGCGCCATGCTTTTTGGACGTCAGCCTTCGGCGAAAAATCTTTTCGCGCTGAGCCGTCGGTACTGGTGGGCGAGCTTTGAGGCGTGGCCCGTCTCCACATGCAGGGCGAAAATGAAACGGTGCGCTGGTGGTCTGATCGGCTCAATCTGGACGGCCGCGGCGGTCTGGTCTGATGGCGCGGGCTACAGGGCGTTTCTCGATAGAAACGAGGATGGAAACGGGACGGTGACACCGTGAAGATAGTCAAGGTATCCGGTGGACTCGGCAACCAGATGTTCCAGTATGCTTTTGCGCGGGCGCTCGAAAGCCGATCGGGAGAGGCTGTTTATCTGGACATATCCACGTATGGATATATGCCGGCGCACAACGGCTTCGAGCTGGACAAAGTGTTCGCGGTGAAATATCGCGAGGCGCTGGAGGCAGATGTAGAGCGCCTAGGCACGAGGCCGCGTTCGGCGGCCGAAAGTATCCGGCGCAAATATTTTACCAAACGTTCCCACTATATTGATCGATACTTTCGCTATGACCCTAAGGTATTCGGGTTTCAGGGAGACCGCTATTTAGAGGGCTATTGGCAGTCCGAAAAATATTTTGCGCCCCTTGCGGACAGTTTGCGCCAGGAATTCGAATTCGTGGCCGATCCGGGGCCAGAAAATCGGCGGATATGTGATGCGGCGGACAAGACACAAGGCCCCGGAATTTCCGAACATCGCCCGCTTGTGTCGGTTCACGTCAGGCGTGGAGACAGCCTCGGCCTGGCAAGTACAAGAGTATGTACCGGCGCGTATTATGCAAACGCCTTCGAGCTCGTGCGGGGACGGTTGGCGCGGCCCCTGTTTTTAGTATTTTCCGACGACGTGCCATGGTGCCGGGAAAACCTCGGTTTGAACGACGACGAAGGAATTTACGTCGATTGGAACCGGGGCGCAGAGAGCTGGCGCGATCTCTGGCTGATGAGTCGGTGTGAGAGCCACATTATAGCCAACAGCAGTTTCTCGTGGTGGGGGGCTTGGCTGGACTCCAATCCGCACAAACTCGTAATTGCGCCGGAACAGTGGTCGCTAAGGGAACCGTCGCGTCCAGGCTATTATCAGTACGATTTCAGGGACATAGTGCCCGAAGGCTGGGTGAGAGCCTCAATTTAGCATGGCCTATCAGAGATCCGGTGACTCAATTTCCCCCGTGTATGCAGGGTCATCGCCGAAGAAATAGTCAAATCCCATTTTGTTTTTGAGTGAAATATACGTTTCGTAATGCTCTTTGTTCTTGGATAGACCGATGAAGTTTTTAATCTTTATCCATTGGCAGGTTGCTCTGATGATGAACGAGAATGGGAAAACTTGCCTTATACCCTTTCGACTGCAAAGCGATACACTTTCGCGTATGGGAGTGCTCCATTGTTCAAATGATATTGTGTCAAAGTCTTTTGACGCCCACTCGAGCATATCCTCATCGGGATTATCACCCAGAAACTCTCTGCCAGGGCGCAGTGTTCTAAGCCGTCTGATTTCATATGACTTCGGATGATTATGAAAAACATATGTTCCGAAGGTCTCGTATTCGGAGAATGTCTGATTCCATGGGCCGAATTCTGAAGCGGCAATACATTTTTCGTAAAACGTATTGCCTGATATGTGATTGAAAGATTCAATTTCCAATATCATTTCTCTGCATATACTGGCATCGAACAGCATGTGTTCCGCAATAAAAGATTCACGGCGGGATTTATTGTAACCGAAAATATTTTTTATCGTTTCGAAATAAGCCTCAACATATTCTCGTTTTACTGTGAAATAAGGTTTTCTCGTCTCACGATCAAAAAAATCAATTTGGGTCAACGGCAATGTGTCAACATCCCAAACCAGATAATAGGGGTCTTCAGTAATAAATGCGTAGTATAGTTTTATAAATTGTTGCAGGAACCAACCGGCCCATCTCGCGTCGCCTCCATTTTTTTCCAGTAGCCGTTTGACCGATGTCAAGCTCAATCCTTCGCAAACTTTGTTCTCGTCGATATACCTATAAAAGTTGTCGTCAGGCAGTTGATTTTGCAGCTCTTTTGAGGAGACAAGAATTATATGCCTCGGCTTCAAATTTTCTTTGATGTACGGTATTGCTTTCTTAGCAATCGGCCAATCAGATGCTTTGATGACAACTAATGCATCAAAATCGTTATTTTTACTGTCGGATTCAATAGTGTGCGCCTTCTCTGATGAGTCGAGTCTGCTTATTTGTCCGAGCACATCCTTGATCCGGGCGGCGACATTTTGATAAGTAAAATCGATGCAGCGATTTTTTTGTCCAGTAATGACATTTTGGCGTAAGGTTTCATCGTTTACAAGCTCATTTATCAATCCCGCAGCAACCAAAAAATTTTTATCAGGAAGCAATATCCCGCAACCTCCAAGGGTCCATGGAACCGCTGAACAAGAATATGCAATTATGGGTATGTTAAAATGCATCGCTTCTAAAAGCGGCACACAAAATCCTTCGTGTTCGCTCATGCAGAGAAAAATATCTGCTACGTGATAATATGCAAGAATGTCAGAGAATTCCACAGAGCCCGTGATATATATATCATCTAGTTTAAGAAGTTCAGCATAATCTTTTAGTTGTTTCGCATAACTTTTAACACCGGTTGAACCAACAAGGAACAAGCGTGATTTTGCGTTATAGTACTTCTTGTAAAGTGCAAAAGTCCTGATTACATCTTCCTGCTTTTTATTGGGAGAAATTCGTCCGACGAAAAGAACATTAATATAGTCATCATCAAATTTATTAATTATTTTTTGGTTGGGCTCTTTCGAATAATCTTCAAAATTGATTAGGACTGGGCATACGTATATCGGACATTTATACCCCATATTTTCAAGATTATTTTTATTGAATTCAGAATCGGCGATACAACAGTCTACTTTGTCGTGCAAATATCGTGTCTGGACCAATCCTTTATTTGTGGCATTTTTTAAGCCTTCGTCCAGACCATCAAAAAACTCTGGTGGAGTTATATTGTGATAGATAAGAACCTTTTTACATTTGAGCGATGGAACTTTATAACAAAAATCGTTTGATATCCCATGGTGAAGCAGTAACACATCATCTTTGTCAGGTGTAGGAAAGATATCAATAGGTTCGGCGATCTTATGTACATAGCGTTTATCAATATTTTTGTTATTAGTGACATATATGCCGCCACAGGTTCCCATCTGCCTAAGTAATTTGTCAATCGCAACGATGTCATTCGCAATCGCATCTCCGTACGCCAAGGACTCGGATACCTGGATGAATTTCATCTTGTAACTCCTTTATTCTGATACTATCAAAGGTGTGGTAATTAAGGATGGTAATATCCTGCCGTACCCCAATGTATCAATCGAATAGTTTTCCTAGCTTGGTTTTATCAATAAAAATGGAATTTATCCCTGAAAAAGCATATTCTGTGTAGGAATGCTCCCGCATAAAAGAAATAATTTCCTCGTTTTTCTTTTCTATGACTAGTCGCGGCTCATAAGGAATGGTTTCTACAATGATTATGAGAGGCCTTGATTTGTTGAAATCAATGGAGCGCAGTATGTCCATTTCCATTCCCTCAACGTCTAGATTGAGGAGCACCGGCTGTTGATGCAAATACTTATCAGTTATTTCACTGAATGTTATCGTCTCTACCAAGACGACTGTTTCTATGTGCAGAGTTGGGTTATGTATTATTGCCCGTTCCGCAACAGCCTTGTCCATTGTTGATAAACCATCTCCGCTGAGCACATAAAATTCTACCGGCCCATGATTCGATCCAGCGACGCAACGGTTCAAAATTATGTCACCTGGCCGAACCGATTCCAGTTCTGGAATAAGACTTGGATTGGCCTCGACAAGGACTCCGCGTGCACCTTTCTTATACAAATAGTACGTGTTGCTCATGTCCTTGGGATGATTAGCGCCTAAATCCACATAGACACAATTCTCGGCCAGTATACCAAGACTCTGAAGGATATATGCCACGATAGTGTCTTCGCCGCTTTGCGAAACAGACAGCTGGCTAAAATTAGTATTATCGTTCGCAGCATTAGCGGCCTGCTGCAGCTTGTAGATAGTACTTTTTAGCTCTTCAATGTCGCCACGCAAACTCTCCAGCGCGGAGACACGCGCTGCAATCTTCTTCTGTCCGGTCAATAATTCTTTTGATGTATCTGAAATGCCAATAAAGGCATTTGTCGATGCAGTGTTAAAGGTGGTTTGCTGGAAACATATAGGCTCTATATACCATTTAAGCAGTTTCCGGATCGTGCGCTTGATAAAGATGATTAGCTTGCCAAAAATATTGTGACTGGAAATTAGTGGTCGAAAAGCGATATTCTTTTTCGTCGAGTCCATGGTTTCAATATCTAAGACCATTTTGTCCAGAGCTAGCTCTGCGGTTTCAAAGTTTTTGGCTTCAGTCCCAAGCATTTGTGTGCATTCATCATGCCCGAAGAAAATTTGACTTTTGGCTTTGATATAGGTAACGTCGGCGAATAATGGCAAATCGTCTACAAGTCCTCGCGTTGCTATTTCGATAAGGACTTTTTCTCTGACACCTTTTACATCTGTCGAGAAAGGCGGAATATTTTCCATCTGCGATTGCTCCCACTAGGTATAATTCACGCTAAAGGCGGATTGTTTATGACAACCGCCATTGATTCATATAAAAATGACAATTCTAAAAGCATGATACATAATAAATGGTTTATTTACTATAAAAAACGACAACACTTAATCAAACCTCTTAATTATTTGTTATATAATAACCGGCAGTTGCTGCTATGTAAACACTTATTCATTTTGGAATAATATCATACTTAATTTCTATTTTATATTTCCTAAAATACTATTTTGCAAACATATACAAATACCGACGACGCAATTTGATGCACTAGAGGCAAAACTTCTGTATAGCTAGAATCCGAAAACCTTCTAGAGAAACCAGCGAGTGTTGAAAGTTCTCAATTTATGGCCGATTCTTGACAGTGCAAACCATACGTGCAATATTGACCGGAAATCAGCAGTGACATGCTTTGCCCGAAGTCGTAATATTTTTGTACAACTAAGAACAATCTTATTATTTGGGGAGATGAATTTGCGCATTCTCCACATTGTGACAAATGCCGATTTGGGCGGGGCGCCGCGCGTGGTCACGGAGTTGGCCAACAGGGCGGTGCGCGACGGCTATACCTGCGCCGCCGCCACTGTCCCGGACGGCCCTTTCTGGAGCCAGCTCGACCCACGGGTGGAACGTTTCCCCCTGCGGCATCTCAGGAGGAACCTCAACCCCGGGCAGGATTTTGCCGCGCTGCTGGAACTTACGGCGCTCCTCTATCGATGGAAGCCGGATATTGTACACCTGCATTCGTCCAAGGCCGGCGCGCTGGGGCGATGCGCGGCGCTGCTTGCCTCCTACGGAGTCGGGCATCGTATCGCGACGGTGTACACCATCCACGGCTTCGATACGATTTTGAAGACCCACCGGAAGTTTCTGCCACTGGAACGGGTAATGGCGCATGTTACCTCCGCCATTGTCCCGGTCTCGGCCTACGACGAGGCGAACCTTCGCAAGGCCGGTATCAGGGGCACCATAAGGCTCATCCACAATGGTGTGAGCGACCGACTCGGAATGGCCGCGAGTTCCGTGGCGGCGGCGCGGATCGAAGCGGCGCGCGCCCGGGGCGATGTGATTGTACTGAGCGTCGCCAGGCTGGAACCGCCCAAGCGGTTTGACCTGTTCCTGGAGGTGGCGCGCTGCTTCGCAGACGCGGAATCTCGGGTCGGGGCAGAGGCGCCGCAAACGACAAATATGCTGTCCAACGCTCCGACCGCGCCGGGCGCGCAAAGTGGGCCGGTGGAGCCTGCTGTGCGCAATGTCCCCAACGCGTCTGGCGCGCCGGCAAAAGTCGCCTTTTTCTGGATAGGCAATGTCCAGAATGTGGATCCGGCTACCCTCCCGCCTAACGTGGAAATGCTTGGCGAAGTGCCGGAAGCGGGCAATTGCGTCAATTTGTGCGACATTTTTCTCTTGCTCTCCGACTACGAAGGTTTGCCGATGTCTGTTCTGGAGGCGATGTCGTGTGGGGAACCCGTTGTTGCCTCCGCTGTCGGCGGGATAGGCGAGGCGGTGGGCGGCGCCGGAGGAGCGGGTGACTCTTTCGGCTGCGGCACAGCG
>Ga0209749_1001586_pt1 | contig 19100 bp, 21 predicted proteins | sample EPASupsiteSAE347_FD_187267 | JGI IMG/M metagenome (GOLD analysis project Ga0209749, IMG submission 187267) | Bioremediated contaminated groundwater from EPA Superfund site, New Mexico - Sample SAE3-47 (SPAdes) (version 2) | ecosystem: Environmental > Aquatic > Deep subsurface > Groundwater >... | reverse complement strand
CACAAGGATCCTTCGTCCAGTGTTGGAAGAAAATCCTTGCCAACCGAATAACCGAGGACTATGGTTGTGAGGATAACCACAACCAATGGCAAAAAAACCTTTTGGGGCTTGTCCAGGATCTTCCTGGTACGGCTCTGATAAGCATCTGACAACCGGTGCATCCATTTATTGTAATAGATCTTCCGGGGTTTGCGGTATATACTGAATGCCAGTCCGGGCATCAGCAGCAGTGCAACCATCATGGCTCCAATCAGGGCATACCCGATTGTAAAAGCCATGGGTGTGAACATCTTCTTCTCAATTCTTTCGAAAGCGAAAAGAGGCAGATAGGCCATAATGATGATCAGCAGAGAGAAAAAAATCGGTTTGGCAACCGCGACACTCCGCTGAGTAATATCCTTGATGTCGAGCAGCTCACCGGGATGATCCTCCCTTTTTTTCAGAATGGTTTCCATCATGATAATCGAGCCCTCCACAATGATCCCGAAATCAATTGCACCCAGCGATAGCAGGTTAGCCGGGATACCGGTGAGGCTCATCAGGATAAAGGCAAACAGGAGCGACAAGGGTATCGTGATGGCTACCACCAGCGCACCCCGCCAGTTACCCAGAAAAACGATCAGAACGGCCAATACCAGAAATACTCCGAACAGCAGGGTATGAGACACGGTGTTTAAAGTGGCATTAACCAGGTTACGCCTATCCATAAACACATGTATCTGAACTCCTTCAGGTAGAATTTCGCTGTTCAGCTCATCGATGGCGGAGCTCACTCCGTCCAAAACGTCGGATGGATTCTGGTACCGTAAAAGTTGAACAATACCCTCCACTCCATCGGAGAAATTTCGTTCCCGGTCTGTAAAACTCAGGATGCCCTTTCGTTCCAGGTTCCCGTACTTTAAATCTCCCAGATCACTCAGATAGACCGGGAAACCGTTTTGAGTTTTAACCACCACCTTCCCCAGATCTTCCAGGTTCTGCATCAAGCCGATACCCCTGACCACATAGGACAGGTCGCCGCGGGTTATTACACTTCCCCCGGCATTGGTACTGTTTTTTTCAATCTGGCCAATTACCTCATTTAATGATAACTGGTACTTTTCAAGCTTCCTGGGATCGATTTCAATCTGGAATTGAGTGGTTATTCCTCCGAAATTACTGACCTCAGCCACTCCGGTTACCTCCTTGAGCCTGGGAATGATCACCCATTTCTGGAGATCGGTCAGTTCCCGGAGGGAATGATTTTTACTCTGGATGATATACCGGCAAACTTCCCCTGTTGGAGAAGTAAGGGGATTGAGCTCCGGCTGGGCACCAAATGGCAACCCGATGCCTTCAATCCGTTCTTTTGTGCGTTGCCTGGCCCAGTAATCATCAGTCCCGTCATCAAAAACGAGCAAAACAGTAGATACACCAAACATGTTTTTACTGCGCATCGTATGCAATCCGGGAAGGCCGTTCAACTCCCGTTCGATAGGGACTGTTATCTGCTGTTCGATCTCTTCTGCAGCCAGCCCCGGAACCTGGGTAACAACCTGAACGGTAACATCAGCAATATCGGGGTAAGCATCAACGGGAAGCCGGGTCCAGGAATAAATTCCAAAGCCAGCAAGCAACACAAAGCAGGCTGCAACCAAAACACGTCTGCGAATGAGCAGTTCAATCAGCTTTTCCATGTGTCGGTTTTATTGTAAATAAATGCATCCTTCACTGATGACTGTCTCTCCGGCATTAATACCGTTCCGGATGATCACATTCCCGTTCGTTGCGGAAAGAACGCTGACCTCAGTTTTAATATACCGGTCTCCGCCGATGCTCTTATAAACATACGTATGATCTCTGTCCTGAATCAGAGCAGTGGCAGGTAGAACCAGCCCTTCCTCATTGGCATGGATGAAAGTAATCGTGGCAAACATCCCTGGTTTCAGGAACTGCTTCGTATTGTCACATTCAATAATGACCTCCAGGGACCGGGTTTCTTCATCGAGGATCTTGCCGATAAAACTGACAAATCCGGTGAAGGATTCCTGGGGATAAGCATCAATGGTTATCCCGACTTCATCATGGTTCTGGATCAGGCCGATCTTGTTTTCTTTAACCTGGGCGATAACCCATACCTTTCTCAGATCAGCCACGCAAACCATCGGATCCGAATCGGAGGTCAGGTATTGCCCCACCCGGATGGTATTCCTGACCACCTCCCCTTTAATCGGGGATGTTACGACCATCGGCTTTCCAACTTCGATTTCCTGGGGATTGACATTAAAGATTCTCAGGGTGGCCATCAGGTTATCAACCTGGCCTTTGGCAATTTCAAAATTCAAACGGGCTTCATCTAATTCCTTTTGAATTCCGACACCGTGATCTACAAGATCTTTCTGCCTGAGATAATTTAATTCGGCAACCTGTTTCTCTTGTTTTGCCTGTAAATAGGATTTGACCGTTTCGAAAAAGGCTGGTGAGTGAATGGAAAAGAGCGGGGATCCTGCCTTTACAACCTGACCGGCTTTAACGAAGGATTCGACAATCCTCCCGTCAAAGGGGACGGCAATATCCGCTATGCATTCCGGTATAGCCCGGATGGTGCCAGTGGTGGCACACGGAAGGGTAATCCTCTCCGTATTGAGCGTTAACATTTTGATCTTCTGTCCTGCCACTGAACGGACAGGAATAGTTATTGTGTCCCCGGATATGGTAATCTCAGGATACGGAGTTGCCTCCTGCTTGTCGTGATTCGGCTTACACGCAATAAAACCGATCATGCCGGCCAATAGTATGACTGTGTTTTTCATCCTGTTCAAATTGAATTTGTGATACATCTGCTGTGTCCTGAACCGAACGGATTACAGGAATGGAAAGCTGATGCTGAATGTGCCTACCGGATCAGATTACATCCGGTCCGATTATCCGATTCCAATAAGAACAGGAGGTGCCCTGGGAAGTAGGATCCTGAAATGCTCCTGTACAGGTCGTGCAATGGTCAGGATCACATACAGGTTATGGATTGCCTCGTTAAGGGCAACCAAAAGTATCGGGAGGATAACTGCCAGCGAAAGGAAAAGCGATATCCCATTGATCAGGGCAAAGCCGGCTGCAGTATGAGAATGAACCGGCTGGCTGGTTGTTGTGGTTCCCGAGTAATAATGCGAGTGGATAATGATAAAGTCACCGACCTGGTGGGAATGAGGGAAGAAGGTGATATTAACATAGTAAACAACAAACAGCACCAGCAGGGATGAGGCAAGAATCTTACGCTTTGAATCAACCATTCTCATGCGGTACAACCTGTTATTGACCATGAAGCGGCAAATATAAGGATAAATGGTTTGTATTGCACTGCTCAAAATCACTCCGGATGCATGGATCAGTTGAGAGATCTTATAAAGATGCCATTCCCCTTCAGCAAGAAAGCCGTGCACACCCTACACCGGGAATCTAGTTATTGCCCAGTTTAATTAATCCGTTATTGCTTTCATCTGCATCGGCCTTTTGAGAATTTGACGGTTTGAAAGAGTTGAAGTTATAGGTAAGCCCCAACCATAAAATCCGTGTATCCGTTTTGCTGGAATTCTCCAATTTGAACAATGCATTCTCCGATTGAATAATCCACCTTCGGGTATTGAACAAATCCGTCAAGGTTAAACTGATCATCAGCCGGTCCTTCAGGTAACTGCGCTTGACCGCCACATCTGCAAAATAGATTTCCCTCAGGTTGAACTGGGGCAATGCAACCGGGGAATTGTAATTGATTATCACCTGAATATCCGTCTTCAGATCGGGTTTAATCGTAGCTTTTACGCTCCCGGACCAAGCCAAATTGCTGACTCCCAAATCGATTCCGTTATAGGCACCTTGTGAGTTTGTATAAAACACTGAGAATCCAGGATTTAATGAAATCACTTTGGAGATCTTTACCACCGCATCAACATCAGCCCCAGCCTTATTCATCCTGCTTCCATTAACATAAGTTATAAATAGCTCCCCGGGCGATGATAGTGTTGTAACCTGGGTGATGAAGTTTGTTAACGTACTGATATAGACAGTACTTCTAAATTGGACCTTGGGCCTGAGCCAGGTATGGCTAAATTCAGCTTTGTCAGCAATCTCCGGAACCAGGTTCTTGTTTCCGGTCTCATAGGTCATCTGGTCTATCACATTGATAAACGGGTTAAGTTGCGGGTATGTTGGCCGGCTAATCCTGCGGTTAATGCTAAAAGCGATACTCTGGTTTTTGTTAATTGAATGCTTGATCAGCAGATAAGGAAAAGGAAACAGATAATCAGAGTTAATAGTCTCGCTGATCGATTTTTGTATTAATTCTGATGTATTGTATTCGAGGCGTACACCAACCTTATAGTGTAGCTTCTTAAACAGGCTGTCGGAGTACATGACATAACCGGAGTAAATAAACTCCTTATGTTCCAGGTCATTACTGAATCGCGGATTGGGCATCCAGGTTCCCGTCAGGGTATCAAGATCATAAAATGCATAATCGAAACTATTCCATCTCGAAAATGCTCTTATCCCGGTTTCAATTCTTCCGGAACCGGTTAAGAATTTGAAATGATCGAGCTGAGCGGTGATATTTGTCGGAGCGCCCCCTCCGGCAGACTTCTGTAACAGGCGGTTTTCCAGATAATATTCTGCCGGCCTTGAGCCTTGCATACGAGAAAAGGCAACATCACAGGAAATCTCCTGCCTGTTCTTTTGCAGGATTTTTCGGTAGGACAATGAATTTTCGATAACCTTTCTTGAAAAGGTGATTTCATTACGCCGGTTAAAGTCAACTTCCGGTAATGAATCCTGAATCAGGCTTCCATAAATAGTCTGAACATTTGACACACTGGGAACCATCACTTTTAATCCAAAAGAGTAATGACTGGTTTCCGAGGGTGATGCAGAGATAGAGATGGAGCCAACATGACTGGGCGATGTCTGAATAGAATGAATAGCCTGCTCAATCCAAAAAGATTGTGAGGATAACTGTCGCGTCAGATTGCTGTTGATGTCAGTTTTCTCATATTTTTCATTGAAATTGAAGCTGATATCCCAGATTCCACGCCTCATATTGAAATTAACCCCGCCATTCAAGCGATGATAAACTCCAAAATTCAGGGTTACCATCCCGCTGGTTCCGGCTGTCCCTTGTTTCTTGAGAACTATATTAATGATTCCGCCGGTACCCTCGGCATCATATTTGGCGTCCGGATTCGTAATAATCTCGACACTTTCAATGCCTGACGCCGGTATAGAGTTTATGGAACCCATGGTGGTTGGCCTTCCATCAACCAGGATTAAAATATTGCTGCTGCCTCTCAGGTACATGTTATTCTCAGCATCGATGGTTACCGATGGCAGGCTTTTCAAAACCTCAGTCAGGGTCCCGGATACCGCAGACATATTCTGAGCCACATTGATTTTTGTTTTCTCAATGGTGACCAGCTTTTCACTTTGCTTCCCCGTTATCTGAACTTCATGGAGTTTTTGGGAGGATCTGTTTAAAAGGATCGGATTAGACAAAATGACAGAGCTGCTTAATATCTCCACGATCATTTGCTGAGTTTTGTAACCAACGAAACTCGACCTGAGAATGAACTTCCCGCCGGGTAGGTTGTTTATGGAAAACTTGCCTGTCGCATCCGTGATTGTGCCCGCAACCAAGGAGTTGTCGGACAACCGGTAAAGAGCTACTGAAGCCATATCCACTGGCTCTTGACCGATTGAATCCACCACAATGCCGGTAATTGAACAGTTCCCGCTGTTTTGCCCAAAAGCCAGGTTTCCCGGGCAGGTCAGGAGCAGCAGAACAATAACACTCAAGGTAATGAACCTATGTTCACAATTCAAAACAATCATTACTTTTATAAAACAGAACAGGACCGGGGTGTATGAGTCAGTAAAGATAACAAACCTGATCTTTTCGGTTTAAATTAGCAGGACAAGAAATGACAGGCATTATGAATCCGGCGAAAATCCTCCTATTGACAATTTCCTGCCTGATAACCGTTTCAGGCGGATTCTCACAGGCTCCGGACTTGCTGAATTATCAGGCTGTGTCCAGAAATCCGGACGGATCACCGGTTACGGAGAGGACCATCGGGATCAGGATTACCATCAAAGAATCCTCGGCAAGCGGACTGGTGCTCTTCCGTGAAACTCACGAGGTGGAGACCAATCAGTTCGGATTGTTTTCGCTGTTCATCGGAAGTGGTGAGAGCAATCAGGATTTCGGCGGAATAAACTGGAATTCCGGTCATGGAAAATGGCTGCAAGTGGAGATGGACATCGAAAATTCAGGACAATTTTCACTGATGGGCTCATCGCAATTATTAAGCGTTCCATACGCCTTATTTGCGAGGCAAGCCGGATCAGCCTCCATGGTACTTTCGCTCCTGACAGATTCGGATCGGGCTGCACTGGAAAATCCCGTTGACGGTACCATGATATTCAACACAACGACCAACAGCATCAATGTCTATCGGAACGGTAACTGGTATGAAGCACCACTTACCCTCATCACTCCGGAATGGCAATGCGGAAGCCGGTTCACCGACCCCCGTGATGGGCAGAGCTATGGAACCGTTAAGATCGGCAATCAATGCTGGATGGCCAAAAATCTGAATGTAGGACTGATGGTGAATTTCTCAGCGGGCCAGTCAAACAATGGCATCATTGAGAAATATTGCTATAACAATTTATCTCAAAACGGGGATTTTTACGGAGGACTTTACACCTGGGATGAAATGATGAACTACACGAAGATCAAGGGAGCCCAGGGTATTTGCCCTGACGGATGGCATATCCCCACGGATCAGGAATGGCAGGAGATGGAAATGGCCCTGGGTATGTCATCCTCCGAAGCCTCAAAGAGCAACACATGGAGGGGTACTGACCAGGGAACCCAGTTGGGTCCTGAGGGGAGCTCCGGCTATCAAGCCCTCTACTCCGGAAGAAGTGTTCCCGGTTTCGGTTTTACCGCGCTTGAATCCTATGAATATATCTGGACCTCTGATGAGGCAGGTGATAACGCCTGGCGACGTTGCCTTGACATAGCAAGTCCGAAGGTGGGAAGGTATGATTCCTTTCCGAAAACGTATGGCATGTCGATACGATGTGTAAGATAACTACCTGTATTATAGATAATTGTGTGTGATATGAAAAATCCGCTTTTTAAACTGATCCTGCTCATTGGCATGTCGGTCAGTTTGATCAATTGTGAAAAGAAGCCGGAAGAAGGCAAAGATACGCCATTGGTTTTCTCAGACATCCAGGCCAGGCGACAGATGATACTTGCCGGCGATACAACCCGGATTTGGGCAACAGCCAGCGGCTATCAGATCACTTATCATTGGTCCGTTGAAAAAGGGGACCTGCTTGGATCGGGATCTGAGGTAACCTATCTTGCCACTCCCTGCACGGTCGGCGATAACACGGTCGTTTGCAAGGTGATGGACGGGAACGGGCAGGAAATGACCAGGCAAGTTGTTATAACTGTTTTCTGAGATGATCAGGTACTTACTCTTGTGCCTCATGGTATTACTGCCGATAGCCGGCAGGGGCCAGTGCTTTTCATCCGCCGGGAACCCGGTTGGGGGCAGCGGGAATACAGGAACTCTGGATAAAGGAACTCTCAGTGTTGTAGGCTATTACAAATATGCCCTGTCAGACCGGTACTTTGAAGGAAGCCAGTTAAGTGAGGTCGATATCATCCGGAATGCGAATTACAATTATCTGGGTACTCTCCTCGCCTATGGTGTTACCAATACAGTGACCCTCGAAACGGAATTGGGCTATTTTATCAATAAAACAAAGAACTACAGAATTCCTGAAGGATACTCCCTGAAAGGGTTTGGCCTATCAAATGCAGCCATCTCAGCCAAATATCAGATCTACTATAATCCCGAGAAAAAGATTGAGTTTTCTGCCGCTGCAGGCATTAAGTTTCCTTTCAGCCCAAACAGCAAGGAGGTGGATCATGTAAGGCTTCCTTTTGATTTACAGCCTTCTACATCTGCTCTTGGAATGATTATGCAAGCTTACCTGATCAAGCAGCACTCGCTTTCGGGAATGCGCTATTTCCTTTATAACCGAATGGAGGTGAACGGTGTGAACAAAGACGGCTATCGATATGGAAACACACTGACCAATTCAATTTTTATTTCGCGTCACCTGATCCGGACCAGCAACTGGCCGGTAAGCGGAACGGTCATCATGCAAGTAAGAAATGAGATCAGGGGAAGAAGTTACATCAACAAGGTGGCCGAGCCCTCCTCCGGGTCGGTTAAAGTGTATGTTTCTCCCCAGTTAAACCTGGCCTTTGTCGAAAAGTGGAATCTTTCATTCCTGGTTGACATTCCTGTATATCAGTATTATACAAATTTACAGCTTGCTGATAAGGTTGGCTTCGCGATTATCCTGGTTAAGCCGGTAGAATTGTAAAAGCAAGAGGGTCCGGGGTTGTGCCGGGCCTATCAGTATTTAACCAACTTAGTGCCGGAAACTTTACCGTCAATTTTATCCCAGGTTCTGATATAATAAATACCCGATTGGAATCTTGTCAGGTTAATCTGGTCATGATTTGCATAATCAGTAATCCTCATCAGACTTTTCCCTGACAGATCCAATAGTTCAATAACCATCTCCTTATATTCTCCCGGTTGTACCTCTAGATAGATAAAGTCGCAGGTCGGATTCGGGAAGATTTTAACCTGACCGTCAGAAAAGGGAGTTCCCTGTATGGCACTGGAAATAGTGCCGGGCTGAATAAAGCCCTGAGTCAGGATTCCGGCATCAGAAGAGAGTGTAGCTATGGCCACCTCCCCAACTGTATAGGTTAAGGTTGCACCGGACCTTTCGAAGCTTGTACCTGCGGTTGCGATCACCGATTGGGCCAAAGCGGTCGTACCGGTTACACAGGTCAATACAAGCCAGAACCAGAAAGTCAGAATTCTATTCATGCCTTAATCAAAATTCAAAGTTACTTGGATTTAAGCTTTCCGGTTTGGTTCCTACGGATTCTTCACTTCCTCTTTCAGCCTGTCAACGATAGGTTCGGTAATCGCCTCAAATGCAGCGATTACTGCATGGTCGGTCTGATTAAAAGCGCTCAACCCTTTTTCCGCTGCTTCTCCAACACCGATTACCAGTGGAATCTGACCCAGGAGTTTAGTGTGCAACTCTTCAGCTAGCCTGGCGCCTCCGCCTTGTCCGAAAAGAAAGTACTTTTCATCCGGATGTTCGCGGGGAGAGAACCATGACATGTTCTCCACCACTCCGAGGATCGGGATTTTCAGATCCTCGTTCAGGAACATGGAAGCAGCTCTTCGTGCGTCATTCAGGGCAATCTCCTGGGGAGTGGTGACAATAACCGAGCCCCCGACATTAAGTTTCTGTACGGTGGTTAACTGAATATCTCCCGTTCCCGGAGGAAAATCAACGATCATATAGTCAATTTCATCCCAGAACGTATTTTCAAAGAGCTGTGTTAACGCTTTTGCTGCCAGTGGGCCCCTCCATATCAGGCCCTTGCCTTTATCCACAAAAAAACCCACCGACATGATCTTAACCCCATACTTCTCGATCGGAAAGATCATTTCCTGATCACCGTTCATCGTAACTTCCGGTTTAGCCTCCTCAATTCCAAACATTTTTGGGATGGACGGGCCATAAATATCGGCATCCACCAGGCCAACCTTATAGCCTTGCCTTGCAAGCGAAATGGCCAGGTTAGCCGAAACGGTGGATTTTCCAACTCCGCCTTTACCTGAAGCGACAACAATGATATTCTTAACTCCGGGCATGCTCAACTTATCAAATAGCGACATATTATTTATCTCCTGTATTATTTGCCAATTGGCAAATCAGATTTTATTTAATGCTTGTCTTAAATCTTCCATGATATCCTCCACATCTTCAATCCCAACCGAGAAGCGAACCAGATCGTCCGTTATCCCGGCAGACAGTTTATCCTCCCGGCTGACGGCTGCATGCGTCATCGAGGCCGGATGCTGGATCAGTGTCTCCACACCGCCCAGTGAAACGGCCAGCATGGCAAGATGTACGTTATCCATCAACTGCCTGCCCGCTTCGTAACCCCCTTTCAAACCAAAGCTCATCATCGAGCCAAATCCCCTCATCTGTTTCAGAGCCAGCGGATATTGAGGATGTGATCTCAAACCCGGATATTTGATCCAGTCTACTTTCGGATGTGATTCCAGGAACTCTGCAATTTTCATTGCACTCTCCTGGGCCCGGTCAATACGAATGGCCAGCGTTTTCAATCCCCTCAGCACCATGAAAGCCTGTGTGGGGTCCATATTTGTTCCCAGGTAAACCATTGAATGGCGGATTCGCTTATATATTTCAGGGTCTCTGGCCACGATAACTCCGCCAACTATGTCGGCATGACCATTAATGAATTTAGTGACGGAATGCAGCACCACATCCGCCCCTAATTCCAAGGGCTTTTGGAGATATGGGGAACAGAAAGTATTATCGACAACCAGGAGCAAACCCCTTTCTCTGGTAATTCGTGCGCAGGCTGAAATATCCGTGATATTCAAAGTGGGATTGGCCGGTGTTTCAATATACAGAACCCTGGTGTTTGGCTTAATAGCAGCCAGAACCTGATCCGTATCGGAGGTATTCACAAAGGTGGCTTCAACACCGAACCTTGACAGGTCCTGCTCCAATAAGCCCCGCGCCGGACCATAAACAGCATCGGAACTGACAATATGCTGGCCTGCACCCAGCAGAGCCATATAAACACTACTTACAGCTCCCATTCCAGAACTGGTGGCGATCCCGTCATATCCGTTTTCCAATTCGGCGATATTTTGCTCCAATGCACGGATGGTAGGATTAGCAATTCGGGTATAAATGTAACCGGAACTCTTCCCGGAAAAGCAATCGGCTCCATGCTGTGCATTTTTAAACTTAAACGTTGATGTCTGATAGATCGGCACCGTAGCGCTTCCGAACTCGTCGTCAAATGCACCTGAATGAATCAGCTTGGTATTGAACCCTTTATCTTTTGTATTCATCCTGAAAAAAATATCGGAATTAATCTTGTTGTTTTCTTATTGTATTGGTTTCTCCAATTTCTTATAACCGCTAATGCTGTTGCGGACATCATCCATGGTAAAGGAATATCTTTTTCTTAACCTGCCCAGTCTTTCATCGGCAAGTCCTTCCGGAATATTGAGATCGGAGGCAATGACAGCGACCGGGACATTGTACTTGTCGGAAACATATTGCAACGTGCAGCTACCATTCACCTCATATTCCTCAGCCAGAGCATGCTCCTGGTCCTTTCCGTTATCAGACAAACTATCGGATGAAGTGACGGGATTGTCTGCCTGATGAACCTGGGACGCAACAGGAGATAATGCATCGCTCAAAGGGATTTGCACCGTACTATTCCTTCTGTTCTGGTGTAACGGTTCCTTTTTTATTACCTCAGGTTCGATGAACAAGGGGAATGAAATCATTAACAGGCCAACTCCCGTGAGAGTGATCGCACAAGCTGCACGAATTAACTTATTGGGGATCATCTTCCGGAAAATGCATACGATCAGCTGCCAATGCAAAACAATGTGCAATCCCAACAAAGCCAGAAAGACAATACCCACGATCATGTGAATGGTGCCCCAGTCATGCCGCGCCAGGCCCCAAAACTCCAGGTCAGTATTGCTGCCGTATTTAACCGCTCGCTCACTGCCGGGAATCAGCACGTATTTGGTTAGGAAACCAATGCCGGCAATAGGAAGCATCAAGGACAGCATGATGATATCGATGCTCAGGTTGAGTTTGGGTCTGCTTTTGATCATTGTTGTCATTGCTCCTGATAATACTTTGTGTAAAAGTGCTTTGATTCAATAATTTCTACCATTCCTCCAACTGTCCGTGTTTCATATGCTCATAAGCTTCTTTAAGGGACAAGCCTTCCGCGTGGATATAAATTTTCATGTCCATTCTTTTCAGGATGGATGCCGCTGTATTTCCGGGGCCTATGCCCGTTATGAGTATGTCAGGTTTTATTTCGTAGACCTTTTGTGCGGTTGCTGTTCCTGCTCCATGTTCAACATCTTTAACGGCATCGTTATCGACAGAAATCAGTTCATGGGTTTCTTCATTATAAGCAACAAGGTATCTGGCTCTGCCAAACCGGGGATCGATCTGTGAATCCCACGTAGGTCCGGTTGATGTGAAAACTATTTTCATTTTAGTAGAAGTATTAGTATTAACGGTTATCAATTTTTTTCCAGATTTTTTGAAAAAGCTCTTTAAAGGATGGTTCTGTTTCCACAATGGTTTTACCTTGACTCATTGCCAGGGGAATGCGAGGATCGTATGGAATATCTGCCAGGTGTTCAATCTGGTTACTTCGAAAAAATGCTTTCAGTTCTTCGGCATTTTCCCGGTTGAGGTCACACTTGTTGATGATAGCTCCGGTTTGAATTCGAAAACCTTTAATCATTTCGCACAATCTTGTCAGGTCAAATAAACCTGATACGGTTGGTTCTGTTACAAGAATAACATAATCAGCCCCAGCCAGGCTGGATATGACCGGGCATCCGATACCGGGCGCCCCATCAATGAGAATAAGGCCTTTGTTTTCTTTCTCCGCCAGGGATCGTGCCTCTTGCTTCACCCGGGCAACCAGCTTACCGGAGTTTTCAGCGCCGATGTCCATTTGAGCGTACACCATGGTTGTTCCGGTGCGGGTTTCAGAGATAAAGAGCTGGCCCGATTTACGGGGAGCCATAGTTATGGCACCGGTTGGGCATATGATCTCACAGTATCCGCAGCCTTCACAGTTCAGGCTATCCACACGAATGGTTGAATTCAACCATTCGATGGCTTCAAACCGGCAGATCTGTGAACATTCTCCACAGAGGGTACACAGATCAGGATTGATTACAGCCAATTCCCCACTGAAGAAATCGCTCCTGCAATGAATGTCAGGGTCAAGCAGTAAATGCATATTGGCGGCATCCACATCGCAATCCGCGACAACAACCTCCCTGGGAAGCAGCATGGCCAAGGAGGCCGCCACCGAGGTCTTTCCCGTACCTCCTTTACCCGATAGCACGACGATTTCCTTCATCTCACGGCAAGCCTTCTGGTTAGAAAATTTATAATTTCCGATAGGGAAAGTGACATGGGACCAACCCGGTTGTATACGAGTTCCCCTCTGGAATAGCAGCGAGCAATTTCCCTGTCAAACGGTATCTTGGTGATCAACGCGATCTGCTCATCTATACAATACGATTCAACATCTCCGTTACCAATCCCGTCCCGGTTAATAACCACCCCAAACGGCTTTTGAAGCAACCGCATGGTCCGTACTGCCAACTTCAGGTCATGCAAACCAAAAGGAGTAGGTTCGGCAACCAGGATCACGAAATCCATATTTTTTACTGCCGCTATTACCGGGCAAGATGTTCCCGGTGGACAATCAAAAAACTGAATCGGGATATGGACTGTATCAAGGCCTGCAATCTTTTGTGTTTGAATAATCAGCGGCACCGCCTGTTCTTCACCTATGTCCAGTTGCCCTTCGATAAAAATCAGTCGTTCGGCAGTAATCCTCCTGACTTCACCGGTTTTTCGGCTCTGCATAGGCAAAGCCCCGGCAGGGCAAAGCTCCGAGCAAGCATAACAGCTATGACACAGTTTATCAAAGATGGCCAATTCGGAACCCAATTTAATGATGGCATTGTACTTGCAAATTGTATGGCAGAGCCCGCAATGAGTGCAGTCTGCTTCATCCCAGACCGGGATCATCCGCTTATGATCGACATTGGCGACTAGAGTGCCCTTGATGAACAGATGATCATCAGGCTCTTCAACATCCAGATCAACCAGTAAAACGTCCTGATACCGGCTCAGCCAACCGGCCAGGTTGGTTGCCACCAGAGTTTTACCGGTTCCCCCTTTCCCACTTGCAATAGCGACTTTAAGAGGCTTGTGTTCAATCATAACTCAGCCTGGTTTCTTCGTCTGACAAAGTGGGCTGAACCGCCTCCTGGAGAAAGGGAGTGTCCCACGTATTCAGATTCTGATGAGTCAGGTAATACTTCTGAGGTATCGGGTGTGTTCCATAAACAACAGCCATTCCGTACTTTTCCCTGACAAACTCGCTGAAGTGTTCCATGTACGGGCATGGCGGATAACCAACCAGAAACCCGGTTGCAAAATGGATATGGGTAACTCCGTTCTTCTTCATCTCCTCCGGAGCATATTCAATGTTACCGCCGGGACACCCCCCGCAAGTTGTAAATGCTGCAATTTCAACATCTTTCCCATAATACGCCGTAAATGCACCCTGGCGGTTTTTCAGCGACCTGAAGCACTTCCCGCCGGCGCAGTTACTATATCGGTCGCAAATAATAATACCGATTTTAATTTTCTCCATAATTTAATACTACAAACGATCCTTTTGGAACTCCGACTTTCTCAGCTATAAGATCACACTTGACCATTAACAGGAAAAACAACCTTGAATCTCTTTCCGTTAGTAATCCCTCAAAATTTCCTTGTCCTTTCGATAGTATCAGATCTGCCGAATCGTACAGCGATCTGAATCCGGAATCTGATTTAGCCAAAATGGTTGAGGACACATCGTATCCGGTCGAGATTACGTCTGCCACTGTATCCATGCCAATCGCAAGGGCATCTTCCATAGTGGCATCGTTGATAGCCGGTCCTCCTTTAACCGCATAATATACATTCGGGTGCATCATGGTTTCGATAAAAAGCTTATCAAAAACAATCTCGCCTGCATTGTCTCCCAGGTACATGATGTGACCAGCTTCCCGTATTCTTTTTCTAAGGCGTTCAGAATGGTCAATGGCAAAACCGGCTGCTAATACCTGATCTATGGTCTTATAAATATCAAACTGTTGGCTCGCGCCATAATCCATGATATTACCAGCGATCGAAAGTCGCAAGGCCAGATTGAACGGTTGGTCCGAAACCAGCACTTTAGTTTTCCACTCCTGATACAGCTCCAGGGCCAGCCTGTTGCTCTGATGCTTTTCTTCCAGATACGGATCAGAAATCCCTGTATACTCTTTCAATTTGAGCTGCAGCTCTCTCTGAATTTCCGGACTGGTTAAACCGGATTGGTTCTTCATCAGTTGTCTGAAAAACCCGGTAAACTCCGTTCTCTGAGCTTCAGGCAGTGGGAACCGGGAAAGCAGCGCATGATAGCTGCGGTCAAAACAATCGATACATCTCAGATCAAGACTCATATCAAAAGGCTAATGATCACAATAATTGGCATTTAATGACAATTGGCCCGACAGAAAATCCTTGACCAATTCCGGGGCGCTTTTGACGGGTGCTCCAACAAAAACATTGATATTCTGCTGGTGAAACAAGCTTATTGCCTGTTGTCCCATTCCACCGGCAATCACATCAGTGACCCCAAATTGGGATATCCACCCCGGATAAAGTCCAGGCTGGTGTTCCGGCGGTGTGACTGTTTTCTCTGAAACGATAGTGCCATTTTCGGTGTTAAGTATGGCAAACTCTTCACAGTGCCCAAAGTGCGAGCAAAGCTGACCGTTTTCCAACGGAATTGCGATACATTTTTCCATTACTATTTAGATAAAATTTTTGCTAAAACTAATATTACTTGATTTCATTAACGCCACTGAATTTCACAATGGATCAATGAATTAAATACCGCTTCTGCGACGATTTTGTCGTCCCAAACCGCGACCGGCTCCACCTTTTCCACGTCCTAAGCCGAAACCCGGTCCTCCAATTTTCTCTTGATTGAGTGGTCTCGCCTCCTCGGTTTCAACAACTGATTGATTTGGCAGGCTTGCACCAGACTTGGTGCAACGACCCAATCTACGGCCTGTCATGGGACCTTGTCCCGATGGACCTTTTTGATCAAATTCTGGCATTGTTATGTATAATTAGTGGTTTAATAATTCTATAATCTGATTAATCTGAAGTTGAGGATCCTTGACCACAATCATCTGGATCCTAAGGCTGTCAAGCATGGGCTTGATCTTCATCCCAAAATCACCGGCTACTATCTTGTTCACCTTTTTTTGGACCAGCAATTGAACGGCTGAAGAACCCGATGCTTCAGCGGCTTCTTTAAAAGGATTGGGAAGAAATTCCATGGCTTTGTTCTCGGTATCATAGATGACAAACCAGGAACATCGTCCAAAGCTTGAGTCAATAAGTGACTCCAGCGTATTACCTGTTGATGTTATCGCAATTTTCATTCACGGATAAGGATAAGGATTGATCACCAGTATTTTTATTAACAGAATCACAGCGCCTTTTCCCGGTTCCTTCGCCGGCAGGTTCTGAATCAAAGGGGACAAAATCAGACTTTCCGCATAACGGACACTGTTCCAGCTTCTTGTCTTTATCCGGATTGTTGAAATAGCATTTGCATGAATGACAGTAAAACCAATCACTGTCAAAATAGACTTTGCCACCTTTGATCGATAGCCTTCTTCCTTCAACAAAAGCCCTGGCTATCTTTTGAAGAGCAGCCGCGTAAATACGGGTGAATGTTGGTCTTGACACACCCATCATTACAGAGGCTTGAAGCTGATTGAAGCCATCGTAATCACATAAACGCAGGGCTTCATACTCCTCGAGCATCAGCAGGACAGGTTCAGCAGGCGGTTTACCAGCTTCAGAACCGTAAGGATTAAATCCCTTGATTATAGGTGGACTTAAAACTTTGCGAAGAGTCTTGGTTCTTGGCGACATTCTTTTTGAGCATTTGTTCACTGCAAATATAATGAACATTTGTTCGTTTCAGCAAAAAATTAAGGGTTTTTTCAAAATCTGGCAGAAACCTTCAAGCGAAGAACCAAAAAAACTAATTGAATCAGCCCCTAATCATTCCGCCTAAGCCCCTGCATACACCAGCAGCGCCAGTCCGGCTAAATAAGCCAGAAACATAAAGAGGATCAGCAGGTTAACGGATTTCGAAGCCCCCTTGAACTCTTTCCAGATAAAGACACCCCACAAAGCTGCGATCAGCGTGGCGCCCTGTCCCAGTCCATAGGAGATGGCAAATCCGGCTTTTCCCGATGCGATGATGCTCATCGACATGCCCAGGCACCAGATTACCCCGCCGAGGATACCGGTAAGGTGGACCCCAATGCTGCCTTTCGCATAATCCCTGAACGAAACCGGTTCCCCGGCAAAGGGCTTTTTCATGATCAGGTAATTGAAGAGAAGATTGCTGATCAGAACACCGATGGCAAAAAAGAAAACCGCAGTATAGGGGGTCAGTTTTCCGGCTTCGGGCACTTCAAAACTGGTGACCATCGAGCTGGCCACAAAGCGGTAAAAGAGTGACATCAGAACTCCCGCGGATATCGATAGGAGAATCCCTTTTGAGGAGACTTTCTGCAGGGATGTGCTGTGCTTTTTATACGCAACGGCATCGATGATGATGGCGGCAACCACCAGGGCCACTCCGCCGAAAAGCCATGCCGCGTTGCCCTGGGGTGCAAACGCATAATTGATGATAACCCCCAGCGCCAAAGCAATGCCCACTCCTACCGGAAAAGCCACGGCCATGCCTGCAATGGCCATTGCGGCAACCAGCAGGATGTTGGAAGCATTGAAGATAACGCCACCCAACAGGGCATTCAGTATGTTGCCCATGTTAGCCTGTCGGATGTCCTCGATAAAACCCCGCCCGTGTTCACCCGTGCTGCCGAGAGTAAATCCCAGTAAGAGAGCAAACAGGAGTATGCCGATCACATAATCCCAATAATACAATTCAAAACGCCAGGTTTTCCCCGACAGTTTCTGTGTGTTTCCCCACGATCCCCAGCAAAGCATGGTGACCACGCAGAGGATAATAGCCAGTGAGTAGGTTTGCGGTATAAACATCGTTTAACTATTGATTTGGTACGTGCATCATGCGAGCCTCAATAAATGCTTCCATTTGATCCGCAGTCATTTTCTGCCGCACATATAAGTGCTTTCCCTCCGGATTATTCTCCCATGCATTACTGCCATCCGGATTCACCAGGATTGTGCCCCTGACCGTGTCGAAAAAACCTTCAGTTCCATATACCCCGATCAGGACGGCCGTCTCATCCCAGCTCATCCGTCCGTTTTTATCGTCTTCCGATAAAGGTATACTGATACTGAACACATCTTTCACAGGGCTGTTTTTAATATCAGAATGAATGAGCTTCAACCCGGTATGTATTTCCCGGCCGATTTCGAATCCCGAAAAGATGATCTCACCCGGCCAGTTCTTAAAAACATATTCCGATGCCGTAGAATCCAGGCAAACGTTGAACTCCTTCCCCGAAGGAAACATGCCTGCCATCGAGACAAGCTTCAGCACTTTTCTTGAAACCAGCTCGTTTCCGGAAAGAATTGAAATAGCGTCGGATTCCGACTTAAGCAGGTTGCACAGGTTGGTTAAAAAACCGACTGTAACAATTGTTACACTATGATCAGGCTGATTAGCAAGTATTTGTCTATAGGTTTCCACTGCATCCGGAACCTCATCGGTGGATTGAATGGTATGCGGATATCTGGAAACTATTGAATCAGCCCAATGCTGTGGCGATTCCATGTCTACCCCACTGGTCTTTGGGGCACCGATTGCGATTCCGGGATGACCGTAATAAGTATTGATAACCTCGATGGATGGGGCCACCAGTTCGTGCTTATTGGATGCCAGGGTTGCCAGAATCTCTGCTTTCCCGCTGTCGGCCATTGCATGAAGAAAAGCAAGTGCTCCCACATCGTCATAGTCAGGACCCAGATCCGTATCAAAGATGATTTTAACAGGTTTATCCGTGTTAAGATTCGTGCAGCCTCCGATCAGAAATACGCCGGCAAGGAACAGGGTAATGAAAGGTTTCATAGGAGATTGTTGAACTGTAAATATACATATTTCAGGCTCCCTCAGAATCTGAAGAAGTACAGTATAAAGGAATCCGTCTATTTCCCCACGCTAACAAACAATCCCGTGTTGAATACGAGCCCGCCTGCTCCCACCCTGTCATCAACCGACAAGGGATCCGCACCGTAGGATACATTTTTAGCCTTGGTCAGGAAAGCAAACCGGTAAACTGCTCCCA
>Ga0209749_1001582_pt1 | contig 19131 bp, 15 predicted proteins | sample EPASupsiteSAE347_FD_187267 | JGI IMG/M metagenome (GOLD analysis project Ga0209749, IMG submission 187267) | Bioremediated contaminated groundwater from EPA Superfund site, New Mexico - Sample SAE3-47 (SPAdes) (version 2) | ecosystem: Environmental > Aquatic > Deep subsurface > Groundwater >... | reverse complement strand
AGACAGGAGATCAGCTCGATAAAAACTACTATCGAATTGATACCACGGATCAAGATTTTTTTAAACAGCACTTTAACGGTATGGAGGCAGGTGATTATGTGTTGCCTGTGAAAGCCGGTGAGATCGAAAAACTTTTTATGCTCGAACAATTTGAAACGAATGAAACAAATATTGAAGCAAAATTTAGAGTTGTACAAGTTTATGAGCCCAAACTGGCTTTAACTGGAAATATTGTTAGTTGTAAATATTTTCAGCCGGATTTAAATTTGTTGAACAAAGCCATAAAATCGACGAGAGGTGTTGGTTTTATCCCGGTTGCGTTGGAAGAAAACAGTCCCGAAATACCAGAAATTGACTTTAATAAATCAAAACGACGATTCTTTGTTTGCCTGAAAAGCAAATTGGAACAGGTTGCTTTTTTTAAGCCTTTTGATATCTGCCTGGTTGTTTCAGATATGGAAACTACAAGTATCGAAGATATTCTTGAATTCAATGGTCAATCGTTCAGTCGAAAAAATGTTTTGTGGGATCTTTATCTGGACAAAACCTCAAATGGCAATGAGAAGTATTCCTTGCGCCAATTACTGGAGTTTGCAAATGAAAAAAATGATGATGCTCCTAAAAAACGCAACTATATCACGTCGTTGCTGAGTGAGTTGGATTCCGAGTCGATCTTTCCGGTTGATAGTCCAATCTCGTTATATGATAATGTAATTGTCGGACGCAAACGATCAGCATCAGGCGGTTCAACTGGGACTGTCAGTACAACGGTTGAGGATGATCTAACCGACGTTGAAGAAACCACCGATTATGAAAAATATGCAAAGCTGATGCAATTCAATCCCAATGTAATCTTATACGGTCCGCCAGGTACAGGTAAAACTTACGGGGCAATGCGTATAATTGAAGCATTTGAGAAGCAAAACGGTAGTCCGGTTTCATTCAAGCAAGTGGTGGCTGAAAAACGGGCAAAATTTATTACCTTTCATCAGGCCTTTTCCTACGAAGAATTTGTAGAAGGCATACGTCCGCAAATCGATGAAGATGGTCTGATGGCATATCCGGTGCAGCCAGGTGTTTTACGAGAATTTGCCGATGCATGCAGTATGCAGTCAAAAAAGAAAAATATAAAAGACGAAGCGCTAAATAATACAACACCCAGCAATCAGGTCTGGAAGGTTTCACTTGGACAAAAAAAAGAAAACCACATCTATACAACCTTACGCGATAAGAATGTCATCGCCATTGGTTACGGGCCAGAAGAAGATGTCAGCGACTGGAATGATGCCCAATTAGATCAAAGCGATCCGACAAGTACGCTAAAATGTCTGCATAGCCGCGTGAATATTGGCGATATTGTCATGGTCTTCAATAGTCCCCAGACCATACGACTGATGGGTGTTATCACCAGTGATTATATTTATGATAATAGTGACGGGTTTGGTTACAGACATCGACGAGCGGTTAAGTGGTTAGCTAATTTTGAAGCGAAGCCAAAAGATATTATTGCGATTAACAAAAATAAGCAATTGGTGCAGGGTGCCATCTATAAGCTGAGAGTTTCTGTTAATGATGCCTTGGCGCTGCTAGAAAAAGAGGAAAACAAAGACGATTTACCTAAGCCATATTACCTGATTATTGATGAGATAAACAGAGGGAATATTGCCAAAATATTCGGTGAATTGATTACTTTAATTGAGAAAGATAAGCGCGAACTTCTGACCTGTGAACTGCCGTATTCCCGGGATGCGTTTTCAATCCCAGGCAATTTATTCCTGATCGGTACCATGAACACGAGTGACCGAAGCATCGCCCTGTTAGATACTGCGTTGCGACGGCGTTTTGCCTTTGTTGAAATCAACCCTGACGCGTCGCTTGTGGAACGATTCCATCCTTCAATTGGTGGAAATGTGTCGCCGGGTAAATTATTACAGGCATTGAATAATCGTATTACGGACAAAATAGACCGTGACCATCGCATTGGCCACAGCTATTTTATGGGTGATGATCTGGTGACAAAATATGATTTGTATAATGTCTGGTATTATAAACTGCTACCTTTGCTGATGGAATATTTTTACAACGATGTCAAACAGGTCGGCCAGATTATTGGCGATCGTTTTTTTGATAAACAGACAGGTGAGATTATTCAATTCAGCTTAAAACCTGATGAAGATGGCATATCTCAATTTGAAGCTGCGCTGATTTCAATCTATGAAAAAGGGGTATAAACCTGGTGCAAACCGTCATTACAGTTTTTGAAGACCGCCAACAGAAATGTGAACTTTTACCCTGGCAGAAGACTGATATTCTCGAACTTCGTCACATCATTGGCGATAACCGTCTGTCATTATCGTATGATGGCGTGCTTCACATTCGACATTATGTTGGTTTTATTTCCAAGGGAAACACGCGCCTGCAGATCTTGCCAAAAATATATGAAAACAGCGGTTTGACCGAAGAAGACGAACAGCGTGAGGCAATGAAAGTATTACTGAATTTGCTGCGAGTGTCGGAGTTCAACAAAATACTATGCTTGCCCAACCAGTCCAGTGCCGCTGAACAATCAGACATTATGGAGCTCTTCATTTCGCTATTTGGCGATAAAGTATTTCAAGTATACTCTCGCCAAATGAACCGCGAGTATGTGGATATCAGTGAAAACAGTTCTTTTGTAAAAGGGAGCATCGATTTTTCTGCAAATATTCGTGCAAATCCGATCAGACGAGACAGACATATGATCACATATCAAAGTTACGAACATGATAATGTATTAAATAACACGATTAAAAGTGTCTGTCTAAAATTGATTCAATTGACCAGCCTACCGGAAAATAAAAAGAAACTCAAGAAGGCCTTGTTTTTTTTAGATGACGCCAGCGATGTGGCTTTAACGAAAGAGTTGTTTGATGCCGTTAAATTTACACGTTTGAATATGTCATTCAAACCAGTTTTTGAAATGGCAAAGATGTTTTTTTACAACTTGACACCACAGAGCTACCAAGGGGACGATACCGTTTGTTCATTTTTGATTCCATTAAATGAATTATTTGAATTTTATCTTTATAAACTCTTTTCTAATTTGGGAGAAGGCTATCACGCAAATTATCAAAACAGCCGTCGATTTGCCAGTAGTCAAAAAGCAGTTTTTGGCAGACAGGTACGACCGGACATTATAATTGAACATCACGGGAAAACGGTTTTAATCGCAGATGCCAAATATAAAAATCCCCATTATCAGAATGGAAAGTACAACCATATTAGTCAGGCTGATATTTACCAGGTTTTTGCCTATGCAAAGATCTATGGCGTTGATTCAGTGGCGTTGATCTATCCGCAGTTTGAGAAAGACTTGCCAGCTCCAATGATTGTTGATTTACAAGATCATCTTTCTAAAACGAAATTAATAATAGGTTGTATCGATATAAAAAAAGCCCATATCGAGAAGGACAGTGCATTATTAAAGCTGATGATGAATTTATAGGTACAAATGCATAAACTGTAGCCCAGTTGTAAATGATACCAATGTTTAAATATGTATAATATCATTGATCTTTACAGCGAGATGGGGTAGAATTACTACAATAACAAAACAGAGCGTGAACGCAAACCGTTTTTCAGTATACCTGAGAAGCGGTTTTGTTAATAATCGAATGCCAATGTGTGTTCGATGAAAAATCGGAGGAATAGATGGAATCCCCTTATGACAAAAAAAGACAGTTTATCATAAATGCTGTTTATATTTTATTGGTTGCGGCGATTGTATACCTGATTTTTGAGTATGCAATATCCCTGTTGAGCCCTTTTATCTTGGCTTTTTTGATTGCATATGTGCTTAAAGGTCCCGCTAAAGCGATTTCAGAATTGACAAAATTACCCAACAAGCTGGTGTCATTTATTTTGGTGCTGGTGTTTTATGGTGGTGCCGGGATTCTGGTGTCGTTGGTGGGAGTCAAATTGATCTCTATCATTTCGCAAACGAGCAGTGCCTTGCCAGAAATCTATGAGTATCAACTCAGGCCTTTTCTAATGACCACCTTTGACGGGATTGAACAGACCGTTTTTCTGATTGATGCGGCATTTGTTGACGTTTTGAATGCGGCGACGGAACAGTTGGTTAATTCCTTAGGCGATAATGTAACCAGCATATCATTGACATTTGTAGCATTCCTATCAGACCTGGCCGGATCCCTGCCAGCTTTTTTAATAAAAATTCTATTGATGGTAATTGCAACCTTTTTCATGGCTGTTGATTATGAGATGCTGTCATCATTTGTTTTCAGGCAGTTTTCACAAAAAGGAAATGAAATTATCCAGACAATAAAGAATTTTATTGTCAATACCTTGTTTGTTGTCATTCGATCCTATGCACTGATTATGTCAATTACATTTGTTGAACTTTCGATTGGGCTGTCAATTATCGGGATTGACAATCCCATTTTAATTGCCTTTTTTATTGCCATCTTTGATATTTTACCAGTCCTGGGAACCGGCGGAATTATGATTCCCTGGACGATTATAACCTTGCTTCAGGGAAATTATCAGACAGCCCTGGGATTGCTCCTGGTCTATCTTTTTGTGACGGTTATCCGTAATATTTTAGAGCCCAAAATTGTCGGTAGCCAGCTCGGGCTTCATCCGGTGGTTACTTTAATGAGCATGTTTTTAGGTGTGAACTTAATGGGGGTTCTGGGTTTATTTGGATTTCCAATTGCGCTCTCGCTACTGAAGCATTTAAATGATGTGGGGACAGTAAAATTGTTCAAATAAATGCAAATGAAGTGTCAAATAATTTTTAAATAAATCGAGAATAAAATCAGATTATAGTATAATTAGCTAATAGTGTTCGATTCGATATAAACCAAAACTTAACGCGCTAGGCGAGAAGGAGCGGCCAATGAAACACTCGAAATTTCTTAATACGCGGCTGATTTTGTTAGTTGGCGCCGTGCTGGTGATGTTTGTTTTACCCTTTCAGGCAAGCGCCGCCAGCAGTTGGGTCGCACCGTCTGAAGCTTATGATGCGGATAGTAATTATCTTGATGTGGCGATGGACAATGATCCGCCGGCAGAGATCCTGTTGCGGCCTTATTATTTTATCGACGGTACCGGGGCATCGCGAACAGTAAACGCTAACATCAGTGAACTGATTCTCAAAGCCGGCGAATCTGCGGATATCGCCTTTACAGTTGAATACGACGGCGGCAGAGTCGAATCCACCATTATGCTGACCTATAACGATAAAGACGATGCGCAGCCATCTTTGGATCAAATGTTCACCTTTACCCATGACACCAATCAATACTATTATGAGAGTATTGCTGAAGATTTTGACGGCGAAGGTGTTTATCATGATTCCGGCACGGATGTGGCTTTATACCGACCGCAAGACGGCGTACCTTGTCTAATGATAAACGTCGGTGGTTTAAACAGCTTATATCTGGAGATCGTCGGCGTCCGGGGTCTCGCCGGTGGTGAGCCGGGCAATGATTCATCAAGTGATGATTATGGCAGCGATAGCGAAGGACTGCCGTTTGGGGTCGTGATCGCCGTCGTTGGTGGGGCGGTGGTGGTCATTGGCTTATTTATCGGAAGCATAGCGCGCCGCAGCAAACTAAAACCGACACGCACCCCTGCGCCCAAAGATGTTGTCATCACCGATCCGGCGACCGGGGCGCAAACCCGGTATGTCCAGGACCCGGTCAGCGGGGAATGGGTCGATCCGGAAAGAGGCGGGGTGCTGAATCCCGACCGGCTGCCCGAATCGATGCGACAGCGGCAAGATGCCCGGAAATGGGTTGATCAACAAAACAAGAAACTGCAGACTGGCGACAATACGTTTGACCGAAAATTGGCTGAAGAGCTAGCTAAACAAGAAGCGACGAACCGTCAGATTGATGAATTGCTCCGGGTCTCCCAACGAGCCGGCGCTCTGCCGCAGAGTGAACTGACGATTAATATCCGCAAAAACGCTCAAAAACTTGTCGCTAAGCTGATCGATGGCTCCCAGCCGGTTTCGCCCGAGGCCATCGAACGGGTACGCGGGGCCTTCATTAAAACTGCCACCGGCACGATCATTTCTGCTGCGGAACTGCCGCGGGTACCGTCCGATTCGATGCTCTTAGCCGAGGCGTTTAACAACGAAGTGGAAGAAGTCTCACGCAACCAGACGGCTTCGGCCGTACTTTTTCGGACCATCTTTGGCATCGCCACGGGGGGAGGATCGGAGATATTTTTTCAAACCCACAAAGGTTATCTGCGGATGCGCGACTACGTCGATGACGGCGGCAACAGTGTTGAGGGCGGCTTCTTGACCGCCTCCTGGGGTGCGGTCAAGGATTATGCCGTCAGTAAAACGGCCGACAAGATCATCGGCAAGGTGAGTCCATCATTCAGTAAGTTGAATAAATCAAAAAGTGGAAAAATCGGTTATGATCAAGTCAAGCGATTGATCAAGTCTGATATTAATACCACGGATAAATATACCTTCGATATTGACGGAAAAGTCCGCCGGGCGATCGAAAGAAAATTTAAATAAGCAGGAGGTTTCATGAACGCAAAGACAATTACTTTAACGGATGCTCAGATCAAGGCGGTATCCCTAAGCAGTAACATAACACCGAATCTGCTGTGTCTGTTGCCGGATCATGACAATGGGGAAGGCGTTTCTGCGCCTGTTCTGGATCTGACTCAGCAGGCGGTGCTAACGGCAGTTCTGCGACCAATGAACACCGCCGATATCGCGGTTCTGCTGGCCAATGACGGCTTGATGCGTCTGCAGCTGAGCCTGCGCGGAGAAACCGGCGTGCTGCTGGGACGCGAAAACGACGGCATTCAGCTGCTTCCCATTAGCGAGGGCGACCTTGCCACGATGGTGATGGCTTACCTGGCTCAGGGCGGCGACCCGCGAAAGCGTGCCGCGGCGCTCAACCTTTCGCACAATGCATTTTTGCTGCTACTGGCCGCAGCTGATGCTTATAAAATGGGCTATCTTTCCGACCTTCTCAATCATACGGTATCGGATCCAATCCTTACGGTCAGTTCGCTTGAGCGGGCTATCACCGATGCTTATGAAAATACTGATCTGCGGTGGCTTTTGCCGTTTTCCTTGTTTCGCTTTGAGAACGTACCGCAGCTTGACGTCAAATCAGCCTTGTCGGAATTGGCTGAACTCGGTCTGATTGGGGCGGGTGGAGTGGTCTTGACAGAAGAAGGATCATTATTTATCGATGATCTGATGTATCGAAAGGTCATCGTCGATGTCAGCTCGCTTTATGGACAGGATACGGCGCTGGCCCGTTCACATGTCATGTTCATCCGAACTGAAGCCACACTGTGGGCTGTTCAATATGGCGACCAGGATGCAGCAGTACTATCACTGACGATCGACGAAGCATGTGAGCTGATGGTATCGCTGCTGATCCAGAAGGACGAACCACAGGATCGATCCGAATCAAAAACTGAAAGCTCCTCAGCAGCAAAGACGGAAGTCACAGAATGTTCCAAATGCGGACAAAGACTGGAACACGATGTGAAGTTCTGTGTGCATTGTGGTACGCCAGTACCGCTGCCTGCCGCACCAAAGGTCGCCATATTCTGCCAACACTGCGGTGCTAAACTTGCGCCAGGCAAGCATTTCTGCACAAAATGCGGCAAACCATGTGATTGACTGGTAACAACAGGAAACAAGCAAAAAAACAAAGTCATGGATTCAATGTGAACCCATGACTTTGTTTGTGTCGATATAAATATTATAGCTATCTCGTTTCATTATCTGGCTATCTCAGATCTTTTTTGATAGCCGCGGACAACACAAGAAAGGCTGAAGCAAATCACAAAATAACCGATTGCCAGTAATGCAAAAATCATAAAGACCTCTGGTGTCGTGGTATATCGTCCCATTACGACGAACCCGCTGCGGGTATACTCAGGAATCGCAACGACCTGTAAAAATGAAGTATCTTTAACGGTCGTAATGACCTGTGACAACAGGGAAGGAATAATACTTTTGAAACATTGCGGCAGCACGATCAATATTAATGTTTGGATCAGCGTAAAACCCTGAGATTTTGCAGCTTCAAATTGTCCTTCGGCGACAGAATTTAAACCACCACGGACTATTTCAGCAATGACGGCCGAGGTATATAAGGTCAATGCTAAACCGCCACGAATGACAATGGTCCCATAGGGAATCATAAAACAGCACACCAGAATCCAGAGCAGTAACGGGGTATTTCGGAACATTTCAATATAGAATCCGGCCAATTTACCAAAAACCCGTTTTTCATAGGTTCGCAGCAAGGCCAGGATGGTCCCGAAAATGATCGAGATAATGACAACTGATACTGAAAGCGTTAATGTTAACACCATTCCCTTGGCTAAAAATTCAACGTTTGAGGGCGTAAATACATTCATAAAAACATCTAACATGTAACCGCCTCCTCACTTGGTTCAAAGGGAATACGAGCAGTGTCCTGTCGTTTGAGGCGTTCTTCGTATTTTCTTGCCCAGGTTGCCAACGGGAAACAGAGCATAAAATATAAAAAACCGGCAAATACATAAGATGGACCGTAGTCGAGACTTGATGATGCCCAGGAATCGGCCATATACATCAGATCGAAACCTGAAATCATCGCCAGCACTGACGTGTTTTTAATCAGGTTGACAGCCTGATTTGTCAGTGGCGGGAGGATGATTTTGATGGTCTGTGGGAGGATGATATATCGCATATATTGGATATAAGTAAAACCCTGGGACTTTGCTGCTTCGACTTGTCCCACTGAGATTGAGGTAATTCCTGTTTTGACAACCTCAGAAACATAAGCACCATGATATATGCCCACCCCTAAAACACCAATCATAAACACACTTAGCCGTAGTCCGGCAATGGCCAGACCATTATACATAAAGAAAACCTGAATAACCAGGGGAGTGTTTTGGAAGAACTCAACATAAACCCTTGCAATCCCCCGCATTACTTTGTTGTTTGATGTTGAGATCACGCCAAAGATAATGCCCAGAACCAGTGCAAGAATTAAGGCGAGGGCTGCGACCTCAATTGTTCGCAGAAACCCTTCGCCAAACATTTGCCATTCGCCAAACATCTTCTCCCAACGCCATAAGGCAAAAGGATTAGAACTTTTCATTAATAATTAAGTCCCCATTTCGTAATTAGGCCTTCAATTGTTCCATCTTTAAGCCATTCATTGATATAGCCATCAACCGCTTCAGTCAGGGCCAGGCTGTCAAGTTTTGAGGTAACACCATATTGTTGTGGCGAGAATCGATCTGGTAAAATCATCGTTGAGTCATCAACATAGCCGCCAAGGATTGATCCGTCAACACAGAACGCATCAACTCGTCCGGAGTCGAGTGCTGCCTTGATTTCCGGGTAAGTCGCATATTCTGAGAATGATACGGTAATCCCTTTTTCAGTGGCTACTTTATTAACTGCTTCTTTGGATGTAGCGCTTTGAGCAACACCGATTACTTTGCCATTCATGTCAGCAAGACCTTTGAAACCGGCATCTTTTTTAACCAACAGGCCGACCGCATCTTCATAATAAGGGGTCGAGAAGTTATAGGTCAGTTTTCGTTCGTCAGTAATTGTGAAGGTTGCAATGATAAGATCAACTTCACCATTGTCAAGTAATGGACCACGGGTTTTTGCGGTTACCGGTGTTAATTCATAAGCATTTTCATCGCCAAGAATTTCTTTGGCCAGAAGTTTGACGATATCAATTTCAAAACCTTCAATTTCACCGGTGGTGGTGTTGCGAAGTCCGAAGTTTGGAACGTCTTCTTTAACGCCGACTCTTAAAACACCGGCTTTAATAACTGAATCAAGACTACCATCAGTCGTAGCAGTATCCTTTGAACCAGTCGAAGACGAACAAGCTGCCAAAGTAAACACCAGGCATAAAATAAGCAGAGCAGAGAGAACCTTTTTCATAATCATTTTCCTCCTAAATATAATAATTATAATACCTAATATCGTTGGACCAATATTAGAAATTAACGCAAGATCTTACTGAGAAAAAGCTTCGTTCGTTCTTCCGAAGGATTTTCAAAGAAATGTTCTGGTTTTCCTTCTTCCACAATCCGACCCTCATCCATAAAGATGACCCGGTCAGCAACAACTCGGGCAAAACCCATTTCGTGGGTAACAACCACCATCGTGATATTTTCCTTCGATAATTTGATCATGACATCAAGCACTTCTTGAACTGTTTCCGGATCAAGAGCTGATGTCGGTTCATCAAAGAGAATAATCTTTCGTTCGGTTGCCAGGGCTCTGGCAATGGCGACACGTTGTTGTTGGCCACCGGATAAGGTTGACGGATAAGCATTTTCCTTTTCACTCAGGCCAACCGTAGCCAGGTATTTTCGCGCTTTTTTAACGGCTTCTTCTTTTGTCAGTTTTTGTAATTTTATCGGCGCCAGGGTCAGATTTTCCAAAACTGTTTTATGTGGATACAAGTTGAAGCTCTGAAATACCATCGCCGATGTTCGCCGGACCAGCTGAATTTTGTTTTTTTGAGTAAGCTCTTCACCATCAATAAAGACATGCCCCGAAGTAGGTGCTTCTAAAAAATTCATACAACGAACGGTGGTGCTCTTACCAGAACCTGACGGTCCGATAATGACCAATTTTTCACCTTCTGCGACGGTTAGATTAATATCTTTCAGCACATGGTTTTCACCAAAAAATTTATTTACATCTTGAAGTTTAATCAATTATTCTTCCTCCAAATCTAATGTCAATAGCCAAAAAAAGAACTTCCATAAAATATACGCATTGTGTTATAGTATATTAGAAGCTCCTTTGCTACATCCGGTAATTTTAAATATAAAATACCCTTTTACAATAATATTATGAAGAAGAGCTTTTGTCAAGAGTTTTCAAAATGAAGCACAATTAGAAACGTCAATGTTGAAAAGAACTGAATAAGCAATTTTGTTTTGGGTATACACAAGAATAATCAAATATAACTTAAATTAGAGTGGAAAGAGGTCGGAAAAATGGGCGAAAAAATAACAACTGTTCAATACAAAGGCAATTTAAATGAGGTTTATCGAGTCGCTGAAAAGGGTATCGGCAATGCCTATCGCGAATACATCATTCGCACCAAAGAAGACGATCCAGTTGAACTTGCCAGAATTAAGTTTCAAAAAGGAGCCCGACACGAACCGGGATCGGAAGTGGGCGTGATTGATTCTGATTTGCTTGAAATTGTCAGAGATCGGTTAAAGTTATTTCAGGAAGGTGAGTTTGAATGTACTGAAAATGCGATGGCATTAGTTCATATTGAAACGGCGATCATGTGGTTAAACCGTCGGGTGGAAGATCGGATCAAACGAGATGTCATCGGGACTCATAAAAAATAAATTTGACTACTAAACAAAAAAAGGTTTGGCCATGGGAGTTACAAAAAACCCAATGGCGAACCTTTTTAATGTGCTAGCATTGAAATTAATCAGGTTAACAGATTCAATACCGAGGAATAAAGATCCTGGGTATTTTCTTTCCAGCGATTGCAGATATCAAGAGCCAACTTTAAAGTGGGAGCATTTAATGATATTTCCATCAGGACAATATTATTCTCGTGAAGCTTTAATTCAACGAGATAATCAGTTTCCCCTAATTTCTGGTAGTTTGCGGTAATTTTTACTTCCTTGAAGATCTTTTCCCGGTTTTCCTTAAGATAAAGATCGATCATATCGCTAATATAAGCCGGGATTTTCTGATGAAAAACCTTCAGTGTTTCCTTACCCATAGCTGACAAGGTGAGCACTGACTTTCCGTCATAATCCAACACCGAAAGAAATTCATCTTTGATCAGGTCATCAATGTATAGTTGAATATCAAAATAGCCAATCTGTAAATTTTCAATAATTATCAGGGCGACCTGTTCCCGGGTTAAAGAAGTTTTGATTTTTTTTAATACATAGAGGATGATCAGTTTATCCTCAGCCTGCTGTTCAGAATTAAAGAGCATGAATACCACCACCTTTGTTTTGCTATGAATATTGTAACATATCGATGGATCAATTTCCCTATTTCTATGTAAAAAAGAGGAAAAAATGAAAAAAGAAGTCAATCACAACCACTCTCTACCGCAAATTCATTGTAACCAGATAATTATCAATCTGGGGCAGTCGTTGGGTGCGACCGAAATCGGTTTTTCCGATTTAACAGTATTACCGGCCAAAAAACGAATGAACTTTGATCACGGCATTACGGTTATTATTAAGCTTTCCGACGGCATTTTAAACCAGATCGGGGCTGAGCCCACCCAAACCTATTTCAGCCACTACCGGAGTGTAAATCGTTTGATTGACGACATCTCCTTACGGATTCTATTAGAGCTGGAAGCCCGGGGTTATCCCAGTGTGGCGATTCCTGCATCCCAGTCCGTTTCAGATCCGGAAGATCAATTCACCGGCGCTTTTCAGCACAAAACAGCAGCAGTTTTGTCGGGTCTGGGCTGGATTGGGCGCAGTGCCTTATTTATTCATCGGCACTACGGACCCCGGGTTCGTATCGGTACCATCTTAACCAGCGCGCCTTTAATCGTCGGTGAGCCGGTAACTCAAAGCGTCTGCGGTTCATGCCGGACCTGTGTCAGTGCCTGCCCGGCGATGGCTATTGAAGGTCAGCTCTGGAAACCAGGAATGCCCCGAAATCAGCTTTATGATGCTCATGCCTGCAGCCAGCATATGAAGGAAGCCTATCATCATATCGGCAGGGGAGTTGTCTGTGGTTTATGTGTAGTGGCTTGTCCGATCGGGAAATAAAGCGAATTCTAATCAGCTTATATTGCTGAAATCGAAAAAAAATACTTTAATTGCGAAAAATTCTTAAATAGGTTTTTTTTTCTCTGAAAATATTATATAATAGATAAGGAGAACTGCCGGCTGGTTTTGCTAGGCAGTTTTTAAATTGTAAAGAAACAGAGAGAAGCGTTGAAAAAATTTATAATAAACGGCGTGGAGGATGATAGCATTCTCAGCGAAATGGAAGTCGAGGCGGGGGATATCCTCCTGTCGATCAACGGCATGCCGGTGACTGATATATTGGATTATCGCTATCTGATTGCCGATGACACCTTAGAAGTAGAAATCGAAAAACCGGATGGCGAAATCTGGGAACTGGATATTGAAAAAGAATATGAAGAAGATTTGGGGGTAACCTTTCCAGAAGCGATGATTGGAACAAAAACCTGCAAGAATAACTGTATCTTTTGTTTTATCGATCAACTGCCAGCTGGTATGAGAGATAGCCTTTATGTCAAAGATGACGACGAACGATTGTCGTTTTTAACCGGCAATTATATTACCATGACTAATCTCACCACCGATGAGCTGAATCGGATTATTCGCTACCGTATTATGCCGATGAATCTATCGATTCATACCACCAATCCCGAATTACGGATCAAAATGCTTAAAAACCGTTTTGCCGGGGATGTGATGTCATATCTGAAGACATTTTATGATAATGGTATTCAAATGAACGGACAAATCGTTTTGGTCCCCGATTTTAATGATGGCTTTGAACTGAAAAAGACGCTTAATGATTTAAAAACATTTTATCCCGTTCTTCAATCAGTTTCGGTGGTCCCGGTCGGTCTTTCCAACCATCGCCAGGGTTTGGAAAAACTTCGTCTTTTTAATCAGGACGATGCCAGAAAAACCCTGGGAATTATTAATGCCGTCCATGATGAAATGGAAGCAGCACACGGCGATGGATTTGTCTATCCCAGCGATGAGTTTTTTTTACTGGCTAAGCTTCCCATTCCCGAAAGTGATTATTATAACGGATTTCCCCAAATTGAAAATGGGGTGGGGATGATGGCTGATTTTACGGCCTCGGTTCAGGAAGCCTTATCGGTGATCAAAACTGAGAATGCTGATTTGCCAACAACCGCCACCAAAAGAATCGGGATCCTGACCGGAACTGCGGCCTATGATTATCTCAACAATCTGGTTGCTGAGATTAAACAAGCATATCCATTACTGGATCTGACCGTTTTTCCAATCACCAACCATTTCTTTGGCGAAGCCATTACCGTATCCGGGCTGCTCACCGGTTCGGACATCCTGGCCCAAATGAAACCTCGGTTGGAGCGAAATCCCTGCGATTTGCTGCTACTGCCTGAAAACGCCCTGCGCAGCGATACCGATACCTTATTGGATGACTGGACCCTGGAAACATTAGGCGAAGTCCTTAATGCGACCATCCGCGGCATTCCGGTTCAGGGTGAAGACCTGCTGCAGATATTATTAGACAATTAAAAATACGATTAAAACTTTCAAATGAATAAAAAATAATGATATAAATGAAGTGAGGAAATAAAATGCCAAAGCCTATCGTAGCAGTGGTTGGCCGCCCGAATGTGGGAAAGTCAACCCTGTTTAATAAATTAGTTGGAGAACGAATTGCCATCGTCGAAGATACCCCCGGAGTAACCAGAGATCGGATCATTGCCGACGCCGAATGGCAGAACCACCATTTTACCCTGATCGACACCGGCGGAATTGAACCCCATACCAAGGATGACATTCTTTTGCAAATGCGGATTCAGGCTGAAATCGCCATTGATATGGCCGATCTGATTGTCCTGATGGTCGACGGTCGTGAAGGAATGACCGCATCGGATCTGGAAGTTGCCAATATGATCCGAAAACATGAAAAAGATGTGTTATTGGCCGTCAATAAGGTTGACAGCCAGGGTCTGGAAAATAACGCTTTTGAATTCTATAACCTCGGAATCGGGGAGCCGATAGCCATCTCAGCCGAGCAGGGATTGGGTTTAGGAGATTTTCTGGACGAAATCATCAACCATGTCAAGCGTTATTACGACGAAGAAGAAACCGAAGATGATCGACTGCGGGTTGCCGTTATCGGTAAACCAAATGTCGGGAAGTCGACCCTGATTAATAAGGTCCTGGGCGAAGAGCGACTGATTGTCAGCGATATCCCCGGTACCACTAGGGATGCTGTCGATACCGGCGTCAGATACGACGGGGAAGACTATGTCTTAATTGATACCGCCGGATTGCGACGCAAGAAAAAAATCTACGAAGATATTGAACGTTACAGCATCATCCGCGCCATTGCCGCCGTTGAACGAAGCCAGGTAGTCCTGGTTCTGATTGACGCATCCCAGGGCGTCACCGAACAGGATGCAAAAATTGCCGGGATCGCCCATAATCGCTCCAAACCATCGATCATTATTGTCAATAAATGGGACGCCGTAGAAAAAGACAATAAAACCATGAAGAAGATGGAAGATGATATCCGGGATGCGCTTTCATTTATGGATTATGCTCCAATCATTTTTATCTCGGCCAAAACCGGACAGCGATTGGGCAAAATATTTGAAACCATCGAATATGTCAAAGCTCAGAGTGCCAAACGGATTACCACCGGTAAGGTGAATGAAGCCTTGGCTGAATTTGTGATGATGAAACAGCCGCCATCAAAACATGGCCGTCGTCTAAAATTATATTATGCATCCCAGGTGGCCATTAATCCGCCAACATTTGTGGTGTTTGTCAATGATATGACCCTGGTTCATTTTTCTTATCAGCGTTACCTGGAAAACAAGCTCCGGGAAACCTTTGATTTCTTTGGAACACCGATTCGCTTTTTTATCCGGGAACGATCTGAATAAAAGTGATAACTGATTGAAGAACGAAAATTTTGCAGCAGCATATGCAGAATTTTCGTTCTTTTTGTGTGCATTGACATATAACCCGTACAAAATTCAATTATAAAAATCCCATAAAAAAGCCATTCGTTTTTTTTATTACCACTTATATGTCAAAATATTTTGACATATAAGTGGTAATTTTTGATTTTTTGACATATAACACGTAAAAAACGAAAATTTGACATATAACACGTAAAAAAAGTTAGAATCATTATTATGAACTTTAGTTTCTTTTATAAATGAAATATATATACATAGAAAGCAACTTACATGAAAAAGATCGATTTGATCGTAAATGTCAATTAAACATGATTGTATTGCTTATAAATCATTTCTGAATGTTTGTGAAAGTAAAGATTGATAAAATATGTAGCCAATACCATATTACCCTTCCCGAAACAATGTAACTTTGTCATAAATGTACTCATAGACTTTATACTCGGAGCTGAACATCTTATTTTAAATGAATATATGAACAATTATTCAAATATTGATTGACAATTAGTCCATGAAAGAGGTATAATCGATACATGAATAGCTGTTCATGTATAAATCTTTTAAATGTAAGGGGAATGACATGATTCGTATTGAGAATCCAATCGAACGTTGTGATTGTAATGTAATCCATGAGGATGTTGTAAAGCAAGTTAAGGATAAAATGCCAAAAGAAGAGCTCCTATATGATCTTGCTGAGTTATTCAAGGTTTTTGGAGATTCAACAAGAATCAAAATATTGTGGGCATTAGCTGAAAGTGAGATGTGTGTATGTGACATCGCATTTCTATTGAATATGACACAATCCGCCATTTCACATCAGCTAAAGGTTTTAAAACAAGCAAAACTTGTGAAAAATAGAAAAGAAGGAAAAGTAGTATTCTACTCATTGGATGATGACCACGTTAAGCAAATATTTAATCAGGGGATGGTACACATAAACGAAAAGTAGAAATATAGTTGATAATAAAAAAGGAGGAGATCAATAATGGAAGAATCAAAAATTGAACTTGTTTTAGATGGTTTGGATTGTGCTGTCTGTGCGGCAAAAATTAATGATAAAGCGAACAATATAGAGGGAGTTAAAGAGTCCACGCTTAATTTCGTCTCTAAAATTATGACTATTGAACTGGATAATGCTGATATGAAAGAATCTGTTATTAAACATGTAACGGAAATTGTATATAAGATTGAACCTGATGTCACTGTGTCTGAAAAGTTGCATGATAAATACATTAAAAAGACACTTGTATTAGAAGGACTTGATTGCGCAAATTGTGCTTTGAAAATTGAAGGAAAAATCAAGGAACTAGATAGCATAAAAAACGCCAATGTTGATTTTACAACGGGTAAACTTAATATTGAAACAAGAAATAGAGATCTCGAAACAGCAATAAAAGATATTAAACTTATTGTAAAAAAAATAGAGCCTGATGTAATGGTAAACGAAGAAGCTAAAAAAGCTACCGAGGAACATGTGGAAATTGGTGATGAAAATAGGAAAGAGCTTGTCAAATTAGCAATCGGTGGGGTGTTGTTTGCCATTGCTTTAATATTTACATTCCAAACACCAGTGGAATTTATTTTGTATTTTGTTGCGTATTTGATAGTTGGCGGAGAAGTTGTGTTGCGAGCTGCTAAAGATATAAAAAACGGACAGCTTTTTGATGAAAGTTTTCTGATGTCAATCGCAACGATAGGAGCATTTGCTATCGGTCAATATCCAGAAGGTGTTGCAGTAATGCTGTTCTATCAAGTGGGCGAATTCTTCCAGGATTTGGCGGTAAACAGGTCCAGACGATCGATTGCCGAACTTATGGATATTAGACCTGATTACGCAAATTTAAAGGATGGGGATGATATCAAAATTGTTTCTCCAGAGGATGTGCTTATCGGAGAATATATTATTGTGAAACCAGGTGAAAAAGTACCACTTGATGGAGTTGTTGTTGAAGGGAAATCCATGATGGACACTTCAGCACTTACGGGGGAGTCCGTTCCTCGTGAAGTAGAAGTTGGTAATGAAGTCTACGGAGGGTTCATCAATAAAAACGGGTTATTAACGATTGAAGTTAAAAAAGAATTTGGCGATTCCACGGTATCAAGAATTTTGGAACTGGTTGAAAACGCCAGCAGTCGAAAAGCGCCTACGGAACAGTTTATTACAAAGTTTGCGCGAGTATACACCCCAATAGTAGTAGTAGCAGCTTTAGCGCTTGCGATTATTCCGCCTTTAGTTATCCAAGGTGCAACTTTTTCTGACTGGATTTACAGGTCATTGGTTTTTTTGGTAATTTCTTGTCCTTGTGCATTGGTTATTTCAATCCCGCTGGGCTTTTTTGGTGGAATTGGAGGCGCTTCAAAAAATGGTATCTTGATAAAAGGTGGAAATTATCTAGAGGCTTTGAATAATGTTGATACTGTAATATTTGATAAAACTGGAACCTTGACAAAAGGTGTGTTTAAAGTAACAGAAATTAAAGCGGTCCAAGGCATAACCAATGATGAGCTTTTAATGTATGCTGCATATGCTGAAAATTATTCCAACCATCCCATTGCTCAATCAATTATGAAAGCTTATGGCAAAGAAATTGACAAAGGCGTAATTGAAGCGCATGAAGAACTACCCGGCCTGGGATTAAAGGTTAATATTAAAGGGAAGGAAATTTTTGCAGGTAATGCAAAGCTGATGGCCGATAAAGAAATAGCCATACTGGAAAATGATGAACCTGGAACAATTGTATATATAGCGATAGATCGGAGTTATGCAGGTTCGATTGTCATCTCAGATGAAATCAAAAAGGATTCTAAAAAACTTGTTGGTGACTTAAAAGCACTCGGTATAAAAAAGACTGTTATGCTGACAGGCGATAATAAGATCATCGGTGATAAAGTTGGTAAGCAACTAGGATTGGACTTAGTTTATTCGGATCTACTTCCCGATCAAAAGGTAGAAAAACTGGAGCTGCTTTATAACCAAAAAAGCACTAAAGGATGCGTTGTTTTTGTTGGAGATGGTATAAATGATGCCCCAGTCTTAGCAAGAGCTGATGTTGGCGTTGCAATGGGGGGGTTAGGATCTGATGCCGCTATTGAAGCTGCGGATGTTGTGCTAATGACTGATGAACCGAGTAAACTGATCAGTGCAATAAATATTTCAAAGAAAACGAGACGTATAGTATTACAGAATATTACTTTGGCGTTTGTTGTAAAAGTAATTGTCCTAATATTAGGTGCCGGTGGACTTGCTACAATGTGGGAAGCAGTATTTGCTGATGTAGGAGTTGCATTGTTAGCAGTCTTAAATGCTATGAGAGTCATGAATACGAAAAATTTGTAAAAATAGATTAAAGGATCATTAATTTAGTGTTGCTATTTTAGTTTCAAATGAAGCTTAAACATTAAACACTACTATACT
>Ga0209749_1001580_pt1 | contig 19148 bp, 19 predicted proteins | sample EPASupsiteSAE347_FD_187267 | JGI IMG/M metagenome (GOLD analysis project Ga0209749, IMG submission 187267) | Bioremediated contaminated groundwater from EPA Superfund site, New Mexico - Sample SAE3-47 (SPAdes) (version 2) | ecosystem: Environmental > Aquatic > Deep subsurface > Groundwater >... | reverse complement strand
AGCCGTTCAGCCGCTTCCGCTTCACGCTCCCCTTCGTTGAAATCCGCAAGACGGAAGCAGGCACGCAGGTTGCCGTGAATTATCTCAACAAAAGAAGGCAGCCTGTTCGGCGGGCGCTCATGAAAATGGCGGAAACTCTGCAATCCCTGGACTCCGGTCGGTATATTCATCCTCCGGCCGGTAGATCCTTAATTTGCAGAAAACAACTTGTCCCCGAAAAGGCCCATTGGAACCGGATGGTTAAAAATGTTCTCCGGAGTATCAAAGCGGGGGAGATGAAAAAGATCGTTCTTGCCCGCAAGAAGGTCTTCACCCACGTTGAGGAGTGGAATCCCGAACTTGTTATCGCCGCAATGGCGAAAATCGCAGAAAACTCGTTTACATTCTTTTACCAGGTCGATGCCGGCGTCGCATTCCTGGGCCGCTCGCCGGAAAGGCTGCTGCGGATTGAAAACGGGTGCATTACCGCCGAGGCAATCGCCGGCACCCGGCCAAGGGGGAAAACGCCTGCCGACGATCAGCGGCTGGAGGCGCAACTGTTGAGTTCTCAGAAGGAACTGGAGGAACATCGGATCGTCGCCGACTATATCGAGAATCGGATGAACCGGATTTGCACCGATGTCCGGATGGAAACCCGCGAAGAAATATTAAAACTCAAAAGTGTGCAGCATATCATCACCAGATTCGTCGGCCGGGTGCAAGGAAACAGCTCTCCCCTTGAGATCGCCCTCGCCTTTCATCCCACCCCTGCGGTAGGAGGGTATCCGCCTGATGAAGCATCCCTTTATATCACTCGTAATGAGCCCTTCAGGCGAGGATGGTACGCCTCGCCCATCGGTTGGATGAGCGGGCAAGACGCCGATTTTGCCGTCGGCATCAGGTCCGCCCTGGTGAACCGGAACGAGCTTCATATTTTTGCCGGCGCCGGAATCGTCGGGAAATCGAACGCCCATGACGAGTGGAACGAGACGGAAAAGAAGATGGACAACTTCACTTCCATCCTGGGGGCTTTTTAATGTCGTCTTCACTTCTTGCCGATAATATCAATCTCATATGGTCTTCCCTGATCATCGCCGAACTTGTTAAAAACGGCATTGACACCTTCTTCGTCTCTCCCGGCAACCGGAATGCGCCGCTCATCGCCGCTTTGGCGCGTCATGATGGAGCGGTAAAAAGGATTTCCATTGATGAACGGGCGGCCGGCTACAGGGCCTTGGGACATGCAAAGGCCACGGGTGTTCCCGGCGTGCTCGTCTGCACGTCCGGCACGGCGCCGGCAAACTATTATCCGGCGGTTATCGAGGCATTCCGGGACGAAGTCCCGCTGATCGTCCTGAGCGCCGACCGGCCGCCGGAACTGGTGGGCAGCGACGCCAACCAAACGATCCTTCAACATAATCTCTACGGTGCATATTGCCGGGATTCTCTCTTTCTCCCCTGTCCTGCCATCGATTATCCTCTCGAAGCCCTCCTGGCAAAAATCGATCATCTCGTCGCCCGGCCTAACGGGCCTGTCCATATCAACTGCCCTTTCCGGGAGCCGCTGACACCGGGAATTCCCGACGTTAATCCCCTCCCGGGCAATGTCCTTGCTACGGCAAGACTGCTTCACTGCCGCCCCCTTCCCTACACGGCCTACCACCGGCGGGAGGTGCTGCCCGCCGACCTCAACGCCGTCATTGCCTTGATAAGGGAAACGGACAGGGGCCTTGTCGTTATCGGCCGCCTCGATACACCGCAGGATCTGCCGGCGCTGGATAATTTCCTGCAAAAGACCCGTTGGCCGGTTTTCTGTGACATCGCTTCGTCCATGAAGGGGTTCGCTCCTCCGGAGACGCAGGTTTTCAGCCTCGATCATCCGGAAGCCGTCCGTCTGGTCGGCGCCTATGCCCCGGAGACCATCCTCCAGTTCGGCTCGGGCCTTGTATCCAAGCATTATTACGCCTCCATCCTGCCGCAGAGCAGGGCGACCGTCGTCCAAATAGGCACGCGCCGCGGCCTCCGCGATCCGGCGCACCGGGTGAACATCCGTATCTCCGTTCCCATCCCGGCCTTCGTCGTCGGCCTTGAAATTGACGAGACGGCTGCACATGATTCCCCGGCCCGTTCCTCCTTTCTTGGTCAAATGCAGGCGCTCCAGGAAAGCGTGCAGCAACGGGTGCCGTCGACGACGTTGAATTTGCCTCGCATCGCCGGGACTATCCTTTCCCGGGTCCCCGATGGGGAGGGATTGTTTTTAGGCAATTCCCTGGCAATCCGGGCCTTCGACGCGATCGCGCCGCCGTTCGCCAAGCAGATCCGCGTCATATCCAATCGCGGCGTCAGCGGCATTGAGGGCGGCATCGCCACCAGCATCGGCTTTGCCGAGGCCTCAACAAAGAGGGTGACGGCGGTCATCGGCGATATATCTTTTCTGCACGACCTCAACTCGCTGCTTATGCTCCGCGAGAGCACGGCGCCGGTGATCCTCATAGTAATAAACAACGGCGGCGGCAGGATCTTCGAGCGGCTCCCGATCCGGGACTTTCCGGACATCGTCGATCCTTACATGACTACCCCCCATAAAATGGACTTCCGGCGCCTGGCGGAGCAATTCTCGCTACCCTATTTCAGCGCGCGGACCCCCGGTGAACTGGCGGCGGCTTACGGGAGCGTTCTGGACACAAGCGCCGCCGCGATACTGGAAACGGTGCTGCCTCCCGAGGAGGATTTGAGGGTTTTCCATGCCATGCAGAAGGTTCGCCTGTAACAAGGGTCGGCATGGGCAAATAACTATAGAACAAAGACGGAGAGAATGATGATTTCAGAGATTTTCAACCCAGAGCAGTGGATAGCCGTGACGGATTTTAACTTCAGCGATATCACTTACCACCGGGCCAAGGAGCAGGGAACGGTTCGCATCGCCTTCAACCGGCCGGAAGTCCGTAACGCCTTCCGGCCGCAAACGGTTGACGAACTTTATATCGCCCTGGATCACGCCCGGATGACGACGGATGTCGGGGTCGTGCTGCTGACCGGCAATGGCCCGTCGCCGAAGGATGGCGTCTGGGCATTTTGTTCCGGCGGCGATCAACGAATCCGCGGCAAGGACGGCTATAAATACGCGGGAGAAAACGGAGTCGATCCCGGTCGCCTCGGGCGCCTTCATATCCTGGAGGTTCAGCGCCTGATCCGCTTCATGCCGAAGATCGTCATGGCTGTTGTTCCGGGCTGGGCGGCAGGCGGCGGCCACAGCCTGCATGTGGTCTGCGATCTCACCATCGCCTCCCGGGAGCACGCCGTTTTCAAACAAACCGATGCGGACGTGGCCAGCTTCGACAGCGGCTACGGTTCCGCTTATCTGGCCAAGCAAATCGGGCAGAAAAGGGCGCGGGAGATTTTTTTTCTGGGTTTCGATTATTCCGCCCAGGAGGCCTATGAGATGGGCATGGTTAACCGTGTTATCGGTCACCGGGATCTTGAAGCGACGGCGCTGGATTGGGCCGGGGTGATGAACGCCAAATCGCCGACGGCCATGCGGATGCTGAAGTTCGGATTCAATCTGACCGACGACGGGCTCGTGGGGCAGCAGCTATTCGCGGGCGAAGCCACCCGCCTCGCCTACGGATCCCCGGAAGCGGAAGAGGGGCGGGATTCCTTTTTGGAAAAGCGTCCCAAGGATTTCAAGAGATTCCCGTGGCATTATTAGTGCTACTTATTGATAAACAGGCCTTTTGTCAATGAAGATTGCCGGTATCGATGTCCATCGCTTCCATCTGCCTTTTTCCGCCCCGGTGCGGGTCGGGGGCGTGGCGCTCCCCGGTCGGGAGGGGTTCATTCTTGCCCTGAAAGGCGATAACGGCCGTACCGGCCACGGGGAGGTCGCGCCTCTTCCCGGGATGGACGCAACGCCTCTCGATGCCTACCGCCGCGAGCTGTCCTCGCTGAGAAGCATCCTGCCCGGCGCCCCCGTGCGGTTCGAACGCTTTCAACCCACGGAGCCTTTCCTGGGGCTCCTGGACAGCCGTTTTGCGCCGTCTCATTGGTCGGCGCTGACCATGTTCGGCATCGAATGTGCGCTCCTGGGGCTATTCCTGCGGGAGTCATCAACGCCCGGCCCCTTTTCCCATCCTCTCCCCGGGGTAGCGGTCAACGGCCTCTTCATGCCCGGCTATCAGGAAGACGTCATCGCCGGACAAATACGGACCCTGAAAGACGCAGGAGTAAAGGTCGTTAAGGTGAAAATAGGAAGATTATCCCTGGAGGATGAAGTCCGGCAGATCCTGGACCTGACCGATCGCCTCGGCGGCGGCATAATGCTGCGGCTCGATGGAAACGGAAGTTTGTCCGGGGAAATGTACGCCCGCTACTTCGCTGCGCTGCGGCATCTTCCTGTGGAATACATCGAAGAGCCGCTCCCGGGCCGGGAGCTGCCGCCGGTCGGGGAGGCAAGCTGGCCAATCGCTTTGGATGAATCACTGCGCCGTTACCTTGATCCCGACGAACCGCGCCTGTCCCTTCTTCCTCCCGCGGTGCGCGCCGTCATCCTGAAGCCCGGCGCGTTGACGGGGTTGCATGCCATAGCGCGTTGTGCAGCGGATGACACCGGTTCCGGCATCAAAACCGTTCTCAGTTCCTCTTTCAATACCGGGATCACCCTGGCGATGCTGGCAATCTTCTCCCGCTTTGCCGGTCTTGCCTCGGAGACGGCGCACGGACTGGATACGCTGAAATACTTCCGGGAGGATATCCTGCGGGAGCCTCCCTTCATCCATGAGGGAATTTTGGCGATCCCCGGCCGTCTCATCTCCGGAACCGTCAACCTGAATGAGAACCGCCTGCGGAAGGAATTTTCATGAAGCCGCCGTTCATATCAACCGGATCTGTCTTCCTGGCGCAGCTATTTGAGGTTCACAAGAACAGTCCGGCCTTGAAGACGCGGGATGGCATATCGACCTTTGGCGATGTTTACGATCGTCTCCAAAACGTCACGGCAAGTCTTAAAAAGGCCGGCGTCCAACCGGGAAACCGGGTAGCCCTGCATATGGAGAACTCCGAGCTTCACCTTTACCTGTTCCTTGCCTCCTGGATAATGAATTTTCTTTTTATCCCCCTCGATTTCAAGGCTCCTCTTCAAGCCCTCCCGGATATTGCGGAGATGGATTTCCTGCTCACGCCGGGGGATGTCCCCACATCCTTGCCGATGCCGATCATCCCGACGGAAGGCCTCATGGCGGGCCATGCCGCCGCGGCAGGAAGGCGTTCGCGTCATGCCGTTCCCTTCCGGCGCGAGGCATCCGCCGTCTTCACCTCCGGATCGACGGGAAGGCCCCGCGCGGTTGTCCATACGGTGGGAAACTACATTTACAGCGCCCTCGGTACAAACGCCTTCATCGGATTGGAGACTTCGGATAGATGGCTGCTAAGCCTGCCCCTTTTTCACGTCGGCGGCATCCTGATTTGGGTGAGAACGCTGCTGGCCGGTTGTATGTGCATTATCCCCGATAACTTGAAAAACCTGGAACTGTCCATCCGTAACCACCGGCCAACGGTGCTCTCCCTGGTTCCGACCCAACTGATCCGCCTTCTCCACTCGGAGCCGACGGTCGACATCCTCCGCTCCGCAAAGACGATCCTCCTGGGCGGCGCCCCCGCCCCGCCCTGGCTGATCGAAAAGGCCCTGGACAGGGGAATCCCGATCATGCCGACATACGGATCGACGGAATCCTGCGCCCAGGTCACGGCGGTCGTAAAAGGTGCGGCAAAGGCGGCCTACCTGACCGCCGGCAGCGCCCTGCCGTACCGGGAAATCCGGACCGCCGGAGATGGAACGATTCTGTTGGGCGGGAAAACCATCTTCAAGAGATACCTGCACGACCACAAAACCGGGGTGTCACGAAAAGGCGGTTTTTTCAGAACGGCGGATGCGGGTTGTTTCGATAGCGACGGCAATCTCGTCGTTCTGGGGCGAAAGGACGGCATGTTCATATCCGGGGGCGAGAACATCCATCCCTTCGAGATCGAAAATCGCCTCCTCAACGCCGGGAACATCGCCGTCGCCATCGTAGTGCCGGTTTTCCACAGTGAATACGGCGCCGTACCCTGGGCATTCGTAGAATGCGAAGGTATCTTCGACGAGGCGGAGATCCTTACGGCATTGAAAAACCGTTTGCCCGCGTACAAAGTTCCCAAAAGAATCATTCGGCTTGAACCGGAGCAAGGCCGGGGAGGTTTGAAGTACAGCCGGAAGGCACTGGCGGAAATGGCCGGGGAAATGGCCGCAAAAGAAAGGTACCGCCGATGACGGCGACGGTTTTGCATTGTGAAGATTCCGGCGGCGGGAATGATAGGTGCGTCTTCGTGTTTCTGCACGGTTTCATGGGCAATGCACGGTCATTTGCACCCGTGGTGGAATGCCTGGCGAAAAAGAGCCGCTGTATCTCCTTTGACCTGCCCGGACATGGACGGTCACCGTTTGCCCGTAGCGACCGCCTGCGTGAATTGCAGACCATGGAGGGAGTCGCCCGGCTAATCCTGGAGGATCTGGAGCGCCTTGAAGTCGGCCGCTTCATTCTCTATGGATATTCCATGGGCGGACGGGTGGCCCAGCATGCGGCAATGCTGGACCCGGCGCGCGTCGAGGCGCTCGTTCTGGAATCGGCTTCCTTCGGCATCGCTGAAACCGGGCGGAGAAGGCAGCGGTACATCGGCGATCAGAGGCTCCTGGATGGAATCGGCTCACAAAAGGATTTTGAAGCATTTCTTGCCGAATGGCACCGCCTCCCCATATTCTGCACGCTCGCAGGAACACCCTTGCTGGAAAAATTGATCCGGGAGAAACTGGACAATCACCCGGAAGAACTCCGTAAGGCATTGAAAATAATGAGCGTCGGGAATCACCCCTTTCTTGCGGAACGGCTTGCCGGCCTGTCTATCCCTATTTTCTACTTCTGCGGCGCGCAGGATCAGGCATATATGCAGTTGGGCGGGACCATGCAAGAATGGTTGCCCAGCCTCACTATCCGAGCATTCGCAGGGGCGTCCCACAATGTTCATGTCCAGTTTCCCGCGGAAATTGTCCGCACCCTGGGGGCCATTGCGGCTAAAAAAATCCCGGATGACAATGGACAGTGTCTTGGCTGAAGGCTGTCCACGAATCTCAAGGGCGACTGATGTCATGCTTCATCCGTTTCCTGTTTTTCTCCGGCAAATCCTGCGGGGGCAGGTAGTGAAATTCTTGACAATATGAAATCGAAAAGAATGGTTACGAGCAGCGCAATAACACATCCGATCACGACGCAGGACATACGCTCCAGGGCAACGATTGCGCGCGCCTCATGATAAGCGGGAATCATGATGATCACCAGGGGAACCAGGGCCGACCTTACGGTGCGGTAAATCTTCAACTGCCTGCTTAGCAGTATCGTCAAGACGGCGCCCAGGCAGAAGAGAACGATCGTCGGTTCATGAACGATCATGATGGAAAATCCAACCAAGCCGCCCAGGACGTTGGCCTTGATCCTGTCGACAAGGAGGGATTTGGACTCGGCGCTTTTGGGGGATAAGACAAGGGCGATGGAGGTCATCGCCCACAACAGCCGGTGCTCGGGATACAAAAGGAGCAATAAATAGGCAAGGGTGGAAGCCGCTAAAAACTCGAGGATATAGATTGTGGTCGGATTCCCCAGGTGTCCTGCTAATGCATTGTATTTATTAATTTTTGGCGGCATCATTCCGTTCCGGTTGTGAAAACATAATCACGAGTCGATCAAAGAAGAGGATGACCGATAATGCTATCAAACACCCGCAGGTGACAAAGATTATTCTTTCCGCGGCAACGATATGAAGAGGCTCGATATGTTGGGGAATTGCCACGGAGACTAAGGTTAGGAGGGCCGATCTTGCCGTGGCGATTATTTTCAAGGCCCGGCAGAGCAGGATGGTGGCCGCGGCGGCGATGCAAAAAGAGACAAATGTGGCCTGGAAGACAAGTAATATTAAAAATCCGATCGCGGCGCCGAGAAAGTTGGCCTTGATTCTGCTGAATACGAGGAGGCGCGATTTTTCTCTGATGGGAGATATGACCACGGGGATGTAAATCATCGCCCAGATCAATTGGTACTGGGGAAAGGACAGGTACAGAAAATAGCAGATCAGACTGGCCGACAGAATTTCCAGGATATAGATGAAAACGGGATTTTCATGCTGGCCGGTAAGCATGCCTTCCGTGATTCTCCCTACCTTTCTTCATATTTCTTGAGGGATTGCACGTCCCTCCGAAACGCCCGATTATTCCGTAGGGCGGCGTATATTTCCTCTGCAAGCCTTTTCCCGGCCTCAATATCCGAGGGATAGTGCACCCCGCCGATGACCCGGTCCAGGGCCGCCTCGTCGGCCCGGGCCATGAACTCGGCGCGCCGCTCCGGCACGAGCTCCGACAGGATGAGGGCGAACAACCGGGCGTTGGCGGCATGGCCGCTCGGATAGGCATAGCCGCCGATTATGTCTATGCAGGGCTCAAACCCCTGGCCGCGGAGGAAAGGCCGCGGACGTTGATAACGCTCTTTGACGGTCCCGACGGCATAGTCCAGATCGCCGTGGACGCGCTTGAAAAAGGCGGCGACTTCCGGAGGTAATGGTTTGCTGAAAGGGCTGACGTTTCCGAACAGGGACCCGAAGTCGCCTCTGGCCTCGGCGCGGGTCCGGGAGCACTCCGCGGTTGTCCGCTTTGCCTGCCATTCCCGTAACACCTTCAGGTCGGCCTGGTCCGTGTCCGAGCCGGGTCGGGGCGGCGGGGGAAACAGGGGGAATTGTCCTTGAATTGGATCAAGGTAATAGACGTTCCCTGTCTCTATCAGCGTCTGCTTGGCAACCGACGGAGCGCCGCAGGCCCCCAGCGCGAAAAGCAGCGCCAACACGAGAAGTATCTTAATCTTTTTCAAGTTATCAACCATCATGGCCCCTTCTCAACTCTCCACATACATATACACGACGATATATCTGCCGTGCAAGTCGTCAAGCCGGCATCCAGCGTTTTCCTGGATTCCGGCGATACAAACCAATGTATTGTCCCTACCCCTATCGTCATATACAATCTCCCTCTCAGGAGGCGAAGGTCATTCTGGTCCCGGACATGTTTAGGATGAACTTGCCGGGCATGGACCTTGTCTATTCCCATGCCCGGTACATGGCCATTCCTTCTGCCATCAACTCCGGCTCGTTTAAAACGATAAAGGCGATTGCCAGCTCCGGCAGGGAGGGAACGGATTGAAATCTATGCAAAATGTCCAACCATTTCTCTTCCGGGATGGGTCTGAGATCGAGATTGGGGCAAAAACTCGCATCATATATGCTGTATTCTTTCTCCCCGGCCACGAGACGACCAAGGAGCCGGCGATGCTCCACATGGGCCGGGCAGGACTGAATCACCTCGCCTTCGTAGGAAAAGGGAAAAAGATAACATACCCAGGGCCGCAGGGAGTGGTGATAGATCCGGCAGAGATTGTGATTGTCAAGAAAAGGGCAGCGCACCGCTTGACCCTTCAATTTTTTGCCACGGGAAAACTGGTAGTCCGCAATGACCTCATCCGCCGGCAGTCCCAGGTATTGCGCCAGGACCTCCAGATGCTCATAGGGAATCCTCGGCACATAGACATTACAGCAACTTCCCGTCCTGCGGCAGAAGAAGGGGACCAGGATGTCGTAATCCCGGCATTCGATCTTCGAGAAAAGGTACCTTTTCGGCTCGATCTTCACGATTCTTCCCTCATGATTGGAGTTTGGGGGATGCCGTTCTTGTTAGTCTGATTTGCCTCATTAAAAAGATTATCAACGATAATCGGGAAAATATCAAATTTTCTTTCGCCGTCTTTGATTAAGATTGAAGATATTAACGGATGAGTGTATGAAAATCTCGATGAACCACGACAGAATCAAGGCCTTCCTTCTGGTTTCCATCCAGCTTGCCTGCATCCTGGTGATTCTGGCGTCAGGACCGCTTTTCGCGGCGAACGGCTTGCTTCTCCTTGCAGAAACCGCCGGGATTGCTTTAGGGGTATGGTCTCTGGCGGTTATGGGGAAGGAAAATCTGAATATCGCCCCGATGGTAAGGGATGGCGCCCGACTCATCACCAGCGGACCTTACCGCTTTATCAGACATCCGATGTATGCGTCAGTCCTGTTGGCCGTATGGGCGGTTATCATTGACCGAGCTACCCTGCTGCGCCTGATCGTCGGATTGATCCTCACGGCTGACCTGATAATTAAAATGCTGTATGAGGAAGGCATATTGAAAGGGCACTTTCGGGATTACCCGGCGTATATGGAAAGGACGAAAAGAATCATCCCTTTCCTTCTTTAAAGATATGCCGTAATAGACTTTTTGAACGATCATCAAGAGTTTAATGCCGGTGGGGGTGTGAGCATATGATGAAATCTTTCTATTTAGACGATTTCCAGCCTGGGGATCGTTTTGAATCGCCCGGCCTTACCATGACCGAGAGCGCCATCATTGACTTTGCCATGCACTTTGATCCCCAATCATTCCATATGGATGAGGAAGCGGCGAAAAAGTCGCTTTATGAGGGGCTCATTGCCAGCGGTATTCATACCGTTGCCGTTACCTTCAGGTTGCTCCTCATGACCGGCGTCCTGACCAACAATCTGGGCTCGCCGGGTTTCGATGAGCTGCGCTGGCTGCGTCCGGTACGGCCCGGTGATACGCTGCGGGCCGTAGCCGAGGTTATCGAGGTCCGCCCGTCTTCCTCACGCCCGGATCGCGGCACCGTGCGTCTGCGGTGCGCAACCTTGAACCAGCGGGAGGAGACGGTGCAAACGGTTTTATGCACCCAACTCCTGAAACGACGGACAATTTCGACCGGATCATGATCGATGTTATGGAACCATTCTGGGGCGGATTTTCCGGTATCGTTATCGGCATCGGCTTGAGCGCGGCCTGCGGTTTCCGCATTATCCTGCCCTTTCTCGGACTGAGCATCGCCGCCATGAATGGGTATGTCCGCCTGTCCCCGGAGTTTCAATGGATCGGGACGTGGCCGGCCCTGATTGCCTTTGCGACGGCAGCGGCTCTGGAGATCGGGGCCTATTACATCCCCTGGATGGATAATCTTCTTGACGCCGTGACTACCCCTCTATCCGTCGCCGCGGGAACAATCGCCGCTGCATCCGTCATGGGCGATGTATCTCCGTTCATGAAATGGTCGATTGCCCTGATTGCCGGCGGCGGCATGGCCGGTACCGTCCAGACGGGCACCGCCCTGTTGAGAGGCATGTCCACCGCTGCGACGGGCGGTCTGGCGAATGCCGTGATTTCAACCTTTGAGCTTGGGGGGGCCGTTGTCGCCACCGCCCTGTCCCTGCTGATGCCGGTAGTCGCTTTCACGGCCGCCATAATCATTGTTGTCTGGGTCGTATGGAAGCTCCTTCATCGTCCGCCGGCAGTTGATTGATGATTTATCAAGAATGAAAGTTGTCGAAAAGATTCATGAATATAAAAATTTCCTTGACATCTTTCTATAGTTTAAATAGGAGTTGTCCCGTAGGAAAGAAGGATATGTTCTTTTAAATTATATCTGTCTTGGAGACCTTTTTAAGAAGGTAGAATAGGGAATCCCGTTAAAATCGGGAGCGGACCCGCCACTGTAAGCAGCGACGAACCCCATAGCGATTCGGACAAGTCAACATATTGCAAAGTTGAAGTCCGGTCGAAAACCACTGTCATTTCTGATGGGAAGGGATGGGAAGTAGGATGACCTGCAAGCCAGGAGACCTGCCAAGATAAAACCTCGCGCGATCTTCGACGGCAAAGAAGGCGGGGAACGGCAAATTTAACGGATTATAAAAACGATTAATCCCCGGTCATATCATTATGGCCGGGGATTTTTTTGTTTGGCCGGAAACGCACAAAATTCATCGCTCCACACGCTCTGTCAACGAGGGAATAGCATATGAAATATTATCGGTTTTATTCGGCTATTTGGTTATGACGAGGAGTAACGAGGTTTGGATATGACTGAGCAACGCACCGGAATCATGGCGTCTTTGGCAATTCATGCGGCTTTCCTGTCCCTGTTGCTCATCTTGCCTGCGACGGGCCTGACGCCCATAAAGACGTTCCAGATCAGTTTTGAACGTCAGGCGGCAGTTCCTGAAGCAGATAGAGCGTTATCAAACCCGATCGCTTCCCCCCGTCCGGTACAGATGCAAAAGGCAAAGAGACAGGAAGTTGCGCCGCCGCCGAAACCATATGATCCAACGGTGCAAATAACCGACAAGAAACCGGAACTCCCGGTTGATAAAAGCGGGGAATGGAAAGGCGTTGTCCCTTCTGGAAACGCCAGTTCAAAAATGGACGGCAATCCGGCCAGCGGTGGGAGTTCTCTCGCAACAAATGTGGGGAATGTTGCGGTCGTAGAGACAAGATTCGGGGATCTCGACGCCCCGCAATTCATCCATCGCGAACTGCCGGTTTATCCGAAATTGGCACGGAGGATGGGAAAAGAAGGGAAAGTAATCTTAAAACTGTTCATCGATCGCACAGGAAAGGTCTTGAATATCGATGTAATCGAGAATGGGACTTATGGATTTACGGAAGCGGCCATCGCCGCAATAAACAGATCCTCCTTTGCACCGGCGCGCCGGAAGGGAGAAAAAGTAGCGTCGCGGGCGATCCTTTCCATCCGGTTTAATTTGGAATGATTTGAGGGAGCACAGGCATGGAGCATCTCGGTTCAATAGTCGATTACGGTGTTATTGGATTGCTCGTTATCATGAGCGTAATTGCTTTATCAATTACCATAGAGAGATATCTCACCTACAAAAAGATAGATCTGGAACAATTCCATGACAAACGGGAGTTGGAATTTGAACTGACCAGAAGGCTACATTTCATTGCCACGATCGGCAGTAATGCCCCTTACATCGGGCTCCTGGGCACCGTCCTGGGGATCATGGCCACTTTTTACACGATGGGAACGGAAGGCCTCTTCGATACGGGCAAGATCATGATCGGCCTGGCCCTGGCCTTAAAGGCAACGGCGGCCGGGCTCCTGGTCGCCATCCCGGCCATTGTGTTTTACAACCTGCTCTTGAGAAAGGTTAAGGAAATTGTCCTCCGCTGGGAGCTTGAACATGGAAGATGAAGAATTCAACTACATAAATGTAATTCCCTTTGTCGATGTGATGCTGGTGCTCCTGACCATTGTCCTGACGACATCTACCTTTATCGCCACCGGGGCGATTTCCGTGACTCTGCCGAAGGCCTCCTCCGCCCACGGGGAGACTTTGAAAAGACAGACCATCTCCATTGACCGAAACGGAGAGATCTATTTTAACACCACTAAGATGGCCTTTGCCGAGTTAAACGCCAACCTGCGCGGCCTCGATAAGGATACGCCGCTGATCATCCGGGCGGATTGTCATATCCGACTACAGGTTTTTATCGACGTTCTTGATCTCTTGAACAGCGGCGGGTTCAAGAAGGTCGCCATTCAGACGGAAAGGAAGAGGTAATTATTAACAGTTCTCAGGTGGAAGACAGGAAAGAGGAGTGAAAAGCTCCCGCTGCCCCGCAGCCGTGAAGGGAACGAAAGCCCGATTATAAGCCACTGTCATCGGCCATACGATGATGGGAAGGCGGGCGAGTAGGCGTCAGCCCGAAGCCGGAAGGCCTATCCAAAACTGAAACAACCGGAACCTGCGAAGAGGGATGAAAGGAAGGATGCCCCCACGGTTCTGTGTCTAACACCAGGCGAGGGAGGAATGAATGAAAAAAGGGGTTGATAAAGTTGTTTTGTGGGTCTTGAGCATGACGCTTTTGGTCATGGCGGCCACGTCGTTGTTCGTTTTGCCGTGTTGGGCGGAAGAAAAAGCGGTCAAAATGGATGAAATTGTCGTTACGGCCACACGGACCGAAAAGGAGCTTGCCTCCGTGCCGGGGAGCGTAAGCGTCGTTACGCGAAAGGATATAGAGCAAAGAAACATCAATAGTGTCGACGAGGCCCTGAACACGACGGCAGGCGTTGTCGACAACCGTGCAGGGATCAGGGATCCCATGTCGACGGTCACCGTCGGGGGGCTTCCGGGGGCGGCCCGTACCCTGATTCTCCTGGATGGCCTTACCATCAACAGTCCTTATTCGGGCAACATTGACCTGAGCAAGATTGCCGTCGGGGACGTGCAGCAGATCGAGGTGGTAAAAGGACCTTTTTCCAGCCTCTACGGCGGCAGCGCCATGGGCGGAGTCGTGAATATCATCACCCGGATGCCCGATAAAAGGGAGTTTACCTTAAAAAGCGGCTACGGCACCGCCTGGAAACGGGGAGACGCCCCGAATGATCTGGTGTCCGTCTATGCCGCCGGCGGCGATAAGATCGGCGGGCAACTGCGCCTCTTCCTGAGCTATGATTTTAAAAATACAAACGGTTATCCCGCGGATCTGAATGTCCAGAGTTCAAGGCCGACGGCAGGCGTCACCGGCTGGTCGGCAACGACCGATACCACGGGCAATCAGCGTTATCTCATCGGCGATAAAGGGGACGACAAGTGGCGAAATGACAACATCGACTTCAAGTCAAGATATGATTTTTCTCCGGTGTCCAAGATCGATTTTCGCTTCCTCCGGGCCACGACCGAATACGGCAACGGTAATCCCGATACGTACCTGCGGAACGCTGCCGGCAATCAGGTTTGGTCCTATGGAACGGTGAAGGAGGGATCTTTTCTGAAAGGGGCCGGCGGGAGCGAACTGAACATGTACAAGCTGGGATTTGAAACCGAGCTGCCGGCGCAGGCAAAGGTTAAGCTGGCCCTTGGTTATGTCGATCAGGCCAAGTCCTGGGGGGTAACGCCCACGGCTGCCTCGGCTATGAGGTCCGGCGGTCCGGGCAAGCTTTCCGATTCGCCCACGGCGTCCTCCAGCGCCGATCTGCAAGGGACCGTTCCTCTTTTCGACGTCCACCTCCTCACCATCGGGGGGGCCTTCAAAGCCGGGTCGGTTAATTCACAGGAAAACAATCTCGTGAGCTGGCAGAATGAGAAAAGCACCACCGACCTGACATACCAGTCCAAGGGCCGCGACCGAACGGTTGCCGTCTTCCTCCAGGATGAGATCCTGCTCCTGGAGAAGCTTACCGCCTATATCGGGGCGAGACAGGACTGGTGGGAGACCTACGACGGCTATGTGTACCAGTCGGGCGCCGCCGGTTATCCCAAAACTTATGACAACCGCCGCGACGGCTCCTTCAGCCCGAAGGCCGCCCTGGTCTATAAACCCTTTGCGCAAACAACCCTGCGGGCATCCGTGGGGCAGGCCTTCCGGTCGCCGACGCTTTATGACCTCTACCGAACATGGACCACGACCGCCGGCGTAACGATCAACGGCAACCCGGATTTGAAACCCGAGACGGCGACGTCATGGAACGCCGGCGTGGATCAGGGCCTCTGGAAAGGGGCCGGGGTGACGGCGACGTGGTTCGAGAATTATATCTCGGACATGATTTACACGAAAACGGTTTCCAACACCCAAAAAGACAAAGTCAATGCGGGGAGGGGAAAAAGCAGGGGGGTGGAACTTGAGGCGGAACAGCGATTCGATAAGTGGCTGCGTCTTTTCGCCAATTTCACCTATACCGATTCCTCGATCACGGAAAATAACGCGAGTCCGGCGTCCGTCGGCAAAGATATGGTCGATATCCCGCGGGTCATGTTCAACGCCGGCGCCGCCTTTGAAAGAGGCCCTTGCGGCGCTTCCCTTACGGGACGTTATATGGGCAAACGTTACGCCAATGACGACAACTCGGACAAAGTAAGTAATGTTTACGGTTCCTACGATGCGTTTTTTACGGCCGATGCCAAGGTCTCATACAAAGTGACATCCTGGGCGACGGCGTCGTTTTCCGTCGCGAATATCCTGGATGCCGAATATTATTCATATTCCGTGGCCCCGGGAAGGTCATGGTTTCTGGACCTGACCCTGAAATTTTGACGGGGGCAGACCCATCCCCACCTTCATCCTCCCCTTGAAGGGGAGGAGATATTTTAGTGAATGAATTCGAAAGACGGGATTGTATTTGAGGTGAAAAAATGAATCTGGACATCGTTTTGTGGACGGGAGGCGCCCTTTTCAGTCTGGGGATGTTTGCCGTGAAGGTCGGCTGCGGACTCGGTTATGGACGCAGCGGAAAGAAAACCGTCATAGCAGTCCTGACGGTCTATGCCGTCCTTTTTGCCGTAACGGCAATGGTCGCGGAGAAGCTGATCGGCATTATCTCACCCATATTGAACCACGGTCCGTATCTTCACATTCTGATGTCGATAGGCCTGATCGCCTGGGGCTTCTACACCCTCAGAGGCGCCGGGAGGATGGCCGAGGCAGGGAAGGGGACAGGGATGCAGGCCCTGCCCCCTTCCCTGCTCCTTATTATTCCCTGTCCCGTCTGCCTGACGGCGATTGCCTTTTCGACCTGGTCGGCCTTGAACGTCTTCAAGCTGTCGCCGCTCCTCGTGGGCGCAGGACTCGGGCTTGCGTTTGCCGCTTTGGCCCTTGTATTTCTAACCCTGGCCCGGTTCGGGAAATCCGAGCACCCCCAAGCATCCCTCGGCCTGGCGATGATCGCCGTCGGCCTGTATTTCGTCGCATCCCTTGTTATTCCCGCCAAGATCGAGGCAGCGCGGGCCGTATATGCCTCGTTTTCCGGCATTGGTTCCTCAGGGAACCATAGCGACGCGGCGGGCGTCCTGTTCTTGTTTTTCATCGCCATCCTCATCGGTTATCTAAGCAAGCAAAGGGAGGGTAAAAAATGAATATTTTTGCAGGACTGGAAACGTATCTCTATATCATCTCCTCGGTAATGCTCGTCCCCGTCGTGACCGGACTGGTCCTGCTGACCTTCTGGGTCCTGATCTTCTGCGGCGGTTTTCTTCGCGAATGCATTGAAAGAAGACAAGGACAATCGACGGTGTTGCTACGGTATAAAGAATCCCTGGAGCGGACGTTCCATCCGCCAACCAATTTGCAGATTATGGATATTGAGGCGGAGCGTCTCTTGCAGATGGCCGAACTCGATGTCGTCAAATCCCTGGACCGGATTCGCTTCGTGATCCGGGTGGGGCCGGCGCTGGGACTGATGGGGACCCTTATTCCCATGGGCATATCTCTTTCCTCCCTGGCGCAGGGGGATATGCCGAAGATGGCAAGCAGTATGGTTACGGCCTTCACCACCGTTGTCGTCGGCCTGGGGTGCAGCGTTGTTGCCTACCTGATGTCCCTGGTGAAGGAGAAGTGGGTTCGGGCGGACATGCGGGAGATGGAGTACCTGACGGAACTGAAGCTGCGGGAAGCAAATTGTCGTTCTTTGCCGGAAGAGCAGGAGGCCGAAGAAAATGCGGTTTCTTAAGCGACGCCGCAGGTTCGATAAATACGACGAGCCCCTCGAAGATCCCATCGCCGGGGTGGCGAACCTCTTTGACGCCAGCATTGTTTTCATTGTGAGCATGATGATCGCCCTCTTCATGGCCTACAACATGATTGATCTTCTTGATCCGAAATCGGAAGTCACGATCACCAAGAAGAGCGCCGACGGGAAAATCGAGATGATCGTTAAAAAGGGCAAGGAAATCAAAGTCCGGAAAGTTACGGACAAGCGCCTGAGCGGCGAGGGGACGCGGCTGGGGACGGCCTATCAACTTAAAGACGGGAAGGTGATCTATGTCCCTGAATAGTTCCCGATTCATAATGCCGAGTTTGAAATTGACAGCGGCTTGCATGTTTATCCTCCTGTCATTTCTTGTGTTTACCGCTTCTGCCCATGCCGAGCCCTTGAAGATCAGCCTGCTCCTCGGCGATACCCTTTCCAGAAACGCCGTTGAGGCCGCAAAGGCCGTCAAGAAAGAATTGGCCGGGGGAAAGTCCGGCATCGCGAAACAAGGAGAAAAGGATGTGTCGATTCACGTTTTCCCCGCCAAGGATATTCGCAAGCGGGATCTTGCGCCGCTGCGGGAGTCGCAACTGGTGATTGTTTTTCTTATGGACAGACAGCTTGTCGAGGCTGTCAAACCGGAACTGGAGGCGGTCGTCAAGGCCGGCGGCAAGGTCTACGGGGTTGGCGGTTCCTATGGCGATGACCATAAAAAAATGGGCATCCTCAGCGATCAAAAGATGCTCGCCTACTTCAAAACAGTGCTTCCCGCCAATATCAAAAACTTGGTTTTGTATGCCCTCAAAAAAGACTTTGCCCTTGAGGTTCCCTATGACGAACCGCTTCATCTGCCCCCAGCGGGGATCTATGAATGGAAAGCGAAGCAGATATTCGAGGATTTCGAGACCTTTAGAAGAGCTTATAGCGGTCAACAATCGCCACGCCGGGGACAAATGGAACGGCCGTGGATCGGTTTGTATTTTCACAAATTCAGCATCGAGTCCGGGGAAACAAAAACCATCGACGCGGTGATTGCCAGCCTCGAAGAAGGCGGATTTAATGTTTTACCCGTCTGCGCCCATCCGTTTGAGGATGCCCTGGAAAGATATTTCCTGTCGCCCTCCCTGCCCAGAGTCCGGCTCATCGTATCCACGAGCGCATTTGCCGGGACCAGGCCCGCGATCGTAGTCCCTCTCCTGAGCAAGCTCAATGTCCCCGTGATCACGGCCATTTCTCTCAACAGTCAATCGGAAGCCGAATGGAGGGCTTCTCCCGTAGGCCTGGACGTTTTTACCCGGGCATTAAAGATAGGCAACCCCGAGATGAGCGGGATGATCCAGCCGACGGTAATTTCATCAAAGGAAACCTTTGTCGACAAGGAGACCGGGGTTGAGTACGTGGAGGAAAAACCGCTTCCGGAAAGGATCAAACGGCTTGCCGACCGGGTGCAGGCATGGATCAACCTCCAGGACAAACCGAATAAGGACAAGAAGATAGCCCTGATCTATTACAATTACCCCCCGGGAAAACAGAATATAGGCGCCGCGTACCTGAATGTGCTTCCCCAAAGCCTGTATGAAATGGCGAACCGGCTGAAATATGAAGGATATAATATAGAAGATTTGTGGTTAAACGATACGGGGCCGGAAAGCATTAAAGATCGTCTTTTCAAAGACATTCACGGCTATGGGCGGAATATCGGCAACTGGGCGCCGGGCGAGCTGGACCGGCTGG
>Ga0209749_1001579_pt1 | contig 19174 bp, 18 predicted proteins | sample EPASupsiteSAE347_FD_187267 | JGI IMG/M metagenome (GOLD analysis project Ga0209749, IMG submission 187267) | Bioremediated contaminated groundwater from EPA Superfund site, New Mexico - Sample SAE3-47 (SPAdes) (version 2) | ecosystem: Environmental > Aquatic > Deep subsurface > Groundwater >... | reverse complement strand
GTGAAACTCAACGGAAATGGCTGCTGCCTCAAAACCCGCCCGTTTTACCTCTTTCTCCCCCAGCACCGACACGATACCGCCGATCTTATCGCGATATTGGACGACTTCGCATTGGGGCGCCTCTTCGCCGGCCTGGGTAGTATAGCGCCCATCCACAAGGAGGACGCCGTTATCGGACCGGAGAATAAAAACGCCATCGCTACCCGTAAACCCCGTCAGATAACGGATATTATTCATCTCAAAGAACAAGATGGCGTCAACGCCAAGATGGGGCAGCCTTTCCAGAAGGCGGTCAAGCCGCCGCCGATAAGCCGTTGCCTCACCCCCCATCATGGTGTTCCCTGCCCAGTCTGTTCAACCATTGCGACAGTTCATGCACAACCGCGGTTTTTTTGTCAATAGGAAGATCACTGATTTTTTCATTTAATAACGCCTGCACTTCATTGAGCTGCTGACGGGCCTCTTTATGGCTCGGGTCCCGGGCCAGAATCGCCGCCAGAATCTCCCGGGCCCCCTCATGGTGCCCCTGACGGATATAAAGATCGGCCATGGTCAGAGTCTGGAAATCAGTGCCGAGATCGGGGGGCCGGTCCTGTGAACCATCATCCTCTGAGCCTTCATCAACAGGCCAAAGGGCCTCTGCATAATCCATATCGTCCGTCGACAGAGCCGCGCTTTTTTTATAAAAAATTCTGGCTTGTCCTTCGTCCCCCCGCTGCCGATAGACGTCACCGAAGTTTTTAAACAATTGAGACAGCTCGCTATTTACAGCATCCAACCTCGCCAGAAAATTTCGGGCCTCTTCGATATCGCCCATCCCCAAGCACGACTGACAGGCAATGACGGTCGCCGGAATGTCGTCCGGATTGGCAATCAGCCTTTCCTTAGCCAGATTCAAGGACAGTTGGTACTGTCCGTTTCCCATGTAACTATGGGCCTGTCTGCGGAAGTCCGGCGGGCCGCTCATAGAATAAACTCGCATATCTTGCTGTTTTTACAATGTATATGGCAAATGATGCGTCACGCTAACATAGCCCCTATAACGTGTCAAGAAGAGAATGGAAATATCATCCCATTATCTTCTTCCATTTAGAAGTGGAATTATCTCATGCACACACTCAGGACCTCTACAAAGTCCGTATCTCCGCTTAAGACCTTGAGGATGCCGCTCTGCATAAGGGTCCGCATCCCCTCCTCTCTGGCCGTTTTTCTGATCGCGGCGATGGATTTCTTCCCGATGATCATCTGTTTGATGTTATCCGACGCAACCAGGAGTTCATAAAGCCCCATCATCCCCCGGTAACCGACGCCATGACATTCCGGACATCCCTTGGCCCGATATATGGTCACCGATTCGTCATAGGGCAAGTTCAAGCGGTTAAAGTCCTTTTCCCCGAAATTTCTGACCAGGTCGTCATATTCCTCACGCCGCGGGTGGTAGGCCTCCCGGCAATGCAGGCAGAGCCTTCGCACCAGGCGCTGCGCCATGACACACAAAAGAGAGTCGGCGAAAGCGAAGGGGTCGATTCCCATATCGAGGAGACGGATGATGGTTTCCGGGGCGTTGTTCGTGTGCAGGGTGGTCAATACGAGATGACCCGTCGTCGAGGCGTCAACACCCATCTTGGCCGTTTCATAGTCCCTCATCTCTCCGACCATGATAATGTCCGGATCGGCCCTGAGAAAGGCGCGCATGGCATTGCCGAAATCGAGGCCGATTTTATGATGAACCTGAACCTGCCTGATCCCTTTCTGGGTGATTTCAACCGGGTCTTCCACCGTCCAGATCTTTACCCCGGGCCGGTTCAGGACATGGAGCACCGCATGGGCCGTGGTTGTCTTGCCGGAACCCGTGGGCCCAACGAGGAGGATCAGCCCATAGGGCTTTTTCATGAGGTCCTCAAACCGTTCCCTGGTATCCGGTTCCATCTGCAGGTCCCCCATGGTCATGATCTTCCCCCTGGTAAGGATCCGCATAACCACATCTTCCACATAGCCGTGGGTAGGAATGGTCGCCACCCGCAGCTCGACGTCTTCTCCATTCGGCCTTTTATACTGGATCTTGCCGTCCTGGGGAAGGCGCCGCTCGGTGATGTCCAGATTCGACATGATCTTGATCCGGGAGACAATCGCGGCGCGATAATCGTAAGGATGGGTTTTGAAGGAGACGCACTCCCCGTCGATGCGAAAGCGGACATAGACCTGTTTTTCTTTGCCATCCGGCTCGATATGAATGTCCGAAGCCCGCCGGTTGCATGCTTCATTGATCATTTCGTTGACCAGCCTGACGATCTTGCTGTCCGACTCCGAGACGCCCTGCCCGTTTTCCCGGGAAGCCTCATCAATGCCATAGAAATGATTAATGAATTTGATGATGTCTTCCTTGGTAGCCGGATAATAGTCAACCTCCTTCGTCCGGAGTAGGTTTTCGATCATATCCTTTTTCAGAAGGTTGTCGGGATCATCGATGACTACTCGGATGCGCCCCGCCTCTTTGCCGAGGGGCGCCCAGAGTTCCCGGCGGAGGAATTCATAGCGCAGGCTGCGGAGGAGTTCTTCCGGAATCGGATGACTCACGTTAAAAGCGATTTGATGATTGGCCTTGGCAGGTCGTGGTTTCATAGTCGGGGAGTCACGCCACCGCTGCGATCAGTTCCTTAATCTTCTGTTTCTCCATAAGGCCCCCATATACATTATTGAAAATGAAACATAACGAGCAATACCGTTCATTGTCAATAAATAAATGGCAGCTAAATGAAGATACGGCATTTCGACAAAGGAATGTTTCTGCGGGATTGGTCTTGACTTTAACCCGGGCAGTCCATAAAGATCTTCTTGACGCGATGGAAAAAGGAGGAAGAGAACTCTGCAATGTGCGGCCGTTTTGTCTTACTGACGGATTTATCAAGGGTCGTGACGAACTTTGAGATTGGGGACGTCACCTGTGAATACCGGCGGAGCAACAATATCTACCCCGGCCAGCAGATCGCCGCCGTTATCCGGAAGGGAGTGAACCGTCTGGTGGAATTCCGCTGGGGGCTCATCCCTCCTTGGGCGAAAGACCCTTCCATCGGCAACGGCCTGATCAACGCCCGTGCGGAAACTGTGGCCGACAAACCCAGTTTCCGCCACGCCTTCGGGAAGCGCCGCTGTCTCATCCTCGCCGATGGCTTCTACGAGTGGCAGAAAACGGATGGTCCGGTAAAAAAGCCCTGGTTCATTCACCTGCGGTCCGGCCAGCCCTGCGGTTTTGCCGGTCTTTATGAAACCTGGACATCCCCGGAGGGCCTCCCCGTCCATTCCTGCACAATCATCACGACCAAAGCCAATCAAGCGATCGCAGCCATTCACGATCGCATGCCCGTCATTGTCCCCGAAGCGGCCCAGGCCGTCTGGCTCGATCCTGAGAACGGTTGCCGGGATGAACTTCTTTCCATCCTGATTCCCTATCCGGCGGCGGACATGGTCTGCCTGCCCCGATATCCCGTGTCATTCCAAAGTGAGGGAGTTCACACACCGCACGTGACGCAGATCACCCTTTAACTGCAAGATATACATTGACTTTATTAGATAAGAAGACTTATCTTAAAATCGTCGAAAAGAAAAACAAGAACCATATTTTTTAACGCTTTTGAAAAAAGCCGTTATTCCGGCGCAGGCAGGTATTCAGAATGCACATAAACAAAAGCAACTTCTCATTTCCCGGTCAAGCATGGGGAAAAAGCTAAAATTGGACGATGTTCCAGGCTTTCGATATTTGAGTATGTCTTGATTTCCCTCTTGATCTGTCCTATAGTATACATAGTTAATAGAAATGACGATGCAACGGATATGCGCATAAATAAGATCTATAAGCGACGGGGATTTTCCCTCATTGAGTTGATCATTGTAATTGCGATCATCGGAATCATGAGTACGGTGGCAGCGGTTGGATGGCAGACCTATGTCAATCATTCGAACTTAAGAACCGTGGCGCGGGGAATTGAGGCTGATTTTTTTAATGCCAAAGTAAAGGCAACGGCAGAAAATACAGATTATACGATAACATTTAATCTCGACCAGCAAAATTACACCGTATCAGGAGCCGCAACACAAACGAAATCTCCTCAATCCTTTGTCAGCAATGCCTCCGGCATTACAATCCCCTCCGTCACGTTGGCCGGTGTAGGCACGGTAACAAGCGGCACGGCGGCGATCACCTTTCAAAAACGAGGGACTTTCAACCCGCCGAGCGGCAGCGTCATCATTCAAAACAGCAGTGGGTCAACGGCAACCATAACCTTTAATGCAGCGGGGAGAACCTATGTCCGTTATGCATGGTAACGACAGGGGCATCAGCTTGATTGAGGTTGTCATCGCCATGTTCTTGACGACCGTGGCGGTATTGGCGATTCTTTCGCTGCAGGCGCCGGCATGGAAAACCACGGCAAGAGCAGATTACCTCGGCAGGGCCGCGGAGATCATGCACCGGCAACTGGAGAACACGGAATCATTTATCATGAATCCATGCAATACCGTAACCACAGGCGGCCCTACGACATCCACCGTGACCACGAGCGGACAGGGCGCATCTATTTCCGGAGATGCAACCTTCACTGTAAACACGACGATAACGAGTATCGGCACGAATATTTGGCGGGTTGACGTTACCGTTACCTGGCCGCCCCTGAATACAACGGGGATCAGGGGCAGCGTCGTTGTCGCCAGACAGCAGTTTTTCAAGAGTGGATGCTGATGACTAAGCATAACAAAGGTTTTACGCTGGTTGAGATTCTCGTGGCGATGGCCATCGGGATGATCATGCTGACGGCCATCTATACTGCCATCAATACAGCCCAAAGATCAACCTCCGGCATTGAAAGAAAGGTCGTTGCCCAACAGGACGCCAGAGCCGCCCTGGAGCTTATGGCCATGGAAATCCGCATGGCATCTTACGACCGAAACATGGACACGGCGATATGGGTCGATCCGGCGAACTGTTCAAGCAGCTCGGCAAATCCTACCTACAAGGGCATTCAGGAAGCCACCCCCTTTAATATCACCATTGAGATGGACATCAATGATAACGGCATAATAAGACCGGAAGATTCAAATGAAACCATCAAATATGTCTACCAGGCGGCAAGTCAATACATCACCAGGTCAACGAATTGTGGCTCTGCTAACCCCTTTCTCGGAGACGACCCTACCAGCGGCAGGCCGCTGAGCGTCAGGGTTGTGAATGATCAAAACGGCAACGGCGCATATGATTCAGGCACCGATGTCCCGATCTTTCGCTATTTCGACGGGGCAGGCGCCGAGATACCGTCCGCAAACCTTCCGGCGTCCATACCGAACGTAAGGGTGATAGAGATCACGCTGGTGGTGGAGACGGAAGACGTAGATCCTGCTTCGAATCAAAGGCGCAGGATGGTTTACTCAACCCGCGTCATACCGAGGAACCACGGGATAACACAACAATAAAACCATGAAAGACAACATCCACAGGCAAATAAAGGGGTTAAAAACCACTAATTCCGAAAGAGGGTTTGCGCTGATTGCCGCCATCCTCGCCTGCCTCATCCTGATGGCATTGGCCATGCTGGTCATATCATTATCCACAGGCGACCTGAAAACCAGCGCCACCATCGTCGGGGACAAGAAATCGCTGTCCGCGGTGGAAAGCGGCGTTCATAGACTCTCGCAGAATTTTGACCCTTCCGCGGCCAATTTCGGGTGCAGCACCAGTTGGCAAGACGTTGACGCCACCAATGATCCCGGTTCGCAATATCGATATTCAACGGCGACGGCATCGACGATGCCGCCTTTACCGCTGGCGGGCTACTCCATGGAGGCCGGACAGGGATGGGGGATGACCAGATACAATGTCGCGGTGGAAGGACAAAATACGACCTACAATACAAAAGCGCAGGTGGATGTCGGCATCGGCTACGGTCCCGTACCGACCGGCACCACATACAGGTGAAGGCTTTAACCGATGCCCGCCACGGGCACTTGTCAGTCAACAGGAGGCAGAAAATGTCAAAATATAGGATCGCGCTACTATTGATTATCCCATCGCTTCTATTAATCGGATTCCTGAGTCAGGCTGTCGCGGTAACGGGCAATCTGCCTTCCCCGGCGGCGGCGCCTGCCCGGACGAAGATGTTGAAAGTCACCGGCGTGGTAAAAAAAATACAAGACAATGTCCTGTATCTGGAAAACAATAAGCGCTACAACCTGAAAAATGTCAAGGTAACCGAAGCATATGACCGCAACAACCGCATCTCCGACAAGAAATTGATGGCGGAAATGTTGTTTGTCAACGGCACATTGAAGGAAGTCAACATTCGCTAATCATCCCAGACAGGCTTCAAGGAGGTACCGATATGAAGAGAGGAAGACATTATCTCTCTATTATTGCGGCTTTAACATTAATGACGTTGATATCCCCGCTGAATTTAAACCCCGCGGCGGCGGACGAACAGGAGCTTTTTACTTCCGGTTCGTCCGTAAAATCGAACGTCCTGCTCATTCTGGATAATTCCCAGAGCATGGACGAGGATTTTGTCGGCAACTGCGTCTGCCCCTGGGCGACCAACAGCAGGCTGGTGGAGGGCAAAAGGGCGCTGCGAACCATCGTCACCGATTACGCGACAAAAATGCGGCTGGGGTTGATGACTTACAGCCTAGGCAGCGTATCGAATTATCGCCTCCACAACGCCGTGTATTTTGCCTCCTATGAGCCGAAATCCTACTGCCCGGACCCGCCGGCGGCGTGCGCCGACTGGTGCAAAAATGATACCGCGGCAAGCAGAACGACCTGTCAGGTCGACTGTGTGCTTCAAAACTGGCTCTTTGATGTTGACTACCGCGATGAAATCATAACCACGGGAACGGGATACGGCCCCGGCACGGAACAGCGGAACCGGTATTGCGACCTCATCTATCCGAAAAAAAACCGCTTTACGAACTCCACGGACACCTCGCGGTACGTTTACTACCGGATCCCCGGGACCTTTTACGCCTCGGGCAATTATGGTACCGCCTTCTGCTATTCGACGGGGTACAATCCAAACGAGTCGGTTAATGACAACTACAGTTGCTATTCAACAAAGTACGGAACCAGCGACGGGACCTATACCGGGGCCAATCCCGGTCAATACTACACTTATTCCACCGGCGGCACTTTCTCCCCGACGGACGAGGATATCGCTCAGGGCTTCTACGACTTCGGCCGACGGATGAGCTGGTATTACGTAGGCAGGACCTGGTATCGCAACAGCTCCCCCGGCGGCGGCTACCTGCACATCGCCTGCGACACCAACCTCAGCAACAACAACCAGCGGGATGCGCTGCTGGCGAAGCTCGAGATGAAGGAAGGCGACGAAACGGGATATATGGGCTGCAGCAGCGGCAACACATGCGCTTACGTCGTCAATGCGGGGCTTACGCCCACGGCAGGCACCCTCCAGTCGGCGACCGACTATTTCAAGGGTTCGGGGAGCTACACGAGTCCGATCTCCGATTCCTGCCAGAAGAACTTCATCGTTTATGTGACGGACGGCCTTCCCAGCGTCGGCACGAACGGGGCAACGGGCACGGCCGACAATCTCATGCCGGACGTCCTGAGTAAGATCGATGCCCTCCGGGCCACGGTCAAGAGGATCGGCAGCACGGATTACACCTTCAACATCAAGACTTATGTCCTGGGCATGGCCTTGACGGACGCCTCAAAAACCCATCTCAACAACATGGCGTCGCACGGCGGTACGGCGCAGGCGGACGGCACGGCCTATTACGCCGACAACACGACCGCCCTGAACAACGCCCTGAACAATATCTTCTCCGATATCGACACCAGATCCTACACCTTTTCCACGGCCTCGGTATCGTCATCCCGGCTTGCCGACGAGAATTACCTCTACGAGGCTTCGTTTGCACCGACCAGCACCGACCCCTTCTGGAAAGGATACCTGAAAAAATGGTCGCTGAAATCCGACGGGAGCCTGGACGCGGAGCTCTGGGAAGCGGGTTCCGTGCTCAGGAATACATCGGCCTCAGGCAGAACGATCTATACTCTGATCGGCGGCAACTTAACCTCTTTTACCACCAGTCTCAATTACACATACCTCAATGTGGCGGATCAAACCGCTGCAAACAGCGTTATCAATTATATTCGGGGCGTAAGCGGAAGCAACCCGGAGGACTGGAAACTGGGAGACATCTACCACTCCAACCCCATTACGATCGGCTCCCCCTCGCCATTTTTTACTGATTTCCGCGACGGCGACAATGCCTTCAAGACCTTCCGGGACGCACATCCCCGGGCCAGCAACTGTTCCGACGGCGGGACGTCCTGCGCGGGCTACGGCAAGCGCCTTATCGTCGCCGGCGCCAACGACGGCCAATTCCACGCCTTCAAGGGAACGGACGGCTCCGAATACTGGAGCTTCATCCCCCCGAACCTGCTGCCCAAGCTGCAGTATCTCGCCCATGCAAGCCATCCCCTCGCCGACCCTGTCCCCGCGCATATGTTTTATGTCGACGGCCCCGTAACCGCGGCGGATGTCTGGCTCGGCACCGGGGACGGGACGGCAAAGACCAATACTGACGGAACGAACGACTGGAAAACTCTCGCCATATTCAGTGTGGGAAGAAACGACCGGGACTATACGACGGCGGATAAAAGCACCGTGCCGCAATCCACCAAATATTGGAGTTGGAATTCTTCCTGCGACGGCAACCTCAAAGAAACCTACGACAGCTCCGACACCGCACATACGTACTATTATTGCGGTTACTACGCCTTTGATTTTACGGATGTTACGACTACTTCACCATCATTTAAGTGGAAATTGAATATCAACACGACAAAATATTCCACCCAAACCGCACCCACGGTATGGCCGTATCTGGGAGAGCCATGGAGCAAGATGACAATCGGGAGGGTGATAATAGGCGGCAATGAAAAGTGGGTAGGGTTCATCAGCGGCGGTTATAATGCGGCGGATTGCTCCGGAGGAGGAAGCTGCGATACAAGAGGCAAGGGCGTCTTTGCCGTTGATTTAAGCGACGGCTCCATCATGTGGTCTTACACCCATGCCAACCATGCCGATATGGACTATTCTTTAGCCGCCCCCCTGGCGATCGTGGATACGGACAACGATGGATTTATCGATGCCGCTTATGTCGGGGATCTCAAGGGCAATGCGTGGCAGTTCAATTTCTGCAAGAGCAGTAGCAGCAGCTCCTGCAACACCTCGAACTGGACAGGGGCGCTACTCCTGGACAAGTTGAGCGGAAGCGATAAATTCCCTATCTACAACCAAATGACCGTTTCAAAGGACAGCTTGGGCAATTTATGGCTTTACTGGGCTACGGGCGACAAGGTGGATCCGACGGGCAGCGGCCCGGCAGCGTGGGTGTATGGTTTAAAGCCGCTCCTTTGCGTAAACTCCAGCGGTGTGCCGACACCATGCGTCCGGAATGACCTGGATAACATAACATCTCAGCAGCAGGCGTATTGCGGTGCGACTTCCCAAAAAGTGGGCTGGGCTATCAATCTGGCGGGAAATTCCGAGCAAGTCTTGGCGGAACCCGTAGCCTTCGGGAACGTCCTTTATTTTACGTCCTTCGTCCCCGCGTCGGGAAGCAGCTCCTCCTGTACGAAAACCGGCACGTCATATTTATATGCTATCAACATCGACAACAACGCGTCGAGCTGTAGTGTCGGGACAGGAGTTTTTTCAGGTTCGGAAAGAAGGATGGAAATTGGCGTGGGGATAGCGTCCGCACCCATGATATCTCTGAAACCCGGGTCAGCCCCGTCACCCGACATATATGTAACGACGAGCGGTGCCGGGGGACAGGAGTCAAGCACGGTGAGAGTAAATTTCAATCCCCCGACCGTATCGAACAGAACCAATATGCTCTACTGGAAAGATAGGCGGCTCCAGTAAGGGATATGAATGGGGCCGTTACTTATAAGTCCCCCTTAAAAAAAGGGGGATACATGGGAATTTCAGAGGTGCATTCTCAGTGAAAAAAGCTAAACCGCTGGCGGCAAAGCCCATCCCCATTCGGTTAAAGCAGCCAAAGGGAAAACCGGCTGCTCAAAAAAAATTTAGCGTCAAGAGCGCCATCATCGCCTTTGCCGTATTCAGCGCGGTGGTAATCATCTGGCAATGGAACCGCTCTCCGGCGACTGCCCCGACCGTACCCGCCGGCAGCCAGACAGGAACAACGACGGCTGTCGCCCCGACGGCAGCCGAGGAGACAGCCGTCGGGGCGTCGGCAGCCAAAAGCACGGCCGGAACGGAAGCCTCCGGCCTCATCATCGCCGCTATCCGGATCACCCCCACCCAGCCCTTGGCGGCAGAGCCAATAACGGCGGTCGTCTCCCTCGCCGGCGGGGACGCCGAGGGAATAACCTTCACCTATCAGTGGAAGCGCAATGACCAGTTCATCCCCGAAGCAACAACCAACATCCTTAAGGATACGCCCCTCAAACGCCGGGATCGGATCAGCGTTGTGGCGACAGCCGTCCGTGACGGTGTCTCCGGACCGCCTACGGAGAGCCAGACCGTGGTTATCTATAGCCTCCCCCCGTCCTTGGACATGAAAATCGTCACGCCGCAGATCCGCATGGGACTGCCGATCGAAATCCAGTTGATCGGATCCGCCCCGGACGGCGACAAGGTCGTCTATTCCCTGCTCTCTCCCTTCATAGAAGGGATGACCATTGATGGAAACACGGGAAAGATTATCTGGACGCCCCTGCGGGTACTCAAGGGGAAACTGAAATTCGGCGCCGCCGCAATCGACACCGACGGCAACAAGACGATGAAGGTCTTCGAACTGGATATGGGGATAGAGCAGGGGCAGTAATTCCCTCCGGGTTTCTTCCCCGATTGGCCGCTTTTTTTACATCCGTGTATGAGCCGCCTCCTCCGCCTTAAGGATGCGGGGAGTCAGAAAGATGAGGAGTTCCCGTTTGGTCTTATTTACCGTTTCGTACTTGAAAAGCCAGCCAAGAATCGGGATCTGGGAGAGCCAGGGCACGCCCTCTGTTAGTACGGTATCTTCCGTTTTAAGGATACCACCGATGACAATGGTGTCCCCATCCCGAACGACGACCTTGGAATCGACGCTACTGGTAAAAACGGGATAATTCCCCTGAGCATCCTTTTCCGCCTTGTTGGGACGGTCGTTTTTAGCCTTGATCGTCATCAGGATGTGGTTATCCGACTTGATTTCCGGGGTTACCTCCAATTGCAATGTCGCCTTCTTGTAGGTCGTCGTCGCGGGGCTGGTGGTCGTCCCCGGTGTCACAACCGGGATTTCCTCGCCCTGCTCGATAATTGCCTTCTGAGTGTCCTGGGTCAGGACCCGGGGGGAGGATAATACCCTTCCGGTGGAATTATTTTCAAGCGCCCCTATCTGGGCATTAAGCACTGCGTTCGATCCACCCAGAATTATCCCCAGCGTCGGCGACACGACCGAACCGAAGCCCATGGCCAGAGAGTCTCTGGTCAACGCAACGCCCGTCGTCAATTTGGTAATCGGCGTCGCCAACGGATTGGTGCCGCCTAAAATACCCAAACTGTAATTCCTGTTTCCAGCCCCATCGTCGCCGCCAACACTCGTCGACATGCCGGCGCCCCACCGCACGCCGAGTTCACGCAAAAACGATTCGTTGACCTCGAGGATCTTCGCCTCGATCATAAGCTGTTTCAGCTTGCCTTTTTCAAGTAGCTCCTTGTTTTCCGCCGCCTTTTTGACGTCCTCCTCCTTCTGACGGTTCTGAACGCTCGCTACCCTCTCGGCATCATCCTTTTTTGCCCGCTCCGTGGACATGACGCTGATGACATCGCCGGTCCGTTTCTGCGTTAGCCCGCTGAGATCAAGAATCGTGGTCAGAACCTGGTCCCAAGGCACGTTATCCATGCGTACCGTCACATTGCCCTTGACGTCCGGGCTGGTAACGATATTGACATTCCCCTGTTCCGCCAGCAGCCTCAGGACACCACGGATATCCGCTTCCTGAAAATCTACGGAAATGATTTTACTTGGAACGATATCCGCTTTCGGGAATGTTGTCGGGGCTATGGGCGCCCCTGTCTTCTTATCGGTTTCCGCCGCCGCCTTTCCAGCCGTTTGCTCCGCAGCCCGCGACGCCGCTTGCGGCATCAGTGACGGTTCCGGTGTTGTCGCCGCGGCCGCCGGCAAGGCGGCAACATTGAAATCGACGATGACGAGGTTGCCTTCCTGACGGACGCTATAGGGAACGGCTTCCCGCAACTCGATGACGACGCTGACGGTCTGCTTCCCTACCGTACTTGATTGTTCCGGCACGGCCCGGATGACATTGCTCAGCGCCCCTTCCCCGAAGGATTTTCTCAAATCCGTCGGGGCAAACATGTTGTCCATTTTAACGGCAATTGATTTGCCTGCCAGTTTTTCAACCTGGACCCCGGCCTGCCTCGAGGCCATAATGGTCACCCGCTCTTTACCGGCCATTTTCTCAAAAAGGACATTTTCCAGGTATCCTGTCGGCGCGGCCGGCGCCGCCGCGCCTGTCCCCTCGCCTTTTACCGTACCCACCGTGACCAACAAGCACAGTGCACATAAAAAACAAAGGGCAAAACCCATTGACCACTTTTGTTTTTTCATGGTTTTACCTCTTCACTTTCTTTGAGAAGTTTCATCTCCACCTTCTTTGCTCCTGCCTTTCCCTTTTTGCCCCCTGCCGTGGGTTCTTCGATAACTACCCTGTCCCCGTTGATTATTGCCACCTTGCCCTTATTCATGCCAATGGGGGTGCCGATGGACAGGGTATAATACTTGCCGGTCATATCCTGAACGACGGCGGTTCTGCCTTTTTCATTGCCTCCGATGCCGACCAGCCTGAATTGCTCAATCCCCACCCGCTGGAGGGGCGAGAGGGGCAATTTCTGCTGCTGCTTCTTTAGCTGGGCCTCCTTCAATTTCCTCAGGGCCAATTCGGCGTCCACAAAAGGCTTGAAGGGATCGGGCTTTCCTTTCGGGTCGTAAGTGAAAACAAGCGAATCCGCTGCTGCCGGCTTGACGGCGGCGTCCGCCGCAACAGACGCGGCGCTGCCTTTGACGCCTCCTGGCGGAGCAGCCTCGGCGGCCCCAGGGACGTGTCCCCTCGTGACGGCCCTGGCGGCTGCGGCCCCGGCCGCCCCCCCCGCTGCCCCGGCTACGGCCGCCTTCGTTGTCGGCCCGCTGGTTTTTACACTGGAAGAAGTTGCCTTCATTCCCCTGAATTTCGCAAAAACCGGCCCGGCGGCAAGCGATAGCGCCCATACGGATAGAACCAAAACAGACAGAACGATGATGAGCCTACTTCTTTTTGGCATCCGGCACTCCGCCTTTATCTCCCGCTTTTTCGGTAAACATGTACGTTTTTACCACACAAGTCGTATTGACGATCCTTCCCCGTCCCGGAACATCTTTGGCGTCGCTCATGGAAATGTCCTCAATATTGATGATTCTGGGCAGTTTGGCAACCTTGTCAAAGAAATAGACCACATTGTTGAAGCCGCCGTTGATATTCACTTTTACGGGGATTTCTTCATAGAACTTATCCGGCATAGGCGGCGGCTTGGGGCCGTCCTTCTTTTGATCTCCCGGTTTTTGATCGGCCCGCTGGTCCGACGGTTTCAGGTTGGCTTTGACTTCCGCACCCTTTCCCACCGGCTTCTCGGCAGGCTTCTCCGGTGGTTTCGGTTCAAAGAGGAGAAAATCGATGCCCGCTTCTCTTCCCGCCACGGAAACGGCTTGAAAAAGTCCGGGGATTTCCCGCTGATCGGGAAGCTTCGTCAGGGCAACGGTGAAGGCTTCCTTCAAAAGTGCGACTTCCTTCAGGTATTTCCCCTTTTGAGCAACAATCCTTTCCTTTTCTGCGATCTGCTGGCCTAATTCGTCTGCTTTTGCCTGTAGGACGCTGCGTTTCTCCCAGGCGTCGTTAAAAAGGAAAAACCAGTAAAAATAGCCAAGGAGCAGGAAAGCAACGAGCACCAGGAGGGCAAGCATCTTCGGAGAAAGTTTTTTCAGATCATCGACGGTTATCGCCATTGTCTACACACCACTCCTCAGGACACAGGAAAGGACAAACTGCTGCAATTTGATCCCCGAAACCTCTAACTGCTTGGATGAAATCAGCTCCACTGACTGGATATACATGGATCCTTCCAGATTTTTGATAAAGCGAACAACGGCAAAATTATCCCGCGCCTTGCCCTCCACCTGCATGGACAGCCCCGTTTGCGATAATCTTTCCAGCCAGACATCTTTGGTGGGAACCTGGGATGCCACATCGGCCAACAGGCGGACCGGATAACTCCGGTTCTTTTCAAGATTCCCAATGACCCCCAACTTTTTTTCCAGGATCTTTTTCTCGTTCTTGATCTGCTCAACTTCGCCTATGATCTTGTTGAGGGCCAGGATCTTTTCATCTTTGGATTTGACGTCCTTATCCAGGGAACTCATGGAGGCGGTAATCCACAGGTGAACCACTCCGATGATAAGTAAAAATAAAATAAAGCAACCGGCAATAATAACGATCTGCTTTGTCTGGGTTTCCTTCTTGGCCTTTTCCTGATAGGGAAGAAGATTGATCCGGATCATTTGTCCCCCAGTTTCCTTAACGCCAAACCGACCCCGACCGCGGCAATGGGAGCAATCTCTTTTATGTAATCATCATTCATCATCTTGCGATTGTAACTGATCGTCTTGAAAGGATTGATGATCTCCACGGGAACGCCCATTCTTTGGGAAAGATCGTTCACGATGCCGGGAATGTTGGCCCCGCCGCCGGCCAGGAGGATCATTTTTATATCCTCATCACTGTAGGTCGAGCGGAAATAATCGATCGAGCGTTCAACCTCTGCACAGAGAGGATCGGCAAGAGAAATGAGGGCGTTGCGGAAAAACTCCCCTTTCACGTATTCGTCTCCTTCAGGTCCGTTTAGCTTAATCATTTCCGCTTCCTCAAAGGATACCCCGTACTGGGATTGAATCGCCTCCGTGATCATATTCCCACCCAGAGAAAAATCCCTCGTGAAGATGGAGACGGCGTTTCTGATGACATTCAGACTGGTGATACTGGCTCCGATATTGACAATGACGACGACTTCTTTCTCTTCGTACTCATAATTATCCTGATACATCGTTTCCAGGGCAAAGGAATCCACATCCATAATGGCCAGGGAAAGACCGGCAATCTCGATGGCCTCTGCATAGCCTTCAATGATCTCTTTTTTTGCGGCCACGATAATGACGTCGTTCATGTTGGGATTATTGGCGTTCCGGCCGAGAACCTGGAAATCAAAATTGACGTCGTCCATGTTGTCAAAGGGAAGGTATTTACTGGCTTCATCATGGATCGTTTCTTGGAGGTCGTGGTCATCCATAGTTGGGAAAACGGCCTTTTTGATGATAACCGAGTGTCCCGAGAGGGAAGTGACAATGCTCTTCTTCTGACAACTGGAATTTTTGAAAAGACTTTTGATCGTCTCTGCGAGGGCGTCAATATCGACAACGGCGCCATCGGCAATTATCCCCTTGCCCAAGGGAACCGAAAGGAAGCGGTTCATGCTGTATGAGCCCTTGTTACCGATTATTTCGACGAGTTTGAGGGAACTGGAGCCGATATCCAGACCGACAAAATACTTTTTTCCGGAAAAGAGATCCTTGAGATTAAAGCGGGTAAATGCCTGGAGACGTACACCATACTTACTTTCTTTCTTCGGCGCGGCGCCGTTCTCTTTCAATTTTGCCGTTACCGCCGGCGAGGCATCCAACTGGTCTTTCTTCTTTGAAAAAAGTGATTTGATATCAAACATACACAATCTTCACCGAGTTACTTGGCGTTTCGATAAACCAGATCCCCCTTCTTAACCATTTCGAGGTCATTGCGGGCGACCATCTCGATATATGCAAGATCTGTCCGCAATAGATGGGCTGTCTTTTTTAAATCATTGTTTTCACGGTCTATTTCCTGATTAATCTTCTTCAGGGACTGCAATCGCTCTCTGCTCACATAATTATCTACGAGGCCACGATTGCCGAAAACAATCAAGGCGCCGATCAATAATGCCAAGGCAAGTACATAGCGACCGATTCTCATGATGCCTGCTTATAATGATTAAATTTTGCCTATAATAAAGTAATTTCCCTTTCTTCGCAATAAAAATAATACCTTCGACATAAAAAAAATATTAGCCCCCATCAACCTGCGGCAGGCAGGAGCATCTGTGGCTCTCCCAGCAGAAAATCTCCCCTTTCGATCCACTCCTTCAGAATCACAGCAATTTCTCTTGCCTTATAGTAACTGGAAAGGGGCGCCGTGGTAATTTTCTTGCCATTAAGGATGATTTCGCCACTTCTCAGGGCCTTGTAGCTCACCTCACCCAGGCTTTTAAGCTCTCCCTTGGGATAATCCATACCATAATCGTAGATCTGCGTATAAATATCGTCATCCTTGACAGCGGTATACCTTGCCATCTCTTCATTAAGGATAGGAATGGGTATCCCTATCCCGACGTACAGGGATACCCCGTAGCCAAGCATACTGGCACCGACCAACCACTTGGGTGACATTTCCTTAAGGTTGCCGATCGTCGCAATGGTGCCCGACCCTTCCCGGGGGACACCGTTTTCACCCCGCAGGACATGGGGATTGTGCTGTGTCCCCTGCCAGGCTACATACCCCTGAGCCCCGCCCAGAAAGATGCGCGTCCCCAAACCGATGGTCTTATAATTGGGATCATTGAAAAGAGGGCTCAATTGTCCCGATGTCGAATAGTTGGCATTGGCCATACGTGGCCGGAGCATTCCCATGTAGGTATAAATCGTCTTATCGGACATGTTGACGGCACAACTGTAATTCTGATAGGCGTTCCGGGGATTGAACAGGATGGCGTCCCGCATGTCGTAAAGGGTCATGTTCTTCTCCTGCTTACGGGCCGGATAGCAGTCCGTTCCATAACCTTCCATCCGCAGCCGGATTACATTGCCCGCCGCGAGGTCTTCGATAACATGCCCCCCACCGTAGTTGAACTCACCCGGATAAACGCTGTTGAGAGGGTCCCCTTCGGCGACCTCCGTCGCCCCGATATAACAATCGACGGCGGCGACGCCTCCATAGGCCAGGACGTCGTTCAGCCACACTCGCGATGCCTTGATCTTGGGGGAGGTATGACCGAAATTCAGAAAAGCCCCCGAAGAACACATGGGGGCGAACGTCCCTGTTGTCACGACATCAACCCGACGGGCCGCTTCCACGTCTCCATGGCGATCCACCACATCGATCATTTCTTCGGCGGTCACCACTACCGCCTTGCCCTGCCTTATCTTTTCGTTAATCTCCTGGTAGGTTTTGTTCGCCTTGTTTTTTTTCATCAACATCACCTCTGATAACGGGGTCAGACTTACTTATTGACATTCAGCATAAATGTCAATAAGTAAGTCTGACCCCCTATGTATGGCCAAAGCCGCCTTGTCCTCTTGTGGTTTCATCCAGACTTTCCTGCCTCAGCCATTGCCCCCGGCAAACCTGGTGAATAACCATCTGGGCCACGCGATCGCCCCGTCTTACGACAAAAGAGTTTTCGCCGTGATTGATCATGAGCAGCTTTACCTCTCCCCGGTAATCGGCGTCGATCGTCCCCGGAGAATTGACAAGGGTAATCCCGTGCTTCATGGCCAAACCGCTCCGGGGTCTGATCTGGGCTTCATAGCCGACAGGAAGGGCAATGACCATCCCGGTGGGAATCACCTCCCGACGGCCCGGCGGGATCGTGACATCTTGATCGACGGCGGCGTAAATATCCATGCCCGCGGAGAGATCCGTCATATACCGGGGCAGCGGCAGGTCGTCGCATCCCGGCAATTGCACGATTCCTATCTCTATATCATTAAGCATGACACATGCTATCCGCTCAACACATGCAAGGTCAAATCTTTTTCCGACACGGGACCGATGGCGGCGATAGATATGGTGCTGGGATTAAACATTTCCTGGGCCAGTTCCTGGACATCTTCATAGTTGACGGCGTCGATCTTCGTCACGACATCCTCCGGGGGGACATGACGGCCATAGCAGATCTCGTTTTTGGCCAGTCTGGTCATGCGGTTGTCCGTGCTTTCCATGGAAAGAAGAAAATTTCCCTTGATGAGTTCCTTCGCTCCAGCAAGTTCTTTTGTCGTCAAGGGCTGCCCGGCCATGCGCATCAGTTCATCGAGAATCAGTCCCAGGACTTCCCGGACTTCTCCTTTACCCGTCCCCACATACACGGCGAGCATGCCCGTGTCGATATAGGGGGTCAGATAAGAATGAATGGCGTAGGCAAGGCCCCTTTTTTCCCGAATTTCCTGAAAGAGGCGGGAACTCATGCTCCCCCCGAGGACGGCATTCATCAGGAAACTGGCGTGGCGGTTTTCGCTGAGCGAAGAAGGGGCAAGAGTCCCAATCATCATATGCACCTGCTCGAGATCCTTTTCCAGGACGGCGATATTCGAGGAAACGGCGGGCGGGAAAAAGGTTGTTCTTTCCGTATGCCCCCCCATGTCTCCGAAAGCCTTTCCCACGAGTTCCACGAGCATCTCATGTTTCAGATGGCCCGCTGCCGTCAGGACGACGTTCCGGCCCCGGTAACGGCTGCGGAAAAACTCCAGCAGCGAGTCTTTGGAAAAACTCTCGACCCGTTCCCGCGTACCGAGTACTTGCATGCCCAGATGATGGTTTTTCCAGAAATTGGCCTCGAAAAAATCGTGGATATAATCGTCGGGAGCGTCCTCCAACATGCTGATCTCCTGGAGAACCACGGATTTCTCTTTGGTTATTTCCTCTTCATCAAACCGGGAATGATTGAAAATATCAGCAAGCAGATCTATGGCGAGGGCCAGATGGTAATCGGGAATCTTGATATAAAAGGAGGTCAACTCCTTGCTCGTGAAGGCGTTCATTACACCCCCGACGGAATCAATCGTGGCGGCGATGTCGAAAGCCGTTCTCCTCTCCGTGCCCTTGAAGAGCATATGTTCGATAAAATGGGCGGCCCCGTTGGTATGGGCGTCTTCGTAACGGGAACCGCATTCTACCCAGATTCCGATGGAGATCGAGCGGACGTGCTCGATCTCCTCGGAGACAATGCGCATCCCGTTG
>Ga0209749_1001577_pt1 | contig 19189 bp, 12 predicted proteins | sample EPASupsiteSAE347_FD_187267 | JGI IMG/M metagenome (GOLD analysis project Ga0209749, IMG submission 187267) | Bioremediated contaminated groundwater from EPA Superfund site, New Mexico - Sample SAE3-47 (SPAdes) (version 2) | ecosystem: Environmental > Aquatic > Deep subsurface > Groundwater >... | reverse complement strand
CGTTTGCGCCGCCTGCTGCTACTGTAAGTCCGCCCGCCGTAATGGTAGTGCCACCAGCAGTTACCGTAAGTCCATTTGCAACGGTGGATGCGCCGGTAGTAGCATCAACGAGAAACTGGTTGGCATTATCTGCAGCATTGCGCACGGCAAAGTTGTTGCCGCCCTTAACCGATGTGGCACCGGTGATATTTGTTGTGCCTGTTATATTTGCACCACCCGAGCTGACGGTGAGCGTGCTTGCCATGGTCGTAGCGCCGGTACTGCCCGTAATAGAAAATTTTTCTACATCTGAGCCATCAAGTACTTTAAATCCGGTATTACTTTTTACGGTTGTAGCACCGGTAATAGTGGTTGTTCCGGTAATGCCGGTAGTGCCGGTGATATCAGTGGCGCCCGTAATGTTTGTACCGCCCGAGCTGATTGTGAGTTTGTCGGTCATGTTTGTAGTGCCGGTTACCTTGAGGGCATCTGTTCCGTTACTTGCGCCGCCGCCGATGCCGACGTTGTTGGTACTTGAGCCAATTTCGACGGTTGCAGTGCCTGCACCAGTTCCAATCGATGTTTTTTGTAGCCCTGCAGTATTAATGTTAGTAGTTCCTGCAAGAGTTACTATAGCTGGTCCACCAGTGTTACCGATACTGACGGTTCCTGAATTGGTACTGGTGTTAATATTAGTGCTTGCGTTATTTGTGCTGACGTTAATATCTATTTTTTTCCCAGTGGTTGCTGCGAGCGTGATATTATCACCGTTAGTGGTATTACCAATACTGGTTGCTGCGGCGGTACTGGTGTTAATGGTGGTGGCGCCTTGAATATTTGCACCGCCTGCTGTGACGGTTAATCCACCTGCATCAATTGTTGTGCCGCCTGCATGAACAGTAAGAGCTCCTGTAGTATAGGTTGTTCCATTAACCGTGAGCAAGTGTGAACCATCGGTTACACCACCAATGCCAACTTTACCCGTACTGTTGCCGATGGTAACCGTACCCGTTCCGTCAGCATTGATAGTGGTTGCATGTGCGGCGGTATCATTTATAGTAACGGTTCCGCGAATGTTGACCACGGCAGGTGAGTTTGCGTTGCCAACATTAACCGGCCCGTTATTGGTTCCGGTATTAATATTGGTTGATGCAGTACTGTCCACATTGATATTAACGTAATTTGCATCATTATTTTTTGCTATGATTATTACGTTGCCGCCATTGGTTCCATTGCCAATTGTTACGGCTCCAGAGCTTCCGGTGCCGATGTTAGTTGCCGCACTGCCTGAAGTATTGATATCAGTTGTACCTGTAATTGTTGCGCCGGCTGATGTTATGGTGCTGCTAGTATTAATAGCTCCGGTGCTACCGGTAATTGTACATTTGGTAGCTTCTAATGCATCTTGTATTGTGAAACCTGTGTCACCAATAATAGTGGTTGCGCCACGAACAGTGGTAGCTCCAGTGTTGCCAACGACGTTAAAATGGTCGGTAGTTCCTGCGCTATCTTGCACTTTAAATCCGGTATCATTTTGTACAATAGTCTGCCCTTTTAGCGTGCTAAGACCGGTGCTGCCAACAACGGTAAATTGATCAGTAGTACCTGCAGTGTTTTGTACTTTAAAGCCCGTGTCACTTTTGACGATTGTTGCGCCGGTAAGAGTGGTCGCTCCTGCGACGTCAGTAGCTCCAGTTATTGATGCGCCACCTGAGGATACGGTAAGTTTTCCTCCAGCAGTTACTGTACCCGTTGTTGCGGTGGTTCCGTAAATTTTGAGCATTTCAGTATTTGCTGCGCCGCCAATACCAACGGTATTACTTCCCGAGAGCCCGATTTGTGTGCTTGCTGTTCCCGTTTTGTTGATTTCAGTGATGCCGGCAATCGTAATTTTATCAGCGCCGGTAGCAGCAATATTTGCGCCATTTGGCGATACAAGAAGGCCTTCAACGGTCAGCTCGTCATCTACAGTCAAGGGTCCCGTGATCTCGGTACTGCCAGTAACTTTGAGCGTATGTGCAAGATCAACTGCACCACCTATACCGACATAGTTTTGTCCATTTTCACCAATCGTAATATTGCCGGTACTATGTGTTCCAGCGACATCACCAGTATTAATTTTTGTGGTGCCGCTTCCCGTGAGATTGATCGTGCTGGCTCCGGTAATACCAGCACCACCAGTAGTTACGGTCAATGGTCCCGTGATACTGATACTATCGTTAGTGGCAAGGGTAATATCGTTAGTGTTGTTAGCGACACTTATATTTGTTCCCGCTTTAATTGAACGAAGTTGAAATTCTGAGGATACTTTTTGCTTATACACTTGGCCAACACCATCACCCAAATTGGTCATAGTTTCTTTGGCTAATCCTGAAAACTGTACAAATGAAACTGAATTAGTGCCTATAACGGCTGTTGGCGTAGCACATACCCAGCCGGTGTTCCACCAGGTTTGTTCTTCAGTGACGACTACATAAGCTTGGCCTGCTTCATCACCGGTATTAAAATCACTCGGACGAGACCAGGTATAGGTTGGTGGATCGTTAACAACGTAGTAAATACCATTTTGTTTTGCATCAGTTTGGCCATTTAAAAGTAAGCGGTCATCAGCTTCAAGGGTAACGTTATCAATTGTCTGTAATCCGGAAAGTGTTGCGATGTTAGTTGCACCATATAAACGACAATTTTCATGCGCAACCAGTCCCTGGACATTATCAGTAACAAATTTTACCGTAGCTGCAGCTTGATTGTCAGTGTATCCTGGATAGTTTGCAATCACAATGCGATTAACGGTAAATTGTTTGTCGCTGTCACGAGCAACAATAGCACTTGCAGTATTAGCGTCAGTTGCGGTTGTTGCTGAATTAGAAACTTTACCTGTCGTTGAAATCGTATCAAGTTTTGAGTCGGGAATGCTGCCTGCAAGTTTAGGATACGTGACAGCGTCTGTTGCAATGTTGTCAGTAAGCACTTGTCCTGCTGAAACCACACCTGCAGCGGCTTTGAGCACTCCCGTAAATGTTTTATCAACCGTAAGAGTGCCGGATATGGTAACGTTACTAAAGGCGCCAGAGCCTTGGCTGGTAGACAAAACATCTTTTACTGCTGCGACAATAGTTTGTGAAAGACTTGGTGAATCTGATGTTGCGCCGGTGATGTTTTGATTGATTGGGTGACGTGGTGCACGTGTGATATGCGCTTGTTGCTGCAGCTCGTTAAACTTTTTTTCAAACAATTCGCTGTGATTGATAGGGTTTTTAGGATCAAGTTGGTGAGCAAGTGTATCGAGCTCATTACAGGCCTGTTGTGCTAATTCAAACGTGATGTCGTGATGGTGCTCAAGCTGTGCGCATAGTTCTTTAAGAGCGGGGAGTGTGATATTACGAGCATTACTGTAGTTTATGAGATCGTGCAAAAAAGAGGCCTGTTGTTGCTGTTGTTGAATGGTATATGTAAGTAGCGGAACGGTATTATTAGCCGAAACAGCAGAACAAAATAGCTGTGTGCAAATAATGCACACGAGCATGGTAAAACGCTTCATCACGACTCCTTCAGTGAGAAATTACATAAGTAATAATTAACACGGAAATAGTAAAAGTTGAAGCGAGTCGAAGAATTAGTTTTATTTTTTAACTGGTTGGACAATACCGCCAGACATTACCATAGCCAACGCTACCAGGAATCGCGCGCAAGCATACGGGCTCGAGATTGCAGAGTGGGGTGAGCCAGCCAACAAGTTGAGTAAAAACTTGAATATTACCACCGTAATAATTATGGGCAAAAGTATCAAGAGTCCGCTCAAAAAGAATGAGCGCAGCGTGTCAAAGATTTTGTGAAGCAGATTTTTTTCTGATTCATAAAAAGTCCTCTTATTAATTACAATATAACAGATTTTGAGCATAAGATTGCTTTTATTTATTTTAATTTGCTATTTTAAAATTAATATATATTTTTATCAATAAATAGGAGAGGGTATGAGTGATCGTATTTACGTATTTCTTGTTATTGCTGTAATGGGCATAGCACGTAGCGTGTATGGCTTTAAGGAGGCTGATCTTAAGCGGATTAGAGTGTTCCGCAGCGAGTGTAGAGGATGTAATTTGCAAGGAGCTCCGTTAGAAAAAATTGACTTAACGAAAGCGTCTTTAGAGGATGCAAATTTATCGTCAGCAAATTTGTCTTGGGCGCGGCTGTATCGAACGGGACTAGATTCAGCTGATCTTTCTAAAGCAAATCTGCAGCATGCTTTTTTACGAGAAGCGCATTTACCTCACGCAAATTTAACGCGTGCGAATTTAGTAGATGCAATTTTAGATGCTGCCGTTCTTACTGAGGCGGATTTATCTAAAGCAATCATGCAGCGTGCCTCGTTAAAAGAAAGGGCTTGGCTTCAACGCGCAAAACTGAAAAAAACGGATTTAGAGGGAGCGGATTTATTTGGTGCTAATTTAGAAGGCGCAAATGCGTCTAAAGCTAATTTTTATCGAGCAAATTTGGGTGACACAGATTGGCGAGATGCGATTTTAAAGTCAGCCAATTTAAGTGAAGCTATCCTGGAAGGAGCACGATTGTATAATGCTAATTTGCAATCAGCAAATTTAACGAATGCTAATTTGAATAGCGCGCAATTTTATGGCGTAAATTTAAAATCAGCTAATTTAAGTGGTGCTCGGTTAGGGAATTCATTATTTTATGAAGCTGATTTATCAGGAGCGCAGTTGCAAACTGCTCAGTGGCAAAATGCCCGATGTAATGATGCTACACGACTACCAGATGGATTTAAATGTAGCGATGATAATTTCATAATTAAGAAAAATTAAATTGGCTTATGGCGTCGTTATGCTTCTAGAGCTGTAATCAAGAAGCGTTACGGTTTTTGGTAATAAAATACCTTGTGGCGCAATAGCTATTTGTTTTTCTGGATGTTCTTCGCGATATAATGTTACTTGTGGTGGCTGATAGGTGAGCATACGTACTTGTGTCCGCGTTGCTTCGATTTGGGCTCTAATTTTCTTTTTTAACTGGTTGGACAATGCCGCCAGAAATAATGATAGAGACGGCTTCTTGGCGTGTTAGTTGCGATGGCCTAAAATCTTCTTGTGGCACTACAATATAGTGTCCAGCAGTTAAATTGGGAACGTTGGGTACAAAAATATTAAAATATTGTTTAATTTGATTGGGCGCATATTCTGCTCTAATCGGCCCGGTTAAAAAGCCAATAGAAAAACAATTTTTTCGTGGGAATTCTACCCAAACAACTTGTTGAAAACTCTCTTTATCCTGATGCGTAAATGCGTGTACAATTTGCTTGATGCCGCTATAGACCGCTCGTACAAATGGCACCTGATCTATAAAATGTTCGCTCACATGAACAATTTTTTTAAAAATAAAAACGCGTGAGATGATACCGATTACGATAATAATAGCCAGTGCAAGTATAAGTTCAAAACCAGGAATTGCGCGCAAGCATACGGGCTCGAGATTGCAGAGTGGGGTGAGCCAGCCGCGTAATAAGTTGAGTAAAAATTTGAATATTACCACCGTAATAATTATGGGCAGAAGCATCAAGAGTCCGCTCAAAAAGAACGAGCGTAGCGGGTCAAAGATTTTGTGAAACAGATTTTTTTTATTTTCCATATGGTTACCTGATATTTATTTGGTGGCTACTGATCGTTGGCACCAATAACTTCATTGTTTTTGATTGCTTTGCTATAGCGTTTACCGAGAGCTTGCGCAATAAGTATCCAACCGCCAATAATTGCTCCAAAAAAGAGCGCGTTAATTGATTGAAAGATTATTGCGCCAAAGTGGTTGAGGCTATATTTAGCGGCTTCGTTAAAAGCTGAGCCAGACGCTTTGGCCATTTTGGTACCGAAGGCATCAATCCATGCTTTTGATTGGAATTTAATTTCTTTAGTTGTTGGTATATAGAGACTTTCGCGTACTGGATAGAAGAAGCCGTAATTGAGGGCTTTTATCACAACAAATGCGATGACAAAAGCCCAGTACGTATTGATGACCAAAAATCCGGTTAAGAAAAACCCCATTGCTAATGGTACGAGTAGAAGACAACGTCGCTCGCCAATGAGTCGCAAGAGCGCTTGGGTGCCAAATAATGATATGCAAAAACCAACCGCGTGGTAGCTGAATACCAATACAAATAAATTGCTACCAAATTGTTCAGGATCAGCCCATGCATAAATAATGCGTAAGTAGCTTAATACAGCTCCAATAACTTCATAAAAAAATATAATACTGAAAATACCAAACACGTACGGTGTTTTTATTAAAGATACAAGTCCTGATATGATACCTGGTTGTTCTTGTTTTTTCTCAGTTTCTTTTTGATATTCGTAGACGGCCTCGTAGCCGTGAAGATCTTTGCCTGAAACTTTTTTGCGTAGAAGTAACACAAAAAATGGGACGGTTAATATTATTAATGATGGTATGAGAAGCAATAACTGTTCTTTGATGACCAATGGCGCGACAATATGTTTGCTGAGCATAAACCAGCCAAGTCCAGCACTGAGAATGCCGCCGATTTTTGAGAATGCAACCAAAAAAGCATAATAGTTTTTTGCTTCTTTTGGACTAAAAATTGAGTTAGCAAACGCCCAAGCGACACTCACGATAAATGGCGAGTAGCCTTCGATAAATACATAGAATATCCAACCAAAAATTCGTCCAGGACCGGTATCGGTGTTTTGAATACCAATAACGGGATGTCCGATCAAGTAAGTAAATACGAGTCCCAGTACGCCATAAAGTAGTGTGTAAAAAATAAGCAACTGATGGCGGCGTATTTTGTTAACCAAATACGAGTAAAACAAGATTGCTGGAATAAGAGCGAAAATGGATATTATTTTAGCGATATTTTGGTAATCTTTGCCGCCAATAACTTCAGCAAAGACGATATCTTTCATCTCTTTGCAGATTGTGTATGACATGATGACGAGTGCAAAAATGACAGAAACGAGAAATAACTTTGTGCGTTCGTGTTTTTCAATTGACCATAGGTGCCGGAATGAGTCTGCTATAGTAGATTTCATGCTCCCAAAACCCCTTCAAAAAACATTTTAGTTCGCCCGCTTTCATTCTACTTTTTCGTTTACTCCTTGCGAAAAAGGCCTTCGCAGTTTTGCACCGAGAAGGCCTTTTTAGATTTCATAGTGTATACACACCTAACAAACAACGCGGTTTTCTTTAATAGCGTTGTTATATTGCTTGCCAAGATAAAGACCAATGAGAACCCATATGCCGAGCAGTCCCATTGAGGAAAAGAAGATAAGTGGTAAGTAAAATGAGAACTTGCTGAGGGTGTTAAGGCCTGATGATGCAGCCTTCGCACCGCGTGAGCCAAATGTCTCAATCCATGCCTGTGCTTTATACTTTACGTCATTGCTGGTTGGCACGTAAAGTTGTTTAAATGTTGGTCCATTAAGTGCGTAGTTGATTGCCTTTGCGCTGAGTGCAAGCCAGAATAGTATATTGAGACTGTAAAACATATTGAATACAATCATAATGGCTGCAATTACGATAGGCGTTGCGATAAGCGCTACGCGTACCCCAATCCAGCGTTGAATGTTGTTGATACCAAACAAGATGAAAAAGAATGTTAATGTGTTTACCATTTCAGCGTAGGAGCTAAGATAGACACTGCGTTCTTGTTCTGATGTAAGTAATTGCAGAGCCATTGTTTTAAAATTAAAATCGATAAATGTGGAGACTATCTCAAAGATTGATATAACCGCGAACATTCCCAAAAGATATTTTTGTGAAAATAATAATTTGAGTCCTTCTAAAAAGCCTGGCTCTTCTTCTTCAGCTTGTTTTGTATGAGCACCAGAAAAGCCGGCAAGCTCTTCTTTTGGTGTCGTGCGTAGAAACCATGCTACTAAGAGCGATATTAAAACCGCGGATACAGCAAAAGCCATGACTAACGGTGCGCTATTTGAAAAGCCCAAGGTCTTTGTAAGTTTTATTAACTTTGGGGTAAACATGCCACCAAGTTGGCCAATAAGCACAATGAGCGGAAATCCGTAGCGTGCAGATTTGTGGTCAGAAATATCAGCAACAAATGCCCAAAAAAGTGCAACAACAATAGAGCCAAAACTTTCAACAAAAGTATACCAAAGCCATCCTGAAATACGATTTGCGCTTGCAACAGTGTTTGATAAGCCAACGCCTGGAAGCGAAAAGAAGATGCCCCATGCGATAAAAGATAGTGCATACACGGCCATGATGAAATAAATCATGTGGTGACGTGGAAATTTATGTAATAACTTGCTGTAGATGGCAACAACAGGGAAAAGAAGGAGCATCGATACTATCTTTGCCCAGGCGAGAAGGCTGCCTCCACCGACTACTGAGCCGAAAATAGAATCTTTGAGCGCGCGCATGGTCCAATAGGTGCCAATAATAAGCGCAAAAGTAACGCCCAAAATGACATAGCGGCGCAACTCAGCTGCCGTAAACGGTCCAAACCATTTTTTCAAATACGAAACAACAATCCCGTCACCAGACATATACACCTTCTCCGTGTTTTATAAGGGTTATTTTACTTACAATCTATCATAGTGTACCTATTTTGACAAAAAATTTCTGATATCAATAAAAAGATTTCAGTCTGTATTATTTGAGCTGCTGGCAGTGAAGCTTCTCTGTAAAGTGATTTACGATAAGCCGCTTTTTTGCTATATTTTTCAGTAGCAAGTCTTATAAAAATAGAAAATTGAGTATTCATGGTTGAAGATATAAATCTTGATGTATCGCATGTCCCGGTTTCGCCATTTGTCTTTGAGCAGCAGCAAGGGCCGTTTTTGCCGCTTTTGGCGTTGCGCAATGTGGTGTTGTTGCCCAAGAGCATTTTGCCCGTTATTGTGGGCCGTTCAACATCGATTGATGCAGTTGAACATGCATTAAAAGTAGATAAAGTGCTTTTTGTTTCTGCGCAGAAACGCCAAGATGTTGAGCAACCGGGTGTTAATGATGTTTATGAGTACGGTACGCGTGCTACCATTTTGCAGGTTATGCGTATGCCAAACAAAGCGCTCAAAATTTTGGTTGAAGGTATTTGCCGTGCAAAGATTGTAGATACGATTGCGCAGGATAGTTTTTTGAGCGTTTCTATACAAGACTTGGCATCAACCGGCGTAGAATATTCAAAAGAGTTAGAGGCGCTCTGGCGCCATGTAAAGGCGCTTTATTTTCAATATACGCAGTTGAATACCAATGCTCCCAAGGAGCTGATTACGGCAACGCGCTCTGCGTACGATATTGATCAAATAGTGGATACTATTGCGGTACATTTGAATTTAACGTTTGATGAGCGTCAAGCGATGCTTGAACAACTTGATCTGAAAAAAAGATTATTTGATGTTGCGCAACTGTTACAAAAAGAAATCGATATTTTGGAAACTGAAAAGCGCATTCAAAATCGCATTCAACAGCAGGTTGAAAAAAACCAGCGTGAATATTATTTAACCGAACAAATTAAAGCTATTCACAAAGAGCTGGGGCGTGAAGATTACTTGGCAGAAATTAATGAACTGCACGAGCGTGCAAAAAAAGCTGGTCTTTCTGCTGAAGCGTTTGAGAAGTGTACTAAAGAGTTGCGCAAACTCGAGCAAATGCAGCCGCTTTCAGCTGAATCGAGTGTCAGTCGTAATTATGTTGACTGGCTGCTCGCTATTCCGTGGAAAAAAGTGAGCCGTGATACGATTTCGCTTAAACAAGCGGAAAAAATATTAAACAGCAGCCACGATGGGCTCAAAAAAGCAAAAGAACGTATTTTAGAATTTGTGGCAGCAAAGAAATTTTCAAAATCGCTTGAGAAGGCACCCATTATTTGTTTTATTGGTCCTCCCGGGGTGGGTAAAACTTCGCTTGCACAAACGATTGCGCAAAGCTTGGGACGCGAATTTGTACGCATTGCACTTGGTGGTGTAAAAGACGAAGCGGAAGTTCGTGGCCATAGGCGTACGTATATCGGTGCATTGCCCGGCAAAATTGTTCAGGCGATGAAAAAAGCATCAACGGTAAATCCGGTCATGCTGCTTGATGAGATAGATAAATTATCGCACGATTTTACCGGTGATCCGTCATCAGCGCTTTTGGAGGTTTTGGATCCTGATCAGAACCATCGGTTTGTTGATCACTTTTTAGATGTTGAATATAGTCTAGCCAACGTGATGTTTATTGCGACGGCTAATACATACGATTCGATTCCTTATCCGTTGCTCGATCGTATGGAATTGATCTCGCTTGCTGGTTATACGCAGGAAGAAAAGGTTGCGATTGCAAAGCACTTTCTTATTCCAAAAAAGTTGAAAGAGCATGATTTGACTGGCCGTCAGTGCGTGATTTCTGATGATGTGCTTAATCTTTTAATTGATGGATATACCAAAGAAGCTGGTGTGCGCCAGTTGGAGCGCCTTATTGCTAAATTGATGCGTAAAGTGATTCAGTTATTACTTGCCGACAAACGCACCACTGTTGCGATAACAGCTGATCTTATTACACAGTGGTTAGGACCACAAAAGTATAAGCCAACATCGCTTAATGATCAGCATGATCGTGCGGGTATTGCAACGGGACTTGCATGGACTGAATATGGCGGTGATGTGCTTGAGATTGAAGCAACGCAATTGCCGGGCAAAAGCAATTTGTTGTTGACTGGTCAGTTGGGAGAAGTGATGCAGGAATCGGCGCAGGCGAGCTTGAGCTATGTTAAATCGCGTGCGCATGAATTAGGGCTGCGCAAAAACCTGTTTGCTAATTGTGATATTCATATTCACATGCCAGAAGGTGCAACGCCAAAAGATGGTCCTTCGGCGGGTGTTGCGATTGGATGTGCTTTGATTTCAACGTTAACGAAGGTGCCTCTTAAGTCACAGGTTGCCATGACGGGTGAAATTACGTTGCGTGGTCGTGTATTGGCTATTGGCGGTATTAAAGAAAAAATTCTTGCAGCACGGCGCTATGGTATCAAGCAGGTTGTTTTGCCCTACGAAAATAAAGATGAGGCACTTGATGAGCTCAAAGATTTTGAACATGGTATTGAGCTGGTCTTTGTAAAACATATGGATGAAGTTGTTGCGCAGGTTTTTGCACAAAATCCCTTTCAAAATGAAAAAAAAGGTGCTAAAGTAAAAACGTTCGCAAAAAAGAAATCCAAATAAAAACGGGGTTTGCTATGAAAAGAATGTTTGTTTTCTTAGGTCTGTTGGGTCTATTGGCCACACAACCAGCTGCTTCATGCAGAAAAAAAGACAAGAAGACGACGGTTGTTAAGGCACACGATGCAAAAGAAACGGCTGGCTATGCTAGAGCGCGTAGTGAAACAAAGTAGCTTTTGCGCGTAAAGTTTTGAGAGCGGTTCTTGCGAAAAGAGCCGCTCTTTTTTTATACCCTTCGACACAAATTTGCGAAGCCTTATTGCGCGTTTGTATACAGCTGTTCCCACTGATTGGTTGAAGCTTCAAGTTCTTTTTGAAGTTTTTGCAAAAGCTCTGCTGCCTGCGAAAATTCTGGTGTGCCGTAGGTGAGCTTCTCAAATTGTTGATGGAGCGAAGCAATCTCGCGCTCAAGTTTTTGGATTTTGCGTTCGATTTTTTCGATTTCAGTTTGCGCTTTTCTCTCTTGTTTGTGTGTTTTTGCTTCTTTTTTTGTGCATGATATCGCTGGCTTTTCTTCAACGTGTAGGGCGCTTGCTTGTTTATGAGCAAGATATTCTTCGTAGGTGCCTGGGTAATGGTACGCGCCATCAGGGTTGAGTTCAACGATGCTAGTAGCAAGTTGTTGCACAAAGTAATGATCGTGCGATACAAATAAGACAGTTCCGGTGTATTCTTTGAGGGCGTACAATAGAATTTCTTTCGATTGAATATCCAAGTGATTGGTTGGTTCATCAAGAATCAAAAAATTTGCGCGTTGTAAAAGTGTACAAGTCATGCATACACGGTTTTTTTCGCCGCCGCTCAGTACTTTTATTTTTTTATTGATGCTTGTTTGTGAAAATAAAAAACCGCCTAAAAGATCGCGAATTTCTTGTTCTGGCACTTGTTGTGCACACTGATTGACTGTTTCAAGAATGGTTTTTTCTTGGTCAAGCGCGTTCAGATGGTCTTGTTCAAAATAGGCATATGTTACTTTGTGACCAAAATGTACTGATCCGTATAGTGGTGTGTATTTACCGGTTATGAGATTGAGAAGGGTTGTTTTGCCGGCGCCGTTGGGTGCGATTATCGCAACGCGTTCATTGCGTGTTACATTAAATGTTATATTTTTAAAAATCTGCTGATCGCCAAATGCATATGCAAGATTTTGCACATCAAGAACAATTTTGCCTGGTTGTTGCACCGGCGGAAACGAAAAGTGTATAGTTTTTGCGTATGATGGCAGTGTGATACGATCTATTTTTTCAAGATCGCGCTCCATTTTTTTTACCATACGTGCGCGACTTGCTTGTGCACGAAAGCGTTCGATCGTTTGTTGTTTTTTTTCTATATCGCGTTGCTGATTCTTGTAACTTGCGTTCAAAATTTCAAGCCGCTGTTCTTTTTGTGTTTGATAAAAACTGTAATTGCCGCGATAAATAGTGCAGACGCCTTGTTCAAGTTCAAAAATAGTTGAACATAAATGATCAAGAAAATGGCGATCATGACACACGAGCATAAAACCAAAATCGGCGTTTTTGAGAAAAGTGAGAAACCATTCCTGTGCAACAATATCTAAGTGGTTAGTTGGTTCATCAAAGAGATAAAAGTCGGCTTTTTGTAACAGCAGCTGGGCAAGTAATACGCGCATGCGCCAACCAACGCTCAGCGCCGACACAGGTTTATCGATGCTGGTGAGCTCAAAGCCCAGACCGGTAAGTATTTTTTTTGCTTCAGCTTTGAGCGCTTCTTGTTCTGTTTCATCTACTTGACAGGCACGTACTGCTTCATCAATAATGGTGTTTGATGATGCAAGTGTAATTTCTTGCGGCATATAACCGATACGTAGATTTTTGTTGTATTGTATAGTGCCGCTATCGACTGCCTGTTGTTTTGCAATAATACGCAAGAGCGTCGATTTTCCTGAACCATTAGCGCCAACGAGTCCTATGCGATCGTGTGTGGCGAATGAACAGGAAAGATGATCGAATATAACCTGTGAGCCAAAATTGAGACATATATCTTTAATCAAAAGCGCCATGATACAACCTTCTTGTATATTTTCACAGTTTAGCTTTTTTACGCTCAGTCGTATATAATTACGCTCTGCTGGCATACTACTTTAGCATGGTCTGACGCTTAGAAATATATTATATTTTAAATTTTTTTAAAAATTTAAAATATTGTGATTATTATGTTATGCTTAAGTGTGCGTGATTTTGAGTATAGGGTAGGGGAATTTTGGATGAATATCCGTGTGATTTTTGCGGTATTGATTGTGCTTATGCTTGCTGGGTGTGGGCGTCCGTATAAAGTGCGGCCACTCAAATCTATTGATAAATCACAAGCACACTTTTTCAAAGAAAAAGATGATATACAGGTAGCAGTCCGAAAACTTACGCGCAAAGAGGTAGGCGAACTCTTTAATGGTCAAATGGTACGTTCTACGGTTACGGCGCTCATGCTGAGTGTTAAAAATGGTGCCAATGCGCCAATTGTGTTGAGTTGTAAGCAGGTTGGACTTAACCAGCTTTCAGCCGATGAAGTAAAGAGTTTGTTGAGGCATAGGACTTCACCTGATGAATCGTTGGTTGTTTTGGTGCCACCATTGTTTCTTGCAAGCGTTTTTTTAGGATCATTTGTTGGGTGTGGGCTTGCGGTATTTTTGGCCGATATTTTTATTGGGGTGCCAGCTATCACGTATGGTCTTAACTTTGCTGCGGCTGCCAATAGTGATTTTGATGTATGTACCGAGCATGATCTTGCTCAAAAAATGTTGTCTCGGCATATCATTATGCCATGTCAGACAGTATCCGTGTTGATATTTACCAAAGAATTTCATCAGCAATTTATCATTACATTCAATCGTGATGATTTGGTAACGAAATTTACTATTGAGTTTGAGAATAGTGCGCATGAGTAAGGGGTATTTATGGGAATGATTAATAGAAATATGTGGGTATTGGTTGTTGTGTTAAGTGTGGCACTTGCTGGGTGTGGGCATCGATATACGGTAAAACCACTTGCTCACATAAAAAAAACAGAAGCGCAGTTTTGTGAGAAAAAGCATGATGTTGAATTGCGCGTGAAAAAGCTTGACTACGAAGAAACAAAAAAGTTATTTAGTGGGCGGGAACTTGAGCGGTCTATTTCAGCGTTGGTGTTAACGGTTAAAAATAGCTCGGCGTGCATGCTTATGTGCGATTATAAACATATCGGGCTACCGTTGCTTTCAGCTGAAGAATTACAGCAGTTATTGAAAAAGAATGTCAATACCCGTGTTTTATTTGGAGCTCTTGCATTTCCTGCGTTGGTGCTGACTGGATGGGGTATATTGGCAGCGGTGTTGCCGAGTGGCTGTGGTTCAGCGGGAAGTTATTTGCTTGCGCTGACATTGTTGGGTGATATCTTTATTGGCATTCCGATTATTGTTGGTGTATCGACTTCTGAAGTAAAAGGTGCTTCAGGGTTTAATGCGCATCTTTCGCACGACATCAAAGACAAACTGTTGTATGGAAAATCTGTAGCGCCTGGTGAGACGAGCTCAATGCTCATACTTTCGCGAAAAGTGAGTCAGCAGTTTTCTCTCGCGTTACTTTTGGATACAAAAGAAACAATTTCATTTAACGTGATTCTTAACGACAAAAAGTAGTTGACTATGCTTTTTGAGCCACTACTTCTTTAATAACTTTGATAATTGCTTCTTTACTACGTATGACATTATCTTTAGTGCGTTCGCTGAGCATGACAACTTGCTCTGGTGTGTACGCAAAATTTGAGGTATCGGTGAAGGCCCATTTATCAATCTTTTTAGTTATGGCTTCATAGTCAGGATGGTTTGCATCATTGCCGACACGTGGCATATAAAGAATAACGGGTGCTTTTCCTGCTGGTGTCGTGTGAATGCTTATTGTGCGTGGTGCAATGCTATAGTCTATTGATGCGAATTCGACACCGCGTTTTTTGAAATATTCGGCAGCTTTTTTGAGGTTGGAAGCATCAATTTTTGCTGATTGATCAAATACGATAATTATATCTACGTTGCGTTCTGAGCGTAATAGTGGTGGTAATGGATTGTTGAAATCTACCCCGGCGTCGACAATGGCAAGTTTTTCTTTTTGTTGGAGTGGTTTGTCTTTCATGTGATACGTAAAGTTCCACAGATGGGCGGGTAAAATACGCGTCTCGCCTATAGTACCATAGGCCATCGCTCCTCGTAAAAGTGCTCGCACTGTCATTGATAGCTTAGATTCGTATTCCGTGAGCATCTCGCTAAAATTTGCGGAAATAGCCGATCCCCAGATGCCCATGAAGTAGCCCAAGGATTGTGGTGGTGCCTTTTGTGTTGATCTGCCATTTACAAAATGTTGTCCCGCTGCCCAAGAGGGTACGTATGTTCTGAGGTATTCACTTCCAACTTCATAGGGTGTAAATTCAATCCATTCGTACGGATCTCTTCGTGAATCTGGTGCTATGACTGCTGTGTAGATTGGTAGTGGCCACGTGCCGTCCGCTATGCGACTTGTTTGATTAATGAGAAATGTATTGTTTGGATCCGTAGAGTCATCAAGGCCCTTAAGTATTTTTTGTCCTAGTAATGCACCATAAATATCTACAATGGATATTGGTTGTCCAAATACTTTCTTTTTTAAAAGTGCTGTTGCAATTTGGGTTGAATCTATATCGCCATGGAATAAATCTTTATCGATACGCTTAGACAATTGGTCTCGATATGCTGTTATAGGGAGTCCTGATGTAAACCAACCGCTGATGGCCCAGGTTGATCCTGAAAGGCCAACTGCATAGGTTATAGCATCAAGCAATCCGACTTCGTCTAGTCCTATAAGATTTCCTGTAGTGGCAACCATGGCGCGATAACCGCCGCCGCTACAGCAAACAGCGATACATGGCACCTGCTTGTCACTTATTTTTTCGCCAATTAAGTGTTCGATGGCGTTTTTAACTATGTTTTTTCTTTTTGATATATAATCTTTTTCTTCTGAAGATAGCGATCCGTGGCGCGATGTGACTGTTGCCTCTTTTTTAGCATATTCTGATTCATTAAATGTTTTGCGCAGTGGTGATAATATTAAATCAGCCGCAGAATCCAATGCTGCGGTGACGACCTTTGTTGCTGGGCGCGTGAGCCATTCAGTCGTATTAAAAATACCGAGTGATCCATCGTCACGATAGGCAAGGTACAATATATCTTTGCCTTTGATATTAAATACTTTTTTTAATGTTCCTATATTAATGCCTTTAAGCGATTGAAGTTCATGCTCTCTGAGATTTTCTTTAAGATCCCTTATGTCTGAGGTGAAGTAAATATTGCGATCGTAAAATTGTGGTCCAATTATAGATTTTATTTTTCGTTCTGGTCTCTCAATTTCTTTTTTTTCGTTGGTACCAATAGTTATTATGGGACCAGATTGTTTACCTTCTCGGTCGACATAATAGACAGCTGCATGCCAAATTTCATCAGTTTTGTTTTTGATTGTGAGCATATCGGCAGCAGTAAAATTCGTTATACATGCTGTGACTGATATGCCTATATAGAGTTTAGAATAACGCATATACACTACCTTCATTTTTGTATGCTTTGTAGTTCTTATGGATATCCTAGTAATAGCAAAAAGTTTTATGCAATAGTTGACGAATAGTTCTATTGTTTTTTAGTAAGCGTTATGGCATAACGTTCTACGATATAATTGAGTGCATTACGTGCGTGATCAAAAACGAGCCCTTCATGCTTGAGCTTTTGGTATCCTTTTGATGCCTTCTCAAGCAAAACCGTTATATGTGGTGGAATGCTCGTAAGCGCAATAGTCTGTCCAGCACGTTCGGCAGATGCGATAATTTCATCAAGCGCGGCGATGCCATCCAAATCAACAAAGTATATTTCGTTCAGGCGTATAACAATATACTTGTACTTGCGTAGATTGGTTTCAAATCGTGTGACGTGGGCTCGGCTGTTTATGTAGCACAGTTTGCCCTTCATAGAATAGAGTAAAAGTTCGGCATTTTTATCAACTTCTTTAAGCCGTTCGCTTGGGCTATTATCGAGATCATCATCAGAAAATCCGGTGCTCATATCACATTGTCCTTGTGATATTTTGTTGATTAAAATGAGAAGTGAGATGGCGGCGCCAAGTAATATGCCGATAATGGGGTCTTTGTAGAGTGTGACAAATGCGACCAGAAGTGAGATCCAGAAATTAGTTTTTTCGTATTTAAAAAATGAAACAAAATGCTCTGCTTCAACCATCTGAATCGAAACGTAGACTAATATTGCGGCGATAACAGCCATTGGTATGTACGCAAAATATGACAGCATAAAGAGTGATATGAGTCCAATAAAGATAATACTTATGGTTGCTGAGATTTTATCGGTAGCCCCTGCCTTTATGTTGAGTGATGTGCGTGCAAGAGCTGCGGTTGCGGGTATGCCGCCCATAATGCCACTAGCGATATTGGCAAGTCCTAGTCCAAACATTTCTTTGCGTGGGTTATGACGTGTGCGGGTCATACCATCAGCTATTTTAGCCGACAGCATAGTTTCTAAAATAGCAATAATTGCGACAACGGCGGCTGTAGGTACAACATCGTGTATTATATGAGCAAGCGCTTGGAGTATGCCGTTATTGTACGAAAATGTAGGTGCGATAAAGAGCGCAAAGCTCATATCGGAAAATTTGTCGCCCAGGGTTTGGATGGTGAGTGGCACTATACCGGTGGTGCTCAAATAACCAACGACAATACCAAGTGGCGCCAGTATAATAGCTCCCGGTATAGAGGGCAGAAGACGGCGAAGTAAAAAAAGTCCAATCAAAAAGATAATAAAGAGAGCGACTGCTGTACCAGAGATTGCTGGTAGATGTCGTGTGATTTCAGCGATATTTTCTACTAACGATTCATGTTGAGGCATATTTTGAATTCCAAGCGCATAGCCAAGTTGATTAAACCCTATAATGCATGCTACGCCGAGCGTAAAGCCATGAATAACGCTGGATGGGATAAGAATAAGATAGCGTTCGAGTCGTAAAAGATAGGCAGCACTAATAAAAACACCGGTAACAATGGTAAGCGCTGCCAGCGATTGCATGCCATGACTAAAAGAATAGGCGGCAATGATGCCGGACAATGCACCCGTTGGACCGATAATATTAAAATTACTACCACCAAAAATAGATGCTACTAGTCCTGCCCATATGGCGGTAATGATTCCCACCGTAGGGGATGTTTTGGATGCAACGGCAAGTGATATTGAAAGCGGAATAGATACCAACGCGACCGATAACCCAGCTTTCCAGTTCGCGCGTATTTTTTGGGAATAGATCTGTATATAACTCATAAAACCTCTCTATTGATACTATAGATCAAATAATCAGCGTTCGCAAATAATTTTATTCGTTAAAAATAAAAGTCCTGCTTGAAAAATAAAAACATTTAGATATACTGTATTGTGATTGTTTTTGTTCTCTTGGAGGGTGTGAAATTATGAGTGATTCCTGCGAGGGGGTATTTTGATGAATAAGTATATTTTTCTGTTTGCGAGTGTGATTGTTGGCTGCCTGAGTGCTAATCGAGTGGAGCTTTATAATCAGTATCGTCATGTGATTGACCCGGTTCTTGCGCAGGCTGCTCGTCAATGGGCAGAGCATGTTGGTGCACCAGCCGGTACTGTGCCGCATTTTTCATGGGCGGCAATAAACCGTGTTATGTTTTCGCACATGTTTTCTTTAGCGACAAATGTCGCTACGGGGCCGGCGGCTCCGAGCGCTCAGTGGAATGAATTAGCTGATGTTTGTGATTTTCTGTCGCATGAAGTGCTCTTTCGTGCGCGTGCTCATGCCGTCAGAACGCTGGTTGAGCATCATGTAAATGGTGAGCATTTGAGTGTTTTTCATATGCGTAGGCTGCTTGCAATGGTAACACAGTGGCGTGAAGAGGTTCATGCAAATAAAATGCTTCGTACTTTCATACGCTTTTATAGGGCTGCGTAAATAGTTTTTGTATTATTATTATTATTATTATTATTATTGTGAGGATAATAT
>Ga0209749_1001573_pt1 | contig 19247 bp, 18 predicted proteins | sample EPASupsiteSAE347_FD_187267 | JGI IMG/M metagenome (GOLD analysis project Ga0209749, IMG submission 187267) | Bioremediated contaminated groundwater from EPA Superfund site, New Mexico - Sample SAE3-47 (SPAdes) (version 2) | ecosystem: Environmental > Aquatic > Deep subsurface > Groundwater >... | reverse complement strand
GAGAGTCTCATCCGGCGAATATGACCGGGGCGTCCTTGTTTGCGGCTCCGGCGCCGGGATGTCAATTGTCGCCAACAAATTCCCCGGGGTCCGGGCAGCCCTCAGCCTGAGCGAAGAAATGGCCGCGTTGAGCCGCCGGCATAACGACAGCAATATTCTCGTTCTCGCCGGCAGAATGACCGGCAGCGACGAGGCCTTGAAGATCGTTACGACTTGGCTGCAAACCCCCTTTGAAGGAGGGCGTCATCAGCGCCGCATTGACAAGATAAGGGCGATCGAACAAAAACTGTTGAAAACGGGGTCAGACTTACTTATTGACATTTAAGCTTAAATGTCAATAAGTAAGTCTGACCCCATACACAGGAGGATTAATGACATCATTATTTAAGACCGATCCGCAGGTTGCGAAGGCCATCTGGGAAGAAACCGGCAGGCAGGCCGGGAAACTGGAAATGATTGCTTCGGAGAACTTCGTCAGCGAAGCGGTCCTCGAGGCCCAGGGATGCATCATGACCAATAAATATGCCGAGGGCTACCCGGGCAAACGTTATTACGGAGGCTGTGAATACGTCGATGTCGTGGAAACCTTGGCCATCGAACGCTGCAAAAAGCTCTTCGGCGCCGACCATGTAAACGTCCAGCCCCATTCGGGAACCCAGGCCAACATGGGGGTGTATTTTGCCGTTCTCCAGCCGGGAGACACCATCCTCGGCATGAACCTCTCCCACGGAGGGCACCTGTCCCACGGCAGTCCGGCCAACTTCTCCGGACGGCTATACAATGTCGTGGCCTACGGCGTTTCCCGGGAAAGCGAAACCATCGACTTCAACGAAGTCGAATCCCAGGCAAAAAAACACAACCCCAAGCTGATCGTCGTGGGGGCCAGCGCCTACCCCCGGACCATCGATTTTAATAAATTCAGGGAAATTGCCGATATGGTCGGGGCGGTGATCATGGCCGACATCGCTCATGTCGCCGGTCTGGTGGCCACGGGACTTCATCCTTCCCCCGTCCCTGTCTGCGAATTTGTGACCTCGACGACCCACAAGACACTCCGGGGGCCCCGCGGGGGCCTGATCATGTGCAAACAGGATCGCGCCGCCGCCATCAACAGCCGTGTCTTCCCGGGGATGCAGGGCGGCCCGCTGATGCATGTCATCGCCGCCAAGGCCGTCGCCTTCCAGGAGGCGCTGTCGGCGGATTTCAAGGACTATCAGGCACAGATCGTCAAGAACGCCCACGCCCTGGCCGAGGCCCTCATCAGGGAGGGATTCCGCCTTGTCTCCGGAGGCACGGACAATCATCTGATGCTCGTTGATCTGACGGACAAAGGTATTACCGGCAAGGACGCCCAGGAGGTCCTTGATCTCGCGGGCATAACGGTCAACAAGAACGGCATCCCCTTTGATACCCAGGGACCGCAGATCACCAGCGGTATCCGCCTGGGAACCCCGGCCCTCACCACGAGGGGTATGAAGGAAGAACAGATGAAGATCATCGCCGACTTTATCGCCCGAATTCTCAAGGACATTAAGAACGAGGGAAAGATCCGGGAAATCCGCAGCAGCGTACAGGATCTATGCGGACAGTTTCCCCTCTACGCGGAACGCTTACAGGGGCTCCATAAAAAATAGGGCACTTTCGTAAAAGGTGACTTTTCCCTCCCCTTCAAGGGGAGGGCCAGGGTGGGGATGGGTTATTATTTTCTGCCATATGCATAAACCCCACCCTCACCCTAACCCTCTCCCTGAGGGAGAGGGAATTTTGGTTTAATATGCCGTCAAAATTGATCAAAAAAAGAACTGACACTTCAAAGGTCTCAGATATATGATAAACGATCTGGAAACTCCGGAGCGGCCGTCATGGGATGAATATTTCATGAACATCGCCGGCCTGGTGGCCAAACGTTCAACCTGCATCCGCCGGCAGGTCGGGGCCGTACTGGTGCGGGACCGGCGCGTCCTGGCCACGGGATACAACGGCGCCCCGACGGGACTCAGGCATTGCCTTGATCTGGGATGCCTGCGCAAGCAGCATAATATCCCCTCGGGGGAACGCCATGAACTATGTCGCGGCCTCCACGCCGAGCAGAACGCCATCATTCAGGCCGCCCTGCACGGGGTCAGCGTCAAGGATGCCGTTCTTTACTGCACCAATCATCCCTGCATCATCTGCGCAAAGATGCTCATCAACGCCGGCATCCGTTCCGTCCTGATCCAGGATGGTTATCGCGACACTATGGCAGAGGAGATCCTCCAGGAGGCGGGGGTAGAGGTTCATCCGACATGAAATGCCCCTTTTGCCATAACGGGGAGAACCGCGTCATTGACTCCCGCATCAGCAAGGACGGAAGCGCCATTAGGCGGCGCCGCGAATGCCTGGCGTGCAACAAGCGTTTCACCACCTACGAGGTGGTCGAGGACGTTCTGCCTATGGTCGTCAAGAAGGACGGCCGGCGGGAGCCCTTCGACCGGATGAAGATCCGCAACGGACTGATCAAGGCCCTGGAGAAAAGACCGATCAGCATCGATGAGATCGATGGCGTTGTGGATCAAGTAGAGCGGGCATGCCAGGAAAGTCTGGGCAAAGAGATACCCTCGTCCATGATCGGGGAAAAGGTCATGGAAGAACTGCAAAAACTCGACGCCGTGGCCTACGTCAGGTTCGCATCGGTTTATCGCCAGTTCCGGGACGTAAACGATTTCCTTGATGAGCTCAAAGACCTGCTGAACGTAAAAAAGGACGGATGACTTAATTAATGTTTACCGGCATTATCCAGGCGAAGGGAACATTGGCCCAATTGGTCAGGCAGGGAGAAGAGGCCCTGTTGACCGTTAATACCGATCTTTCCCTCGACGATGTCAAGATCGGAGACAGCATCGCCGTCAATGGGGTCTGCCTTACGGTAACACAGAAAAAGACGAAGGGGTTTTCCGCGGATGTCTCTGCCGAAACCCTGGCCAAAACAAATCTGGGGCTGCTTAAGACCGGGGATTGGGTAAACCTCGAAAAGGCCTTGCGTCTTACGGATTTTCTGGGCGGCCATCTTGTTTTGGGGCATGTGGACGGTCTCGGCAGGATCGCAGCAAAGACCGTCCGGACAAAATCCGTGCTCTTCACATTTGAAGTCCCGGACCAGTTCATGAAATATATTGTGGAAAAGGGATCCATTGCCGTCGACGGGGTCAGTCTGACGGTCAATAGTTGTGTCCGGAACCAATTCCATGTTAATATGATTCCCCATACTGCCCAGGGGACGACTCTCGGGTTGAAAAGGGTATCGGAACCGGTGAATATAGAAACGGATATCATCGGCAAGCACATAGAAAGGTTGATGATTAACAATCGCGGCGGTAGCTCGCCCGTGGATTGGAAGTTATTGGCAGAACACGGTTTTCTGAGGTGAAAAAATGGGTGTAAGTACAATAAAGGAAGCCATTGAAGACATTCGCAATGGCAAGATGATCATCCTCGTTGACGACGAGGACCGGGAAAACGAGGGCGACCTGTGCATGGCCGCCGAATTTGTAACCCCCGAGGCCATTAATTTCATGGCCCGGCATGGCCGGGGGCTGATTTGCCTGACCATGACGGAAGAACATGCCGATCGCCTGCATCTAATGCCGATGGCGAGGGATAACCGCTCCCGTTTCGGCACGGCCTTCACCATCTCCATCGAGGCAAAAAAAGGAGTTACCACGGGTATTTCGGCATTCGATCGCGCCACCACCATTCGCGCCGCCGTGGCCGACGGCGCCAAGGCCGATGACTTGGTCAGTCCCGGACACATCTTCCCCATCCGGGCAAAAAAGGGCGGCGTCCTCGTAAGGACCGGACAAACGGAAGGGTCCGTTGATCTGGCCCGCCTCGCCGGGCTCAAGGCGGCCGGCGTCATCTGCGAGGTGATGAAGGACGACGGCACCATGGCCCGCATGCCCGATCTGGAGATCTTCGCCAAAGAACACGATCTGAAAATTGCCACAATCGCCGACCTCATCGATTTCCGCATGCAACACGAATCCTTGATCCGCCGCGTGGCCACGGCCGACATCCCCACCCATTACGGGGGGATGTTCAACCTGACGGTCTATGAAAACGATGCGGATGACATGCAGCATGTCGCCCTGGTCAAAGGGGATATCAAGCCGGAAGATGAAGTTCTCGTCCGTGTCCATTCCGAGTGCTTCACAGGGGATGTCATTGGGTCGGCCCGTTGCGACTGTGGAGATCAGCTCCACCGGGCGATGGAAATGGTGGATCAGGAAGGAAAAGGCGTGATCGTTTACATGCGCCAGGAAGGCAGAGGTATCGGCTTCGCAAACAAAATTCGGGCCTATGCCCTCCAGGACGAAGGAAAGGATACCGTCGAAGCCAACATCGAACTCGGATTTAAGGCCGACCTGCGGGATTACGGGATCGGCGCTCAGATCCTGGCCGATCAGGGGGTGCGGAAAATGCGGTTGATGACCAACAATCCCAAGAAGATTGTGGGACTCGAGGGCTACGGCATCAAGATCACCGGTCGGGTACCGATTGTCATCGAGCCCAATGAAAACAACATTCGTTACCTGACGACGAAGAAGACCAAAATGGGACACATGATATAAATTTATCAATGGAGGCTGAGCATGCCGAAAATTATCGAAGGAAAAATTATTGCCAAGGGGATGAAGTTTGCCGTCGCCGCAAGCCGATTCAACGATTTTATCTCCAGCAGACTCATCGACGGGGCCGTTGATGCCCTGACGAGGGCCGGGGCGGATGAAAAGGACATTCAGCTCTTCAAGGTTCCCGGGGCCTTTGAACTGCCGATAACGGCTAAAAAACTGGCAAAAAGCGGCCGTTATGACGCCGTCATCTGCGTCGGAGCGGTGATTCGCGGGGCGACGCCCCATTTCGAATACGTCAGCTCCGAGGTGTCCAAGGGAATAGCGAGCGTGGGACTCGAAACCGAGATTCCTGTCTCCTTTGGCGTCTTGACGACGGATACGATCGAACAGGCCATCGAACGGGCAGGCACCAAGGCGGGCAACAAAGGCTGGGATGCCGCCATGGCCGCCATCGAAATGGTCGATCTTTTCAGAAAGATTTAAGACAAGCCCATGCAACAAAGAAGAAAGGCGCGGGAATTTGCCTTGCAGGTCCTTTACGGGATTGACCTCCAGGACCGGAACGTATCGGAGATCCTGGATTTTTTTTGGTCGATCCTGGAGAATCACGAAGACTTGGGGAAGCAGCTTCCCCAAGACGAAGGGGCGAAGCTCTTCGCTCTCCATCTCGTCCGGGGAACCTTGGAAAACATCGATCAGATTGACGGCATTATCCGGAGCTACTCGGAGCATTGGTCCGTCGAGCGGATGTCGAGGGTGGACCGGAGTATCCTCAGGATGGCCGTGTTTGAAATCCTGTTCTGTGAAGATATTCCCCCGAAAGTCTCTTTGAACGAGGCCATCGACCTGGGAAAAATATACGGGTCGGAAAATTCCGGGGCTTTTATCAATGGCATCCTCGACGCATTTTATTTGGATAAGCTGGCAAAAAATACTTGACAATGTGTTTTTGTGTGATAGAAGACCGGACACAGCGGTGATTTAAAGGTAAATTGCTCCGCTCTATAAATGTGCTAAAGCACTGATGGTGACTGAATTTAACCCGTGCTTGCGCATGGGTTTTTTTTTGCCGATAACTTAATCGTGAAAAGGAGACAGAATATGCAGATTTCTTCGGAAAGCATCAAGATTGGTCATCCGGATGTCGTGGCCGACATCATTGCCGCCAATGTCATTGCGACAATCCTGGATGAAGAAAAAAAATTGGGGATGGACCTCACCAACATGCCTCATTGCGGCATCGAGGTATTTCTTGGGAAAGGGATCTGCCTCGTCGGGGGTGAAGTCAGGACCAGGGTTTTCGCGGATATCGATAAAATAGCCCGGGATTCGGTCCTGGATATCGGCTACAACCATGCCGCCGTGGGTCTCAATGGTCATCTCATGGGCGTCCTTAACGCCATTATCCCCCAATCCCCGGACATTAACATCGGTACGAGCATGGAACTGAACAAGTGCAAAGAAGTCGGCGCCGGAGACCAGGGGATCATGTATGGTTTTGCCTGTGATGAAACACCGGAGCTGCTCCCCTTGCCCTATGTTCTGGCGAGCAGACTCATGCGCGCTTTTGAAGACTGCCAGGATCCGATTTTTGCCCCCGACGGCAAGGGACAGGTTTCCATAGATTACGATGAGAAAACAGGTAAACCGAAACGCCTGGTCAAGGTACTCATGTCCAATGCCATTGACTACCGCTATGTAAAGGGTAGCAAGACCGCGGTCAAAGACCGGGCCAAAAAGATTGCCTTTGAATGCCTGCATGACTGGGTCGACAAGAAGACGGAATTTCTCTTCAACCCGACGGGGGAATGGAACGCCCTCAATTCCTGTAGCGCCGCCGATTCAGGGGTAACGGGGCGCAAACTGGTCGTCCAGTTCTATGGCGGTTATCCGGGCGCACAGCTCGGAGGCGGATCGGTCGTAAATAAATCCCCGGAAAAGGTCGATTGTTCCGCCGCCTTCGGAGCCCGTTACGTGGCCAAGAATATCGTCGCCGCCGGCCTGGCTACCAAATGCTCCGTCCAGTTGGCTTACGCCATCGGCATCGCCAAACCTTTCTCCATCTATGTAAACACCTTTGGGACCGGCGTCATTCCCGACGGCAAATTGGAGAAAATCATTGAAGACACATTCGACTTGACCCCCGGAGGAATGATCACCCGCTTCGGACTTCTGAACAGCAATGTCTACCGGGGCATCCCGAAAACATTGTTCATAGACGGATACAAGTGGGAAAAGACGGACTTGGTCAAGCAACTGAAAAAGGCGGCAGCCTAATAAACCCATCCCCACCCTGACCCTCCCCTTGAAGGGGAGGGTTTTTTATATTAGCAGGGATGGGCTAATTCGACGGAGCAGGACTTACAGTTCATTAATGGAAGGGTTTCGGTCGCCGGGTCAATCCCGGCGTCAGAAGCCCCTTTTTTATGCTGTTCCTTATTGAAATCATTCTTCTCCTGTGTTACGGAAAAGAAAAACCATTCCGGGAGTAGTCTATGAACGCTAAATACACCCCTCAACAGATCGAAGAGAAGTGGCAGCGGTACTGGGAAACAGGCAAGACCTTCTCGGTGAAGGAAGACGGGCAGAAGAAAAAGTACTACCTCCTGGAAATGTTTCCCTATCCTTCCGGGAAAATCCATATCGGGCACGTGCGCAATTATACCATCGGCGATGTCGTAGCCCGTTACAAGCGGATGCGGGGGTTCAACGTCCTCCACCCCATGGGCTGGGATGCCTTCGGCATGCCGGCGGAAAATGCCGCCATTGCCCACGGCATCCATCCTTCCGTCTGGACGAATGAAAATATCGCCCACATGAAAAAACAGCTCAAACGCATGGGGTTCAGTTACGACTGGGACCGGGAAATCTCCACCTGCGAACCCGATTATTATCGCTGGGAACAGCTTTTTTTCCTGTGGATGTATGAGAAAGACCTCGTTTACAAAAAAACTTCCATGGTCAATTGGTGTCCCGACTGCCAGACCGTCCTGGCCAACGAGCAGGTAGAGGCGGGACTCTGCTGGCGCTGCTCAAACGAAGTATCCCCGCGAGAACTGGATCAGTGGTTCTTCCGGATCACCTCTTATGTGGAAGAACTGCTGGAACACTGCGATCGCCTTCCCGGCTGGCCGGAAAGGGTCCTCACCATGCAGAAGAACTGGATCGGGAAGAGCCACGGCTGTGAGCTCTCCTTTCCCATGGCGGAAGGCAAGGGGGACATAAAGGTTTTTACGACCCGCCAGGATACGATTTTCGGCGCCACCTTCATGCTCATCGCCGCCGAGCACCCCCTGGTGATGGAACTGGTCAAAGGGAAAGAGCGGGAAGATGAGGTCAGGGAATGGGTTGACAAGATCAAGAAACACGACAAGGTTATGCGGACCTCCGATTACTACGAGAAAGAAGGTATCTTTCTTGACACCTATTGTCTCAATCCGGTCACAAAAAACAAGATGCCCATTTATGCCGCCAATTTTGTCCTCGCCGATTACGGCACCGGCTGCGTCATGGCGGTGCCGACCCATGATCAGCGGGACTTTGAATTCGCCAAAAAATACAATCTTCCCTTGATTGTGGTCATTCAGCCGCCAAAAAAGGCCCTGAACGTCCATACCATGACGGAGGCCTACATCGAAGAAGGCATCCTCGTCAATTCCGGTCCCTTCAACGGCATGGAAAACATGAAGGCCCTGGATAAGATAGCCGAATATCTCGAATCCCTGGGCCGGGGCAAAAAAACGATCCAATACCGCCTGCGGGACTGGGGAATATCCCGACAGCGCTACTGGGGCGCCCCCATTCCCGTGGTTTACTGTGAGAAATGCGGGGCCATGCCGGTGCCCGAGCAGGATCTCCCCGTTATCTTGCCCAGAGACGTGGAACTCACCGGTGAAGGCGGATCGCCCCTGGCGAAGCATGAATCCTTTGTAAAGACGTCCTGCCCCAAATGTAACGGGCCGGCGCGCCGGGAAACGGACACCATGGATACGTTTGTCGAATCCTCCTGGTATTTTGACAAATTCTGCTGCGCAACCTTCAATGATAAACCGGGGCTAGACCGGAAGGCCCTTGATTACTGGATGCCCGTGGATCAGTACATCGGCGGCATCGAACACGCCATCCTCCATCTTCTGTATTCAAGGTTTTTCACAAAGGTGCTGCGGGATTTCGGAGTCATCGGCGTCGACGAACCTTTCACCAACCTCCTGACCCAGGGCATGGTCTGCAAGGAAACAATGAAATGCCGGAACCATGGTTATCTCTTCCCCGACGAGGCCAAAGAAGGCCGGTGCGTCCATTGCCGGGAGGAGGTTATCATCGGTAAGACGGAAAAGATGTCCAAATCCATCAAGAATGTCGTCGATCCCGATTATCTGATCGAGCGCTACGGCGCCGATACGGCCAGGATCTTCTGCCTCTTCGCGGCCCCTCCGGAGAAAGACCTGGAGTGGAGCGACCAGGGCGTGGAAGGTTCCTATCGCTTCCTCAACCGGACCTGGCGGATCGTCACGGACTATCTGGACGAAATCAGGGATGTCGCTCCCTTTGACGGCAATAGTGTTCTCGACGGCGACTTGAAGAACCTGCGGCGAAAAACACACCAGACAATCCGCAAGGTCACCAAAGACATCGACGATCGCTTTCATTTCAACACGGCCATCAGCGCCGTCATGGAACTTGTCAATGCCCTCTATCAGGTTCCCCGGCCGGCAAAGGGTGATCTTACCGCTCTGGCGGTCATCAGGGAGACGGTCGACTCCCTGCTCTTGCTGCTCGCGCCCACGGTCCCCCATTTTTCCGAGGAACTATGGGAAATGATGGGGAACAAGGTCAATATCGCCGATTCATCCTGGCCGGGATATGACCCCACCGTAGCCACGGAGGAGGAAATCACCATCGTCATCCAGATAAACGGCAAGGTGAGGGGACGGATCTCCGTTCCCATCGATGAGGAGGAGGAGTCAATCAAATCGCTGGCCCGGGCCGATGAAAAGATTGTCAAGATGATCGCGGGGAAAACGGTCCTCAAAGAGATTTACGTACCCAGAAAATTACTGAATATTGTCGTCCGGGAGGGATAAGATGAGAATCACCACACCTATTGCGAGGATTATCATCCTCCTGACCATGCTTCTTATTTCGAGCGGCTGCGGCTACCATTTCTCGCCCGGAGGGGAATATATCGATCCCGACGTCCGGAAGGTCTTCATCGAACCCTTCGCCAACCGGACCAACCAGGCCAATCTGGAAGACACCGTCCGTCTGGCCATCACCGACTGGTTCGTCCGGGGACAACGGTTTCAGATTGTCGATAGTGAGGCTCAGGCCGACGCCCTTTTCAAGGGCGCCGTCAAAAGCCTCTCAACGGTCCCTCTCTCCTACAAGACAACAAATCTGGCCGCGGAAGAACGGATGACGTTATCGCTGGACCTAACCTTTGAGGACAGGAGGACAAAGAAAGTTATCTGGAGGAACGGTGATTTTTCGGGTACGCAGGATTACCCGGTGGCCAGCGTCAACGACACGGAAACGGCACGCAAAAACGCCCTCACCAAGCTATCCAGGGATACCGCGGAGAGGGCATATCGCATGATGATGTCCGGCTTCTGATCAGGCTGCGGCCTGGAGGGCGTTCACTTTCCTGGTTAGTCGGGATATCTTGCGGGAGGCGTTCCTCTTGTGGAAGATGCCTTTGGCGGCGGCCTTGCTGATCTTGGGAATCACGGCAATGAGAGCCTCCTTGGCGCCGTCCCGTTCCTTCTTCTCGACCGCCTTGACAATGGATTTGATCTCCGTTTTTACACTGGAACGGATAGACGCATTAAGCAGACGGCGGTTTTCGCTCTGCTTCATTCTCTTGATCGCTGACTTGTGGTTGGCCAAAAAACTTCCTCCTTCATCCTTATTCAATTAGGGGGTACCTTTTATATAAATTGCCGACTTCTGTCAAGAATAAATTGTACAACCGTGGAGGTAAGATGAAAACAGGTCCTGATGCAGCCATAATTGAGGTTGGTCCCCGGGACGGCCTTCAGAATGTGGCAAGTTTTGTGGAAACGACGCAGAAGGTTTCTCTGATCCGGCGCCTTGCCGCGAGCGGCCTGAAAGAGATTCAAGCCGGCGCTTTTGTCAGCCCCCGGGCAATTCCCCAGTTCCGGGACATGCAGGAGGTTGCAGCAGGAATAATCGCCTTGCGGTCGGTAAGGTTTTCCACCCTTGTCCCCAATCTTCAAGGGGCCCGCGACGCCGTCAAAAGCGGTATTGAAAAGTTGATCTTCTTCTTTTCCCTCAGCGAATCCCACAATCTCAACAATGTCCGCCAGACAAAGGCAGAATCCCTCAAAGGGCTGGAAGTGATCCGAAGGGACTTGGACGCCGAAGCGCCGGCCGAACTGTGCGTTGCCTTGGCTACCGTTTTCGGCTGTCCCTTCGAAGGCTATATGACTACCGACCGTATTCTTAAAGATATTGACAAGATCGTCAATCTGGGCATCAAAGATATCACCCTGTGTGACACCGTCGGTTTTGCCAACCCGAGGCAGGTGGAAGAGGTTATGGTCGCCTGTCTGAAGGATTTCCCGGAAGCGACCTTTGCCGTTCATTTCCACAACACGAGAGGATTGGGCCTCGCCAATGCCTTGCGGGCCTATGATGTCGGCATCAGGAGGTTCGACGCCGCCATCGGGGGATTGGGCGGCTGCCCCTTCGCCCCCGGGGCTTCCGGAAATATCGCCACTGAAGACCTCGCCTTCATGTTCAATGAAATGGGGATACCGACGGGAATCGACCTGGACGCCCTCTTGACCGTCTCGGGCTACGTGAAGGAGATTCTACCCGGCGTAATCCTGTCCAGCGCGGTCTACCGGGCGGGATTGCCGAAGACGCAGACATCCGATCCGGAATGCGACGCACGACAGGGCAATCCCCCCTTCCCCGCTCACCAGGAATGGTAAAAGGAAGTTTTCCCTCCCCTTAAGAGTAGGAGATGAGGATGGACAATACCAAGTATTGAGGAGGATTATCATGCTGAACCGAGAAGATGCTATACTGGCGGTTATCGACATCCAGGGGAATCTCTATCTGGCTATGGATGAAAAGGAATTTCTGCTGGCCAATACGGCAAAATTGATCAAGGGGATCAACATCCTGGAAATTCCCATCATTTTGACGGAACAAGTCAAGATCGGGCCGACAATCCCCGAGCTTGCCGACCTGATGCCCGCTGTGAAACCGATAATCAAGAACAGCTTCAGTTGCTGCGGCGATGCCCAATTCATGGCGGCCCTGACCGCCGCACGGAAAAGGCAGGTCCTCGTCTGCGGCATCGAAGCCCACGTGTGCGCCTATCAGACATCCATGGATCTGATGGAGCGGGGATACGAGGTTTATTTAGTCGCCGACGCCGTTTCGTCCCGTACGGCCCGGAACCGGGAGATCGGCATCGAGAAGCTTCTCGCCTCCGGCGCCATCCTGACGAGCGCGGAAATGGCCCTCTTTGAGCTCCTGAAAACGGCGACGGACCCGAAGGCAAAAGATTTGTTCCGGATTATAAAATAGGAAGTAGTTTAAAAGAAGACGACCATGATAACGCGCCGCGATTTCATCAGGATTATGGGGATGGGAGCGACAACGGCCCTCATCAACTGGCAATACCCGGCCCAAGCGGCGGTAAAAAAGGCCGGGACCGGGCAATTCGATGCCGTCATCATCGGCGCCGGCCTGGGCGGTCTTTCCTGCGCGGCGTTCCTGGCCGTACACGGATTCCGTCCCCTGGTCATCGAAAGACATTACCTTCCCGGCGGCTATGCATCATCTTTTACACGGATCGGCAAGGCGAATCAACGCTTCCACTGCGAGGTCTCCTTGCACGCCACGGCGGTGACGGCGCCCTCCATGCAAAAGCTTTATAAAGATCTGGGCGTTGGGGACAGGCTGGCCTTTGTTCGGCACAAACATGCCTGGAGCGGCCATTTTCCCGATTTCTCTCTGGATGTTCCCAGCGCCGGCCTGGAGGCGTTCCGGGATATCCTGACCGGACGTTTTCCCGGGCAGAAAAAAGGCCTGGCGGATTTTTTCGCTTATTGGCAGAATCTCCAACGGGACATGGAACGCTATGATCGGGAGGGTATGCCGGCTTTGAAGGTGATGTTTCCCCTCCTTTATCCCACGATGTGGGATATCCGGAACAAAACCCTGGGCAAGGTGGTGGACCGATATATCACGGACCCCAAGCTGAAATCCCTCATCTGCCAGACCTGGGGTTACTACGGCCTGCCGCCGGCCAGGCTTTCCGCCTTCTATTACCTGCACCCCTTTGGCGAGTACCTGACGTACGGCGGCTATTATCTCCAAGGAACATCACAGGCGTTGAGCAACGCCTTGGCGGAAACGATAAGAAAGAACGGCGGGACGGTGATATTCAATGACCGGGTAACGGAAATCAAGGTCGCCGGTGAGAATGTAACGGGTGTCAAGACGGCATCCGGCAAGGTATTTCCCGCTCGCGCGGTCGTCAGCAATGCCCCCGTTCCGGAGACCTTGGGCATGCTCTCCCGGCCGGAAGCCATCCCCAAGGCTTACCGTGACCGCATCGCCTCCTTCGGGACCAGCCTGGCGAGCTTTGTGGTCTGGCTGGGGCTGAACGGCGATGTCACGAAAACGGAAAAGAGGGCGGAGGTCAATATCTATTCAGGATATGACCATGAAGCCGCCTATGCGGCGTCTTTGAGGGGCGATCCGGAGCAGGCGGGCATTGCCTGCATGCTTCACGATAATCTTGTCCCGGGGTTTTCACCCGCGGGCAAATCCACCATGTCGATCATGTTTCTCTGCGGATATGAACCATGGAAGCGGTTCGAAAAGGATTACGAGGCGGGCCGCAAAGACGATTATCGCCGGGAGAAGGAGCGGGTAGCAAACAAACTGATTGCGATCGCTGAGAAACGGCTTATTCCCGGCCTAGCGGAGATGATCGAAATGCAGGAGGCCGCCACACCCCTGACCAACAGGCGTTTCACGGGCAATACATCGGGGGCGATTTACGGCTTCGACCAGACACTGGACAACGCCTTCATGAACCGTCTGCAGATAAGAACGCCTCTCAAGGGGCTCTATCTCGCCGGCGCCTGGAGTAACCCCGGCGGCGGTTATGCGGGCGCCCTTCTCGGCGGCAAAGGGGCCTTCAAGGCCATGATTGAAGACTGGAACTGAGGATGGGCAACTGCTGCCGATGCCGAATCTTCAGGTACTAAACGGAGAGATGAGCATGGAAGCCATCTACCTGGATCACAGTGCGACAACCCCCTCCGCCAAATATCCGGTTTCCCCGTTTTCATCCAGCCCCCGATGCGAGATAGAGTGCGAAGCGACCCATCGGGAGGGAGATTATACTATTTCAACTTTTCAAGCTCCGTGATCAGCGCTTCCAGGGACGGCCGCTGGTTGATATCGTGGACGTCTATGTAACGGATGATGCCCTTCTTGTCGATGACAAATATGGCCCGTTCGGAGACGCCGTCGGTCCGCAGAATACCGTATCGCCGCGCCGTTTTTCCATGGGGATGGAAATCCGAAAGGACGGGAAACCAGAGCTTGCCCATCTGGTTTGTCCACGAGAAGAGGGTGGGGATGTTATCCACGGTGATGCCCAAGAGTATGGCGTCATGGGCGTCGAACATATCCCGGACGATATTGTATCCCGGCCATTGGTCGGAGCAGACGGGAGTCCAGGCGGCGGGGACAAAGGACAGGACGACATTTTTCTTGCCCCGATATTGGCTGAGGGCGACCTTCCCCCCCGCTACGGCGGGCAGGGTGAAATCGGGGGCAAGCTGCCCCACTTTGACTTTCAGCTTGCTGTCAATGGGCTTCAGCGTCCCGGGGTTGTAAATATTTTCCTTGTAGGCGTCGGAAATGGCCCCGGCGGCCGTGGCTATTGCCAAGGTCATAATGATAGCGCCGCAGGAAATCAAAAATTTAGAGTTTGCCCGTTTTTTCATGGTCTTCCTCCCGGAATGGATAGGGGTTTACTTTAGCCCCGACAGGCGGACCATCTCCGCCAGGAAGGCATCGACATCGCCCAATTCTCCCAATTTCGAATGAAATATGCGATGGGACCCGTCGGGATTGATCTTCACCCCGATGAAATAAGGGGTTCTCGGTTCCCCTAAACTTTTATGGATTTTAAAATCTCCATCGGCATAGAGGGGAAAACTAATGTTGTATTTCTTCCTGAAGACATCCACTTCATAAGACGAGTTGCCCACCCCGATGCCCACGAGGCGCATTTTGCTTTTCAGGTTAGAACTTGCCTGAATCTTATCATAGAGTTTATTGACGTTGGGGGCCTCTTTCTGACAATAGGGACAGTACATGCTGAAGATTTCAATTATAACTACCCCATCCTTCGGTTTGGGCAAGCTGAAATTTGGGCTTAAATCGGGAAGGACACCCCCGACGGCGGGTAAAGACGCAGCGATACTCATCGAACTTCCCAAAAGCATCATTAGCATCAGCATTATCGAGATTCCCAATTTTACTTTAACCATTTCCTGTCTCCTCTTTATCTTTGGTTCTATATAAAACACTCTTTGGTTATTGGCAACCACGCATCCTAAAAAAAGGGGCCTGCTCATTCCGAACAGGCCCCTGATGTTTCAGATTTTCATTTTATTCAAGTTAGTGATGTCCCTTTGCCGCCGGTTTTTCTTCTCCATAGACAATCAGCGTCCCTTCATGCTCCATCTCCTTGAGCCACTTGGGGTGCTGCTTCTTCAACCAGGCCCGGCTTACCCAGCCCGTCAGCATGGCGTCCAGGGATCCCGGAGAGCCTACCGTCCCCAGGTACAGGTGGACGAAGAAGAAGGCAAAGATCACCACAAACCCTAATGCGTGCAGCACAAACATCAACCTGACGATCGTAGGGGGAAAGCTCAGGGGGAACCACATCACCAGTCCCGTCAGAAACATGATGACGCCGAACCCGGCAACGGCCAGAAAGAACATTTTCTGACCGGGATTGTACTTGCCCACCTCGGGAACCTTATCCACATGCCAGACATAACCGCCGGCGCACTTGATCCATTCCAGATCCTCGGGCATGGAAAAAATCCCCGCCTCCTTCCACCACATGCGGATGGTGAAGTACAGGGCCACGCCGAAGAAAACACCCGTGAAGTTATGAACGTACTTCAGAGACTTGAGGCCGCCCATCAGACCGCCGATGAAATTAAAGGACTGATACATCATTCCCAACCCGGTAATACACAGAACAATACACGACAGGGCCAGGCTCCAGTGAACAATCCGCTCAAAACCGTCCGTTGCTTGAATTAATCCCTTTCTCATGGCTTATTCACCTCCCTTTTCTTCTTTGCCGGGCTCATCGGGCAGCTTTGGTCCATGCAGGATATAGTGTAGGAACGACCCCGCCAACACGCCGCCGGCCGCCAGCAAACTCAGCGGCTTCAGCATGTCCTTCCAGACAATAATCGAGAACGGCACGCTGGGTTTATCGGGCAGGGCGTCATAAACCCTCGGTTTTTCGGTTAGAACATAAATGACATGGGTCCCGCCGACAAACTTGTCGCCGTAGACATTAGCGTCGCCCCCCAGCTCCTTGACCCGGGCGTACGCCTTTTTGATCATGGCATTTTTGTCGCCGAAGGTAATGGCCCCCGGCGGACAGGCCTTGGCGCAGGCGGGGATTAAATCCGCCTCGAGACGGCTCAGGCACAGATCGCACTTATAGATCTTGTCCGTGACCCGGTCATAGCGGGGGATATTGAAGGGACACGCGGAAACGCATTCCTTGCAGCCGATACAGAGACTGTTGGTGACGGCCACCGTGCCGAAGTCCGTATAGTGGAGCGCCCCGCTGGGGCAGACCTTCACACAGGCCGCATCGGTGCAGTGCATGCAGCCGTCTTTTCTGAAGAGCCACTTGACTTTGTCTTTCTCGGCAATTTCCTGGAACCGGATCAGGGTCCATGTGTTCGACTGCAAGTCGGGGGGATTCTGATAGGTTCCATAATTCTCGGTCTGTTTTGCCGGCTGCTGATTCCACTGTTTACAGGCCAATTGGCAGGCCCGGCAGCCCGTACATTTCGAAACATCGATTAGTTTTGTTTTCTCAGCCATAATCTCTCACCCCCTCACTTCTTGATCACATTGACCATGAAGGCCTTGCTCTCAGGAATCATGGTATTGGCGTCGCCAATGGTTGACGTCAGCAGGTTGGCTGCATCACCGTAGGTAAAGACCTCGGCCTTCTTGTCGCCCGGATTGTATTTCCGGTCCTTTGTCGTGATCCAGCCGAAGTGCCAGGGAATGCCCACTTCGTGAATAGTGTTGCCGTCGATATTAAAGGGTTTGAACCGGGAGGTCACAATGGCCGTACATTCGACCTGGCCCCGCGGTGACTTTACGATGGCCTTGTCGCCGTTCCGGATGCCCTTTTCTCTGGCCAGTTCGACGCTCATCTCCACAAACATCCCCGGCTGCATTTCCGCCAGCCACGGGCACCAGCGGGTAAGAACGCCCGTCTGCCAATGTTCACTGACCCGGTAGGTCGAGCAGACGAAGGGGAAACGGGGATCGCAGCTTGCCACGCCGGAGTAAACATCCAGATCGGAACCAACGCCGGCTTTATCAAACCTCTTGATCGCCGGGTTGTTCTTCTGGGGCGACATGAGGTTCTTCTCCACGGGACACTCGAGCGGTTCGTAGTGCTCGGGGAAAGGACCATCGGCAAGACCGGGTCCGAAGAGACTGGCCACGCCGTCGGGCTTCATGATGAACGGCGGCCGGCCCGAGCCGGGATCACCGACGCCGTCGGGGACATCGCCGACCCATTTGGTACCATCCCAGGTGATGACGGCCCGCTTGGGATCCCAGGGCTTGCCGTTGGGATCCACCGACGCGCCGTTATAAATGATACGGCGGTTGACCGGCCAGGACCAGGCCCATTCGGGATACAGGCCGAGACCGGTAGGATCACCCTTTCCCCGGCGGCCGGCCATGTTTACCGCGCCATAGGAGCCGCAATAGACCCAACAGCCCGATGACGTCGAACCGTCATCCTGGAGCCAGGCAAAGGCGGGCACCGGGTCGCCCTTCTTGAATTCCTTGAACTCCCCTTTCTTGTTGGGGACTTCCACTTTTTTGTCTTCCAGGAAGAAACCGTTGATTTCCTTGGCCACCATCTGGGGCTCATAGTGGAAGTGGCCGGCAACGGTCTTTTTCCCATAGGGCCAGGTGAGCTTCATGATGGGATCCTTGAAGGCGCCGGGCTGTCTGGCGTACAGATCTTTGACCTTGAAGAAGATCTCGCTCATGATGTCGCCGTCGGGGAGGGCCACTCCCGGTGCATTGACGGCTTTATAACGCCACTGCATCAGCCGGCCGCTGTTGGCAATACTGCCTTCCTTTTCGATGGAGGCGGCGCAGGGGAGCATGAACACTTCCGTTTTGATCTTCGTGGGATCCATGCCGGGACCCCTCCAGAAGGAACCGGTTTCATTGTCAAAGAGGTTGACATTGACCATCCAGTCCAGTTTTCCCAACGCCGCCCGGACCTTGTTGGAGTGGGCGCCGCTACAGGCGGGGTTCATTCCCCAGGCAAAGAAACCGGTGAACTTACCTTTGTACATCTGGTCAAAGATTTGGAGCCAGGAGTAGTTGGCCCCATCGTCGACCTTGGGCATCAGGGCGTAGGCTTCTTCCAGCGAAGCGTTCGTGCCGTACATGGAGCGGAGGAAACTGGCCGAATACTTGGGGAAGTTTTTCCACCAGTTGAGGCTGTTTTTCTCTTTCGTCGTGGGCGTACGCTTTTCATTGTAGGCCTTCAAGGTCGGCAAGGATCCCGTGGGGGTTCCCAGGTAGCCCGGCCAGATGTGGAACAGGAGGCCGTGGTCCGTGGAACCCTGGACATTGCCTTCACCGCGCATGGCCGCAACGCCGCCGCCGGCGATGCCCATGTTGCCGAGGAGAAGCTGAATAATGCACATCGTCCGGATGTTCTGGACGCCGACGGTATGCTGGGTCCAACCCATGGCGTAAAGCTCAACGCCGGCCTTGTCGGGCTTACCCGTGGATGCATACAACTGGTAAATCTCAATCAGTTTATCCTTCGGCGTCCCGGTGATCTTCGTAACAAGCTCCGGGGTGTAGCGGGAATAATGCTTCTTCAGGAGTTGGAAAACGCAGTTGGGGTCCTGGAGGGTCGGGTCTTTCTTGATGACCCCGTCGGCGCCGGTCTGATAAGACCAGGTGTCTTTGTTATACTTGGCCCCTTCCAGTCCCGAAAAGACGCCGTTGTTGTCGCCGGGCATCTTGAGATCCGGGTTCACCAGGAAAGCCGCATTGGTGTAGCTCTTTACATATTCGTCAAGATACAGATTGTTGTCGAGGATATACTTGATCATACCGCCGAGGAAGGCGATATCCGTCCCCGACCGCAGGGGGGCATAGACATGGGATTTGGCCGCCGACTGGGTGAACCGTGGGTCCACACAGATCAGTTTTGCCCCTCTTTTGTCTATGGCTTCCTGAATCCACTTGAAGGAAACAGGGTGATTGGAAGCGGGGTTGCTTCCCATGATGAGGATCACATCCGCATTGCGGAAATCGACCCAG
>Ga0209749_1001571_pt1 | contig 19286 bp, 15 predicted proteins | sample EPASupsiteSAE347_FD_187267 | JGI IMG/M metagenome (GOLD analysis project Ga0209749, IMG submission 187267) | Bioremediated contaminated groundwater from EPA Superfund site, New Mexico - Sample SAE3-47 (SPAdes) (version 2) | ecosystem: Environmental > Aquatic > Deep subsurface > Groundwater >... | reverse complement strand
CGGCGCCGTAGCCGAGAAACTTCTGGCGGCGAAATACGGCGTACAGATTGTGGCCTGGGTCAGCGCGGTGGGCGATTCCGTGGCTCCGGACCTCACCGGAGAAACGATAACACGCGACCAGGTGGATGCCACCACTGTGCGCTGTCCGCATGCGCCCTCCGCCCGGGAGATGGCGGCGATAATTGAAGCTGCCCAAAAAGACAAGGATTCGGTGGGCGGCATCATCGCCTGCGTCTGCCGTAATGTGCCTCCCGGCTGGGGCGAGCCGGTTTTTGACAAGCTTAGCGCGCTTCTGGCCCACGCCATGTTGTCCATCCCCGCTGCTAAAGGATTTGAGATCGGCGCCGGGTTCGCCGGCGCGCGTGCGCGCGGGTCGGAACAAAACGATGTGTTTGTACTTAAGGAAGGCCGATTGGGAACGCGCACTAACCGCAGCGGCGGTATCCAGGGCGGCATCAGTAACGGCGAGCCCATTGTTTTCCGGGTGGCATTCAAACCGACGGCAACAATTGCGCGCGAACAGGAAACCGCCGATTACGAGGGGCGACTGGTCAAGCTCCGATCCCAAGGGCGGCACGATCCCTGCGTTCTGCCGCGTGCCGTACCGATTGTGGAAGCCATGGCCGCGCTCGTCCTGGCCGATTGCGTAATGCAGAATGCAGAATGTAGAATGTAGAATAAAGCAGGTGGCAGACAGAAATCAGCATGTAGAATGGATGTCTGGTTCTGTTTTTTTCATTCTGCATTCTACATTCTTAATTCTGCATTTCTTCCTCACTCGACCGTCACCGATTTGGCCAGGTTACGGGGCTGATCAATGGGGCATCCCCTGCATTTAGCCACATGATAGGCCAGTAATTGCTCGGCGATCACCACCGGGATCGGCGCCAGGAAATCCAGACAGCGCGGGACGCGGATGACGTCATTGCAGTAGCGGGTAACTTCGTCGTCGCCTGCCGTGGCGATGGCGATGACAGGCGACCCGCGGGCGCGGCATTCCTGCATGTTGCTGATGGTCTTGCTTTTACCGGGGAGATCGGGCACGGCCACCACCACCGGCACATGCTCATCCAGCAGGGCGATGGGTCCGTGTTTCAGTTCGGCCGCGTGGTAGCCTTCGGCGTGAACATAGGAAATTTCCTTGAGCTTCAAGGCTCCTTCCAGTGCCACGGGATACATATAGCCCCGGCCCAGGTAAAACATGTGCTCCGCGCGGGCGTATTTTTCGGCAATGACCTTGATTGCCGATGTCTGCTCAAGCACCGCCGCGGCGACCTCCGGCGCGCGCAGGAGCTCGCGCACCAGGTCGCGCCCCTTATTGCCGGAGAGGCGCCGCGCCCGGCCGAAGACGATTGCCAGCATGGCCAGCACCGCCACCTGGGCGGTGAACGCTTTGGTGGATGCCACGCCTATTTCCGGCCCCGCATGCAGGTATACGCCGCGCCCCGTTTCCCGTGCAATCGTCGAACCGACCACGTTGCAGATGCCGAGCACCGTGGCGCCCTTGCGCATGCCTTCGCGCACGGCCTCGATGGTGTCGGCTGTTTCGCCCGACTGGCTGATGGCCAACAGGAGCGTGTCGCGTTCGATGATCGGATTCCGGTAGCGGAATTCGGCGGCCTGTTCGATATCGGTGGACAGGCCGGCCAGGTCCTCAAAATAATACTTCCCCACCATGCCTGCATAATAGGAAGTCCCGCAGGCCGCGATGGTGACATGGCTGATCCGCGCAATTTCCGCGCTCGTCATGCGGATGCCGCTCAAATGCGTGGTGCCGTCTTTTTCGATGAGCCGGCCGCGAATGGCATTTGCCAGAGCCTGGGGCTGTTCGTGGATCTCCTTGAGCATGAAATGCTCGAAACCGCCTTTTTCGATCTGGCCGATGTTCCAGTCAATGTGGGTCAATTCCCGGCTGACGGGCACATTTTTGAGCGAGGAAATTTCGAGTCCTTCAGCTGTGATGGTGGCGATATCCTCATCGTTTAAAAACACGACTTGCTTCGTGTAGTTGATGATGGCGCTGATGTCCGAGGCCACGATGTTTTCGCCGCTGCCCAACCCGATGGCGATGGGACTGCCCTTGCGCGCCGCCACGATCAGGCCGGGGTGCCGGCTGCTGATGACGGCAATCCCGTAGGCGCCTTCCACCCGCTCCAGGGCGGCCGCCACGGCGCGGTGCAAGTCGCCCTCGTAACATTCCTCAATAAGGTGCGCCAGGACTTCCGTGTCCGTTTCGCTGGTAAAGACATAGCCTTTGCTGGTCAGGCGCTCTTTCAGCGCCATGTAGTTTTCGATGATCCCGTTATGGACTACCGCGAACTCGCCATTGCGACTGAAATGCGGATGTGCGTTGGCTTCCGTCGGCGCACCGTGCGTGGCCCAGCGGGTATGTCCGATGCCCATGGTGTAATCGAGGCTGGATTGGTCGGGAACATCCGTTTCGATCCGGCTGACCAGCGCGGAAATCTTGCCGACCGAGCGCACACGCACGAGGGCCTTGCGTTGGGATGAATACAATGCCACCCCGGCCGAATCATAGCCCCGATATTCCAGCCGCTGGAGCCCGGAAATAATCACGCCTGTCGCGTTGCGCTGACCGACATAGCCGACAATGCCACACATGGGGTCACCTCTTTTAAATGCAGAATGAAGAATGCAGAATGCAGAATGAAGCAAAATCAATCCGTATTCTTAATTCCGTATTTTTAATTCTGCATTCTACATTCTGCATTTCTTCTTCCGCGTGATTAACTGCTTGCGGTCCTGGCCATTGGAAATCATGACCACGGGCAGATCCAGCCAATCCTCGATCTTATTAATGTAGGCCCGTGCCGCCGCCGGCAGTTCCTGAAAACTTTTGGCCCCCGTGGTCGGCTGCTTCCAGCCGGGCACAAACGTATAAATCGGTTCCGCCGCGGCCAGATCCATCGGACTGGCCGGCCACTCGGCACAGCGTTTTCCGCCACAGCGGTAGGCCGTGCAAACGCCGATCTGTTCAAATCCGTCAAGCACATCTAACTTGGTCAAAATGAGCCCATCCAGACTGTTTAAACGCGCGGCGCGGCGTAACTGTACGATGTCGAGCCAGCCGCACCGGCGCGGGCGCTGGGTCGTGGCGCCGTATTCGCCGCCGATGCGCCGCAAGGTCTCGCCCGTGGCGTCGTGGAGCTCGGTCGTAAAGGGACCCTCGCCCACGCGCGTCGCATAGGCCTTGCTCACGCCCAGGATGCGGTCAATGGCGTGCGGGCCAATGCCAGTGCCGATGCAGACGCCGCCGGCAATTGTATGGGAGCTGGTCACGTAGGGGTAGGTGCCGGCGCCGATATCCAGCATGGTGCCCTGCGCCCCCTCGTACAAAATGTGTTTGCCCTTGCGGCGCGCGGCATCCAGCAGGACGCCCGTATCCACGATCAGATCCCGGAATGGGCGCATCAGGGTAAGTACCTCCTTGGCCACGCGTTTTGCGTCACAGACTTCGTGTGCGCAGTCTTTCGGTAACAGGATACGCTTGCTGTCCAGGCAGGTTTTCAGTTGGGCGCGGAAATAGTCGGGATCGAGCGTATCGCCTATGCGCACGCCCGTGCGCGCGGCACGGTCGGCATAGGCCGGCCCGATGCCCCGCTGGGTTGTGCCGATTTTGTGGCTGCCCCGCTGCGCTTCGGCGGCCCGGTCGAGGGCCAGATGGCAGGGCAGAATCAAGTGCGCTTCCCCGCTGAGGCGCAGGCGTTTGCGCCACGCGGACTCCGGCAAGCGGATGGCGGCTAATTCCTCCACCAGCTTTTGCGGGTTCACGACGACTCCGCCGCCGATGAGATTCATGACACGCGGCCGCAGAATGCCGGAAGGGAGAATATGGAATACGAATTTCTGTCCGTCATGAAACACCGTGTGGCCGGCATTGTCGCCGCCCTGAAAACGGACGACCACGTCCGCCTGGTCCGCAAGGGCATCCACAATTTTACCCTTGCCTTCGTCGCCCCACTGCGCCCCAATAATGACTAAAGACGGCATGTGTCCACCTTTGAATAAGATTTTTAACCGCGGATAACACGGATAGCACGAATAGATACAACTATATCCTTAAATTTGACAGGAAAACTTCTTTGCTGATCAATCTTATGGCCCAGTCTTTGCAACTCAATAACCAGTGCATTTTCATAAAGCTTTTCATCCAGTCCTGGCTTTAATTCATTCAATGCCTCGATGGCCGCGCCCATCCGTGTCATCTGCGGTTAATTATTTTCGATGATACAGTCCTGCAATCCGGTTTCCGCAACGCGGCCAGAAGATTATCCACTTGCTTAACAGCCGTGCCGATGTAACTGGCCGGGTCCAGACAGCGATCCAGGGCCGCCGCCCTCATGACTTTTGTGACGCGGCGATCCCGTAGCAGTATTTCCTTGAGCGGCTGGTTGGCGGTAAACGCCGTCTGCGCGGCCTGCCGCAGGATTTCATGGGCCTCCTGCCGGCCGAGACCGCGTTTCACCAGTTCCAGCATGACCCGCTCGCTCATGATCAGGCCGTTAGTAAGCCCCAGGTTTTTTTGAATGGCCTGTTCGCGGATATCCAGGCCCCGCAGAATCTCATCCAGCTGGCGGAGCAGGTAATCGGTCAGGATGAAGGCTTCCGGAAAGATCACGCGCTCGGCGGCGGAATTGGTCAAATCCCGTTCGTGTTCGAGGGGGATATTTTCCAAGGCCGGGGCCACTTGGGCCCGGATGATGCGCGCCAGGGAACAAATGCGTTCGCTCTTGTGCGGGTTGCGTTTCTGGGGCATCGTGGAAGACCCAACTTGATGCTTCTGGAACGATTCAAACACCTCGCCTATTTCCGTGCGTTGGAGATTACGGATTTCCTGGGCGATTTTTTCGCCGGTCGCCGCGAGCAAGGCCAGGTCAAACACGACTTCGGCATGGCGATCCCGTTGGATCACCTGGTTGGAAACCATGACTGGTGCGAGCCCCAGTTCTTTCATCACCAGGCGTTGCAGTTGCGGCGCATCGGGGCCGAAACTCGCCTGGGTGCCCACGGCGCCGGTCATCTGGCCCACCCGGATGCGGCGTTGGGCCTCTGCCAAGCGATCAAGGTGCCGCCGCACCTCGCTGGCATAAATCGCGAATTTCAGCCCGTAGGTGGTCGGTACGGCATGCTGGCCATGCGTGCGGCCGACGCACACCAGCTTGCGCGTGCGCTTGGCCAAAGCCGCGAGCGTCTTAAGCAAAGCCTGGGCGTCCTGCGCGATTATATTCAGCGCGGCCCCGAGCTGTAAGGCCAGGGCGGTGTCTTCGATATCGTAAGAAGTGGCGCCCAGGTGCACATATTTGCCGGCCTTGGCCCCGCATGCTTCCGTCAGCGCCCGCACCATGGCCATGAGGTCGTGATGAATATCGGCTTCAATCGCCTTGACGCGCGCCAGCCGGACCTTGGCGACGGTGGCGTTGCGGCTGATGACAACCGCCGCGGCCTTCGGAATGTGCCCCAGCCGGGCATGGGCGCGTGCCAGGGCCGCCTCGACCGTCAGCCAATTCTGCAGTTTGGCCTCTTCCGTGAAGAGCGCACGCATGGCCGCGGAGTAATACCGGAATTCAATGGGATGAACACTCATAATAAAACCTTAATTTATGCAAAAGCAGGACGTTATGGTTATGCCGTCGAGCAGAGCGAAGCAAGCTGCAACCAATTGTTGAGTGGCCGTTTTCATCCGACCGCAGCAAACTGGTACGAGAACTCGCCGACGTCAGTCTGCTGTTTGGCGTGCTCAATCGTCATGCTGACCACACGGTTATCTTCGTCCAATTCAACGAGGACATTTTCGTTGAGGTCATGCGTCTTGACGATCTTCTTGTCACTGAAGGCGACAAGGAGCGTGTCTGTGTCTGGGAAGTATTTAACTTTCATGATCTTTCTCCCGAAATCTCCGGTCAAAGAAAGCGTTGTGGACCGTCTCTCCGTCCTCAAGCAGAACGACACGCAGATACCTTCCTCCCGCTTCCGCTATCCTGCCCCATCGCCGAATCCGACCGTCCGCTTGGATGAATTCGGCAGCCGGATTTTTCGCCACGTATTCGATCCATTCATCACGAATGCCACGGCGATCCGGCCGCTCGCGAACGTGCATGAAGTATTGCGTGAACTTCATGGTCGCAAACTACCAAATCCGGACGTCGGAGTCGAGCATTGTGTTTCTGCCGGCCCACCGTGACGGTTCAGTTGCGCGCCGTAGGCGCGTAGGCTGAACCGATGGTGGGACGATTTGTTTTATTCAAAGAGATCGCTGTGCGTGCCTGTGCGCTCCAGTTTGAGGAGTATCGTGGCGTTCGATGTCTTCCCCCTTCCGGCTCTTTTTGAGAGTGACGCGGGTCAACGCATTTGGAATTTCCACCGAAAAGGGCAAGCCCTGCCGCAGTGATATTTGACGATAGAAAATACGAATTGCATCCGTGGGGTTTAGTCCGAGTTTGTGCAAAATGCGCTCGGCCGCATTCTTGGTTTCAGGCTCTATTCGAGCGTGGATGACGGCCGATTTATTCATGGTGAAAATGTGTTACAAGCGCAACACAATGTCAATTATATTTTATTCCCATTTTGCATGTATCCTTTTCTCCGCAAATTGGCTGCAATGCGTTGTTCCATGGGTTCGTCCGTTACGACAAATTCGCGCCCCGTGATGGTTTCGTAGGACTGGATATAGCGCCGGGCGGCTTCGAGGCGCACGTCGTCGGGCATGGGCGGCGGGACGCCTTCCCCGCGGAAGCCGCGCGCGGCGAACCATTCGCGGACATATTCCTTGTCGATCTTCCGCTGGTCGGCGCCCTGCGCAAATAGCTCGGCATAGGTGTCGGCGAACCAGTAACGGGACGAATCGGGGGTATGGATTTCGTCGGACACGACGAGTTGGCCGTTGCGCCGGCCGAGTTCGTATTTGGTGTCCACGAGGATCAGGCCGCGGGCGGCGGCATAACGCACGCCGAAATCGAACAACCGCAAGCAGATGTCGGCGGCGGCATCAAAAAGCGCGGCCGTAACCAGCCCTTCAGCCAGGGCCTCTTCCCGGGATATGGGCCGGTCGTGGGCTTCCAACTTGGTGGTCGGCGTCAGGATGGGCCGCGGCAGTTTCTGGTCCTTGCGCAGGCCGTCGGGCAATACATTGCCGCAGTAGTTACGGATGCCGCGTTCGTAGTTATACCAAAGCGATGTTTTCGTGACGCCGGTGATGTAGCCGCGCACAATCAGCTCGATCGGCAATTGCTCGCATTCGGCCACCACCATGACGTTGGGATCGGGCACATCGAGGACGTGATTGGGCGCGATGACGCGGGTCTGCTCGAACCAGAAGGCCGCCATCTGGTTCAGTACCTGGCCCTTGAACGGGATCGTGCCAAGGACGCAATCGAAGGCTGAAATCCGGTCCGTGGTTACCAGGATGCGTTTTTCCGGTTGCTTGTACGAATCGCGCACCTTGCCGATTTCGCGCTCGCCCAAGCCGGCCAGTTTGGTTTCCCGCAACGTGCGCTGCAATTCCTCGCGAAGACGTGCTTCCGATATCATAAGCTCCTGATTTTTATGACCGCTGATGGCGCTGATTGCGCGGATCGGATCGGTTTTTATCCGTCCCGACTCTCTGCGAGGTCGGGATCCATGCTATCCGTGGTTATGATTGCCGATTTAATTGTAAAACATCCCGTGCGGCGCGTCAATCGCCTGGCGCGTGCGCCGCCGCCGGACGGCGCACCAGGAGGCGCCAGCGATACAGGCCTTCACTGATATGTCGGCGCGTAAATTCGAATTGCAGGCGGCCGCCCGCGGCGTCCCGACTCTCCGGGAGGTCGGGATCATTGATCGGAAAGACTCCTTCCACCCGCTCGCCGTTCCACTGGCTTTCCGGGAGTTCGGCCCATTCCATGAGCCATGCCAGCAGGTACGCGAATATATCGGCATCCACGCAATCCAAAGGTAATTCACAGCGCTTTATTTCCCGATCGCCAGCAAGCAGGCTGAATTGGACAACGCCAGGCGGTCCGTAGATCTCGAATTCGGCCATCGCTTCTTTCAGGGCCTGTTCAATCCGAACCGTTGGCTGGAGGCGATCAAGTTCGCGTTGGAGGGCCATTTCCGGGAATAACAATTCACGGGTCAGGACGGTGCCGGCCAGGGTTTCGAAGACCAGGGCGTTACAGTCGGGATAATCGGCGGCCACTTCGCTTAGCAGAGAGGCCCAGAACCGGGCAGCCGCATGCGTCCAGCGCACCCCGCCAACTGTAAGGGCGCGGGCTTGCGAGGCGGCGGAGGGGACCTTGCCGGATTGATCGCCAAGAATACGCCCCATGGATGGCTCACTCGTTTCCAAACTTTTTGGGGTGGGGCGGGTGACGGGGGTCGAACCCGCGACATTCAGATCCACAATCTGACGCTCTAACCAACTGAGCTACACCCACCATGTTTCAGACGGGAGGCATTCTAAATGACTTTCGGCCGGATTCAAAGTAAAAAATCCGTGTGATCGTAATGGGGCGGTGATAGGGGCGTTCACTACCCGGGATCCGAGAGGCCAAGCAGGTCCAGGATGCGGGACAGGTCTTCGTTGGAATAGAAATCGATTTCGATCAGGCCCTTGGCCTTTTTCCCGTTGGCCAGAGTGCGCGAAGGCACAAGGCGCACGCTGGTGCCGAAATGCCGGTGCAATTTATCCGAGAGGTCCTGCAGGTACGCGGCGGGGATATCATCCCGCATGGCGCGGGGCTTGCGCGGCGCGCGGCCCAGGCGCTCCACGGCTTTTTCGAGCACACGGACCGACCAGCCTTCCTCCACCGCGCGCCGGGCCAGGAAACATTTTTCCTCGTCAATTGCCACGCCCAGAAGCGCCTTGGCATGCCCGGCCGAGAGGCGGCTATCCGTCAACATTTGCTTGATTTCCGCAGGAAGGGCCAACAGGCGCAGGGCATTGGTAACCGTGGCGCGCCCCTTGCCGACCCGCAGGGCGATTTCTTCATGGCTCAGAGCGAACTGCTCCGCCAGGCTATGATAGCCTTCGGCCTCCTCAACGGGATTCAGGTCTTCGCGCTGAAGATTTTCGATGAGCGTCAATTCGAGGGCATCGCGGTCGCTGACGTCCTTGAGAATGGCCGGTACGGTTTCCAATCCGGCCTGTCTGGCCGCCCGCCAGCGCCGTTCGCCGGCTACAAGCTCATAATGATCGCCGGCCCGGCGCAGCAGAAGCGGCTGAAGCACGCCGTGCGTCTGGATGGAGCGCACCATGTCTTCCAGCGCTTCAGGGGCAAACCGGTGGCGGGGCTGTTTGGGATTCGGCCGGATTTTATCCACCGGCACCGTCGTCATCCCTTCAGGCGGGGTATCGGCGTTTACGGGCGAGAGCCCGGCTTTTAGCGAGGTCGGGACTTCGGCGGGCGCCGCCGGCTTTTCGTTGATCAACGCGCTCAATCCCCGTCCCAAACCGTGCTTGGAAGCCATAGTCCACCCCTCCTGTCAGCAAAAATGCAAAATGCAGAATGAAGAACGCAGAATAAAACCCTGTCGCCTGCCCTCCGAAGCGCTCAGGCGAAGAAGGGTCCGTTTCGTTCGACCATAGAATGGCGTTTTTTGGCATCGGCGTCAAGCTTGGACACGATCCGGCGGCCGTTTCCCAAAACCGTAAGAGCCGGCTTGACATTTATTTCGTATTCCGTATATTTCGTTTTATGAAATATTTAGGCAACAAAGGATCATGCGCCATTCCCCTGGAGCGGTTTGCCGACCGCCTGGACCAGTTGATGCACCGGCTCACCCAAAGCCAGATCACCCAGGAACGTAATTACCTGGCCCGCGGGCTCATTACCATTCCCCAGATGCTATGCCTCCATCTGGTGGCCGAACGTAAAACCTGCGCCATGCGCACGCTGGCCCAGACCCTGGATCTCCAGGGCTCCACCGTCACCGGCATCGTCGACCGGCTGGTCAGCCTGGGCCTGCTCAGGCGGTACAACAGCGAAACCGATCGCCGCGCCGTGCTGGCCGAGATTACGCTCAAGGGACGCAAGATCCTTGAGCATCTCTGCGTCGAAAAGCGCAAATTCATCATGAACCTTTTTCAGCACGTGTCGTCGCATGAGCGGGCCGCAATTCTGGAAATCATGGAAAAGGTCGTGCAGACGTTATCCGTTACCGAGGCGCGGCGTACACCCGGGAAAGCCGGATAACATCATGCGCCCGGGGCGCGCTTGCATAATAGAAAACGGCAGGACAGATCAAGATGAAACGCCAATTTACCGCATTTTTGGTTGTGATGGTTAGCGCCGGGCTGGCGGCATTGCTGGTCGGATGCGTGTCGGCGCCGGCGCCGAGCAGCGCAACCACCCCGTGGGAGCCGCCAGCCCGGGCGCAGCAATCGGGCACCACCTGGAAGGATGTGCGCGCGCAGGACGTTGATTTGTCAAAACCGCTGGCATTGGTCGAATTGGCGGACATTGCATTGCGGGGTAATCCGGCCACGCGCAAGGCATGGAATAATGCCCGGGCAGCCGCAGCCCAGGTGGAGCAGGCCCGGGGATATTTTCTGCCGACGCTCGTCGGCACGGCGGGGGGCACTCGTCAAGATACCGCGGCGCATCCGGACAGTTTTGACCAGGATTATTTGAAATACGGACCGGGATTGCAGCTGAATTACCTGGTCCTGAACTTCGGCGGCGGCCGCGAGGCGGCCGTGGAGCAGGCGTTGCAAACGGTGTATGCCGCTGATTTTGCGTTTAATCGTTCCATCCAGGATGTCCTGTTGGCCATGGAAACAGCCTACTATAGCCTGATCAGCGCGCAGTCGGGTATTGAAGCGGCCCAAGCGAGCGTGAAAGATGCCCAGTTGACATTGGATACCGCCAAGGAACGCACGGCCGCCGGCGTAGGCACGGTGCTGGATGTGCTCCATGCCCAAGCCAGTTATGACCAGTCGCAGTATAAACTTGCCAACGTGAAAGGCCTGTTACAGACCGCCCGCGGCAATCTCGCCCAGGCCCTGGGGCTTCCGGCCGATACGACGGTGGACGTGGAGCCGCCGACCGTTGATGTCCCCGCGGCGTTTACAAACCAGGATGTGCGGCGATTGATCGATGAGGCGCTCAATCGCCGGCCGGATATTGCGGCGTTGCGCGCCACGCTGGCCGCCAAAAGGGCGGCTATCAGAGTGGCCGGTTCCATGCTTTGGCCTTCGCTTTATCTCAACGGTGCCGTCAACCGCGATTACTACAGCACCTATGGCGGCATGGATTATCAAGACAACGATTGGGCCTATAACGCGGGCGTTAACCTCCAGTGGACGCTCTTCGACGGCCTGCAAACGTTAAACGCCAGACGCGCCGCCGCCGCGCAAGCAGATGCCGCCCAGGCGCAGCTTGTACAGGCCGAACTGGCGGCCAGCGGCGATGTGTGGACGTTCTATGCCAATTATGAAACCGCCTTGGAAAAACACTCGTTTAGCTTGGCCTATCTGAAAAGCACCTCGGCTTCCTATGACCTGGCCCTGGACAGTTACCGGAGCGGGCTCAGCAGCATGCTCGACGTGATCAGCGCCGAGAGCGAGTTGGCGCAGGCGCGCATGCAGAATATCACCGCGCGGCAAGATACCTTCACGGCGCTGGTGAATCTTGCCTACGCCACAGGCTTGCTGGAAAAAGGCGGCGTGATAAAAGCGAAAGACATTTTCTCAACTCCCGTCAGGAAGGATCAACCATGAACCAATATCTGCGCTCAAGTAGAAGGATTTTAAGCCATAGCGGTTCTAACGAACCGTTGCCACGCCGGATTGGTGTAGAAGCCGTTCGTGAGAACGGCAAAGTTGCCGCAGGCCTGTTTTATGTAGGCATGTTCGTGCTATGCAGCACGCTGGCCCTGACATTGGGAGCCTGTTCCAAACGCCAAAATGGCATGCCGCAATTCCCGCCCACGGTGGTGCAAACCGCGCTCGCCGTGAAAATGGATGCGCCGGTGATTATCGAAGCTTTTGGCAATACAAAGGACCTAATCAGCGTTGATGTCGTGCCGCAAGTTTCCGGCCTCCTCCGCAAGACTTTTATTCAGGATGGCGCCATTGTCACCGATGGCCAGCCGTTGTTTCTAATCGACCCCAGCGATTACACGATCGAGGTTCGTCAGGCCGAAGGTGTGGTGATGGCGGACCGCGCCAATCTGGAATTAAGCCGTATCACGCTGGAACGCAACCGTCCGCTGCTTGCGAAGAACATGATTTCGGCGGAAACATTTGACACGATTAAAACGAAGCTGGATGCCGCCACGGCACAGCTCCAGATCGATGAGGCGCGGCTCGATAAGGCGCAGCTCGACCTCTCGCGCTGCACGGTGACTTCCTCGGTCAACGGGGTTTGTTCCAAGCGCTTCCTGGAAGACGGCAACCTGGCCATAGCCAACCAGACGAAGTTGACCAATGTCCGCAGTTACGATCCCCTCTTTGTGGAGTTCTCGGTCTCGGAACAATATCTGGACCTCCTGCGCCGGGAACTGGCGGCCGGGCCGGTGCGGATCGAAGTCATGCCGCGCGGCGGCACGAACAGCTATGCCGGCGAACTGACCTTTCTGGACAATGCCGTCAACCACCAAACCGGCACGATCCTGTTGCGCGGGTTGGTGCCCAATCCGCAATTGAAGCTCTGGGCATGGCAGTTTGTCGAGGTGCGCATCCTGGCCGGCAAGGCGCGCGATGCCGTGATGGTTCCGGAAAGCGCCGTGCAATTCGGCAAGGACGGATCCTATGCGTTTGTCGTGACAAAGGATAACAAGGCGGAACTCCGGCTGGTCAAACCGGGCGTGCGGCACGACAGTCTGCTGCAAGTTGTGGAGGGCGTGGCGCCCGGTGAAAAAGTGGTGGTGCTGGGCCAGTTGATGTTGTATCCCGGCGCGCCGGTGATGGATGCGGCCGCGCTGGCGCCGCCCGGCAACGCTCCCGCAAATGCGCCGGGCGGGGAATGATCCCGGACATAACGGCTGAATTTTACGAACGGAGATCAGCATGACTTTCTCGGAAATCTTTATCCGGCGGCCAATTATGACGACACTGGTCATGGTGGTCATGGCCGTGTTTGGCGTGTGGGCCTATTTCCAACTGCCGGTCAACAGTCTGCCGACCGTGGATTATCCCGTGATCCAGGTGTCCGTGGCCTATCCCGGGGCCAGCCCGGCGACGATGGCCTCGGCCGTGGCTACGCCCCTGGAAAACCAGTTCACCCAGATCAACGGCCTGCAATCCATGATCTCGGATAACAAAGAGGGTTTCACTACCATCAATCTGACGTTCAGCCTCGATCGTAACGTGGACTTGGTGGCGCCGGATGTGCAGGCGGCGATTACCCGCGCGCAAAACAATTTGCCCAAGGACCTGCCCAATCCCCCGACCTATAAAAAATTTAACCCGTCTGATGCGCCGATTTATTACCTCATGCTGTATTCGGATACGTTGACCCACGGGGACCTCTATGACTACGCCAATCATATCATCTCGAAAAAGCTCAGCATGCTCGAGGGCGTCTCCCAGGTGCAGACCTTCGGCGCCCAGCGGGCGGTGCGGATCCAGTTTATCCCGGAACAATTGGCGGCATACCAGATCGGCGTGGATGAGTTGGCGTTGGCCCTGAAAGCCGGCACGGTCAACATCCCCGGCGGCAGTCTTAACGGCCCGTCGCGGACCTTTTCAATCGAACCGCAGGGCCAATTGCGCACGGGGCGCGAATACGGCGAGCTGATAATTGCCTATCGCGACAATGCCCCGGTGCGGCTGAAGGACGTGGCCAACTGCATTGACAGCGTCACTGACGACCTGGTGGACATCCGATACCGATCCGGTTCGACGGAAAAAAGCATGTGCGTGGTCATGGCCATCTCGCGCATAAGCGGGGCCAATACGGTTGCGGTGGCCGATATGATCAGTAAGACACTGGAAACAGCCCGGAGGGAGCTGCCCAAATCCATTAATTTCGAAACGATGCATAACGGAGCAGAGCCGATCAGGGAATCCATCCAGGACGTTCAGGAGACGGTGCTTATCGCCCTGGTGCTGGTGGTGCTGGTTATGTTCATGTTCCTCGGGCGGATTCGTGAAACGATCATTCCCGGCATCGTCCTGCCGATTTCGTTGCTGGGCACCATGATCCTCATGTTGATTTCGAAGTTCAGCATCGACACGCTCTCCCTGATGGGCATTGTGCTGGCCGTCGGCTTCCTCGTGGATGATGCCATCGTGGTGTTGGAAAACACGGTGCGTCACATGGAAGCGGGCATGAAACCCATTCCGGCGGCAATCCAGAGCATGAAAGAAATAACCTTTACCGTGATATCCACCAGCGTGGCGCTGATCATCGTCTTTACGCCGCTGGTGTTCATGAGCGGTGCGGTGGGCCGCAATCTGCGCGAGTTTGCCCTGACCGTGATCTATGCCGTCATCGTTTCCACCGTGGTGGCCCTGACGCTGTCGCCGATGATGTGCGCGCGCATCATACGGCACCATAAGGCTCCCAACCGCGTCCAGCGTTTTATCACCAGCACCATAGGAGCGCTGGTGCAAAGCTATGGCAAAGCGCTCCGGTGGCAGCTCCATCACAAATGGATGGCCCTGCTTGCATGGCTCTTTTGTATTCTCGGAACGATCGGGTTGTTTTTCATCCTGCCGCAGAGCTTTTTGCCCAAGGGCGACAGCAGCTTTATTTTCGGAGCCATGCTGATGCCGCAGGGGGCGTCCACTGCGCAGATGCAGTCCTTTAACAAACAGGCATTGGCCATTATCGGCGAAGAACCCGATGTGATCCAGCTGTGCGGTGTCACCGGTCACCAGATCGGCGCTGACCAGAGCATGGGTTTTCTCTTCATCCACCTGCGTCCGCCCCATGAGCGCAAGTATCCGATCGAGTATTACACCCAAAAGCTCATGGGCCGGCTGATGATGCTACCATCCGGTTTTTGCTACCTGCAGGCCATGCCGGTGCTGAAAATCAGCTCCGGGGCCGAATCCACCGCCATCGGCAGCGATTATGCCTATCTGCTCATGGGGCTGGACCGCGACCAGGTTTATGCCACTTCGGCCCGGCTCGAACACGAGATGAGCAAGATCCCCATTTTCTTCGGCGTGCAGAACAACATCAAGCTTACCATGCCGCGTCTGAATATTACGATTGACCGGGATCGCGCCTCGGCGTTGGGTATCACGGCGCAGACCATAGAGCAATCGCTGGCGCTTAGTTATGCCGGCGGCTACATAACCCAGTTCACCACCGATATTGACCAGTATCAGGTCATTCCCGAGGTGGAAAAGGAGCACCAGAGAATGCCGGGCGATCTGGCCATGCTCTATTTGCGCTCATCCGTGACCGGCCGGCTTGTGCCGCTGAAGTCCGTCGTGACTTGGAAAGAGGAGGCTGGCCCGCAGAATGTGCCGCACGCCCAGCAGCAGGAATCCGCCACGCTTTCATTCAGTATTCCCCCGGGAGTTCCGTTAGGGTATGCCGTCAAGAAGATGGAAGAAGTGGCGGCCAAAATCCTGCCGAGCGGTGTTTACGGCAAATTCACCGGGGATGCCCAGGAATTCAAGCGGTCCATTGCCAGCCTGGGCATTCTGTTATTTATCGCGATTTTTCTGAAATATATAATGCTGGGCATCCTGTATGAAAGTTATATTCATCCCTTTACAATTATCACGACGTTGCCGGTGGCAGTCTTTGGCGGTCTGTTGACCTTGCTGGCGTTTGGCAGTGAGCTTTCGATTTACGGCTATATCGGCATGTTCGTGCTCATTGGGCTAATCACCAAAAACGGCATTCTGATGGTGGACTTTGCCGAGCAACGCCGCGCGGAGGGCATGAACAGCTACGATGCGATCTACGATGCCTGCCTCGTGCGTTTCCGCCCGATCCTGATGACCGGTCTTTGCGCCATTCTGGGCACCATGCCGATCGCCATGGGCTATGGCGCGGATGCATCCTCCCGTATCCCACTCGGCTTGGTGGTGGTCGGCGGCATGGTTTTTGCCCAGGTGATTACGCTCTTCGTGACGCCCGGCATCTTTCTTTATATGGACATGATCCAGGAACGGTTCTTCAAGCCGCGCACCGACCTGGAGTAAGCCGGAATTAGATGGGGCAATCCCGTTTGCCGCAGGGCGATATCCAAATGAATATACTGGGTATTGATATCGGTGGGACAAAAACCTCCGTGTGTATCGGCACGGAATCCGGTCAACTATTGCTGGCCCGGCGCATGACGACCCATCCTGAAGAAGGCCCCGCCAAGGTTCTGGGAACAATCATGGCGTTAGCCCGTGAGGTCATGACGCAAAGCGGCGTGGCGGATGTGATGGCCCTCGGCATTGCCGCGCCCGGTCCGGTGGACGTCAAACGGGGCGCCTTGCTGGCGCCGCCCAACATGCCCGGCTGGGATTTCGTGCCGGTGGTGTCGTGTTTTACCGAGGCCTTCCACCGGCCGGTCTTTATGAACAATGACGCCAATGCCTGCGCCCTGGCGGAATACCGCTTCGGGCGTGGGCGCGGCGTTGCCAACCTTGTTTACCTGACGCACAGCACGGGCATGGGTGGCGGGGTCGTTGTCAACGGCCATCTCGTGCAGGGGGCCTGCGATATGGCCGGTGAGGTGGGGCACTTCATTCTTGACCCGCAGGGACCGCCGTGCCCGTGCGGGTTACGCGGCTGTTTTGAGGTGTATTGCGGCGGCCGCAGTGTCAGCCTGCGACTCCAGCAACAGATTGCCACCACAGGTGTTGACACGGTGCTTAAGGCGAAAGCCGGCGGCCGGCTGGCGGCCATTGATTTCAAGTTATTTGTCGAGGCTGCGCGCGAACGGGATCCGTTTGCCGTTCGCGAATGGCAAGCTTACGTGGAGCGCCTGGCGCAAGGCATCGGGATTATCATCATGGTCCTTAATCCGGAAATAGTGGTGCTCGGCACGATTGCCTGCCAGACGGGCGACTTCCTTATGACGCCGCTGAAAGAACATCTGTCCCGGTTTGCCTGGGGGGCGGCGCTAAATGCCTGCCGGATTGAGACCAGCGCGCTGGGCGCGCATATCGGCGACTTGGGTGCGATTGCAGTGGCCGTGGAAGGCCTGAAGAAATTAAGTGATTTAGAGATTGAGTGATTTAAGCGGAGCGGAGTTCGTATGTTATTGGATTCGGTTCCCCAATCGCTGAATCACTGAATCGTTCAATTGCTCAATTTCTTCTACGGCAGGCTGATGCGCAAAAGCCGGCTGGCGCCGGTGGTATCCAGGTTGGCCATCTCGTATTCCTTGAGGCAGTCCGGCATAAGGATCGTGGTCCCCGGGGTTACATCCATCAGCACGCTCCCCGACTTGATCCGTACCAGCCCTTTCTCCAGGAACAGAGCGTGGAAACTGTGGGTGTCCAACGGGCAATCCAGTGTGCCGGCCACAGCCAGTTCCTCGAATCGGAAATAGGGCGTGCGTAAGCGTTCCACGATGATGTTGCCTTTCGGGGGCGCCTCGGCGGGTACCGAGGGCATGGGCTGGTGGGCGGCGGGAATGCCTTGCCACTGAATGACTTTCATGGCCTGCTCGATGTGCAGTTCACGGGGCTTGCCGTCCGCGCCGACCCGTTTCCAGTCGAATACGCGGTAGGTTGTATCGGAATTCTGCTGGACTTCCAGGATAAGTGCGCCCGCGCCGATGGTATGGACACAGCCGCCGGGGATGTAGATCACGTCCCCCTTGTGCACGCTCACTTGTTTGAGCAGATCTCCAACCTGGCCTGTTGCAAGGGCTTCCCGGAACCGGCCTTCATTCACGCCGGGTTGAAAACCGACGAACACTTCGGCGCCCGGGTCCGCGTCCAGCATATACCACATTTCGGCTTTCGCTTCGCCGCCGACCGCCTTGGCGGCGGATTCATCCGGGTGCACCTGCACGCTCAAGCGCTCCTTGGAGTCAATCAGCTTGATCAGCAGCGGGAAGCGTTCCAGCGGGCGTCCCAGTAGTTCGGTTCCGTAAGTTTGGGTCAATTCGTGGATATCCTTGCCGGCCAGGGAACCGTTAATGACCACGTTGATGCCCTCGGCGCGGTCGGTGATTTCCCAGGATTCGGCGTAAATACCGCTTGGCAGGGAACGGCCGTATCGGCGTGCGATCCGGTCGCCGCCCCAGATATAATTCTTGTAGACCGGCTTGAACATTAACGGGTAAAGCGGGGGCTGTGTATTCATCACGGGAGCAAGCATATCCTAACCCGTTTATGGAAACCAGAACGAAAACAATATTTTTTTACTTGCACCGGCCGATGCATCCTCCTATCGTTAGGGAGGTCGGTAAAGTCGCTTGCAAAAGTCCGCTTTTGCAAGCAGAATACAGAAGACAGTAGTCAGGATTCGGAATTTCGAACTTGATAACGCGATTGTTAATAATGATTTGCATTTATTCTGGATTCTGTCTCCTGAATCCTGAATTCTTGCAAAATGTGATTTTTAAATTGATTCGGTAATCACAAAGCGAATTCCGCCATGTCAGACACTGCCAAACTTATTATTGACGGAAAAGAGCACTTGTTCCCGATTATCAAGGGTACCCAGGGTGAACGGGCCATTGATATTACAAGTCTGCGGGAGAGCACCGGCCTGATTACGCTCGACACCAGCCTGGGCAATACGGGCAGTTGCCTGAGCCGGATTACCTATATTGACGGCAAGAAGGGCATTCTGCTATACCGGGGCTATCCCATCGAGGAGTTGGCCAAAAAATCCACATTCGTGGAAACCGCCTATCTGCTGATTCATGGCGAACTGCCGGCGAAAGACGAGCTATCGGTTTTTTCCAACCGCCTGAATGAATCGTCACTGATCCACGAAGACATGCGCCACTTTTTTGTGGCTTTCCCGAAATACGCGCACCCGATGGGCATTCTGGCCACCATGGTGGCGTCGCTTTCCACGTTTTACCCCGTGCCGGATATCATGAACCCGGATGCCGAAGAACAGTTCATGGCCAACCTGATTTCCCAGGTGCGCACGGTGGCGGCCTTCTCCTACAAGAAGTCCATCGGGGAGCCGACGGTATATCCGTCGTTCAAGCTGCGCTATGTTGAGAATTTTCTGAATATGATGTTTTCCTCGCCGGTCAAGGATTACCGGCAGGATCCGGATATCGTGCAGGCAGTGGAACTGTTCCTGATTTTGCACGCTGACCACGAGCAAAACTGCAGTGCGTCCACGGTGCGGCTGGTCGGGTCCAGCCTGTCCAATATTTATTCCGTGATTTCGGCGGGGATTTCCGCGCTATGG
>Ga0209749_1001570_pt1 | contig 19288 bp, 13 predicted proteins | sample EPASupsiteSAE347_FD_187267 | JGI IMG/M metagenome (GOLD analysis project Ga0209749, IMG submission 187267) | Bioremediated contaminated groundwater from EPA Superfund site, New Mexico - Sample SAE3-47 (SPAdes) (version 2) | ecosystem: Environmental > Aquatic > Deep subsurface > Groundwater >... | reverse complement strand
GCTTATTCACTCAGGCAAGCCCATACCGATATCAGTTTACTTGCTGCCGGCGGGCTTAAGTATGTTTCGGCCCATTTCGATAACGGGGCCTTTTTGTCGGGCGACGGTGATCCCACACGCGATGTGGAATATACCTTTTACGGTCTGCTTGCACTAAGCGCCTATGCGCAACCTGTATCGGGATAAAAGAAAAAAAGAATGAATCAGTCCGACGACATTCAATCACGGTTACAACTATTGGCAAATCAGCTCCTTACAGATCGCAATGAACAGGGTTTCTGGGACGGGCAGCTCTCATCGAGTGCGTTGGGTGTAGCGGTTTCGGTCATCGCCTTGCATTTTTACAGTGAGGAAGAGTACCGGCATGAGATCGGAAATGGCATCCGATGGTTGACCGAACACCAAAACCGTGACGGAGGGTATGGCGACTCCCCCGATAGCCTGAGCAATATCAGTACGAGCTTATTGAGTTATTCGGCCCTTCATGTTACCCGCAACCATTTTTCCGAAACCAGCCCAAACATTCAATCGCTTGCCGGATATCTGTTAACTGCCGGGATTGACGTGAACTCTCAGGATATCGCGAAACACGTACTTGCTTACTACCAAAAGGATTACACGTTTTCCGTGCCTATTTTAACAACTTGCGCGCTTTGCGGCATTCCCGCGAATAATCCCTTTCAACCCATTCCCCAGTTACCTTTTGAGCTGGCGCTCATGCCCCGGAGCTTCTACCGCTTCCTGAACCTCAACGTGGTCAGTTATGCCATTCCCGCGCTGGTAGCTGTGGGCATTGCTATTTATCAGAATAAAAAAAGGGGATGGCTCACGAAGAACATCCGGAAACGATCTATCCCAAGGGTGATGGCTCTTCTGGAAAAGATTATGCCCCAAAGCGGCGGTTTCCTGGAAGCCATTCCCTTAACGGCATTCGTAGCATTGAGCCTGATTCAATCGGGGTATCGCGATCATCCGGTTGTAACCGGCGGTATTGATTTTTTACGGAGAACACAGCGTGCCGATGGAAGCTGGCCCATCGATGTTGACCTTTCAACCTGGGTGACCACGCTTGCCGTCAAGTCATTCCGTAACGAGATCGATTTTTATCTCGATATTGAATTGAGGCAGGCAATTACCAACCATTTTCTATCGGTTCAGAACAAGACCATCCACGCCTTTAACGGATCAGCCGCAGGGGGTTGGGGATGGACTCATTATTTGGGTTCCGTGCCGGACGGCGATGATACGCCGGGCGTTATTTTAGCCCTGATGAGTTTAAATCCTGAACCGCAGGATGAGGTGATACGGTCGGTGATTGCCGGGTGCGATTGGCTGCTCCGTCTGCAAAACAGTGATGGAGGATTCCCTACCTTCTCAAGAGGTTGGGGGAAATTGCCATTTGACCGGAGTTGTGCCGATTTAACCGGGCATACCGTTATCGCACTGGCTATGACTCTGGAAAAGCTGGGAAAATGGCTTCCGCCAACCTCGTTGAAAAAATATGAGTCAGCTATCCGCAAAGGCGCGGGTTTCCTTAAGAAACAGCAACAAGCCGACGGCTCCTGGCTCCCGCTCTGGTTCGGCAATCAATTCCATCCACAACAGCACAATCCGGTATACGGAACTGCCCGGGTGACGGCCTATCTGACCGACACGCTGGACTTTGAATGGATCCCTGATTCCCTGAGAGTCACTCTGAATAATATGATCAGCCAGGCACAGGATTACCTGATGAAGGCACAAAATGCAGACGGAAGCTGGGGCGGCGACTACGGTCTTCCGGGAACCATTGAGGAAACGGCATTGGCCCTGTCAGCCCTGGCAAACAACCTCAGCGCCAGAGCCAATTGCACACAGGGACTGAGTTGGCTCCAGCAACAGGAAATGCCTCTCAAGGCTTCACCGATCGGACTCTATTTTGCCTCTCTCTGGTACCATGAAAAGCTTTATCCGCAGGTTATGTATTTGGAAGTTTTATCTCGATATAATGCACCAAAGCGTGCAGGATCTTGATATGTATCTCCTGGATCCGGTCGGAATATCCGGAGTAAGGAACTGTGATCACTGCATCGCACAGTTCAGTCAGCCGGTGAGGATCAGAACCGGTGAGTGCGATAGTTTTCATTCCGATAGCCCGGGCCGATTCGATGGCAAGGATCACGTTCGGGGATGTTCCGCTGGTGCTGATGGCCAGGAGGACATCCCCCGGTTTTCCCAGGGCTTCCACTACCCGTGAGAAGATCTGTTCAAAACCCATATCGTTGCCTACACAAGTGATATGGGAAGGATCGCTGATTGCCAGAGCCGGAAAAGGTTTCCTGTCATCACGATACCTGCCGGTAAGTTCTTCGGCAAAATGCATGGCATCGCACAGGGAACCGCCATTACCGCACGTCAGGATCTTGCCGCCGGAATTCAGGCAGTCAACCAGCAGATTCCCGGCGTGTTCGAGACGGATCCAGGTTTGCGGATCCGAAATATAGTCTTCAAGCACTTTTTGAGCCTGGGAGAAATCAGCTTTAAGGGTTTTGATGCTCATGATTTTGTGATAGTTTGATAATGATTGGCTGCAACGGACAGTGAGGCCAGATCGCCGATCTCCTCTTCCAGGGCAGCCGGTACAATGCGACAAACTTTCCTGGCCAGGGGGAGCGCCTCCTCCAGAAGTGCTTTTTCCATGGATGGGATCAGTAAGGACCCCGAACGGTTAAAGATGCTCCCGATAACGATGCATTCCGGGTTCAATATATCGATCAATACCGATAAACCGCGCCCCAGAAAGGAGCCGCATAGTTCATAGATCTCAATGGCCAGGGGATCGCCGGATTTGGCTGCTTCGGCCACCCGGAGGGCAGTTATGGCCGACAGATCGGCGAGGCTCTCACAGAAAGCGACTTTTTGACCCATCTGAAGCTTCTCCATAGCCTTAAACCTGGCCAGCTGGGCAATCCCTCCACCGCTGCAAAACCCCTCGAAAGATCCCGATTTACCATATCCTACGGGGCCAAACGGTTCAAGCCTGATATGCCCCACTTCACCTGCATTGTCGTTGGTGCCGCTGTAAAGCCTGCCATCCAGGATCAGTCCGGCACCCATCCCGGTGCCAAAAGTCAGGAAAATCATATTCATGGTTCCCTTCCCCGCACCGAATTTCCATTCGGCCAGCGCGCAGGCGTTGGCATCGTTTTGCAGAGCTACCGGGAAGGAGAACCGGTTCTCAAAAAAACGAACGATTTCCACCTCATCCCATCCGGGGAGGTTAGGAGGTGAAAGCACCACACCTTTTTTACTGTCAAGCGGTCCGCCGCAGCTAATCCCCAGGGCCAGAATCTCTTTTTCAGATACTCCGTTTGTCTCTAACAACTGTTCAATCCCCGACTGCAGCAGCGGCAACATTTGGGAAGGTGCGGGGTTTTCAACCGTGGAGCAGACCACCTTATCCAATACTATGACGGTTCCCTCGCTGCCGGTTTCTCCGAGGATTACGGCACATTTGGTACCACCGATATCCAATCCGATTAATTTTCCTGTCACCATTATTTTATCATTGAAATCATCTCTTCGTTGAAATGGTCATTTCCTGCCCTGGCAATCAGCTCTGTTAAAGGCACCCTTTCAACAAAATACCGGAAAAGGTAATTGTATTTCACATAACTTCCTCTTTCAGGATCTTTCATAATGCTTATCATTTCCTCTTTCGTGAGCTCCGTTTTCGATCTTGAAAACTGATTGGCCGCATACGTTGCGAATCCCTCATAAAACCATATCGGCCCCATAGCTTCTTCATTTCCGTTTAAAATCCTGATATGCAATCGATGCGCCATTTCATGAGTCAACAGCTTTTCGTATGAATTCCTTTCAATTCCTTCGGGATATACCCTCGAATAATATTCAGGAGTCATTGCCATCAACGTCCTGTTTTCAAGAGCTGCGCAAAAGGTTTCGGGCAACTGCATAAGTGTATCGGCACCTGCAATGGTAAGCAGATTGATGTTAAATCTCCTTTTATCGTCAAAAATCATGACCCGGTCCGCAAATTCTTCTTCAGCCAGCTTTTTCCATCCAAACCGGTTAGAAAACGTACGAATATTCTGCCTGGCGGAGTTTACATACTTTACTAACTCTGTTCTCCTGCCCTCCAAAGAACCCGGTACGATCAGCGGAACGGAAGTCTGGTCCTGATCATTGCAGGAGCAAATGATCAGAATAGTCAGTCCGGTTAAAATCTTGTTAACCATAATAGCGTAGCGCTATTTTATCTCATTCATCCTCTCAAAGGTAAAAGAATCTTCCCGGGTTGCTGGGTTAAGCATAACGAGCGGATGAAGATTGCTGGAGCGGGTGATCTGAATGGCCTCACGGGTACTTAAAAGACGGTCTTTCCATATCAGGTCAAACTGGAATTCCATATCCCCCAGGCAGTCGTTGAGGAAGTTCTCCTCCCACATGTTATTGTACACCATAGCCAGGATTTTATTCATGTTCTCCGGGGGCGTTTTTCGTTTGGCAGCCAGCTGGGGTTCGCTAAAGGAGATCAACGCTGCGTCACGGCTCGACCAGAGACGGGAACCGGACTTTGCCGCATAGTTGACCCAACCGTCAATAAGGAACAAATCTGTGCAGGAACCGGGGATTTGATCGTAATAGGGGCGGAATTCAACACCTCCGTTACTGGTAACCGGGAACACGTCTGTTTCCGCCATCGGAAATTCGATATAGAAAATCTCGGTATTGGGGGAAGAGAGGCGAAAGAAATGAACGGTAACGGACACTCTCGGTTCATGCTTAAAAACCTCCATTCTTCGCCAGCCGTTCTGTACCCTTGGGTGAGAAAAAGGCTGAGCATAGATTATGCTATGGGCGGTTTCCGTTACTATTGCCGCTTCGTTGGCCGTGCCGGGTAGTTGCCGGGTTGATTGAGCGATTTGGCCAGCCCTTTTCGCACTATCCTTTTCGCTCCATATACCTGCCTCGATCCGGGGTTCCGCCAGGGATTCCAGCATAAGGAATCTGCCTGCTTCACCGTTGAAAAGGGGTTCGGTCATACCCGGCCACCTGACGGAGGTTGGCCAGCCATTTCGATCAACCCTGATTTCCGGTTTTGACTGATGAGCGACATCGCTGATGGTATCTTCCAATAAAACAAAAGAACCGGTTGAGGCGGCCGCCAGATGATCGATCCAGAACTTTTTCGATGATCCATCAGTATAGATTTTTCTCATTTGGCCGGACAGCCGGTCCCTTACCGACCGGTAGTCCACCTGTCTGAAACTGACAGGATCCAGCACGATCCATCCAGTATAGTCCTGTTCCCCTGAGTTGACCACATACAGACCTTCCGGCTGATTAGCTATCAGTTTTCTCATCCGCTGAGCCACCAGCCATTTGGCCTCCTCATAAGGGCGGTAAGCATAAATGGCCTTCTCGGCCAGATGGCCCTGATTGAAGAATCCGTAGGGTTCCGGAGAGGCCTCATTGGCGGCAAAAGTATGCTCGCAGAACCTGCAAAGAGAACGGGTGATCTCTTCTGTTTTCTTTATGATCTTATCGTCGTTGCCTCCCCAAACAGGTGACAAGGCAGCCTCAACATACTCCCGCGCCCGCCGGGATGCTGCCAGTTCGCGTGGAACCGAGGCAACCCCAAAGGCCCACCAGTCGGGCCATTCACCCGTAAAGGTGGGAAGAATTTCTCCCACTCTTTTTTCGATCCGCTCCATGGCATCCGATGCAGTGGTTAGCCTGAGCCGGGGTTTCAATTGCAGTTCATTCCATTTGTTGATGAAATCCACCAGCGGAGGGAACGGACCGTCGTTGTCAATCCTCCATTGGTTAGTAATACTGACGGCAATGAAATCGTATGGATAGCCGTCCGCTTTCATTTTCCCGATCTTTTCCAGGCAGATGGCATGAGCCTCACGGACAGAAGCTTCGTCTGACGGCAGTATATCGTTGATCCGGGGAGTCCTGAACTGGGTGTTGCTGGCTTCGGCTTGTACATGCCTCCAGTCTTTTCTGGTAAAGAGGTTATAGCCGTACCAATAGGGTAACGACTGCCAGACCAGAAGCTTTCTCCCGTCGGGCAGCTTCCACCAGAATCCGGAAGGTTGAGGGAAAGGGGCTCCTCCCCACCACGTGTTGATTCCGTTCCAGATGTACCGGATCCCCTTGTCAGCCAGCCGGATGGCTGAAGCCCTTGAAAACCCGTTCACATCGTGCTGTATTCCGACCCGTGGGTGAAAATCCTCCCACAATTCATCCGGAATCCAGTTCAGGGCCAGGTCCCATTGCCGGGCATTCAGGAAAGGATGAACATTGAATGGCAGGGCGGCAATATCGATCTGACCCGATTCAATGAGTCGGATTAATTCCGATCTCCTTTCGGGGGTAGCATTCTTCCACCACCTCCATACGATATCGAGGGCTTCAGCTGTCCAGCAAAAGCGCTGGCCGGCAGGCAAATGATTGGTAGCAAGCGCCGCATCGATCGCTATATCGAGGAATTTTTGTTGCAGTTCCTCCACAATGAATGGATGATCGGTGTACCCATAATCGGTATGGGAACAATGGATGATATCGATGTACTCAATGGCCGGTCCAGTGCCTGATGTCGGCTTTATCTGAGCCAAAGATGCGAATACCGACAAGGCCAGAAACAGACAAATAAAAGTCAGTTTTTTTTTCATAAGAATGTAAGCTTCCCTTACACAGCTACCTGTTGGACAATTTAGTTCCAGTTCCCACAGTTGTCTTGTTGCAAGGGTTTTAAACAAAATTCAGTAATTATATTTTTTGCTTCATTTAGGTACATTTTAAATTTCCATTAATTCTGTTTCAACGTACTGTTGCAGAATTTTTGCATCGGGCAGTTTCAGCAAATATTTTTGCACAAACAGGTTTTCGTCCATTCCAGCAGTGGCATATTTTACCAAGGCATGGTCTTTTTCAGCCACTAATAAAATGCCTACCGGCTGATTGTCGTCCGGTTCGCTAACTTCTTCTTTGTAAAAGTTCAAATAGGTGTTCAATTGCCCAATGTCTCCATGTTCAAATTCTCCGATTTTGAGGTCGATTAAAACATGACATTTTAAAATACGGTGGTAAAAAATCAAATCGACGAAATAATATTTCCCGCCAATCAGGATACGCTTTTGGCGAGCTTCGAAACAAAACCCGTAGCCCAATTCAACAATAAACTGCTGCAGGTTATCGAGCAGGGCTCTTTCCAGATCCGATTCCTCCACGATTTCCTGTACTGGTAAACCGAGAAATTCAAAAGCATAGATATTTTTTATTATATCCGTGCTTGCCTGAGGTTTTACTTTTCGTTGAACCAGTTTAGCCAGTTTTTCAGGGCTTTTTGATAAGCCACTGCGTTCGAAGTACAGGCTATTAATTTGTCTTTTTAATTCCCGCACGCTCCAACTACCTTTTATACATTCGAGTTCATAGAAGGTGCGTTTGAGGGGTTCGTCAATTGCAAGAATCAGTTCTATATGTGAATACGAAAGCTTTGAGAGAATTATTTCTCCTGAAACCAACAACCCGGTTTTCATTGGTGGGGTTAGAGACCCGGTTTTTTCAGATGTCCCGAAAACGGGGGACAATGTCCCCCATTTTTGATTCACACGTAATTCGGGGGACAGTGACCCCCGAATGGGGTCCGCTAACTGCGGATAATAAAGATAAAAAAGGCGGAACCTGCGAAGGCTCCGTTCATCTAACCCTTTAATATGTGATAGTTTTCCAGCAATTGATTTCAACAACGATTTGCCATACTCTGCCCTATCTTGTCCATTTTGTTCAAATTCAACTATGTGATGTCCAATGAGCCAGTTTCTTATAGTCAGCGTCTGATTAACTGCATTTACAGCCGATTGCTGCAATTGTAGATGCAATGTTTGTATGTTGGAAACGAGCTCTTTAAAATTGTCCATATTGGCTGTTTTTTAGCTGAATCCTAAAAATTGAATTTGTGAGTGCGCCGGCAAAAAAACTTTTTCCGGAAAAACGGGACAGGCTTTTTGGTTTATTGAGGTAGTGTTCCTGCACTATCCCAAAACACAACGGGCAATTTGCGGGTGGGATATATTGCTTTTCATTTTTCATCGGTCTCGTTTCCTTCTTTATTTGCATGGTACGCCTCAACGCCATGGCAGGCGCTGTCAAAAAGGGTATAGAAATTCTCCTCCGTAGTCACAACCGGCCGTTGAACGCTTTCAATATCAGGCTTGATATTGATGTCGAACGGGAACTGAACGTAATAATAGGAGGTCATGGCATAGTTGATGCAGGTTGAGGCCCAATGCCACATCTCGATATTGGAACTCAGCGATTGGTTGAACGGGATGGCGTCGAGTGAGCGGTGGCGCATGTTCACCGTCATGCCCGGCACGAAGTTCCCGGCACCCGATGGCTCACTGATGAAAGGATTGGAGAAGGGCTCGGGATGCGCGAAAGCATAGCCGTAATAATCCTCGCTGCCGGTCCCGATGCTGGACGGGAATTTCTCACCATCCACAAAGATCTTTTCATCGCCCTCACCCCACCAGGTGTTGGCCATGTTAAAGAGGGTGACCTGATCGCCCACGTAATAGCCTTTCCCGGCGATGTCAACAAAATTGAGGTCGAAAAACCAGTTCTGTTCACTCCGTGTTTTGATATGGTAGTATTCGTGCCAGCAGGCACCAAAATAGAGGCTCTCCGGTTTCCAGCCATAATCCGATAAGCCGATTTCCCCTTTTATCCTGATGGTATCCTGGCCGTAATTGATGTAAGCAATCCTGCATTTTTCCTGATAAGGCATGAGCCAGGAAGATTCCATCCTTTTTTCCGGGCCGGTCTGGTTGTACCAGGTTTTATGAGGGTAAAGTTGATAACCTGTCCCGAAAAATTCCCCGACGGGAACCCACACCGTTTGCCGGCCATCGAAGGCTATGGACAGGACCGTGGAACGTAAAGCCTGGGCGGAAATCTGGCCGGGTGCAGAAAGGCTCAGGTACGAAACGGCTGCATCCGGCTCATCCAGGGTGATAACCAGCGAATCTCCCGGAAGGAGTGTTTGATCGAAGGTATTCGCAATCCTTCCGGCGGAGAAGTCAGACAATAGTGTTTGAGCGGTCTGATCCAACTGTGGTTTTATCTTGTTAAGCTCTTCACGGGAGAAACTCGTGACTTTAGTTCCTGCGGGGTATTGGCGGAAACAGATGTTGTAGAAAACATCATCGTGCCAGGCCCCGTCGCGTATGGCCAAGGAATCGTTTTGATAGGTGACCTTAATATGGTTGGCAAACGGGATGGGAAGGTAGAGGTTGTGCCCTCGTTCGTTCATCGGGGCTGCATCGGGGACCGACTGGCTCAGGGGAACGGGAGCCAGTGCCTGCCCGCTGATCAGGTCGAACGGTTTGCCTTCTAATTCAGGCACAGTATTATTATCGATGTAGACGCGAAGAATGCCGTTTTCGGCTCTCCAGAAGGTCATCCACCAGCGTACGATGGCACCGGGACCCTCTTCATCCATCAGGACAAATTCCCTTCGCCCCTCTTTGCTTTCCACCCGAACGAAGTAAGAGAAATCAGCGTTGGCAAACCAGTCGCGGTTGCCCGGTTCTACGGTTTTTCGGTTATAGCTGCTGGCCTGTTTAAGCTGATAAGTGGGATCTGGCAGGCGGGTGACCTGCCCGCGGTCGGTCATTTCCTTTAATAACGATTCGACCGTTACGGTTTTGGTGCAGGCGGAACTCAGGAATACTCCGGTTACTAACGTAGCTCCTATCAGTACTTTAAAACCGGACTTCGATAAACTTGACTTCATAAGGTTTCAGTTGTATGGTTGATAAAGGTTTTCCAATTTGTTTGCCGATCACATTCACTTCCACGATTTGCCTGATGGGGCGACCGGGAATCGCGGATGACAGGTCCACTTCGGCTGCTGAACCCTCGAGTTCGCGAAAATGAAGAAGGATGGTGTTTTTCTTGTTGAAAACCGGCCGGCTGTTGATCAGCATGGCGTTGGCCGGACCCGAAACCTTCAGGGTTTCGATCGTGGAGGAATCCAATTGATCGTCTCCCGCCGGGAGTGCCCGCGTGGGGAATGGATTCCGTTCGCTCCAGGCGAATCGGGTTGCAAAGGTGTTGGTGGTATCGGCTGATGAAGTGATCTGATAGCCCCAACTGAACCCGCCCTCCTGGAATGCCCGGAAATTGGTGGTCCAGTAGTTATTCATCACCCAGGAATAGAGCCAGGTTTTGCCCGGTTTCGGATAACGCTCATACTTGAGCATGTTGAAATCGCTGAATTGCCATAAAGGGATTTCATTGCTGACCACCACGATCTGACCGTCTTTACCGCGAACCGATACAAAATTCTGTGCTGCGTTCCAGTCGGAGGAGGATCCCGGAAGCTGCTCTCCCTGGGCAAGCGTGCCCCCGACAGTCTCAAACACGATCCTGGAGCCGGGCAATGAGAAGGGGAAAACCACATAGATCGATTCCGGATCCGTATAAATCAGTTTCCGGGCCATATATCGGAATTCAACTTTCTTAGTATTCCGATAAAGCCTGATCTCCAGCTCGATGCCCTGTGGTGAACCGGGAGTCCCCTGTTCACAGCCTTCGATGTCCATGGCAGTCTTGATGCTTTCCCAGATAGCGCCATTGGTCCCTTTATCCACTCTGACATTGGAAACCGTTGTTTGCCGGTACGGGGCAACATCACGCTCTGCAGCCGTTTCCCGCACGGGCTGCCCGATATGATAGGGATTCAGTTTATCGGCGAGTTCCTGCTTCAGCTCTTTGTCGTAGAGGCTGGTAACAGCTCCTGTTTTTTGGTCAACAACGATCTTATAAAATTGATTTTCAAGTACTTCTGTGTTAACTGCCTCGATCTTCTCAGGTTTCTGGTCCAGCACCTCGATCTTCAGGGCTTTAACTCCCATTGCAGGGACATTGCTTACCTCGATCACCCAGTATGCACCTTCGGCACGGCGGGTCATGATCTGGGCAGGCACCTCCTTACCGGTTGCCAGGTCAAGGATCCTGGCTTTTGTTTTGACCGGCAGGACCTCATAATCCACGAATAGTTCGATGTCGCCCGAACGGGTCCAGCCCATTGAATTAACCACATAGATGACCGGGAAATTCGCTTTTTTGAGAAAAGGCTGTAAATAGGCCAGTCCCTCTTCGTTTAACAGGGTGACCTTTTTCAGGGCTTCCCAGGCATAGGATCCTTTCTGCAGCCACTGTTTGGTTGAATTCTCCGAGAAAGGCAGATTGATGCTCTCGGAGGCTCCGAACGTGTGCTCGTTGTATAGCAGGATGTTTTCATTGATATGATCCAGCTTGCGCTCCAACTCGGTACCCTGTTTGCTCCCAAGTATGGACAACATGGCAAAAAGCCCTTCATCCACCTGTTTGATATTTTGGGTTCTCCGGGTCTCTGCCGTTTCCCTTGAGGCCGTACCCACTCCGTCGGTCCACCAGTCGAGCCAGGCATTACGGTAAACCGGCAACTGATCGCCATAATTCTTTTCTACATATTCCAGGAACTCGCTGATCAGTGCCAGCCTGAATTTCGGGTATTCGTATTTCTCGTTCCACTGTTTGACGACCTCGCAGGCGAGGGTTGATGGCGGAGCATTATCGGTACGGTAACCGCAAAACTCCAGGGCCAGGCGGTCGAAGGGGTATTTATGCTGATCCAGAGAGGCCAGGTGCCACAGGATATTGGCGGCGAACATCGGATTCCCGTTGATCAGCCCATAATCGTTGGGGGTCATGTAAATATCGGCCCTGAAACTCAGGAGCCTGGCTCCCGAAGGTGATTCCCACCAGAAACAGGTAGGCTGGTCGAACGGCACGATGGACCGGGTGTAGTTGATGCCCATGCTCACGTATTTGATGCCGGTATTTTTGCAATAATCCGGCAGGCACCAGGCAATTCCGTTGATATCGTTCTGCATCAGCATTTTAACCGGAATGCCCCATCGATCGAATTCCTGCAGGGGCTGAAGAAAATCATACATCACATTTTCATCCATGATTTCAGCCATGTTGAGGTACATGCCGGTAACCTCGATCCGTCCCTCGGCAATCCGTTTGCGGAGCCTTTCGATCTGCGATGCCGGCCGGGTCCGCAGGAATTCCCGCACCGGCCAGGAAGTTTCGCAGGACCATCTGAACTTTGCATCATCCGGCATGTGATCGGTTTGATCGCAATAATCCAGTGCATAGTCGATAAAACGGAGATGTTCTGCCAGGATCTCAGACTGCGGCCGGGTGTATCCGATATCCGTATGGGAATGCTGTACAAAATCAATCCCCCATTTTTTTGGCGGGATCAGGGTAAACGGGTGCTTAATCCCCGGAGCTCCGTTAAGCGAAGTGGTAATGACGATATTCCTGGATCGGGTAACTGCAGGAAAGGTCAACAGGTACTTGCTGTCATCCCTGCCGATATCTGCCTTCAACAGTTCTTTACCACCTTGAGAAAAAACAATCTTGCCCGGGATTTCCGAACTGCAGTTAACCACAACCTGCTGATAGGCTTTGCCGCCTTCCGTGAACAGCACGGGTGCGTTTAAAAATTCAATCCTTGCCTGTTGTTCGCTCTGGCCAACCAATTGAATGCCACAGGAGAACATCAGGAAAAAGAACAGAAAAGAGCAATGCTGTACAGTTTTCATAGCAGGTTTCATTAAGTTGGTGCAAATCAACTGCTTCATATCCGATGGAGTAGCGTCCTATTTTTTCAAACCAAATATCCGGACAGCATTGTCATGAAACAACATCTGAGCAATGCCCAATGCTTCGGCTTCACTAAAATAACCGCTCCTTACTTTTTCAACCAATACATTTGCAACCACCTGCCTGGCAAAGAGCAGATGGCTGTAAATATTTTCGACGTACAGGAAATCCCCTCCGAAAGCCATGATCTTCCCGGTCGGAACCGTTTCGAGCCATTCATGCAGATATCTTTCGCTGTAAGTCGGCGAGACGATATAGAGCCAGCACAGATCGATATACACATTGCTGAATTTCTTGGCAAGTACGGACAATTCCCCGCCATACGGATAGGCACCATGGAACAGGATGAACTTCACATCCGGATATTCCCGAAACAGGTTGATCAGGAGGGTTGGTTTAGCGTTTTCAATACTTCCGCCGTTCAGTCCGGTGTGCAATTGAACAGGCAGTTTATGGGCATCCGCCAGGTCCAGGACCCGGTGCATCATATAATCCTGCAGGGGTTTCACCTCATCAAACGGGAGAGCCTTATCGCCGGGTGAGTTCATGATCTTGTTGTAAACCTCCCGAGCTTCTTCTTCTTTCACATTCTCATACAGAATGGTCCGGTTGTAGGCCAGTATGCTTTTAACGGCCACTATTCCCTGGCTGACCGCATCTTTAAAAGCCGAGTTCAAGGCAGAGACGAGATCATCCAGCGTATTAATTCCTGTTGAGTTCCATTTTTCGAGGTTTTTAATCCCATCCCCGGAATTGATCAGAATAAAATCATCGAATTTCCGGACGTACCTGACCATTTCCGGATCACCCACGGCACGGTTTTCCCAGTCGTCATAAGGGTAGTCCTCGATCAGGTATTCAATGTTGCATTTCTGTCTGAGCACGTAATCGTACCAGTTGGTTTGATAGGCTTGTTTGATCTTTTCAGACAATTCCTCAACGGTTGTTTCATCGATCTTCTGAATTCCGAACAGTTTATCTGCCGCCAGGAGTCCCACCCGGTTGTAGCCTGTGTTAAAGGATAAATCCCAATAAGGCTGAAGAGCCCGCCATTTTTCGATAACGGTAAGTGAATCGGAGAACAGATCATTGAAGGTTTTATCGGGTATTCCTGCCGATTCATAGTCTCCGGCCGCATAGTGGCGAAACAGGAACATGAAATCCAGCATGGAAGGATCAACTCCTGCCGGATTCAGTAGATGTTCGTGGGTATCGACCACCTTCATCCGGTTTACATAATCCCTGATCCTTTGGTCATAACCGGATTCAGGCAAAGGCCCGATCTGAACCTGTGCTGCGGAGGTCATAAAGGAAAATGCTACCAAAGCCAATAATGAAGTTCTTTTCATACAGTTTGATTCGGTGGTTATCTATTTTAATGCGTCGTACACTGAGAAAAGACGGGTTGCGTTTCCGTTCCTGTCGAAGAGCCCGCTTCGCCAGTTCAATGGTTCCCAGATGCAGGCGCCCTTACCGAAGTTACCGGGCAGGTTGAAAACAATATCGTGCACTTCACGCTTGAAGTCGGAATATTCGACCACATTCAGCGGTTTGTTGTAACGCTGCTGAAGATCGGTGAGATTGGCTTTCAGGTTTTCCAGTGTGCCATGCCATCTGGGATAGTAGGATATCCCGATGATATCGAACCTTACCCCGCGAGCGATCATGTTATCGAGCCAGAAAACAGCTTCCTCGTTCTGTCCGCCCAGGGCGATGTGCATCATTACCGGCAGATCGGGATCGACCGCTTCCACGCCGGCCACACCGGCCTTCAAAAGAGCAGCGAGCTGATCGGGCTGACCGATATGCCCTTCGGGCCAGAGGATTCCGTGGTTGATCTCGTTCCCGATCTGGACCATGGCAGGAAGGATTCCCTGCTCTTTCAAGGCAAGCAGCACATTTGAGGTATAAGTTCTCACAGAATCCTTCAGGGTTTCGAAATCAAGCCCCGCCCATGCCGAAGGCTTGTTCTGCTGCTGGGGATCGGCCCAGAAATCGCTGTAATGAAAATCGAGCAGGAGCTTCATTCCGGCAGCCTTAACCCGCTGTGCCATTTTAATCGTATGTCCCAGGCCGCAATAACCTTGTTCAGGAGCATATCCTTTGGGATTTTCGGGATTGACGAATATTCTAAGCCTGATATAATTGAATCCGTGATCAGCCAGTAATTTAATGGCATCAATCTCTCGACCGTTCTCAAAAAACCTCACACCCCGTTCCTCAATTTGCGGAAGAAACGAGATATCGGCCCCTATCATCCGGTCGATGGCCTTTATGGTTGCCGGCAATTGATCCTTGCCTGGTTTCATCAGCACCAGGCCGGCTGGGAGGGTATGGATCTCATGCGATCCCGGCCAGAGGCTGCCCGACCGGGCTTCAACCTTAACTTTCCCGGGCTGACTACCGGCAACGAATATCAGATTGCAGATCCCGTGCGAAAGCCGGCATTCGGCATAGGTCATTCCTGCTGTATCGGTTCTAAAGGACAAATCCTTTCCCCTCGCCGTCGTGACCTTCCCGTCACCCGTGACATAGATTCTGACAGAATCCGTGGAAGAGGTGATTTCGCGACCCAGGCTGTCGGTTACCGCTATGCGTAAACGTGTCTGGTCCTTGCCGTTGGCCAACAGGGTAGTACTGTAGCTGGTCAGCATAACCGATACCGGCTGACCTGTTTCGGTACGGCTGACCGAATCAAATTCACGGGCTTCCGGAACCGTGCTTCTGCACTGGCTCAGACATGCGATCCCAATGAGTAACAGAACCGGTGTAAAGCGAAGTTTGTGTGACAGATTGATAATCATAGGGTTAAAGTTTAGGCACCCTAAGTTACCATTTTTGGATGTTGGATTTTGGATATTGGATGTTGGATGTTGGATTTTAGAAATTACCAAATTGGCACATTGGCACATGATCCCGAATCCAGAATCTGAAATCCCAAATCCGATATCACGCGTCACGCGTTACGTATTTCGCGTCACGATCTCAACCCGGTTTCTGCCCGGATCGAGTGATATGACTCCGCGGGAAGCTTTTATCCGGTGTCCGTTAACGAGAAACCGGACCTTCGTATCGGATTTGATCTCAAAATCAGCCTTCATACCGGGTGGTGTTTCGATCGTATATAGTGTTCGGTTATCGGTTATCCGTTGATATTCGGCGTTGATTGGGCCTCTGATGGTTGGGACTTTGATCCTGGAGGATGTCAGCGACCCCGGCTGTGGCCTGATCCGGGCTTTGGTGAAGCCGGGTTCGGCCGGAGTAATACCGCAGAGGGAGCGGGTGATGATATTGGTGGGTGCAGTTCCCCAGGCGTGGTTCCAGTCCAGGTTGTTCTTGGCTTTCATGTCCCAGGCTTCCATGGTCAGGGTTGATCCTGCATGGATCATGTTCCACCAGCTCTGTTCGCCGGTTGAGGTCATCAGGCTAAGGGCATAATCTGCTTCTCCTGATTGATAGAGTCCTTCGAGCAGGAACTGTGCACCATAAACACTGCAGGCCATTCCGCGCGACTTGACAAATGCCTGTACGGACGGTTTATACGCCTGTGGAACCAATCCGAAGGCCAGGGGGAAAAGATTCGAATGAACAGAGGAGTGACCTGAATGCTCGCCATCGAGGTAAATGCCTTTTTCCTTATCGAGCAGGATGCGGTTAACGGACTCTTTAACCTTACAGGCTTTATCCTGATAGAAAGCCTGGTCCTGTTTCAAACCCAGGAAGCCGGCTAATTCTGACATCAGGATTAAATTCCTGTAATAGAAAGAGTTGACTACGGTGTTGATTTCCATGAACTCGTGCCCATCTCGATTACTGCCGGGCCAGTCGACAATATCGCGGATCCTGTATTTCTCATCGGTAAAACCGATGAGCCCCATGAGCTCATCCGTTAGTTTGTCCGTTGAAGTCGAGATCAGCCCGTCTTCTCTTTCCAGGCTGACAAGAGACTTTTGCTTCAGGTCTCCGTAATATTTTTCAACCGAGCTGATATCTCCGGTATACATGAAATCATGGTAAAACAGGAAGGCGGTCTGAAGTATCCATTCGGTAGGCCAGGTAGGATGGTCGATGAAATATTCGTTGGTACGCCGGGCCAGTCCGTATTCGCTGTCAACGGCATAATGGCTGAGCTGGTTGATCAGCGCATCGGCTTCGTAGGGAATCCTTTCGCGATCGCCATCGATGTAATAGCCGCAAAAACTGGTGGCTTTGATGGTGTTTTTACAGAGCTCCCACACCTGGTTCAGGACCGTATCGGAGCAGGTAAAATCAGAAGCAAGGTTGTTAAATGGATAATGATAGGTTTTCTGGCGTATCACGACTTCTGATACGGGAACGGTGAGATTTTCAATTTCGCAGTAGCGAAACGGCATGACGATGCCAAAAGAATCGGGCAAGGCGATGGCAGGAGGAGTGGTATTTCTTGTATCCGGCAATAACTGCACAGTATATTCGGATATTGACGGCTGTACCGGAAGGGCCACTAGCTGATACCGGATGGTCCCGCCCGGATTGCGGTCGATCTGCCCTTTAACATCCAGTTTTTCCCCAAGATGGATGACCAGGGTATCGGGCCTGATGGTTTTCAGGTTAAGTACCACGGTCCCGAACGCATCGATGCCAAAATCGATCAAGTAATGATTATCTGATAGTTGAATCGTCCTAACGGGATCGACAAAGGAACAAACAACTTGTTTCTGCTGCACTACCGGGCTTGCGGGCTTACGGACTTGCGGGCTTGCGGACAGGGCAAGAAGGCAAGAGGGCAGGAGGGCAGCAAGGAAAGGTAAAAATTTCAAGGCGCAAGTTTCATGTAAGTAATTAGCAACAAGTATGAAGTGTTTGATTCCAGTCACTGATCACTCTTCACTCGTCACTATTCCAGGTAGACTCCGGTTCCGATGAAGTAATCCGTATTCGGAATCGGTTCCACGTATCCGAGCTTCAGTTTTTCCCCGGTATCGCCCGGCTTGATCCAGTAAAATTCCACATAACCGCCTCCGGCCTGGGCCATGGCGGAGAGTTCCCGGATAACATACTTGCCGCGTGTATCCGTATAATCATAGAGGTTCTGATCCTGCAGGTTTTTCTGCCGGGCATGAGCGATGTTTACGCAATCGTAATCATAAACATAAAAATAACCTGAACTGTCGGGGTAAAACCGGATAGGGTCAATGGCTCTCCTGATATAATGGATTCGGGTTGAATCATCCGCCATGTCCACGACAGCTTCACCGATGGATATGGCATAGGAGTGCACATAGGCTATCGCAATCTGTTTGTTCCACTCCAGGCTGTCATCCTCGCACTTTGTGCATCCAACGGTACATGCAAGGACAACAACTAACGAATACATCAACAGCCTCTTCATCTTCGACGTTTTCAATTTCCGCAAATGTAATTGTCCGGGTTGGAATTAATAATGACATCCAACATCAAAAATCCGGGGCTACTCGAGATACACCCCCGCACCAATCCAGTAATTGGTGTTCGGAACCGGCTCCACATAGCCGAGTTTCTGCTTTTCCCCGGTTTCGCCCGGTTTTAACCAGTAGTACTCGACATAACCACCGCCGCTCAAGGCCGTGGCCGAGAATTCGCGCACCACATATTTGCCCCGCGTATCCTGGTGATCCCAGAGATTCTGGCCCTCCAGATGGGGTTGTCCCGTGTGGGCAATATTGAGCCCATTGTAATCATAGACAAATAGATAGCCAGAACTATCGGGATAAAACCAGACCGGATGAATAGCCCTGCGGATATAAGCAATCCGGGTTGAATCATCCGGCATATCAGTGACGGCCTCGCCAATTGACACGGCGTAGGAATGAACATAGGCTACTGCGATCTGTTTGTTCCACTCAAGGCTGTCATCCTCACATTTGTTGCATCCGACAGCAAATACCTGGACAACGATCAACGAGTAAATCAACTGCCTCTTCATATTCAAAGTTTTCAATTCAGCAACTTTCCCCGGGTTTCCACCCGGGGTTACTCGTCACTCATCACTCGTCACTCGTCACTCTTCCGCATCAGGAAAATATAGTCCAGTCCGAACAGATTACCCGGTTTGGCCCCGGGATTGGGCTCCTTCAAGGTCACCTCGAGGATGTTATCCCCCTCTTTCAACGGGAATACGCCCAATACCGGCCGGGCCCAGATCAGCTCTGGGGACCAGCAATCAGTTACCTGGTTCGATTGACTGTCGTTAACACGGAAGCTGTATTTGCCATATTCGGGCGACATGCAGAGGTTAAGCATAACCTGATAATTACCGGCAGCCGGGATATTGAAATGAACCTTGATCTTATCGCCGGCTTTTCCGTCTTTCCAGAGCAGATGCGTGCCTCCCGAGCAATTTGCGAGCCTGTCGGCTTTAGCTGTACCTGTGGTCACATCAAATTTCAGGTCTTCTCCTTCGGCCAGTTCCAGTATGTTTTCGCGGATACCCATATCGATGGGCATCAGGGTTTTACGATCGACTGCAGCGGGTCCCGGAGTTCCGGGCTTTGCGTACCAGTAGATCACGTGCGACCAGACTGCCGTG
>Ga0209749_1001569_pt1 | contig 19297 bp, 15 predicted proteins | sample EPASupsiteSAE347_FD_187267 | JGI IMG/M metagenome (GOLD analysis project Ga0209749, IMG submission 187267) | Bioremediated contaminated groundwater from EPA Superfund site, New Mexico - Sample SAE3-47 (SPAdes) (version 2) | ecosystem: Environmental > Aquatic > Deep subsurface > Groundwater >... | reverse complement strand
TTTACCGGTGCTCCCGGGATGGCTATTCTTAGGCGCAGGCGCGCTCATGCTCGCGCCCCATGTCCGCATGTTTCGCCGGGTGGCGGCCTGGTTTCATGTCCGCTTTCCCGCGTTGCGCGCTCACCTGCGCAAGTTCCGTAAAGTTAAATCGCCGCCGCGGCCATCTTCCTGCACGCCTCCGCGTTAGACGCCCAGCCATGTTGCCTTGCATAGATAGCACCTATTTGGGGATTGTGCATTCCCTTCCATTTTCTATAATAACACTATTTTATTCGAAAAGCCGTTGCATTGACACGAGGATGAACCCCATGCCCAAAAACGTGATTGTGGCGCAGTCTGGCGGGCCGTCGCCGGTCATTAACAATTCATTGCGGGGTGTCATGAACGCCTGTATGGAACAACCCGCGCAATTCGGCAAAGTCTATGGCGGCTGGCACGGGATTGAAGGCGTGCTCAAGGAAGAACTGCTCGATCTATCCGCCCAGAAGGCGCAGGAAATCGCCCTGCTGGCCACCACGCCCGCCGCCGGCGCCATCGGGACCTGCCGCTACAAGCTTAAGGACAAGCAGACCAAAGACTTCGATCGGGTCATCGAAATCATGAAAGCCCACAACGTCGGCTATTTTTTCTATATTGGCGGCAACGATTCCATGGACACCGCTTACAAGATCAGCCGCATGGCCCGCGACAAGGGCCTCGACCTGATCGCCACCGGCGTGCCGAAGACAATTGACAACGACGTTGGCGATTCCGAATTCAAACTCATTGACCATACGCCCGGTTACGGGTCGGTGGCGCGTTACTGGGCCTGTTTAATCCAGAACGCCAACGAGGAGAATGCCGGATCATGCCCTTCCGACCCCGTGCTGGTGATCCAGATAATGGGCCGCAAGATCGGCTTCATCCCGGCGGCGGCGCGCCTGGCCGATCCGCATCGCCAACTTCCCCTGCAAATTTACATGCCCGAGTCCGGGCTGACGCTCGAACAACTCGCGGATAACGTCAACGACGAATTGAAGCGGAGCGGCCGCTGTATCGTGGCGCTCAGCGAAGGATTCGATGTGGGCGATATTGGCGCGGCGCAAGACGCCTTCGGGCACGTCGAATTCGGCGCCAGTGCCATGACCGCCCAGCAGGTGGTTGTTTCCTATCTGAATGACAAGGGATTACCCACCCGCGGATTGGCGCGCGGACAGGTCTCCGGCACCGATCAACGTTCCACCTCGGCTTTCGCTTCCACCGTGGATTTGGACGAGGCCTACCAAGTGGGACGCCATGCGGTTGACATCGCCTGTACGGATGGCAACGGCTGGATGTCCACAATCCTACGCACACCGGGCCGAAAATATACCGTGCGATACGACAAAGTGCCGCTGGAACAGGTGGCCAACAGTGAACGGACGTTCCCGAAGGAATGGCTGAGTCCCAACAAGATTGACGTTACGGACGACTTTTTGCGTTATGCCCAGCCGCTCATCGGCACGAAATGGGTCAAGATTCCTCTGGAAAAAGGCATTCAGCGCTTTGCCCGGTTCCAGCCGATCTTCGCGGAGAAACAATGTCCGGTTTATATGCCGGAAGCATATGCGTAAGGCCGCAACCGGATTAATTAGGCCCCGAAACGGGGCAACTTTAACTGTAGCCGCGGCGGTGACGCCGTGGCCGCCGAAAGAATCCACGCCCTCACGGGCGCGGCTACTCGGATTGAACCACCAAATGGCTGGGGCGCGAGATTTTCCCTGCTGCGGTGCGAGATTTTCCCTTTACAGGCCCGCCGATAACGGATATGATTTATACCATGAAACAAATCAAAATCATCGTTGAAAAACATGAGGATGGCTATATCGCCTATCCGCTGGGATTAAAGGGGGTTGTGGTAGCCGAAGGGAATACTTATGAACAAGCCTTGGCCGAAGTAAAAACCGCCATTCAATTTCACTTGGACACTTTCGGCCAAGATGCGCTATCGGATGATGAATCGCCGGTTGTGGAAGCGTTTGTCGCCGAAACAGGAGTGCCCGCCTGATGCCAAAATTCCCGGTTGATGCTCCTAAGCGCCGGGTCGTCAAGGCGCTGGAGATTCTCGGCTTTCGCATAGTTCGAGAGCGGGAACATATCGCCATGATCCGGGAAAACCCCGACGGCACCAAGACACCGCTGACCATGCCGAATCATTTCACCCTCAAAAGCTCCACGCTCCGCACTATCTGCACACAAGCCAACATTCCCCGCCCTGATTTTTTGCGGGCGTATGAGCGCGCATGAGTGCGGAACATGAACAGCGGATCCGCTTTCGGGCAGAAACATTATTGTTTTTTATCGCAGTTTCTCATGGAAGGTACGAATGAATCCTAAGCATAAAATCACGAAGTCCTGCGCCGCCGTCTATTTCGGTTCCGCGCACGTGGAACGTGCGGATGCAGAGGCCAGTCTGCCGGCCAAGCTGGAACGCATCCTTAACAAAGTGGATTTGGAGCGCCTGTGCCAGGGTGCCTGGGTGCCCATCAAGATGCACTTGGGTGGCGAACTCGGGCACACCATGATCCACCCCGTCTTCGTCAATATCGTGGTCAAAGCCGTAAAGGCGGCGGGAGGCAAGCCCTTTGTCGTGGACGGTATGTTCCACACGATCGCCTCAGCAGCCTCACGCGGCTACACGGCGGAAACATTGGGTTGTCCGATCGTCTCTGCCGGAGGAACTTACGACTCGCACGTCATCAAGCGCAAAGTGACTTTTCCCGGCCTGGATGCAATCAACGTGTTCGGCGTGATTTGGGACGCGCCCTGCCTGATTAATTTTTCGCATATCAAGGGGCACGGTGTTTGTGCCTACGCCGGCGCCTGCAAAAATATCGCCATGGGGTGTGTGGATAGACCCACGCGCGGACGCCTGCACGCTCTCAGCGGCGCCATTGACTGGATCCGGGAGCGATGCCGCTTTTGCGGCCGGTGCATCAAGGCCTGTGATTACAACGCGGTCAGGCTGGATAAGAAAAAGAAAATAATCAGGTTTTTCTGGCACGATTGCAAGTTCTGCGGCCATTGCGTGACATCCTGTCCGCATAAGGCTTTGGCAATCAAGGCCCAGAACGGTTTTCACCGTTTCCAGGAAGGCATGGCCCTGACAACCAAGACAATCCTGGATTCCTTCGATCCTCGGCGTATTTTGCACATCAACCTGTTGACTAACATTTCCATGCTGTGCGACTGCTGGGGCATGAGTTCCCCCAGTATCGTGCCGGATATCGGTGTCATGGCATCCCGGGACATGGTAGCCCTTGAAACCGCAACACTCAAAGCGATCGAAACGCGGAATTTCATTCCCGGGAGTTTGATCGGCAATCAGCGGCTGATGAAGGGCCATCACCTGCTTGAGCAGATTCACGGCAAGGACCCCTTCCTGCAAATTCGCGCACTCGAGCGGCACGGGGTGGGGCTCTCCCGCTATCGCCTGATTGAAGTGGCGTGACATTGAGGTTGAATGATATCCGTCCGATCAGTCCGATGCTTATTAATCCATGGATGACTGGAACCCGGTATGACGGACGAAACCTGGATGGAAACGGAATTGGCCCAGCTCCGTGCGCAGGGGCTGGAGCGTCAACTCCAGGTCATGCCAGATCCCCGCCTTGAGCGGGACAAGTCCGGCGCTTGCCGCGCTTCCGGCGCGGGCATATTCATGCTGGATGGGCAGCGTGTTATCAATTTTGCCAGCAACGATTATTTAGGGCTTACCCGCGCTCCGGCGGTCGTGAAGGCGGCAACAGCGGCCTTGCGGCGCTGGGGCGCCGGCGCCACGGCCTCGCGGCTGGTGGTCGGCACCCTGTCATGTCACGATGAACTGGAAACCCGGCTGGCGCAGTTCAAGGGATATGCGGCGGCACTGGTGTTCGGGAGCGGCTATCTTGCAAATGTCGGCACGGTGGCCGCGCTGGTCGGGAGGCATGACCGGATTTTGGCCGATAAACTGGCGCACGCCAGCCTGCTCGATGGCGCAATGCTCAGCCGCGCCGCGATTCATCGGTTTCAACACAACGATGTGGATCACTTGATGTACCTGATGCGCCAAAAGCCGGCGCCCGCTCGCGATCTAATCATAACCGAATCCGTGTTCAGCATGGATGGCGACTTGGCGCCCCTGCAAGACATCGCCCGCGTGGCGCAGGAGCATGGCGCCATGCTCCTGGTGGATGAAGCGCATGCCACCGGGGTATGGGGCCCCGGAGGAACGGGCCTCATTGGCGAATGGCGCCTTCAGCAGTCCGTGTCGGCGGCCATGGGCACGCTCAGCAAGGCATTGGGCGCCTACGGCGGATTCATAGCCGGATCGGATATTCTCAGGCGTTGGCTGGTAAACAAAGCGCGGCCGTTCATCTTCAGCACGGGCTTGCCGCCGCCGGCCGCCGGCGCCGTCCTGGGCGCGCTGGATATGCTGAATAAGAACCCCGGAATGGGCGCCGACCTGCTTCGCCGCGCCGACACATTTCGCCGGCGCCTGCAGTCGTCCGGTTTCAACACCGGAAATTCCGCCAGCCAGATTGTGCCGGTCATCATCGGGGATAATCGGAAAACATTGGCGCTCGCGCGCCGACTGCGCGGCCATGGAATCCTGGCTGCGGCCATTCGGCCGCCCACCGTGCCGGCGGGCACGGCGCGTTTGCGGCTTTCCGTGACCCTCTTGCACACAGAGGAAGATTTAAACCACACGGCGGATATCCTGACGGCCACCGCGCGGGAAGAAGGTCTGCTGTGAAATGTACCTCCTCAGTTACGTGGTGGGTGGGAACGCCCCAGATGGCTGAGGCATTGCTATGAAAGCGCTGGCGCTTATCTTGATTGCCGGCTGGGGCCATACGGGTAAAGCAATGCTCCGCCTGAAAGAAGCCCTGGATGGATATCCCGTTCAAGTCACCTCGACGGACGAGTTATGGCAAACCGCGCCCGATGCCGCGTTATCGAGTTCGCCTGGCCTTTCGCGATATGCCGTGGGACTGCGCAATCTCCTGACGAACTTCGGCGGACGTGCCGGCGTTATCGGGTGGTCCATGGGCGGCATCGTCGCCTTGGAAACGGCACGGAAATATCCGGACTTACTACAACGATTGGTGATTATCAGCGGCACGGCGCGGTTTTGCGCGGGGAACGATGAGCCACCGGGGGTGAGCGCCTCCGTCCTGCGCGCCATGGCCCTGGGACTTCGACGAACACCGGATAAAATACTGGCCAATTATTATGATCAGGTACATGCATCGCAGGGCGTGCCCACAATCGAGACCGCCGCGCGCTCACAGGACATCGCCCTGCTGGACCGCGATGGATTGTGTCAAGGATTAGATTATCTTCAGCGAACGGATGTGCGCAAAGGACTGGATCAACTCGCCGTGCCGACCCTGGTGGTGCATGGCCGGGAGGACCGCATTGTCCCCTGGCAGGCCGGCGAATGGTTGAGCCGCGCACTGGCCGTCAGTCACTGGCGTTGTTATGAGGGCCTCGGCCATGCCTTGCCAATCCAGGCCGCGACACGACTGGCGGCGGATATTCGCGCCTTCCTGAGGGACGCCTTGTGACGATCAAGGGCGAACATAAAACAATTGCGGCGCGGTTTTCGGCTGCGGCCTCGACCTACAATGCCTCCGCAACGGTCCAGCGCTCCGTGGCCAAACGACTTGGCGCCATGCTGGCCGGGGATGAAACTTTTAATCGCATTCTGGAAATCGGATGCGGCACGGGCTTGTTGACGACGCGTTTATGCCGCCTTTTCCCGCGTGCCAGGATTGACGCCCTCGACATGGCGGACGGCATGGTGGCGCAATGCCGCGCGCGGCTGGCGAATGCATCGCGACTGCATTGTCATGTGGCCGATCTAAACGCGTTCCGTGCCGAGGCGCTTTACCCGCTGATTGTGAGCAGTTCGGCCTTGCATTGGATGCATCCAATGGCCGGCGTCATGAAAACCCTGGCCGGCATGCTGACCGGCCAAGGCCGGTTGGTGTGCGCCCTAATGGTGCGCGGCACACTGGCCGAACTGCAAGCCGCGCGACAGCGCACCGTGGCGCATAAGCCGCCCGCCCGTCGGTTGCCGACGATGCGAACCGTCCGCGCTGCGCTGGCAAATGCCGGCCTGTGCATTGAGTCCGAACAAACGGAAAGCCGGCGCCAGGTGTATGCCTCGGCCGGGGACTTGTTGCGTCAGCTCCATGATCAGGGATTGACCGGCGGGCCGTTTGCCCGGTCGGGTCAGTTGCTGAATCGCGCGGATTTGCACCGACTGGCATCGGATTACGATCGTCGCTACCGTGATGGGGGCGGGGTGTATGCCAGTTTCGAGGTGGCCTATTTCCGGGCGCGCAAAGAATAGGCCATTTACCTATAGGCCGACATCCATACGCACTTTCGGGAACTTGGTGAACCAGAACTGGACCCAGAACGTATAGTCATCGTCGTTTTGAAATTCACAGCCGACTTTATAGGCAATGCATTCCAGGGTTCGCTGGATGGTCAAGCCCCAGGCCTGCATGGTGGAATTTTCAAACTCGTAGCGGCAATAGGCGCTGTATTCCCAGTTGACAAAAGGCGAGAACGTGAGCTGGTTGTTAAGCAAGCTGCTACTGCCATTGTTGAAGCGGTGTTCGACGACATATTTCCAGAGTGTTCCGTCATACACCGACAGGCGCGTGTTGATGGTCTGCACCTCGTTGGTGTACTGGTCGTAGGACCCGTCAATTTTCAATTCCATCCAGTCAAAGGGCGTTGAGCGCACGTCAAAGCAGATATTGCTGAACGTGTTCTCGCTGGGCTGGGGATCCAGGCGGCAGACCACCCATATATCGGCGTTGATCAGGTCATACACCGTGTGACGTTTCATTTGCTGTCTGCTGAAACGCTGGGTCTGGATTTTGTTGCGCATACCGAACTGGATTTGATTGGCCTTGCCGAGCGTATCCACATCGTCGAACTGGTAGAGGGTATCAGGGGTTACGTTGGGCTCGGGAACCAACTTGTAATCGGCGTACGGTTCCGCAATGTGCCGGATGTTGTTAATGATGTCGCCGGGATACGTTTCCCAGACCTTAAAGGCCTTGAAGGACATTTCCAAGCCCAGGGAGGGTAACGAACGGAACGCGGCGGCGGCGTCACGGGTCAGGATGTTGGTCGTTGATGTCACCACCGGCAGGTTGTTGCTGTTGAAGGTAGTAACGCTGGTTACGTTTGTATAGGTTTCCATGGTCTTGGAATACCATGTGCCCTGCCATCCCGCGCGCGGGATGATGTTCAAGAAACCCGCCAGCTTGAACGGGTAATAAATCATGTGGGCCGTGTTGAAGCGTCCGGCCTCATAATTGTATAAATTGGGCGAGTTGGTCAGCACGTTGGCCTCCCAGTTTTTCTGGAGATAGGAAGCTTCCGTATCGCCCTTGTAATATAGCGGCGTTTCCCAGATTTTCTGCCGCGCAAAATCCAGTTTCAATTCGGGCAATCGGTCCACGGTGGTATAAAAATCGTTCAGGCGCTTTTCGACCATCAGGCTGGCGGTATAATGCTCGGCACGGCGCCCCAGCACGATGTAGTTGTCCGGCTCCGGACTGCTCTTGTATTCCTCGCGGAAGAACTGTTCGATGATTTTCGGGTCGCTCAGGTAATTGATCTGCGACATCAAATAATTTTTTTCGTCGAACGACTGATTATGGTAAAGCCGCAAGCGGTAGCGATCGTTGTCAATTTTATAGGGCTGGGTATCGCCCTCATCGGGCCAGGCGTCGTGGATGTAGTACGAGGTCAAGTCGCCGGCCCAGGTGTCCTCTTCGGTTTCCTCCTTGCGCGGCCCGTTCATGGGCATCCGACTGCCCATATACCAGAAATCGTCGTCCGGCTGGCTGGAATTGCGCTCCGTGGAAAGCCCCTTGGCGTTGCCGCTGGAGGACCACATGAAATCCTGGCCGATCCCCACGCCGCGCCGCATACGGAGATCCACGTGCGTGGCCGCTTCCACCTTGCGGCTAATCCGATAATTAAACGCGGTCAGCAGGAAAGCGTACATCCGGCTGCTGTAGCCGGGCACGATGCTTATGAAATTCTTGTCGCCAATGTTCTGGTTCCAGTATGGGCTGTACATAACGGGCACACCCTTGATGTAAAGCACAATGTGCTGGGCGCGGATATGGTGTCCGGGCGTGATCCATACTTTCTTGGCGAGAAAATAGGCGTCCGGATGGTCCCCCTCGCAGGTGCTCAGCTTGGCGTTTTCGAGCAGGTATTCATCGGTGCCGATCCGGTGCGAGGAATCGGCCTTGGCATAAAATGGGTCAAGGTAGGCGTTGAAACCGCCGAAATCGCCTGTTTGGCTTTTAAAATTGTAGCGCAGTTTATTGCCGACCCAGATGTCACTGCCGCGCTCAAAGGTCACGTTGCCTTCCGCCAGCACATCGTAACTCTGCATGTTGACGATAGCATGGTCGCCCCGCAGGGTTTCCTTGTCCTTGCGCACGAGTACGTGCCCGGTCCCAATCATCAGGTTCTTTTCGTGCTCATACTCCAGGCTGTCGGCCTGTACCTCGATCGGCGAGGGGGCATGCCGGCGAATGGCATCGGGATAGGCGTCTTCCAAAAGAAGCCGGTTTAGCCTGGCCCGGTTATCACCCTCCGGCTTCTGGTCGAGCAGTACCTTGGTTGCCTTTGACAAGGAGACTTCGGCAAACCGGCCTTGATCATACAAAGTGTCGCTAACGATCACTTGATTCAGGGACGCAATCAGCGCATTAAGGAGCGCGGGGGAGGGTGGCGCGGCGCCCGTATAGTCCATCAGCTGTTGACGGGTTGTCGGACTAAGGCAATCGTGCAGGAAACGCGACACTGGATCCTTGCCGGAACGCAGGCTGAGCGCCAGAGCGCGGGGCTCCAGCAGATCCTTGCGCTCGATAAAACAGGGCAGGACCCACACAGGTTCGATTTCATTGGAATACGTGTCTTCCAGCAGGCGCCGGTTAAGCTGGGCCAGACCCACCGTTCCGAGCTCTTTGCCCAGCAGGTCCTGGGTCCGTGCCGAGAGCGTGACGTTGTCGAAGAGCTTGTCATCGAACAGCAGATCCTCGCACATGAGGCGGTTGAGATCGGCCACGATGGCTCCGACCAGTTCCGGGGAGGGCGTGGTGTTCGGCTGGTAATCAGCCAGCATGCGGCGCGTAGCCGGAGCACAGGCATCCTGAAGGTATTCGGAAACCGGGTCGGCCGCACTGCGGAGCTTGAGCAACAACCCCGGCGCGTCCGTCAGCTGGTCGCCCTTCAACAGCCACGGGGATACTTCCGGTGTGTCCGGTTCCGCGGCCAAAACTAACCCGGCCAGGGCCGATGCACATAGCCAGGTTGCCAAAAGGACTTTTAATCTGCATGCCATGATTCAATTTTCTAAAGGGCTTGTAATTTTTATCATGATTCCGGCATGCAAACCAAGCACAAATCAGGATGTTTTCTCGTGGGTTATATTGGCATACAGTTCCTCGCCTGTCGCGGCGTTGACGATTGCGATTTCCTCCATGTGACAGGCGGGGTCCGCGCGGAAGTTGAGGCGCCCGTTAAACTTCTGTTGCATATCCATCAGCAGGGCCTCGTCCTCCTCGCGCAAGCGCTTAAGAATGGTCGGATTGACCGTGATGCGCAGTTCCGGCACCTCCTTTTCCTCGATCTGATACTTGCGCAGGATGGCCAGGATCCGCCGCTGGACTTCCACGCTCATATTGAGCGGCGACTTGACGCTGCCGCGCCCGTGGCAATAGGGACAATCCACATACATGGTGGATTCGATGCTTTCAGCCACCCGCTGGCGCGTCATTTCCAGGAGGCCCATTGACGAAATCGGCAATACGTTCGTGCGCGCCTTGTCACGTTTGAGCGCCTCTTTGAGCGCGTAATAGACCTGGTTGCGATGCTTCTTGTGGCGCATGTCAATCAAGTCGAGCACGATCAGCCCGCCGATATTCCTGAGGCGCAAGTGGCGCGCAATTTCCTGCACCGCTTCCAGGTTAACCTGCAAAATCGTGTCATCCTGGTTGGAGGCGCCCTTGTGCTGGCCCGTGTTGACGTCAATGGCGATCAGGGCTTCGGTTTCGTCAAAAATGATGCACCCGCCGGATTTCAGCGTGACCTTCCGGCGGAAGGCGTCCTCAATCTGGCGGGCAACGTCGTATTGCTCGAAGATCGGGCGGGCGCCTTCGTAGAGCTTGACGCGGCCGCGTACGCGCCGCGAAATGCGGGCCAGGATATCCTTGATGCGCTCATATTCCTCCTTGGAGTCAATGACGATGCTGTCAATATCCTCGGTGACGGAATCACGCACAATCCGCTCCACGAGATCGGGTTCCTGGTACAGACAACAGGGCGCGCGTTTCTCGCGGGAGTTCTTCTGAATATCCTGCCAGGTGGCGAGCAGCGAGCGCATGTCGCGCACAAAGCTCGTACTGGCGGCGCCGGCGCCGGCCGTGCGGATAATGAGCCCGCACCCCTCGGGCACCGGCAGGCGACTGAGCACTTTCTTCAGGCGTTTGCGCTCCTTGTCATCCTCGATTTTGCGCGAAATGCCGCGCAGTTTGCTGCCCGGCATGAGCACGAAGTAACGGCTGGGAATGCTCAGGCTGGCCGTTACGCGCGGTCCTTTGGTGCCGATGGGACCCTTGGAAACCTGGACGCAAATTTCCGAACCCACCGGGAAATGTTTGGAAATATCCTCCCGGCTGAATTGGCGTCGCCGGGGCATGGAGTGGGAGGCCACACCTTCCATGGCTTCCAGGCGCGAGACATCCTCGGGGAACATGTCCCAGTAATGGATGAAGGCGTTTTTGCGCAGGCCGATATCCACGAACGCCGCCTGCAGCCCATCCTCCAGGTTCTGAACAAGCCCCTTGAACACACTGCCGACAATCCGTTCCTCGGAGGGGTGTTCGATCTTGAAATCCTCCAGTTTGCCCCCCTCGAGCACGGCCACGCGCGTTTGCAGGTTCTCCGCGCTGATAATGATTTGTTTCTGGTCACTGCTTTTTTTCCGCCGGAATGCGAACATAAAATTAAATCCTTTCATGGTCCTGACATTATCTCCATTCTCCCCGGATATATACGCTTTGCACAATTCCCAGGGCTGACATTGTGCTGATCATGAATGTTCCGCCATAACTGATCAATGGGAGTGGAATCCCCGTGACCGGCAGAAGGCCGATCGTCATCGCAATATTGACGAAGACATGGCAGAACAACATGGTTGCAATCCCCACACATAACAGGCGGCCCATTTTGTCGGCCGCGGCTTCCGCCGCCCGCAAAATCGCGATCAGCAGGACGCCGAATAGCGCGAGCGTGACGGCACAGCCCACAAATCCTTTTTCCTCGGCAATCACCGAAAAAATGAAATCGTTGGGCGCCACGGTCCGCGGCAAAAAACCCAGGAGATTTTGCGTCCCCTGAAGGTAACCTTTGCCCATGAGCCGGCCCGATCCCACCGCGATCTGGGACTGGGCCTTGTTCCATCCAGCGCCTAACGGGTCGCGGTCGGAATCCAGGAAAACCGCAATCCGGTCCCGCTGGTAAGGCGAGATGCCGATCCGGCGCATGAGCCGTTCGTGGGAGTGTTCGTCCATGCCCAGCTTGGGCGGGATGATGATGAGCGCCAGCATGCCGCCGGCCAGAACGAGCCCCAGCACCGCCCACACCGCCAGCCTCCGTCCGGGCACACCGGCTACCCACATGATTCCGGCCAGAACGGGCAGAAAAACAAGCGCCGTGCCCATGTCCGGCTGTTTGATGATCAGCACCATGGGCGCCAGCACCAGTGCCAGGCCGAAGATCACCAATCGCCTGCGGCGGAGGTTCTTTCCCGGCCAACCGAACAAGTGGGCCAGCAGGATGATCACGGCCAGCTTCATCAGCTCGGCCGGCTGAAGGATGCGAAACCCGGCCAGCTGGAGCCAACGCTGCGCGCCATACATTTTCAGCCCGATATGCGGCACGAACACCAACGCCAGCAGAATCAGGCCGGCGGCATACAACCACCAGGCCATGCGTGTCCAGCGATGATAGTCAATGATCGCAAACTCCAGAAAAAACAGCATGCCCAGAGCGACCCACCAAAGTTGTTTTTGATACAACGGCTGAGCCAGGGCAACCGGGTTGCCGTAGCCCGCGCTGAAAATAAAGGCAATCCCGATGCCAAGGAGCGCCAGAATGGAGACCACCAGGCTCCAATCCAACCGGCGCAAAGGACGCAATGTGTTGATGAAATTCATGATAATTGGTGGTCTTGATTTCTATCCATAGAAACGAGAAATTAGAAATCGGAAATTAGGAATAAAAATTACGATTGTATGCAAATTTCCAGTTTCCAATTTCAAATTTCAGTCCTCGTTCAGCCGTTTCCTTCCCCGGCAAAAATTTCTTTCATCAACTGACGCATGCGCGGGCCCACTGAAATCCCGCCCGAAACGGCGTCATCCATCACGATGGCCACGGCATAGCGCGGGTTCTCGAATGGGGCGAACAGAATCATCCACCCGTGCTTCTGGCCGGCGCCTTTGCGGCCATATTCGGCCGTGCCGGTCTTACCGGCCATGGCGACGTTCTCCAGCCGGGCCAGGCGACCGGTACCTTCCGCGTCCTGCACAACATCGCGCATACCGTTCTTAACCAGGGCCAAGTGTTCGGCCGACCAGTTCACATGCCGGACAATAATCGCTGGAATATCCTGGAATTCCTCTTCGTTCGGCTCGCGCTCGGCAAGAACCAGGCGCGGTTGATAGAGGTCTCCGCCATTGGCGATGGTTGCCGTCAACATGGCCATTTGCAAGGGCGTCACTTGGAGCGCACCCTGACCGACCGCGATATTGCAGGTGTCACCATCGCGCCACGCTTCGCCGATGGTCTGGCGCTTCCAGGCCTTGCCCGGCAGAAGTCCGGCGCTTTCGCCGTTCAGGCTGATGCCGGTTTGCTGGCCGATACCGGCGGCTAACGCCATGTAATAAATCCCGTCAAACCCGCACTTCAAACCGACTTGGTAAAAAAACACGTTGCAGGAAACCCGGATGGCCCGGCGGAAATCCACGCGGCCATGCGCCTCGCCCATGTAACAGGCAAACCGTTGATTACCTATTTCAAAATAGCCGGGGCACTCCAATGTCAAATCGGGATCCACGCCCTGCTCCAGGGCGGCAAGAGCGATCAACGGTTTAAATATACTGCCCGGCGAATAAAGCCCGTTCAAGGCGCGGTTGAAAAGCGGTTTGCGAGGATCGTTCAACAAAAGATTCCAGTTGTCCTGCGTGATTTTGGGACAGAACAAATTGGGGTCGAATCCCGGGGCGCTGACCATGGCCAGCACGTCACCGTTGCGCGGATCCACGACCACCACGGCGCCGACGGTGTCGCCCATGATCTGTTCCGCCGAGCGCTGAATGCGCAGGTCTATGGCCAGTTTCAAGTCGCCGCCGGGCACCGGCTCACGCAGGGCCGCTTCGTCGTGCTTAAAGCCGGTGACATCCACCTGGACCAGCCGGCCACCCGCCCTGCCGGACAACAGTTCGTCGAATCTTTTTTCCAGGCCGATTTTACCGGTCAGGTCGGGCAAGTAATAATGGTACAGTTCATCCTCCTCGCCCTGAATTTCCGCCATGCCCACGTATCCCAGCAGGTGGGTGAGGGTCGGGCCCTGGGGATAAACCCGGTCGGCGTCCACCACAATATCCACGCCCGGCAAACGCGCTCCAGCTTCCGCCAGGCGGGCCAGGGCCTGCTCGTCCACGCGTTGCCAGGCTACCAACGGCAGGGCTTTGCGGCTGTAGAGATGGTCGGCAATCCGGGCCTGATTAATCTGCGGGGGATATCCGATAATGGCGGCAATTTGGTGAATGGTATTCCAGATGTCCGTGGCGGTGTTCCGTCGCTTGCCCGCAGGACGGAGTTCCTCCAGGTAGAGGGCAATTCCGTAGTTGGGCACATTATCGGCCAGGCATACACCTTGACGATCAAATATTTTTCCACGGACACCCGGGATGCGTATGCGGCGCACGGACTGTTGTTCCAAGTTGTCCTCATAACGTTCGCCATGTCCCACCTGGATATGCCAAAGCGCCAGTATCAAAATGCCCATTGCCGAAAGAATGACGACCTTCAGCCAATGCAGTCGTACAAGTTCGTGTGTTGTCAGGTGCAGACTCATGAAGACGGCTCCACAATAATATTGCCCGTCAATCGGTCGAGCCGTTCCAAAACGGCGAATACGGTCGGCACCAGGATCATGCCAAGCAGAGCGGTGCCAATGGCCTTGAGCGCGATCCAGAGCCACGCTACCTCCCGAATGCTCTTCTCGCTGACCAGCAACAGGCCATAAAGACCGAATGTAAGTCCCAGACCGGCCAGGAGGCCAAACACCATGTGCGTCACACCCCGGGCGCTAAAAACCACGTCGCGATAGAACCATGCGCCAATCCCAAGCATGCTGAAGATAACGACGGAATAGCCCATGGGCAGGGCTTCGAGGCTGTCGCACAGCACTCCGCCGGCGATGGCCGCCACCAACATCAGCGCGAGCGAGCGGTGGAGCGCGTAATAGAGCACGACGCTCAGCACAATTGGCGCCTTGGCCTGACCCAACAGAGTCAGGCCCGGCAATACCTGTTGCGCCGTGGCGCCGATCAGCAGGGCAATGGCCATAATGACAAGATTCATCGTTCTCAGTTCTTCGTTCTTTGTTCTTCGTTCTTTGTTTCCACACTCCACGCTTCACGCTCAACGCTCAACGTGTTTGCATCGCGACTTACCACAAATACCAGGTCCAGTGACCGAAAATTGGAGGTCGGTACGATATCGGCTGACTGGTACAACCCCGCGTGATCCAGGTGCACCTGATCCACGCGCCCGATCACCAGTCCGGGCGGGTACATGCCACCCAGTCCGGATGTAATTACTTCATCGCCCGGCATGATCTGCGCCGCCTTGCTGATGAAGTCCATCCGGCAGGAAGCCTGACCGCGCCAGGATACGCCCTGGCCCCGGACAATGCCGAATGCATCCAGACGGGTAAGCCGGGCCGCTATCCTGCAGGCCGGGTCCACCAGAAACAGGACATCGCTCGTGTTTATGGAAACCCGAATGATGCGCCCGGCCAGGCCTTCGGGCGTGATGACGGCCATATCCAGGGCCACACCGTCGGCCATTCCCTTGTTCAGGCGGGCTGTCTGCCACCAAGCGTTTACGTCCCGACTCATGATTTCGGCGGCAATCAAGCGCCGGCCGATGTGCGCCGAGAGGCCCAGCATCTGGCGCAAGGCGCGGTTTTCCTGTTCCAATGCTTGCGCCTGCTGCAGTTCCAGACGCAATTGGGCGATTTCGGCCAGAAGCTGGATATTGTTCGCTCTCTGCGGTTCGTCTTGAAACAAGCCATGGCCTAACGCCAGGACGCGTGCCATGGGACGGGATAGGGGAAGCATCGCATCCCGCATGAACGTATTCATGCGGGCGGTCGTGGAATCGGGCAGATTGATTAAAACGACAATCAAAATGCCGGCTAATATCAGAATATAATAACTTCGCCTCACGCCAAAACTCCAAGCTGTTTCGGCGACGAAATGAAACAAGACGCCTTGCAGGCGTATCGGGATGAAAGGCTCTTCGAGAAGCGGACACAAGCCGTTATGCTTGCCACGCGTTTGCGCGTGGCTTAGAACGGCGTGCTGGCCACTTTACGCAGGAACTTCAGCTCGTGCAAGACCATGCCGGTGCCTTCCGCGACCGCGCTCAGGGGATCGTCGGCCACGTGCACGGGCAAACCGGTCTGCTCGGCAATGAGCTTGTCAATGCCGCGCAAGAGGGCGCCGCCGCCCGCCAGGACCAAGCCGCGATCCACGAGATCGGCCGATAATTCCGGCGGAGAACGCTCCAAGGTAAAGCGGACGGCTTCCACAATCGTGGAAATGGGCTCATGCAAGGCTTCGCGCACCTCTTCCGTGGTCAGCGTCAGCGTTTTGGGCAGTCCGGCCACCAAGTCCCGGCCTTTGACGTCCATGCTGGTTTCCTCCGGCAGGGGGTAGGCGGACCCGATGCTGATTTTGATCTGTTCCGCGGTTCGTTCGCCAATCATCAAATTATACACTCGCTTCATGTACTGGATGATCGCCTCATCCATTTCGTCGCCACCCACGCGGACACTGCGGCTGAACACGATCCCGGCCAGCGAGATCAGCGCCACTTCCGTGGTGCCTCCGCCGATGTCCACGATCATGTTACCGGCCGGCTCCTGCACCGGGAGACCGACCCCGATCGCGGCCGCCATGGGCTCTTCGATCAAATATACTTCGCGGGCGCCCGCATGGGTCGTTGAATCCTTGACCGCCCGCTTTTCCACCTCTGTAATACCGCTGGGCACGGCAATAATGATCCGGGGCCGTACCATGGTCCGATTGTTTTGCACTTTGCGGATGAAATACCGCAACATGGCTTCCGTGATTTCGAAATTCGCGATGACCCCGTCCTTCATGGGGCGGACGGCCGTAATGTTGCCCGGCGTCCGACCCAGCATACGCTTGGCCTCATTGCCGACAGCGAGCACCCGGTTGGTGCCGGTCTGGATGGCCACGACCGAAGGCTCCCGCAACACGATCCCGCGGTCCTTGACATAGACCAGGCTGTTGGCTGTCCCCAGGTCAATGCCAATGTCGTTCGAAAATAAATCGAAAAAACGGCTGAACATAAAAAACCTCATTTGGAATTGCTGGCGGCAATCATGCTACAGATTACGGTACCTGTCAACCAGGAAATAAAGAAATGGCAATAACCGCCAGCTGCGTTCTCGCGGCTCACCAGGGACGGTTCGCCCTACCTGCCCGGAATTCATCGCTAATGGGTAAGGCGAAGCCTCCGGCTGAGCCGCAATACACGGTGCAAATTTGAGAATGACACCGCCGTGCAATAACCGCCCACATTCCAAAAAACACGTGAAAACACAGGAAAAAACAGTTGAATGCCGGTGTTGTTTCCTCTACACTTTCGAACAAATGCGGCAAAATAAAAAAAATTGCAACCCATCCCTCATATTATTGGCACGCGGCGTCAACCTGCCCCAGCCGGAAACGGTGTTTATCGGCGGGGATGTGGCTCCGGAACGGATTGCCCCGGGCGTGACGATCCATCCGGGGTGCCGCCTTTCCGGTGGTAAAACGTCCATCGGTTCGGGATGCGAACTGGGCGCGGACGCGCCGGTTACGCTCTGCGACTGCCAGTTGGGCGAACGCGTAAACCTTCAAGGCGGCGCCTTCCGCGAAGCCACTTTTTTGAATGGGGCGATCATGGCCAGCGGCGCATATATACGCCCCGGCACACTGGTGGAGGAGGAAGCCGGCGGCGCGCATACGGTGGGACTCAAGCAGACCATTCTCTTCCCGTATGTAATCCTGGGCAGTCTGATCAATTTCTGCGATTGCCTGATGGCGGGCGGCACGAGCCGGAGTAATCACAGCGAAGTGGGCTCTTCCTACATCCATTTCAACTACACGCCGCATCAGGACAAGGCCACGGCCTCGCTTGTCGGCGACGTACCCCGCGGCGTAATGCTGGATCAGCCGGCGATTTTTCTGGGCGGACAAGGGGGGCTGGTGGGGCCGGTGCGGGTGGCATTCGGCACGGTTGTTCCGGCCGGCACGATTGTCCGCAAGGATATTTTGCAGGGTGACCTTTACCTACCTGAATCCGTGCCGGCGGCAACGGCCGCACCGGCGGCCGAAAAAGCGAGCGCATCGGCAAGCGCGCCATATCATCAGGGTGCCTACCGGGCGATCCAGCGGATCGTGCTGAACAACCTGATGTATATCGGCAATATCCATGCCCTGCGCGCCTGGTATCGGTTCGTGCGCGCACCTTTTATGCAGGCCGACCCGTTCCAAGGCGCCTGTCTGGACGGTGCTTGTGCCCGGCTGGCGACCGTATATCAGGAGCGCATCAAGCGCCTTCAGGAGTTGGCGGAGAAAATGCCGGGTTCGCTGGAACTGGCCAAAGCCGACGGACAGGATATTGACGCGGCGCCTTGCCGGCAACAGCGCTCTTTGATCGAGCGCTGGCCGACGATGCGCGCGGCGCTGGCCGGTTTGGATCGCGTGGAAGGATCGGTCCGGGACCGCGATATACTTTTGAACGCAATGGGGCGCCATCCCTCCGGGACGAGTTACCTGGACGCTGTTAAAGCGTTGAGTCCCAATGCACGCGCTGCCGGTACGGCCTGGCTGCAGTCGCTGGTGGACACCGTAAGAAATTTAACGATTTAGCGATTGAGTGATTTGGGAGAAATTATGGGACGATTATTTGGAACCGACGGTGTGCGGGGGGTGGCCAATATGGAACCCATGACCGCGGAAACGGCTCTGCTCATCGGGCGCGCCACGGCGCATATCTGCAAGCGGCACAAGGACCGTCACCGTATCGTCATCGGCAAGGACACGCGCATCAGCGGCTACATGATCGAGAACGCCTTGACGGCCGGCATCTGCTCGATGGGCGTGGACGTGCTCCTGGTGGGACCCATGCCGACCCCGGGCATCGCCTTCATTACCCACAGTATGCGCGCCGACGCCGGCGTGGTCATATCGGCCTCCCATAATCCGTATCAGGATAATGGCATCAAAATATTTTCACGCGATGGGTTCAAGGTGCCCGACACGGTCGAAGATGAGATCGAAAGCCTGGTCACCACCGAACGCATCAAGGATATCCGCCCTACCGCCGGCGAAATTGGCAAAGCCCATCGCATTGACGATGCCATCGGGCGCTATATTGTGTTCTGCAAAAATACGTTTCCGGACAAGTCGACCCTGAGCGGAATGAAACTTGTGCTCGATTGCGCCAACGGCGCCACTTATAAGGTGGCCCCGATTATTTTTACCGAGCTGGGCGCGGAAGTGATTACGATTAACGACCACCCCAACGGCATGAACATCAACGACCATTGCGGCGCCCTGTATCCCGAAACGCTCATGGCGGAGGTTGTTAAGACCGGCGCCAACGCGGGATTGGCTTTCGACGGCGACGGCGACCGGTTGGTCGCCATTGACGAAAAGGGCCACCGGCTGACCGGCGACCACATCCTGACAATCTGCGCCAAGTCCATGAAAGATGGCGGGCTCCTGCGCAACAACCTCGTTGTCAGCACGCCCATGAGCAACTTCGGTTTTCACGAGGCCATGCGCCGGCTCGATATCCAGACAGCCGCGGGCGACGTCGGCGACCGGTATGTGCTTAAACTGATGCGGGAACGGGGCGCGATCCTGGGGGGCGAGGA
>Ga0209749_1001566_pt1 | contig 19340 bp, 12 predicted proteins | sample EPASupsiteSAE347_FD_187267 | JGI IMG/M metagenome (GOLD analysis project Ga0209749, IMG submission 187267) | Bioremediated contaminated groundwater from EPA Superfund site, New Mexico - Sample SAE3-47 (SPAdes) (version 2) | ecosystem: Environmental > Aquatic > Deep subsurface > Groundwater >... | reverse complement strand
AATAAATAATAATGTAAATTAATTAACTATAATGTAATAAAACAAACATTGAAGGACTGTTGATAACTTAATATAGACAATGGATGACAAAATTGTTATAATTAAAATAACATTAAAAAAATTTTGCCAATCTTGTGGATAAGATGGCGTAACATCGATGTCTATTATGAATATTTCACTAATATACAAATCAGAATTTTCCGTGTCTTTGCTTTGGAAGATCATTTGTATATTCGTAGAGTATTTGTGGTCGCGTTTGGTTGTAATTATTAAGAAAAAGAGTCAGGCTCTTTTCCTTTTTGTTTCCTAAATGTTTAAAAACGACGACATTCTGACAATTGAAGAAGTCGCAGCTGTCCTTAAGGTTTCCAAGAGGACTGTTTATCGTTGGATAGACAATAAGGAATTAAAAGTAGCCCGGATCGGTCGTAAGACTTACCGAATTTTTGAGTCTGACCTAAAAAGTTTTGTTAAAAAGTTTATGTAAACTTTTTAACAAAACTTTCAATTATCAATTACGAATTTAAAATTACGAATTGATAGTCAAAAAAATCGCACATTAAATTAAAATTACATTTTTAATTAATTACCTTTATTCGTAATTCGTAATTCGTAATTGATAATTTGTAATTTAAATAAACCTTTTCTTCGCAATTCCAATATATTTAATAAAAAATTTGTTAAGTGTGTTGGGGGTTGGGTGGAAATCCAACACGAGTTTTAAATTCCCATGCGAAACTCATGCCGCCTTAATTTTTGTGGAGTTTGAGCCATTTCCCCATGCGCTTAGACTCCACGAAAAGGCACTAACACCGATCAATCTTCAATTAAAAATTACGAATTACGAATTTGTTTAGAATTATTACTTTGTTAATTTTTAATTTCGTAATTCGTAATTGATTGATAATTAAAACGAAAATAAGATGCTATTAATAAAAATAACAATTAAATATTTACTTGTGATGATGATGACCTTATCACCGACTTTAGCAATGGCGGAAATGCGCAGTAATAGCTATATTGTTAATGAAAATATAAATCATAGTTTTGATGGGCCGATTATATCTAGTGTCAGTCATGTTGTTAATGGCATAGATGTGAGTATTGCTTTTGATACAGATGTTCTTGCGGATGCTTTTGTAATTTATGATACGGATTCAAATTTTATTCATAGTGCAGAGCAAGGAACGAGTGTAAAGAATGCTATTAATCATAGTGTGGTTATAAAGGGATTGATGGCTAATACAACCTATTATTATCGTGTGCGATCCGAGCGAATTAATGGCGGCGTAACCACTGATGCGAGTACGCGAAGTTTTACAACTGGATCAGATGGCACTGATACAGAGCCTGATCCAATCAGCGGGAGCGGAACATTGATAATCGATAAGACTGACAATGTTGCGCCGATAATTAGCAATGTGCAAATTACTACAATAAATGAATCAAGTCTGGCTATGTCTTGGGAGACTGATGAGGAGGCGACAAGTTTCGGTGAATATGGAGAATCTTTTCAATATGGCGGCATCGATGGACAATGGGATAAGGTGACAAGGCATGCAGTCGTCTTAAAAAATTTACTTCCGGAATCAATTTATCATATACGCGCAGTTTCAAGTGATGGCTGGGGGAATGTAGCCTATGGTGGCGATTATGTTTTTAATACTATTGCTGGTCAAGTTGATGAGGGCGCAGTTTTGCCGGAGGTAGCAACTAGCACGGACGCAGAAACAGAAATCAATCAAAATATCGTTGCGGAAGCGGCTAAAAGAATGTTAAGTTTTGTGCAAAGATTATTTCCACAAGCAACTCTAAACGACAGATCGAATTTGGGTGAAATTGCAACTATAGAAGAATTATCTCAGTTTATTCCGGCACCGATTTTATCCGGTGAGCCAAGAGTTGATATTGAATCCGATGGGGCAACTATTTATTGGACTACCGACACCGACGCTACTTCGCAGATAGCTATCGCATCGGATTCTGATTATGAAAATAGAAATGGAGAGCGTTATGTTCAGGTCGTCGGTGATGCGCAGAATTTAAACAAAGAGCATAGTGTGCGCGTTTTTGGTTTGCGCGCCGATACGCTTTATCATTATCAATTACGCAGCAAGGCTAGTTTTGGACCGATGGCCGTTTCGCGAGATTTTACCTTTAGGACTAAAGACGAAGGCATAAAGATTACAAATTTTTTGACACAGCTTAAAAATGGACAGACTGTTTCTATAAAATGGGTAACGAATAAGGCGGCGAACAGTGCTGTTCAGTTTGCGCCGTATCAGAATAATGTTGTTGCGATGGATGAGATAAAATTAATAAAAAATAACGAGTTCGGCGTAATTCATGAGATTGAAGTCAGTGATTTTCAGGAAGGAGTTTTTTATGACGTGGAGATTGTCAGTGTAGACAAGAAGGGAACGGTCGCCAAGGAAAGATTGGATCGTTTTTCGACTCAAGAAAATGACTTGCCACCTGAAATTTCTCATATCAAAACAGATTCGACTGTTTTTATTGATAGAAATAATAAAACTCAAACAGTGATTTCTTGGTTGACTAACGAGCCGACTAGCGCGCAAATTTTTTATCAAGAAGGAGTGCATGGAGTTGGCGGTATGTTGAGCGAAAGCACGGAAGTAAATAATAATTTTACCAAAGAACATGTCTTTGTCATTACGAAGTTTAAGCCTGGAACAGTTTATAGTTTTCAAGTCAAAGCCGTTGACTCTAGCGGTAATGAAGTGTTATCAAAAATAAATACTTTTATGACGGCTAAAAACAAGGAATCGATCATTCAAGTGATAATTAAAATCTTGGAAGACACTTTCGGTTGGGTGAAGAGGTTAATGTAATAATCAAATAATATAATGCAAGTATCAAAAATAAAAAATAAATATATAATGACGATGATAACCGGGTTATTCCTGTTGTTTAGCGCTGTCTATGTAAATGCGGCATCGATGTTGAATTTTTCCGGCAAGATTACCGACACAGGTGGTATGGAGTTGGCTGATGGCGTTTATGATATGAAATTCAGGATTTATGATGCGCAAACTGGCGGCAATCTCTTGTGGAGTGAGGATTTGATAGCAGTTAATCGTTTTAGTGGCGTGATTAGCAATGTTGCCGGTCGAATTTACACTTACGAAAACGAACAGGCAACCACGACATTGCGAGTCGGTCAATATTTATATAACGCCTCAACAAGCGAAGCCGCTTTGATTGTTGACTTTAATCAAGGATTGCGAACTGTTACGGTTGCAAGCGGCTCTCCGGTGTGGGCTATCGGTCAAGCGATTAACAATCGTCCATTCGTTGAGGGAGGAATTATCAATGAGAATCTTGGCTCTGTTGCAGATATTGATATTGATTTCAGTCAAACAAGATATTTGGAATTAGAATTTGATGGTGAAATAATGGAGCCAAGGAAAATTTTGGATGCGGCTGCAAATGCTTTTAATGCTGAAAGATTAGGCGGTCAAACTGTCGATTCTTTCGCAAATGTCAATCATGATTTAAGCGTGTTCGGACAGTGGGATTTTGAAAATATTTTAAATGTCGCAACAAGTTCAGCAACTACGGCTCTCACGGTGAATCAAGGTGGCGGGGGTAATATCGTCAGTTTTATGCGCGGCGCAACGACTTCCTTCGCCGTGTTGGGTGACGGTCAAGTGCGATTTGAAAATTATGCATTTCCGGTCGCGGATGGCGTTGCCGGGTATGTTTTAAAAACTGACGGTGCTGGAGTTTTGAGTTGGCAATTGGATATATCGTCTAATACCGGTTCCGCATGGGCAACAAGCTCTAATAGCACTATGATTTATCCCGCTGATATGACACAGGTGGTGGTAATCGGTAGTAATGCTACTTCAACCAGCGGTTATCAATTCGAGGTGCGGAATGGCGACGCATTATTCGAAGGTGCGACAATTAGTAATAACTTGTTTGTTGGTGGAGCAATAACGAACGGGCTTTGGAATGGCGCCGCAATTACCAATGCTTATATTGCCTCATCGAGCTTTTGGAACAATGTCTATGATATTGTGACAGCCAGTTCATCACAATGGCAAGCGGGCTACAATTATCGTTTAACGAGCGCCTCTGGAGAATTTACTTTGAGCAATAATCAGCTGGCAATAAATACCAATTACAATATTCCTCTCACGGCCAGCACCTCGCAATGGGTAACCGCTTTTGGTTGGGGCAACCATACATTGGCAGGATATTTGGTCAATACTAATAATCTATCAGATTTACAAAGTTCCTCAACGGCAAGAACTAATCTTGGCTTGATAATAGGTTCGAATATTCAAGCCTATGATCAAGAATTATCTGAATTAGGTGCTCTTGTTAAAGTTGCCGATAAGACTATTTATCTTGATGGAGCTGGCAACTACGCCTTGACTGCCTTTACTACAATGGCGCGCTCTTTTGTTGATGATACGAATGCGAGTGCAATGCGCACAACACTTGGCTTGGGCACCATGGCTGTTATTTCTGATATCGGCTCTACTTCAGTTAACACTTTGGGCACAATCAGTAGTGGCGTATGGCAAGGGTCACCGATTAATAATTCATATATCGCGTCTAGTTCGATTTGGAATGCGACTACGAATACAGTTAACGCAAGTTCAACCTTCTGGGATACCGCCTATGCGAACCGCATCATCGCCACCGCTAACAACCTTACTTTCACCGGCAACACGATTGGGGTAGCGGCGGGCTATGCTATTCCAAGTGAAGCGAGTTCGACGAATTGGAATAGTGCCTTCGCTTGGGGTAACCACGCCTCGGCTGGATACTTGGTGATAGGAAATAATTTGTCAGATTTGTCTAGTTCATCAACTGCTAGAACAAATCTTGGCTTAGGAACAATCGCTACTCAAAACTATAATTCCGTAATAATTACAGGTGGTTCATTGGATGCTGTGGCTATTGGGGCAACTACGGCTGGTGCTGGCACTTTTACAACTTTAAGTTCAAATGGAGTTACTGCAATTGGAAATAATTCAGCGACTGTTGCCATTAATTCCTTGGATTGGGATATTTCAACAACTGGTGTTATGGCAGGTATCTCCGGCATAACTACAGATGGTGGCTATGCGCAATCTGGAACTAGTGCAAATACACTTACAGGCGCTACTACTTTGTCAGCTGCTGGCACCGCTCTTACGGTTACTAATAATGCGAGCGTTGGCGGGACTTTAAATGTGTCGAGTTTGACAGGAATAACAACCACTGTGGCAACAAATGCAATTTTTACCATTCCAACCTCTGGTGCCGGGTCATATTTAGCTTATTCGCCAGCACCAAAGGTTTTGTGGCACGATCGTTTGGCGTTTAATAAGTCTTGGGGAACACCAACCTTTGAGACTTATAATGGATCGGTTTGGGCAACGAGTACGCTTGATAATGCACTTTTTTCACAGCAAGAAAATCGTGCATCTCAACAAATTGATGGCGTTGCAAGCACTTCTGCGCGATGGACATGGAATAGTTCTTATGCTATGTATTCAATGCCAGAATGGTGGGTAATCGGTGTAACATATAATGCCGTTGCTTCTAGTAAAGATTTTTTAATTGAATCATCAGCGGATGGAAACACTTGGACAACGCGTGCATCTTCAACGGGTAATATGGCTAATGCTAATCCTGTTTTATTAAAGATGGCAAGTAATCAAGGCGATACCTATGTGCGCTTGACTATATCCGTGACTAATAATCAGCCGTTAAAACTTAGCTCAATCAGAGCTTTATCTTCTCGCTGGGGTGATCAAGGCGGCGGCTCCGAACAAGAATCGCCATATCTTTGGGACTCAAATCAGAATATTGCCTTTGGATCTAGCACGGCTGTTGGTAACGGTATTGTAACTATTGGTAATAATTCCACTTCAGCGTCTGGCGGTTTATTTTTTGGAACCGATGTTAATCTTTATCGATCTGGCAATAATCAACTTAAAACAGATGACTCGTTTATTGTTTCTGGCAATGCTACTACTACTAACCTAGTTGTAACAACTAATTCGTATATAGGAACTGTTTTGTCTGGTGTTTGGAATGGTGGGGCAATTACAAATACGTATATTGCTAGTTCAAGCACTTGGAATGCAACCACAAACACTGTTAACGCAAGTTCATCGGATTGGACCACTGCTTATAATACTGTGAGTACTAATACTTGGCTCGCCGATGCTGATTTTGCTGCCAATGGCTTAATGGTCAGATCTGCTAATGGGACCTATGTGACCAGGACTGCCACTGGCACCGCCAACCAAATAGTGGTCACTAATGGCGATGGTGTTTTGGATAATCCGACTTTCGGATTGGCTAGTGCTGTTTATCTAGGCGTTGACGGTTTGATTGGACGGGATAGTAATAATTATATCGATTTTAGTACTGCTAACCAAATCGGATTTAAAACCAGTGGCATTCTAGGGATGGTGTTGGATGCTAATGGTTACGTCGGCATCGGCACAACTTCGCCAAGCAATCTTTTGACAGTTGGTGTGGCGAGTGGAACGCAATTTATTGTAAACAATGTCGGTCAGGTGCTTGCCGGTGAGTGGTTGGGTCAGACGATTGATATCGCTCATGGTGGTACAGGCACAAGCACGCCGCCTACAGCCGGACAATTATTAATTGGTAATGTGGCTGGCGAGTTTGAATATATATCAACCTCATCATTGGGCATTACGCAAGATTCAAAATCATTTTTTGTCGGCACAACGACAGCGACCAGTGATGGTTTGTTTTCAACCTCGACTTTCACGGGGTATAAGGCGGCCAACGATCTTTGTGCTGCCGAGTTTGCTGGTGCGCACTTGTGCCGCACATATGACATTATACTCAGTATTGAACGAGGCGATATTACAACTTGGAATGGCGGCAGTGCATGGATTTCGCAAGGACCTTCTGCTAATACAGCCAATTCGAATGATTGCAGTGGCTGGAAAAGCAACGGTTCTACTGACCTCGGTTCATTCTGGAGTTTTAATAGTAGTAGCGGCGGCGAGGGCTGGCTGACTAACTGTTCGGTTCAGAAACCGCTGGCTTGTTGCGCTTGGCAATAAAAATAGTAAAAATGTTGATATTTTAGCCACAATTCGCCAATATTTTTGTATTGATATATTGTTTTAATTAAGTTAATATAATAATGAGTTTTTCTCTTAAATAAGTATTTTTATGTCCCAATCTGTAAATAACCTAAATCATAATGAACATTTAAATAAAAGAAAAGTGTGGATAGTAACACTTTCTTCTTTTTTATTTGGTTTTGTGTCATCGATTTTATCTTATAATGTATCTTTTTATTTTCAAGAAGTTTTAAAGAGTGATAATGTCAGTGTCTATTATTTGTTTATTGATGTGGTTATTTTTATCCTTCTTTTTAATTTGCATAAGATTATTAATAAGATCGGTCAGTCTAATGCCTTGTTTGTTTTTTTGATTGCCAAGATAATTTTTGCGATTGTGTTGATCAATCTGCCGATTACATTATGGGGTTCTATAATTTTGGTTGCATATCTGATTGTCGGTAATTTGGCGCGAACCAATCTGGATGTGATTTTGGAATCGTTCTCTATTGATCGAATGTCTGGGCGTATTCGGGGATTATTTTTGGCGATTTTCAGTCTTGGTTTTATTTTGGGTCCAAAACTGGCTATGTCGATTAAGGCTGATTATGGCTTCCATGGTATTTTTATCGTGATTCTGGGATTTGACTTGCTAATCTTTTTTGTAGACTCTATCTGGTTGAGAGGTGTAAATGGTTGTGATGAGCGCCGACTGACTGCTTTTCAAATCATCAAAACTTTTTTCCGACATAAAAACTTGCAAAGAATTTATTATATCGCATTTTTGGTGGACTTTTTTTATGCGACTATGATTATTTATACGCCGATTTATCTTAATTCAATCGGTTTTACTGATACTGATTTGGGAAATATGTTTACATTTATGCTTTTACCTTTCCTGCTGTTACAGTATCCGGTTGGACGTTTGGCGGACAAATGGTTAGGGGAAAAAGAATTAATAGTTTTTTCATTAGCGATTACCGGATTTTCAGTAATGTATCTGTATTTTTTGGATTCAACCAGTCTCTATGCTTGGGCGGCAGCTTTGTTTATGACCCGTGTCGGCATTTCCATGCTTGAGGTCTTGCGTGATTCTTATTTTTATAAAAGAATCGATGGTGACGATGTTGCCAAGATTGACTTGTTTCGGACTTCAACGGCAACGGCTTATATTGCCTTTGCTCTTATTTCGGCGATAATTTTACAATATTATCCGGTAAAAATCGTTTTCTTGATACTTTTCGTGATGCTCTTTACCGGTCTTTGGCCGGCAATGAGATTATTAGATAATAAAGCCGAGTGCGAGGTAAAAAAATAGAACATTATGATATTTTTTATATACGGCGAAAATACTTATTTAAGCCGGCAAAAATTAAAGGAGTTGAAGGATAAGTTTATTCGCGAGGTTGATCCGACGGGGGAGAATTTGAGCGTGCTTGATGGCAGTGCAATTGATCTTGGACGAATTAATGAGGCGATGGCGTCGCAATCGCTTTTTGTGCGAAAGCGCATGGTGGTCGTGGAAAATATTTTTGCGAATAAAAACAAAACATTCATTGATGAGTTGACGGACTATTTGCAAAAGCAAAAAGAGGGTAATGATAATATCATTATTTTTTGGGACTCCGTTTCTGGTGAGAAACAAAAGACGAGTAAGCTGTTTAAGTTTTTGAATGCGCAAAAGTTTGTGCAACATTTTGTGCCATTGTCGAATACAGAGGCGACGACCTGGGTGCGCAAAGAGGTGGAAAGACAAGGGGCGCAAATCACCTTGCAGGTGGCGACGCATTTGTCATCTTTGTTCGCGAGCAATCTGTGGCAATTGAGCACGGAGATTGAGAAGTTGGTTAACTATAAAAAAAGTTTGAACGATAAAGGAGAAGTAGTAGTTGAATTGAAAGATATTGAGTTAATGTCTCGCGGAGTCGTGGATGAAAATATATTTGCAATGACGGATGCGATTAGTAATAAGAATAAAAGCCTCGCCTTGGAATTATTTGAAAAAGAAATTGAAGCTGGCGTTGCAGAACATCTTTTGATTCACATGATTGCACGGCAATTTAAAATACTGATGCAGGTGAAACAAGCCTTGGACTCAGGGCACAGCTCGCGTCAGATTATCAATGATTTAAAATTGCACCCCTTTGTGGTGCAAAAGGCGTCGGCGCAGGTACGTAATTTCAGCCTGGAGACTTTGAAGGATATTTATTTGAAATTAGTTGAAGTTGATTATTTGTTTAAAAAGGGGCAGGGGGATTTGTTGAATATGATCAGCTTGTTTATGGCGAAGATATAAATTCTTTGAAATAAAAAAATCACCCCGGTAATTAACCGGGGTGATTTTTTTATATCTGAGTTATTTTGTTTTCTTTGATGCATTTAGCATTAATTGCAATCTGGATTTCTTTCGATCGCGAGCGTTTTTCTTGATTACGCCTTTTTGAGCGGCTTTGTCGATTGTCTTTAATGTTTTTTTGACAATCTCTTCAACTGTTTTATCCTTGCTGACAATTAATTTTCTAGTTTTTTTGATTTGAGTTTTTAAATCGTCTTTGACAAGCTGGTTCTTGTGACCTCTTGACTTGCTTTTTCTCAATTCCTTGATTGCTGATTTTAGATTTGGCATTTATTTTAAACTTGGACTAGAATGTCCCTTTTTTATGAATTAAATCGCTAAAGTGCGAGAGCAACTATAATGTAGCACGATTCTTTCTTTTTTGCAAGACTAGCCATATAATAGCACCTATTACAATGATAATACTGACAAATTGCGGAAACCTTAGTCCAAATATTACCGGAGTTTGGTCAATTTTGATAAATTCTAGGGAGAAACGCAATATGGAATATAAAATTAAATAAGTGGCAATTATTACTTCTTCGGCCATTTTTTTTATTTTATTTTTTCGGACCAAAAAATGCAAACTGATTAAAATAATAAAAATCATAAAATTACCCAAACTCTCATACAGGAACGTCGGATGAAAAAAATTCTCATAGTAATATACGGAAATGCGATAGGCGACTTGAATAGGAATACCCCAGGGGAGATTGGTCGGCAGGCCAAAAAGTTCTTGATTGAAATAATTGCCCCAGCGACCGATAGATTGAGCGAGAGCTAGGCCAGGAGTAATAATGGCAAGTAATGGCAAAAGAGGGATTGATTTTTTTCGAGCTAGAAAAATAGCCGTTATCAAACCGGAAATAATCGCACCGTGGATTGCCAAACCGCCTTGCCAGATTTTGATAATGTTCGCTGGGTGTTCTAGGTAGTATGGCCACTCTAATAAAACATCATACAGTCTGCCACCCAAAAGACCAAAAATAATTATCCAAAAAGAAACATCAATAACATCGTCTTTGTTAATTTTGTAATAGTCGGCTAGTTTTAAAATGATATAGAGAGCTGATAAAATTCCTAAAACAATAAAAAGACCGTACCAATGGATTTTGATGGGGCCGAATTGGAATAAGATTGGCGTGGGATTAAATGTATGCAGAAAATTAAACATATTTATATTTTGTAACTTAATGAGGAGAAAGTCAAGAATTTAAGAAAAAAAACCGCAATCTTGATGACCGCGGTTTAGGGGTGATGTTTAATTTTTACCGGAGGATTGTAGCGTCACCGGTTTTTGCCTCTATCCAATAAAGGCGTTGACATTTGGCGCATACATGGTTTTTGCCACCGCAGTCGATCTCGACGTCGTCGAAAAGGACTGTGTCTTTTTTTCCACATGCACAGGTTACCTTGACGCAACTGTTGCCAATCAAGGCAAAGATGGATGCAAAGCCAGCGACGATGAGTGCGTACAGGGTGTAACACTTTTCCTTGGTTATGGTGTAATAACCATTCGCCTCAGCCAGCTCCCATTTGGCTGCTTTCATAAGCAAATACAAAAGACCAATGGATATCACCAATACGGCAACAACCTTCAAGAAATTACAGGTTTTTCTTTTCATCTCTCATCTCCTTTGAGTGATAAATATTAAATATAAAGAGCTATTTCGATATTTTCTCTCGTTTTTATACAAAAAAGAGAAATTATAACTATATTGTGTCATACTTTAGCAAAAATGTCAATACTTGTGTTCTGGGAGGGGGTATTATATAATAATATTAGGTTAAAAAGTAATATTTGAATATATGTCTAAAAAGAGAATTTTTTCCGGCATTCAGCCGAGTGGTGATTTGCATATCGGTAACTATATTGGAGCGATTTCGCAATGGGTGCCGATGCAGGATGAGTATGAAGCGGTTTTTTGCGTGGTGGATTATCATGCTATTACGGTGGCACAGAAGCCGGAACTATTGCGACGACGAATTATTGAGATTGCCAAGATTTATTTAGCGTTTGGAATTAATCCAAAGAAGGCGACAATCTTTCAGCAATCAACCATATCTGAGCATACGGAATTGGCGTGGATTTTAAATTGCACAGCCGCGCGCATGAGTGATATGAATAAGATGACGCAGTTTAAGGACAAGACGGGAGAGAATCTGGAGAACGTGAGTGTTGGGTTATTTGATTATCCAGTTTTGATGGCGGCAGACATTTTGATTTATAATACTGAGATTGTGCCGGTTGGTGATGACCAATTGCAACACGTCGAATTAGCGCGTGATTTAGCGCGACGTTTTAACCACCACTATGAGAATACTTTTGTTGTGCCGCAAGCGTCTATTCGCAAAGAAGGTGCACGCATTATGGCGCTGGATAATCCGGAAAAGAAAATGAGTAAGAGCGCGGAGAGTGAGGCGAGTTATATCACCCTGCTTGATAGTCCGGAGAAGGCGGCGAAGAAGATTATGAAGGCGACGACTGATTCAGGTGCTGAAGTTGTTTATGATGTTGAAAAGAAGCCGGGGATTTCTAATTTGTTGACGATTTATTCTTCTTTGACCGGCGAGACGATTGCGAATTTGGAAAAGAAATATGTAGGCATGAATTATGGTCCGTTTAAGAAAGATTTGGCTGAGGTGGTGAAAAATTTCTTGAATGATTTCCAGGAGAAGTATAACAAGATTAGTGATGAAGAGGTGAGACGCGTGCTTGATGAGGGAGCAGCGAAGGTGAGACCGATAGCGCGGGAGGTATTGGCACGAGCGAAGAAGGCTTTGGGAATGTAAGATAATTGTGAATTTGTTTTAAAAAAAATCATCCATTAAAATGGATGATTTTTTTGTGTTTTTTTGAAAAAGAAAAAAGCGGTAATTCACAAAGCTTCGCTAAGTGAATTACCGCTAGTGGGGAAGGGGTTTTCAAGAATGTCTTGTTCGGCCAGGAGAAATGGAGCAGCGAGAGGGGGTTGGACTCTGCTACCGGAGAAGAGGACCGAAAAAACCAATTCCTTATCTGTATTATGCACTATTTGGAGAATATGTCAAGGGGTGCGTTGAAACCTTCCCCTCACCCCGGCCATCTCTTCTCCAAAGGAGGACAAGCCGGCGGGGCGAGGGAGGATGGATTATTAGGCTCTAATAATGCCCAAGACTTCATCTCTTCGGACTTCCATTATTTCATTGGTTCTTGCTTCGAGGTTTAGTCTTAATTTCGGTTCTGTGTTGGAGCCGCGGACGTTGAACCAGAAATCTGGATATTCAATAGTGATGCCATCGAGACGATTGAGCTGACCGTCTGGATATTTGGCAATCAAATTGGTAATCACAATATCTTTGTCCGCAACCACGGAGTTGATTTCGCCGGAGTGGAAATATCTTTTGAAAGGCTTGACGGTTTCGGCGACGGTTTGTCCGCTTTGTGAAAAATATTCTAATAATTTGAGAGTGACAATAACCGGAACTTCAAAACAGCCGATTGGCATATTAAGGAAGAAGTGTCCGCTGGATTCACCAGCAAAATAGGCACCTTCTTTAAGAGTTTGTTCTTTGATCAAGGAATGGCCGACGCGTGTGACGATTGGGATGCCACCATTTTCTTCAATCAAGTCTTGCGTGATTTTGCCTGGACGGATGTCATAACAAATTTTTGATCCTGGTTTCTCTTTGAGAAAAATCATTGAGAGGATGCCGCGGATGATTGATTGGTCTATTGATTGACCTTCGTTATCAACAAAGAAAATGCGGTCGCCGTCACCGTCTGTGGTGATACCGAAATCAGCGCCTGTTTCTTTGACTTTATTTTTCAAGTCTTCCAGGTTCTCTTCCTTGAGCGGGTCAGCTTCGTGCGCCGGGAAGGTGCCGTCTAGTTCCCAATTCATCTTGATTAATTCGCAAGGCAGATGTTTGAATAGTTCTTCTAAATATTGTGCGCCCATGCTATTGGCGGTGTCGATGGCAATTTTGATTGGTTTGATATTTTGGATATTTCCAAATTGTAAGTCGTGTGCGATTTGATCTTGAAGTACATCGTCTTTTTTAGTAACATGTCCGACTCTGTCGCTCGGAGTGAAATTGTTAGCGACGACCTTGTCGCGCAAAATCATCATGCCGGTTTCGCCACTGACTGGAATGGCCTTGGAGCGAGTGATTTTGAAACCATTGTATTCACCGGGATTGTGTGATGCAGAGACGATAATGCCACCGTCGTAATTATAATTAGCGACGGCAAAGTAAAAAGTTGGTGTTGATGAGAGACCGATGTCGATGACGTCTGCGCCAGCTTCAGTAAGACCTTTGATGAGTGATTCTTTTAATTGTGGTGAAGAGATACGCATATCTTGACCGACAACGATTTGTAAATCATTTTGTAATCCGTCTTCGCGGCGTAATTCAACATAGGCCTTACCAAGACGATAAGCGACCTCTTCAGTTAATTCAGTTCCGTAAATACCTCGGATATCATAGGCTTTGAAAATACTAGGATTTATTTCCATAAAATTTTGTTAGTTATTTATGCCTTTATTATATCATTTTTTTCATAATATTGACAAATATTTGTTTATGTGCTATTCTTGTTTTATGTAAATCGTTCATTTTAATTAAATCAGGGAGGCAAAAATGGCTCAAGATACAATTCGAGTAATAACAACCGATGAGGTTTATAAAAAAATCAGGTCAGCTTTGGCAGGCTATATTAAGGCAAATGGGGCAATTGGGAAAGGTCGCTCAGTTGAGATTAAGCTCAAGAACGATACCTACATGAAGCATTTGCCGACCAGTAGTACGGATGTTATTGTGGATTTGCCAGCCACGGAAGCACAAAAAAGAAGTTGGCAATATTGTTTTCGCCTTATAACTTGCGATGAAAAAAACAGAGTCGCGGAATTCAAGGTCAGAAAAGTAGATCGATACTAAAGACGAAATTCACAAGCGGTTTCAAATTGAAGCCGCTTTTATATTTGCAGAAATTACTTATTTATTGTAAGTTAGAGATATGAATGACAAACAACGAAAAGCAATTACAGAGATTTTAAAAACGAAGATAAAAACTGCGGCGGATTTGATGTTGGCAAAAAGAAATGCGGCGACGAAATATGATTTGCCGATTTTTGCGAACTCGCAAGTCTTGGCGGTGTATCGGGAAATGATTGCGGCTGGTAAAATAAAAAAATCTGATGTTTTAGATAAAGTTTTGCGGAAGCGGGGTGTGCGCACGATGTCGGGAATTGCCCCGGTGGCGGTTTTGACCAAGCCTTTTCCTTGTCCTGGAAATTGCGCCTTTTGTCCGACAGAAAAAGATGTGCCACAGAGCTATCTTTCGAATGAGCCGGCAGTGATGCGGGCGATTCGATGCGATTACCATCCCTATATTCAAGTGCAAGATCGTTTGCGCGCCTTGGAGGCGAATGGACACGAGCCGACGAAGATTGAGTTGATTGTGATTGGCGGAACGTGGTCGGTGTTACCGACGAATTATAAATTTTGGTATATCGCCGAATGTTTTCGTGCTGCGAATGATTTTGGTGTTTCAAAATTTAAACATTCAAAATTTATTCAAAATTCAAAATTCAAAATTCAAAATTATAAAGATAAATTATTACAGGAACAAAAAAGAAATGAAAAAACAAAGTATAATATCATAGGTATTACTCTGGAAACACGTCCTGATTATATCAATCAAAAAGAACTTTTGGAAATGCGCGAGCTGGGTTGTACGCGCGTCGAGCTCGGTGTACAAGCGATTGATGATGCAATTTTGAAAAAAAATAAACGCGGTCATGGCGTGGCGGCGATTGCGGATGCGACGGCAATGCTTCGCGGTTTTGGTTTCAAGATTACTTATCACTTGATGCCGGGCTTACCGGGGGCGACTGCGAAGCGGGATTTAGAAATGTTTAAGCAATTATTTACCGATGCACGTTTTCAACCGGATCAAATTAAATTTTATCCGACAGTGGTAACAAAAGGGAGCTTGATGTATCGCTGGTGGAAAGAAGGAAAATATAAGCCATATGAAGATGAAGAATTGCAACGATTGATAATTGATTGCAAGGCCGTAGTGCCTGAGTATGTGCGCGTGATTCGCTTGATTCGGGATATTCCGGGCGAGTCGATTATTGCCGGGAATAAGATTACGAATTTACGGCAGATTATGAAGGACAAAGGATTGCAGTGTAAATGTATTCGTTGTCGTGAAGCGAAAGATGCCTTAATAAAAAATTATCAATTACGAATTACTAATTACGAGGCAGCCAATGGACATGAGTATTTTTTAAGCGTTGATTCTTTGGATAAAAAAACTTTATATGGCTTTTGTCGTTTATATATTTCAAAAACTGATGGCGTGATTCCGACTTTGAACAAAGCGGCGATTATTCGGGAATTGCATGTATATGGCGAACTGGTGTCGGTAGGTGGCGATACGAAAGTGCAACATACTGGTTTGGGCAAGAAATTGATTTTGGAGGCAGAGCGAATTGCGAAAGAAAATGTCTGTGAGAAAATGGCGATTATTTCCGGTGTGGGCGTACGCGGGTATTATCGGAAGTTGGGGTATAAGTTGAAAGATACTTACATGATGAAGAAAATCTAAAATATTATGAAAAAGCCGATTCATTGAATCGGCTTTTTGTTTTTAAATTTGTTTAGTTATTTATTGGACCGGATTAACCGTTCCTGATTCAGTCTTATCAGCATCTTGTCCGATAACGAGTATAAAGTCTGGTTGCTCTTGCTCATCTTTGGTTTTTTGATTGATGTCTTCGACCAACCACTCCGGTAAACCAAGAGCGACATTGGCATTGGTTTTTTCTTTTAGAACTTTAAGTGATTCTTCCTTCTCGCCAAAAGTCAGGTCGTAGATGACTGATTTTTGAAAATTCTGTTTACCACTGTTGCCGATTTTGATAATTTTGAAGCCATATTTTTCGATATCTTGCGCCTTTTCTGAAGCTAAGCCATTAATCCAAGTACCGTTGTAAACCGCGACTTTAGCATTGTCTTTGCTGACGGCGTTTGTGATTTCGACTGGCATGTCATTAAAGATGTTATTGGCGAAATATTGGATTTCCTTAAAATCACCGCTTCTCGGTTCTAGAATATAAGCACCGCCTTCACCGCGTCCATTCATAAGCAGACCATTCGGACCATTATCAATGACACTACTTTTCATATTGCCTGAATCGATTTTCTTGGCGATATCCCAAAGCTTGAGAATTTCCCAAACTTTTAAATTGGTATCAATATGGTCGCTTAATTCATTTATAATATCAACCACCATCATCGGCTTGAATAGCATATCTTTTGATAATACTTTATCTTTGACGGCGGTAATGATTTTTTGTTGTCGTTTGGCACGAGCAAAGTCTGAACCTTCAATGCCGTAACCGTGGCGAGAGCGCGCATATTTCAAAGCTAGGCTGCCGTCCATGGTTTGGATTCCCTTGTCAAAGTGTAGGTGTTCATAACGAGAAGCATAATTGGCTGCGTCCTCATTACCAAGAACTGGGTAGGAATAATCATCAAAAGTATTTTCTACATCGACGGTGACGCCGCCGATTTTGTCAACGATATTGATGAATCCTTGAAAATCCACGCGGATATAATAATCAATCGGTAAGCTAAGAATGTCGCTGATCGCTTGGCATGTTGCCAAACCGCCACTGCCTTTTTTGTCTTGTTCAGCGTAAGCATTGATGGAATTGATTTTTTTCCAGCCCATATTTTCAATCGGCACGACTAAGTCACGGGGGATGGACATAAGCGAGACTTTGTTAGTAGAAGGCTGGATGCTGTTAAGCATGATAGTGTCTGTTAATTGACCGCCACTGTGGCTTTTGCCGCCAATGCCTAGAAGAAGAATATTAATGCGATCATTTTTTTCACCTTTTAGTTCTCGACTGGCACTTTCCGCTAAATGTTTAATTTGACTGACAACGGGCAAATTGGAAAACCAAGAACCAGTGCCTTTTTCAGACATTAAGACTTGGCTGGAAAAAACAATACCAACAGTTACAAAAAAAACTGATAGGTAAATGAAGACTTTGGTAATTTTTTTTAATTTTTTAGGTTTTTCGGTTGATTTTATTTGGGATGATTTAATATTTGTCCCCTTTTCATCAAAATTTTGCTCATTATTAGTCATAGATATTTTTTGTGCGTAAAATTTGTTAATTTGAGATTTTATTATACAATTTTATTTTTGATTTGGCAAAGACACTGTCAACTTTCTTGATTAATATTGAAAATATAGTTAAGATTAAGATAGATTTATTAATTAATAAAATAAATATGCCAACTTATCAAAATCTACAAAAAAATGATCCCGAGGTTTTTGCGGCGTGTGAGCACGAGGCGGAACGTCAAAGAGAGGAATTGGAAATGATTGCGAGTGAGAACTATGTCTCGCAGGCGGTCTTGGAGGCAATGGGAACAGTGTTAACAAATAAGTACAGTGAGGGTTATCCGGGGAAAAGATATTATGGCGGTAATAAATGTATTGATGAGGTGGAGAATATCGCCATTGAGCGCGCGAAGAAACTTTTTGGCGCTGAGCATGTGAATGTGCAAGCTTTGTCTGGCTCACCGGCAAATGCGGCGGTGTATTTTGCTTTTCTTAAACCAGGTGATAAAGTCTTGGGACTGAAACTTGATCACGGCGGACATTTGTCTCATGGACATCCAGTGAACTTTTCTGGGATGTTATATAATTTTGTGCAATACGAAGTGGACGCGACAACAGGTAAGATTGATATGGAAGCAGTACGAGAGATTGCTTTGCGTGAAAAACCGAAGATGATTGTCGCTGGCTATTCAGCTTATTCACGCGAGATTGAATGGCAAAAATTCAAAGACATCGCTGACGAGGTTGGGGCTTTTACTTTTGCGGACATTGCTCATACAGCTGGTTTGATTGCCGGCGGACAAATGGAAAATCCGGTGCCAATCTTCGATGTGGTTTCAACTACCACTCACAAGACTTTGCGCGGACCACGCGGAGCGATGATTATGTGCAAGGAACAATTTGCAAAACAAATTGACAAAGCGGTTTTTCCTGGTATGCAAGGCGGTCCGCATGATCATATCAATGCAGCGAAAGCGGTAGCCTTCGGCGAGGCATTGAAGCCTGAGTTCAAAGAGTATGCGAGGCAAGTAATCTTGAATGCGCAGACCTTGTCTGAAGAAATGATCAAGGCGGGTTTTCGCGTGATGTCAGGTGGCACTGATAATCATTTGATTGTGGTTGATATGACGAGCAAGGGTTTGGCTGGTAAAGAAGCAGAAGTGGCGCTCGACAAAGTCGGCATTTCAGTTAGTCGCTCAACAATTCCGAATGATCCGAATCCTCCAATGAATCCATCCGGCGTGCGTTTCGGCACGGCAGCGATTACGACACGGGGTATGAAAGAGGCTGATGTGCGCGTGGTGGCAGGATTGATTATTAAAGCGATTGAGAATCGGGAGGATGAGAGTGTTTTGGGTGAGATTAAGAAAGAGGTGAAGGGGATGTGCGAACGATTTAAAATTTAAAATTGCAAACTGAAAATTTAAAAAAGCCATTCGTTGAAGCGAATGGCTTTTGTGGTTCTTAGGGCAGTATTTTGGTTTCGATAACGAAGCCAAATGATTTCAAGGTTTTTGTTATTCTTAATAACTCCAACATTTGCGCCGACGTCACCAATACTGGATTATTTGTTACTGATAATTCAATATTATATTCATTGCCTTCGTTCATGCTTGGAAAAATTTTATTAACCTCCTCAATGTTTTTACAACCGCATGCTTGAATAAATATGTTGATGTATTTTTGCGGTACTTTTCTTTTTCCATTGACATACTGAGCAACTAATGCACTTGCGGATTCTACGTTGGCACAAAACTCATTATTTGTGAGTTCGCGCATTCTTATAGCAATTTCTTTTCGGGTA
>Ga0209749_1001556_pt1 | contig 19503 bp, 17 predicted proteins | sample EPASupsiteSAE347_FD_187267 | JGI IMG/M metagenome (GOLD analysis project Ga0209749, IMG submission 187267) | Bioremediated contaminated groundwater from EPA Superfund site, New Mexico - Sample SAE3-47 (SPAdes) (version 2) | ecosystem: Environmental > Aquatic > Deep subsurface > Groundwater >... | reverse complement strand
GTTTGCCCGCGACTACGAAGAGATCGGCCTGGCCGCTCCCGCGTGGCTGGAGGTTTTTCCGCTTGCCGATGCGGCATGGCGATCCCTGGAGCGGAGCGGCGTTGTATTCGAGAATGCGATAGGCAGCAGCCTCTTTGTCTGTGCCGATGCGATGATCGGCAAGGTCTTCTACAACCTGGTGGACAACGCCCTGTCCCATGGCGGGGAGAACCTGACTAGGATCCGGTTCTTTGCGCAGGAGGCGGAGGGCGGTCTCGTTATTGTCTGCGAGGACAACGGCTGCGGGATTGTTCCCGAAGAGAAGGAGCGGATCTTCAAACGGGGCTTCGGGAAGCAGACCGGCCTCGGGCTCTTCCTCTCGCGGGAGATCCTCGCGCTGACCGGCATCACGATCCGCGAGACCGGCGGTCCCGGGTCCGGGGCACGGTTCGAGATCTCGGTACCGGCCGGGAAGTACCGCTTCGGCAGCGGGTGAAGGCCCCGGTGAACGCGGGCGGCAGGCCCAAAAAGGGGAGATGGTTCCGGTTCAGCACATGCAGATGAGGCTGCGTTGTCATTATCCGGGCCGGGTGGTATCATTATCATCTGCGAAGAGGGCAGGTGCCGGATCATCCCCTGCCATAAAACATTTCAGAACCCCGGTCCATTAAGAATTCATGGAAGCTGACGATCCCTTCCCCCGCCCGGTTACGTTCAGGCGCCTTTTTGCCGAAGAAAAGCCCGGGGAAGTCGCGGACCTCGGGCCCGCCACGGCTGAAGAGGAACGGGAACTGGCACGCCCGGTCCGGATGCCCCCGTTAACTGAACGAGAGGAAGAGAATCCTCCTGCGGTTCGTCTCAAGGCAACGCCGGATCCGGCGCTCGACGATCCGGCAATTACGGAACAGACCAAGCGGGCCGACGATGTTGTCTCCCGGAAGTTCCTTCATGATCATAAAGACCGGTTGCTGCGCCCGTGGGATGAGGTTGATCTGGGCTGACCTCAGAGAATTTCCTTTTTCATGACCGTATTCCGGCCATTTCAAAATCGGAAGTAATCGTATACGGGCAGGTAGTCAGGAAAAATACGTAGCGATATGTCGAGTATCGGCAATTTTTTTTACGTCCCGCTCGTGATAATCGATAGCTTGAATTACCAACCAGAAAACTTTTGAAACATATAAAAAATAATTATAATAATGCCCCGCGGAAAACGTCCGGCAGCAGCCATTGCAGATGCAAAAAAGTTCGCGGAGAAGATGGGCTACCGTTGCCAGGAGAACACGGACACGTCGGATCTTGGCTGGGACCTCTTCCTCTTCAAGCAGGGTACCGCGTTCCTCGTCAGGGTCCGGGTACTGAAGCGCCACATCAGCCCGGACGATTTCTACGAAGAGTTGCTCAAAGACGAACTCGCGGATGTCCGGAGCCTGCCGTTCCCGAAATGGATGCCCCGCGAGCTCTGGCTCCGCACGCAGCACGAGCGGACGTTCCGCCGGCTCCGGGTGTACGATTGCGCGGTTGCCGAGATCGGGTTCTGGGTGCCGGACGGGTACGTGAACAAGTACGCGAAAGAGTGATGCCGGCCGCCGGGGTCCGGCATCCGCAGAAATGAATTGTCTTGGGCGATGACCGGGTATCAGGATCCGGCGCGGTCAGTAAGGAATGCCTTCACCCGGCTGCCGGCCGCAAGAACGATCGCCTGAACAACGATCGCGTTCGTGATCGCCGCAAGTCCCACCCGGATAAGGAAGCCCGCCGTGTACGCCGGCCAGTCCGTGATATGGCCCGGGTTGAGCAGCACGATGACGGCGAGGTACACGAGCCCGCTCGCCGCGGTTGCCACGAACGCAGCAGCGAACGGGGCGGCCGTGCGGACCCGGCTGCCGGCCAGCCAGGCGAACGCGGCGAAGCAGACCAGGATGCCCGCGGGCTCGCTCAGCAGGTTGACAACCGCCATCAGCCCGGCCGAAGAGAATACCTCCCCGCCGGCAATCGTGGCAATGTGGGCGGGACTTGTGACGATATTGAGAAATCCGGAAATGATCCCGATTGCAAGAACTTCTAAAAGTCGCAGCGGTACGAGCACCACAACGGTGCAGTACGCAACGATAACAAACTCGATACCGACCGGGACGGACAGGGCCTGGGCAGCAAGGGCATACCCGTAGTTCATGACCGCTCCGGCAATAAGGATCGCGGCAGCGGCCTGTGCCTCGTTCGTGTACATGATTCCTGTACGATTATTCGGGAGTGCCGAAATAAAACGATATGGTTCATGCGGTTATACGTTACGGATAACCGTTCCCCCGGCGTGGAGGACATGGCGTCGGGGTTGCGGAGACCCGGGTCAGGGTAGCCCGGGGAGTACCTCTCTCTCATGATCGCATCACCGTCGGAGTCTGACAGGTCATCAGACCTGGAAGAGGAGAAGACTCCCTCTGGAGTCTTCGACGGAGAATTTTCCAGGGTTCCGGCCCGAAAAATTCGGCAGTGGAAACGGTGCCAACGCCCGACAAGGATTCTATTTAAAAGGCATATTTTTGCAATCCGGGGCGATATAGGGAAATAAAACCGTGCTCTTTAGCGGCCCGTGAAAATGCGCAAAAATTCAGCAGCCAACCCTTCCTGTACGGGGCCCGGGGCTGTCCAGGGCCCGCTGTGAGCGAAAAATTTACCCTGATCATGGAGGGCAGGAAAGAGGGATCCCGGTTTTCCGGAAAAAACAGGTTTTCCCTGCCAGGAACGGCCCTGCCGGGGACCGGAGGGGCATCCGGATACGGGAATCGTACCCCGACGGGTGCATTCTCCGACGGAGCATTTCTCTCTTCCCCGGTACGGCGGGTAAAAAGAGGGACATTTGCTCCTTACGACCCGGGGTCGGGCAATAATGATTGTACCCCCGGCTCCTTCACGCACTCCTCCGGATCGCTATCACCGAGAAGTTCCAACCGGTTCCTTTCTCCGCCAGGCCCCTTCCGGCACAAGGATCTCGAACCTTGCACCAACGCCCGGCTCCCCGGTCTCCGCGATGGTAATCCCCGTGATGGAGAGGATCTCGCGGATGAAGAAGAGGCCAAGGCCGGTATTTTTCCCAAAACCCTTGTTGAAGAGATATTTCTTGTCATCGGCACTGATGCCGGTGCCGTTGTCTTCCACAACGAGCAGCAGCCTGCGATCCTTCTCTTCGCAACGGACACCGATCGATGTTATCTTCTCTCCCCCGTAGCGCAGCGAATTGTCAAAGAGATTGTAGAATACCTTCTCGAACAGAGGATCGGCAAAGACCTCAATACCTGCACAATGTGATTCGAACCGGATATTCTGCAGGGGAAGCGAAGCCGCTACCGCACCCGCCAGACTGCCGGCATCCTGCCACACCGGAGAGGACACCCCCAGGCTCTCATAGTCCTTGGTAAAACTGATCTGCCGCTCGATCGTGCCCGTAATCTTCAGTCCCTTCTCAAGCATCTCCCTGACTTCTGCGGGATCGTCCGCCGCTTCGCGACCGATCTCGATAAAGGCGTTCAGGGCCATCAGCTGGTTCTTGATGTCATGCCGTGTTATGCCGGAGAGGAGGTTGAGCTTCCGGTTGACCGCCCGGAGCGCTTCTTCGATCTGTTTGCGCCCGGAGATATCGGTCAGGACACTCATGACGGCCGGGCGCTGCCCGAACCGGAGCGGGACGCTCTGCGCAATGCAGGTATGAGTCCTGCCGTCAGGAGTAATAATGAGGATCTCGTGCGGTTTTGAAGGGGTTGATGATGCCAGGACATCCCTGATGACCTGCCCGCTCTCGTCCCTGTTCTCCGGCGATATATAGGAGAACAGGGACTTTCCGGCAAGGGTTTCCAGGGACTGTCCGATTAACCGGATTGTTGCCTGGTTTGTGTAGAAGATCTTCTCCCCGTCGTGGACGATGATGAAATCCGGCAGGTGTTCCGAGAGAGCGCGGTACCGCTCCTCGCTCTCTACAACTTCGACCCGGGCCCTGACCATGTTCAGCAGCAGGAACATGACGCCGGTAAGGATCTCCTGGATCACCAGGATGACAAATAAGATGATGTTGAGGTTATCGCCCGAAAAGATGGTCTCCGGTGGAAGGACTGCCCAGTACAGGAAACGGATGGAATAAACCGTGGCTAGCCCGATCAGCGATACGGCAAACGAATACGCGATGAACCGGTTCTCGTTTCCGGCAGATCGTACCGCCAGGTACCCGATAAAGGCCAGACCCGGGACGAAGACGAGGGTCGTGAGGAATGTTCTTACTACAATGGAATCGGACCCAAAGGTGAACCAGAGGAAGAGGAGGAGGAACGGCAGGAGGAGCCAGTACGTGGCAGGCGGGATCCCCCGGCCCCTAAAGAACCTGCTGATACCGTCAGTCCGCAGAAAAATGCACAACGCGAACAACACGTTCGCAATGACAACCGAGAGCAGGTCGGGCAAGGTGCCCCGCAGCATGAGGAGCAGAAATCCCACAGACATCGTGAGCGATCCCCATGTCCAGAAGTTGAACCCGTCGTACGTCTTCTGCGTCTTCCAGTATATGAGGAACATGAACGCAAAGAGCACGCTCACCAGGAAGAGGATGAACATGATAGTCCGGATGTCAAGATCCATGAGTACCTGCCGGGTCCAAAAAGACCTATATCATGGTTAATGCTTTCCCGGGTACAGGATATAAAACCTGTACACAGGAGAAGAAGACATGAGCGCTTTTCAATATGAGACGCAAGAATGACCCGCGGAGAAGCAATTCCTCTCGTCAGAGGTTTTCCGTGCCCCTGTCAATCATCATTCAGCAGATGGTTTCACAATACCACAAGCACTCATAATAATTACTTTTCCCGTCATACACGCAATTATTCATGCAGGTATCGCATTTTTCTTTAAGGTCCGAATTTGCATTTGCAGGGGGATATCCCGACAGCGCCTTCTGCTCCGGCACATCGATGAAATAATAGTGCGTCCCGGCAACAAACACTCCGGCAACCGACAGGCAGACCATAACCAGTACGAGCCGGGTAAGCGGTGAACAGGATTCTGACATGAAGGAACCATCCTCGGTAATCCTTGGTTCGGATGAATAGTATTTAAACCGTGGGTCTTTGAAAAGAGGGATAGAAAAAACGGAGCATTGCGATCTGCTCTTCATGTTCTTCCGCTCCCGTACGGACCGGCCCGGACTCCGCTGCCCGGGCCCGTCGCCCCATCCCCCGGATTCATTACCCGGCAGGCCAACCGTTATTCCATGAGCACGGAGATCCCCTGGGATGATTCACGAAAGGAATGGAAACCGGTCGACATGACCGTCACCTGTACCGGGGGATTGCAGTTTATTGCCAGAACATCGACCGGTATTGCGTTCCCGATGGAGGCCCCGGTCGGCATGGGCGGGGAAGGGGCGGTCCCGAACCCCATCCAGTACCTCGTCGGCTCGCTTGGGGGTTGCGTGGGCGTTAAGATCCTTCTCGCGCTCGGCGACAACGGCATCGTACCGGACGAGCTGGCGATCGGCATCCACGGGACCCGGAAGAAGACCATGCCCGCATTTTTCGATCATGTCCACCTGGACATCACGATCAGGGCCGATGCGGACGACGCGATGGTAACAACCATCATCGACCAGGCGCTCACCCGGCTCTGCCCTATCGCCGCGATGTTCGCCGAAGTCGGGGACGTGACCGCCGAGCACCGGATCGTCAGGCCCTGATCCGGGCACAGTCCCGCCCGGAAATACTTTAACCCCCGGGCTTCAACTGCACACCATGGCAGAACAACCCTACGACACCCTCTTTGGTTCGGATTTTTCCGCATGGGTCCGTGCCGAGGTTGCACACCAGGACGAGATCGTTGCGCACAGCCGGGTTGTACAGACCGCGAAGGGGCCGGTCGAGTACGCCCGCATCGGCGAAGGTCCGGTCGTGCTGGGTATCCACGGCGGCCCCGGCGGCTACGACCAGGGGATCCTGCTGTTCGAATGGCTGGCGGAGGCCGGGTTCACCCTGATTGCCCCGAGCCGCCCCGGCTACCTCGGTACGCCGGTTTCGAGCGGGAAGACGCCGGCCGAACAGGCCGACCTGTATGCCGCGCTGCTGGACACGCTCGGGATCGACAAGGTGGCCCTGGTCTTCGGCTCGGCCGGCGGCGCCTCGGGCTACGAGTTCGCCATCCGCTACCCCGGCCGGGTCACCGCACTCGTTGCTGCCGACGCCGTTGTCTCCCAGTATCTCCTGCCGGCCAATGCCGGGCCCGTTGCCCAGGCCCTTTTCCTGAGCGGCCCCGGTGAGCAGCTCATCAGTTACTTCACCCGTCATTACCCGAAACAATCCCTGCAGGAATTCCTCCGGCAGGAGTCCTTCCTCAGGCCCGAACAGATCGATGTGCAGATCGAAGCGGCCCTAAAAGATCCGCTCCAGACCCGGCTCCTGCTGCGGTTCTCGCGGTCCATCTCCGAATATGCCCGGCGCAAAGCCGGTGTCGAGAACGATATCGCGACCCTGGGGCAGCTTCCCGATCTCCCGGTGGAGAAGATCCGGTGCCCGGCCTTCATCGTCCACGGCACCCACGACTGCGACGTCCTCCTCTACCATGGCGTGTATGCGTGGGAGAACATCCCGGGCGCCGAGAAGATGTGGGTGCGGGAGGGCTCCCACCTCTGCGCCTGGATCTCGCCGCAGGTCCACGCTATCCATGCCCGGATCCTCGCGTTTTTGAAGGCTCACGCGTAACCGAAAACGCGGCTCTTTTTTTAACGGGCGCCGGCCGTTACCGGTCTGCACATTCCGTGCTCCCGACCCCGTACTCCTCAGATCTCCCGCAGAGATCGATGGTGGCGGTCTTCCGCTGCCGCACCCGGAACTCAGGGGCTGGATTAAGGACAGAATTCCTAATAGCGGGCAGGCAGATATGCATATATTTTCGCAGGGTACAGGTGCTGGTATGAGTTTTGCCCGCCTGCTTAAGATGGTCGGGATCGTGGCGCTTGTAATAGGGATCATCGGGTTTTTCCTGCCGGGTAATTTCCTGTATTCCCCGACGATTGAGGCGATGCTGAGCCAGTACGGGAGCCTCATTCTGGGAGGGATCAGTACCACGCCCCAGGTGCAGATGCTGATCGCAAAGGCGCCGGCGATCCTGCTGGCCCTCTTCGGGTTCGTCCTGCTGTTCTGGGGGACCGTCAGGTCGCTTCTCCACCCAGAACCGTCCGCCCCGCCCCGGGCCTGCCGCGATCCGGTACGCGACGAAGTCGCCCGGAACGCGGGGATCCCCCAAAAGTACCCGGACGAGATCGACGACCGGAAGAAGTGGTGAGGACCCGGGTTCAGGATCCGGCGCGTTACGATTTGGTTTTCAGCGCAATGTACGGGACCATGTCGAACAGGTCGTGCCATAGGATGTCCCTCCCGATCCGTTCCATGACACGGGCGGTGAAAGAGGATCAGGGTGGGCCGGTGTCGCGGTCCATCCATCTCGATCACAATCGGACGCTGTAATCCGCAGTCGTGAACGAAAAAAAGAACCGGTGGCAGCCCGGTAAAAACCGGTCACCGTTTCGTGTCGATCATGCGGCGGATCGCATCCGCCATACGGGGGAATTCGTCAGGCCCAAGGGTGCCCCGGGCGAACTCGACGTCGCTGCACCGGTCGAGGATCTCCCGGATGGTACCGGCCTGTCCCGTTCCTGGAGGGAGGAATGCGAGGAGTTCCGTGTTGGTCATCTCGCGGCATCCCCCGTGCTCCCATGAGAGGAAGACGCGGATAGCCCGGCCGGCATGGCTGCAGGCATCATCCTCCCGCCCGTCGCGGTATGCCTGTTCGGCCCGATTCAGCAGCTCGCGGGCGGCTTTACGGTGGTCGAAGGGCTCCTCCGGCACCGGGGGCCGGGCCGGGAGGATCGGCGGTGCACCCGGGCGCCGGAACCGCCGGTACAGGATCCATGCAGCACCCAGCACCACAACCGCGATCGCAGCCGCTGCCAGCACCGGCACGTAATCGAACGGCGCATCGGGTTCCACTTCGACCGAGATCTGGGTCACATCCTTCCCGTCCGTGGTGGCGTTGACGAACGCCCGTTTCCCCTGCGGGTCCTGGTAGGTCAGGTTGACGGTCGCTCCGCCACCGGCCGAGTATGTCAGGGTGCTCGTGTTGCGCGAGAACCCCTGCCCGGCCAGCTGCGTTGCCGCTGACTGGTAGGTGGCGTTGGCCGCGAGCGGGGCCGTCACATTGACCGGGGCTGCGGAGGTCTCGGTCACGGAGGGCACGGCCCCGTTCTCCATGCTGCCGGCAATGGTCGCGGTTTCGCCGGCCGCGTTCCGGTATTCCTGCGAGAAGGTACCGGTGGTGGCGGACGACGGGTTTGAGGCTTGCGAAACCTTCGCGAATCCTTCGGCTGCCAGGCTCTCGTTCACGGAGGCGAGCAGCGGGTCGCGGCTGAGGGCCTCCTCAAACGCCGTTTTCTCGGTCTCCTGCTGTTCCGCCTCGCGCCGAAGCTGCTCCTTGAGGGCACCGGCATCCTGCGCCATCTGGTTGTTCTGGAGCGCCTGCTGGGCAGTCCCGTCCCGGCCGGCCTGCTGCTGTGCCGAGACGGTCTGCTGGACGATCTGGACGGAGCTGGACGAGGGGACACTGCCGGTACCTGCGCCGCTCGTACTTGTCACGGGCGCCTGCGAACCCTGGGCCTGCTGCTGCTGGTCTGCCACGAAGTGGATCCGGATCTCCGGGAGGGTGACCTGGATCGCGGAGGTGGCGGTATAGTCGTACGCAACATTCACCGTCACGGTTTTTTCTGCGTCCGAGGTCCCGGCGCTGAGTGTTAACGAGGAATCACCCGGAGGCACGGTATGTGAGTATACCTTGTTCTTGGTGCTCATCATCACCATGCCCGTGTTCTGCAGCTGCTCGGTGGTGGTGAACTGGAGCGTCCCGTCAATGTCATGGTCGTACGTGCTCGTCACCGCGACGGGCACGTCCGCCGATTCTCCGAGCCCGAAGTAGTAATCGCCTGCGGCCGCCGTCATGGTGATCCCGGTGGCCCCGGCAACCGGAATTACCGCCAGCGCTGCGCAAAGGAGGAGAAGGATCAGGGGAAACCCCGGTACCTGCTTCATTGGATGATCCTCCCCCTGCCGTACCGGAGCCAGAGTTCAAGGCACAGAAGGATGAGGGCGAGGGCGAAGAAGACGCTGCTGATGCTCGTCTCCTCCTTCTCGCGGGTGATCTGCTGGTTCAGGCTCCCGTAGATCTCGTTTAAGGTCTGCCCGTCCACCGACTTGAAGTACTTCCCGCCGGTCTTTTCGGCGATGGACTTGAGCGTGGACTCGTCGAGCTGGGCATACTGCGGGTTGCCGAGCCAGTCGTACCCGAGCACGGTCGGCTGGCTGGACCCGAGTCCCACGGTGTAGACCTGGATACCGGCCGTCTTTGCAAAGCCGATTGCCTCGTCCGGTGAGACAACGCCTGCGTTGTTCACGCCGTCCGAGAGGAGGATCACGACGCTCTTGTGGTTCGGGATCGACTTGGCCATGTCGATGGCAAGCGCCAGCCCGTCGCCAATGGCGGTCTGCCCGGCTTTAGGTGCGACTGATGCGAGCTTGTCGCGGACCCGGTCCTTGTCGGGGCTTAAGTACGCGGCGGTGGTAGCGCCGGACTCGAAGACCACGACACCGGCATAATCCTTGGGATCCAGGCTCCGGATCAGGATGTCGCCGGCGCTCTTTGCCGCCTCGATCCGCGTGGGCTGGTAATCGGTGGCCTGCATGCTGCCCGAGTCGTCGATGGCGAGGACCACGTTGACGCCCTCCTTGGTCTGTTCGAGCGGGATGTGCGGATTGGCGAGACCGATCACGATGCAGGCGATGGCGGCGAGTGCGATCCCGAAGAGGAGGTGCGAGCGTTTCGATTTCTTCACGTCCCCGAGCGCCGATTTCACGAACGCGAGCCGGGAGAACCGGATCGCCTCCTTCTTCTTCTGCCGCGTCACCCAGAGGTAGATTGCCGCTAGGACGGGAACGAGGAGGAGAGCGAGGAGCCAGGCCGGATCATAGAACCCGGGCATGGTACCGCCTCCTGCCGGCAAGGCCGGTGAAGAATGTCTGTACCGGGAGCTCGAACGGCTCATCGGTAGTGATTACGATATCGTGGATCCGGTGCTTCGCGAGGTCGCGGTGCAGGGATGTCTCGGCCTCCTCTACAAGGATATGGTAGCGCTCCCGGAAGGTTTCGTCCGAGGTGTCGACCAGCACCTGTTCGCCGGTCTCTGGATCCTCGAGCTCGATGTACCCGATGTCCGGGATCTCGCGCTCCCGCTCGTCCGTGATACGGAGCGCAATAACTTCGTGGCGCCGGCGCAGGATCGACAGGGGGCGCATGAAGTCGGGCGAGATGAAATCCGAGAGGATAACGATCGAGGAGCGCCGGGCAAGTACCTTTGCCAGGAACCGGGCTGCCTCGCCAAGATCGGTTCGGTCCGATGTCGGTGTATGATCGATCAGGGTGTTGAGCATCCCGACGAGGTGCCTCTTCCCGCGGTGGGCCGGGATGAACTTCTCCACCCGGTCCGAGAAGAGGCACAGGCCCGTCCGGTCGTTGTTCCGGATCGCAGCAAAACCGAGGCTTGCCACGAGTTCCAGGATCCGTTCCTGCTTGGAGGTCGAGGAGCCGAACGTGCCCGAGCCGGAGATGTCCACCAGGAAGTAGAACGTCTGGTCCCGCTCCTCGGTGTATTCCTTGATGAAGGGGTGGTTGTAGCGCGCCGTCACCTTCCAGTCGATCGACCGGATATCATCGCCCGGCACGTACTCCCGGATCTCGGTGAACTCGATGCCCTGCCCCTTGAAGACCGAGTGGTGCAGGCCGGCCTGGAGCCCCTCCACGAGGATGCCGGTCCGGAGATCGATGCGCCGGATACGCCGGATCAGTTCGCGCCGGTTGTCCATGCGCCGTTCCCCCTCAGAGTGCCAGGGCTTCGACGGTGTCCGGACTCCTGCCCGCTATTCCCGGCAAAAACGTGCGCCGTCATGGGACCTTCACCGTTGCAAGGATACGGTCGATGATCGCATCGGTTGAGATTCCGTCCGCCTCGCCCTCGTAATTGAGGATGACCCGGTGCCGGAGCACGTCGTGCGCCACGGCCTTGATGTCCTCGGGGATCACGTAACCGCGGCCGGCGAGGAGCGCATGGGCCTTGCCTCCGAGAATGAGGAAGATCGATGCCCGCGGGGATGCGCCGAGTGCGATGTACCGCCCCTCGTCGATCCCGTACATTGCGGGATGGCGGGTCGCGTCCACGATCTCGCTCACGTACCGTTTGATGGCAGGATCCGCGTATACCTTCCGGGTGAACGCCTGGATCGCGAGGATCTGCTGCGAGGAGATCACCCTGCGGGGCTCAAGTGCCACGTTCTCGGTGAACCGGTCGAGGATCGTCACCTCGTCCGCCTTCACCGGGTAGGTCATCAATACCTTGAACATAAACCGGTCCACCTGCGCCTCGGGAAGGGGGTATGTACCTTCAGATTCGATCGGGTTCTGGGTGGCGAGTACGAAGAACGGCCGGGCGAGCGGGTGGGTGTCGCCCTGGATCGTCACCTGCTTCTCCTGCATGGCCTCGAGAAGCGCCGACTGGACCTTGGGGGGTGCCCGGTTGATCTCGTCGGCCAGGATGAAGTGGGAGAAGACCGGCCCTTTCACGGTCGAGAAACTCGCATCCTTCTGGTTGTAGATCTTCGTTCCCATGATATCCGCGGGAAGGAGATCGGGGGTGAACTGGAGCCTCGTAAAGCTGCAGTCAACGCACTGCGAGAGCGTGCGGATCGTCAGGGTCTTGGCAATGCCCGGCACGCCTTCGAGGAGGACATGCCCGTCGGCACAGACTGCCATCAGGAGCCGGTCGATCACGTCGTTCTGGCCGACGATGACCGTCTTCATCTCGTTCCGGATCGCATCCAGCGTCCCGGCGTGAGCCTTCGCTTCGTTCGTCAACTGGACTATCTCTGCATTCATGCAATCACGTCTCTTTCAGATTTTAGCCCGGGGTTCCGGGCCCTGAATGCCGCATGGACGGGGGCGGGGCTCTGCACTGCCGGGCACGACCTGGCCTGCCCCCTCCGCGGGACCGGCGTATGGTTCGGCCGGTTGCATCCCGCGGAGCTCCCGTACCATGTGTGTTTTACCACGTCCGATAAATGGTTTCTCCAGCGATCCGGGTCCGCAGGGCAGCCCGTTTCCGATGCACCCGTACGGTCCTGACCGTCGGTTCAGCCATTTTCATCCGTCCCTGATGATGACAGGGGCTTGGATCAGGGTCGCCGTACAAAGTATAAAAAATAATTCTTTTTGGAAAATATACTTTACTTTTTTCCAACTCCGGAATGGCAGGGCAATATCCTTATCCGCACGTGCCGCCTACCCCATCCCGGGAATTATCATGGAGAAGATAACGCTCGGCCCGATGCCGTACATGAGTGTCATGCCCACGCTGCTCGTGGGTGCGAACGTGAACGGGAAGGCCAACTATATGACCGCCGCGTGGGCCACCGTTGCCTGCATGGCGCCGCCGATGGTCTGCGTTGCGCTCAACAAGACCCGGTATACCGTGAAGGGGATCGAAGAGAACAGGACCTTCAGCCTGAACGTTGCGGCCACCGGCCAGGTGATCGAGACCGACTATTGCGGGATCGCTTCCGGCGCAAGTGCCGATAAATCGAAGATGTTCACTTCATTTTACGGCCTTCTGAAGACAGCACCGATGGCGGAGGAGTGCCCGGTCAACATCGAGTGCCGGCTCTTCAGGTCCGTAGACTGCGGGAGCCACCTGCTGTATATCGGGGAAGTTGCCGAGATCCATGCCGATAAGAATTGCGTGACAGACGGGAAGCCGGATGTTGGAAAAATCCACCCGATTGTCTATGCCCAGGCCACGTATTATGCGGTGGGAACGGTCACCGGGAAGGCATTCTCCGACGGAAAGAAATACGAAAAGCAGTAATCCTGCGGCACTCTTTTTTTGGCCTGTCGGTGTAAATTCATATCCCCGAAAAAGGAGATCGGAGTCGGGGTATTCTGTATGATGTGGAGGAAATGATATCCCGTTCCTGTGCAGGATTCGCACCGTTTTTGGTGTGATACCTGGCCTGCATGCAGGAACGAGTCCGCCTGAAACGAAGGAATTCGACATTGACCGTTCAGACCGGGAGCATCCCGCGGGGGATAGTATGCCCGGTAACCTTCACCGTTCCATCATCTGCATCGATCCCGGTCCTGGCCCACTCACGCTCCCTGGTGTTCTTAACACTGTATTTTGACTATGCGATATATAATACTTTGGTATTCCGAATAATCAATAAATACTAACTTTCATTTGAAAAAACAAAAAATGTCAGTAATTTTTGACATCACAAGGAAATATTAGGGTATGCGGGGATGGTGTCAGGGAATTATCCTGGAGGGATTGTTCCAGGGTCACGATCCGGTACCGGACACTCGGGTCAGGAGGCAGTTCCCGGCATACTGGTGATCCCGGAAATGCGGGATATCGGATTCACCCGCCGTGTCCCGTACACATCTTCTGCAGGATGGTACTTGATTGGATAATCTACCGGGAGCTTCTTATCATCCGAGATAACCGAAAACACTGACCGGATGGGAAAAATACATGCAGAAAAAAATGGACTCAAATCCGGCGCCGCATCAGCCCCAAGACGAGGAGGAGGCCGGCGAACGTTCCGCAGATGGCGAGAGGTTCCGGACCGGGAGAATAAGTGACTTTCTTTGTCGGGGTGGTAACCGCGGCCGGTGCCGCCGTTGTCGGTTCGGGCGTGATGACAAGCACCGTTTCTTCGGGAGTAATTTCAGGTATCGCTGTCGGCTCCGGTGTGGGAACGGCCACGTTCACGGTCTTTTTCACAATGGTACTTTTAATCACGACCGCATCGGAATCCATCTCCTGGACGCGTAAGGAAATGATCTCTTTCGATGCGTCCAGGGTCGGAACGGTGCCACTCATCAGGACGGTTATTGTGTACGAGTTCGCGGCATCGGTCAGGTCCCAGCCATCCAGCCGGACTTGTGTGCCCTGCTTCGATACCAGCGAGGAAGTGAGCGGCATATCGTCATTGACCATCACGGTCTTGGTGACGGTCCACTTCGGGGTCGTGAGATCGCTGTATAAGTTGATAGAATGTTTGGAATCGAAATCCCCGCTCATCCACGAATCAAAATTGATATCAAATGCAATGGTTACGGTACTACCTGGTGGGAGCGTGGCTCCGTTCGCGGGTCCTGACCAGTTCTGGATCGTCCAAGCCGATGCCGGAGCAATGACGAGGGCCGTACCCAGGAGGAGAAGGCCGGCACAGATGAAGTACTGAGTTCGTATCATCCAGTTCACCAACGGCAGTAAATCCAATAAAGGTAACGGTTTATCCCCGGTATAACGTCCTGTCTCCCGTTTCGGCTAAGGTGTCTGCATGCGCACCTGGTGCCAACATAACCGGGCGGGGCCGGGCCGCGTGCCGGAGGACCGGAATCAAAATCAAAGAGCATATATAGCAATTTAGGTTACGGTACATCCTTGTTCAGGTCAGCACTCCGGGCAATCTTCCGGTATCCATCGGCAGGCATGGTTCATGTATTCGGTTCTTTATGTTGATGACGATGTGGATCTGCTGGGGATCAACAAGATCTACCTCGAGCGGACCGGTGAGTTCAGAGTCGATACGGCGACGTCCGCCCTGGATGCACTCGACCGGATCGCCGCCATCCCGTACGACCTGGTGCTCTCGGATTACCAGATGCCGGATATGGACGGGATTGCGCTCCTCAAGGAGGTCCGCGGCCGGCACGGGAACCTCCCCTTCATCCTCTTCACCGGGAAAGGCCGGGAAGAGGTGGTGATCGAGGCGCTCAATAACGGCGTTGATTTCTACGTACAGAAGGGTCCCGATCTAAGGGGGATGATCGCGGAGCTGCGGCATACTATCAACAGGGCCATTGAGCGGAGAAGGACCGGGGACGAGCTGAAGAAATCCCGCCAGCAGCTGACGGACATCATCAATTTTCTGCCCGATGCCACATTCGTCATCGATACCCACGGACGGGTCATTGCCTGGAACCGTGCCATCGAGACGATGACCGGTATCCGGCGGGAGGATATCCTCGGGAAGGGCGACTACGAGTATGCCCTGCCCTTTCTCGGCGAGCGCCGGCCCCTGCTCATCGACCGGGTGCTGCAGGATCCACCGGCGCTGGATACCGCGCCCCCCGCATCGTGCCCCTTTTCAACCCGGATCTCCCGGGATTACCATGTCATGAGGATGAACGGGGGATCGGGAGTCTTCCTGTCGGTCCGCGCCGGCCCGCTCTGCGGCCCCGGGGGCCTGGTGGAGGGCGCCATTGAGACGATCCGGGACATCTCAAAGGCACGCCAGATCCAGCACGATCTTGAAGTGGCCCGGGAGGCTAACCTCGGCTTTGCCAACATCATGCCCGTCGGTATCTACGAGATGAATGCAAATTTCATCCTTACATTTGCAAACGACAGGACCTTCGATATGTTCGGGCTTACGCGGGAGGCACTCAACGAACGCATCTGCATCGTGGATTACATCGCTCCGGAAGATCGCAGGCGGGCAGCCTCGGATATCCAGAACCGGGCCATGAAGGGGATCACCACCGGCCAGGAGTACCTGCTGGTGAGAAAAGACGGCAGCACCTTCCCCGCCCTCATCTACGGGTCTCCCGTGATCGACCCCGGCACACAGCAGCCTGTGGGCCTGCGGGGCGTGATCATCGATCTTACCCGGCGTAAACAGGACGCCCTGGCTCTCCGCGAGAGTGAGGAACGGCTGAAGATTGCGCTCCGGGCGGGGACACTCAGCCTCTGGGATATCGATATGCGCACCATGGCGGTGCATGACCTTGGTGGATGGGCCCGGACCGTGATGGGGCATTCGTTCGACGCGGATACCGTTCCTGTCGCCGACTGCCAGGCGCTGGTTCACACGGCGGACATACCCGGGTTGCTGGTCGCCTTTTACCAGCATCTGAACGGGAAATGTCCGTACTTTGAAGACGAGTTCCGGTTCCGGCACAGCGATGGCAGCTGGAAAAATGTGGCAGTCCGCGGGACGATCATCGAACGCGACGAGAACGCAAAACCAATGAGAATTACCGGAACGATTGCCGTGATCCCCGGCGGGCACTGATCGCAGGGAACCCCGGGGGGGTTTTCCCGTCCATAGGGTGCGGACCGGCAGGGGTAGCACCGTAATCCATAAGTGCCGGCACAGTAACCGGCATGATCATATCATGCAGGACATCAGCCAGGATCCGGGCCTCTTACGGAGGATCCTCTCCGCCCAGAAATCTGAGATCACCGAACACCATATCTATGCCAGCCTCGCGGATACCGCCCCGGATGCCCGGAACCAGGCCGTGCTCCGCGACATTGCCTCCGAGGAAATGACCCATTACGGGATCTGGAAGGGCTACACGCACCGGGACACTGCACCGGACAACCTCCGGGTCTGGTACTACTGCACCATGGCCCGGCTCCTCGGGGTCACCTTCACCCTCAAGCTGATGGAGAGCGTTGAAAAACACGCCCAGCATGCGGATCCGGGTATCCTTGCCGCCATCCCCGAGTATGCCGGCATCATTGCCCACGAGGAGAAACACGAGAAGGAACTGATCGCCCTCATCGACGAGGAACGGCTGAAGTACGTAGGGTCCATCGTCCTCGGCCTCAACGATGCGCTGGTTGAGTTCACCGGGACCCTTGCCGGCCTGACATTCGCCATCCAGGATACCCGGATCATCGCCGTTGCCGGGCTCATCATGGGGATTGCGGCCTCGCTCTCCATGGCAGCTTCCGAGTACCTCTCCCAGCGGTCGGACGGTGGTGAGACCGATCCCCTGAAGGCTTCGGTGTACACCGGGATCGCCTACGTCGTTACGGTCGCCCTGCTGATCCTGCCGTTCCTGTTGCTGGAGAGCCCGTTTTTGGCCCTTGTCTTCACCCTTGCCGGCGCCGTGGTCGTGATCTTCCTCTTCACGTTCTACATATCAGTGGCAAAAGACCTCCCGTTCTTCCGCAGGTTCGGCGAGATGCTTGCCATCAGCCTCGGGATTGCGGCGATCTCCTTTGCGATCGGTCTTGCCATCAGGGTCTTCCTGAATGTCAATGCCTAGGATGGTCTCAAAGCCGATGGGGCCCATGTGGAACGGTTAATACCTTGTGAAGTGATAGAAGAGATACCGGGTTTCAGCTGACGGGGCGGCATCCATACCTGGATCGGCCGGCCTCCTGGAATTCCCGCGTAGCGGCTCATGACCTCCAGCATTTCCTCCCTTCCGAAGTTCACGGTCAGGACCAAGATCCTGATCATGGTTCTTGCCATCGCCATCATAGCGCTCGTGATCACCGGGTATATGGCGCTTTTCACCTTCGGGGCTATGGCAAAGTCGGCGGAGTCGGACAGCCTCTCACTGGGCCGGGAAGTCCTCAACGAGACCACGGACGCACTCCAGGCCTCCGCCAGGGCCGGTCTCGTCCAGATGGCCCGGGACCACGCCGAGATCATCCACGAGACATTCATGGACACGGAGACCGAACTCGGGCTGATGGCCGTCCAGGCCGCCACCCTCCAGGAGAATCCCCCGGTACAGTCAGTCATCCCGTCCCGTGACCGGGACCACCCCCCGGCAGATCCGTTTGCTGCCGTGGCATACACCTTCTCGCCCGGAGTATCGTTCCCGGAGGATTCCACGGAACTGAGGCGGACCGCCGGGATGGATGATCTCCTGAAAGGCACTTATGACGAGGATACCAACCTGACCGCAGTGTACCTTGCCACCGATTCCGGTATCATGCGATCCTATCCCTGGAGCGTGCCGGAACCGCGCGGGTACGATCACCGGACACGGGCATGGTTCACCGGAGCGAAAAGTACCCCTGGAATATACTGGTCTGATCCCTACGTCGATGCCGCCGGCGAGGGTCTTGTCGTGACCTCCTCCACGGCAGTGCCGGCCGGGACGGGTACGTGGGTGATCGCAGCCGATGTTTCCGTAGATGTAATTAACTCGGCGTTCCTGAACAGGACGCTGGGAGGCCGGGGCTATACCGTTCTCCTTGACAGCCGGGGAAATATCATCAGCCGCCCGGGACTGGGTTCCGGCAACCTCTCGTGGGACCGGCCGTTCCCCCGCGAGAACGGATTTGAAGAGACCGATCCGGCCCTGGTCTCCCTGACCCGCAACATGACGGCCGGCAGGACCGGGGTGGAAATGGTGCGGTTCGGGGGCCGCGAATCGTATGTGGCCTATGCGCCGGTCCAGTCCATGAACTGGAGTCTGGCAATCTCCCTGCCCGTCGACGAGGTTACGGCCCCGCTGAGGGCGGTCCAGGCACGGATTATGATTTCCACGCGCGGGGCGGAGTCCAGTATTGCCGACACCAGCAACCGGATCATGCTGGTCTTTTCGGCACTCCTCTGTGCCCTCATCATCATCGTTGCAGGTCTTGCGTGGTACCTCTCGCGGCTCATTACCCGCCCGGTCGACGTGCTCAAGAATGCGGCCCTTGCCGTGGGCCATGGGGATCTCGAGTACCGGGTGGATCTTAAAACCGGCGACGAGTTCGAGGACCTTGCCACATCCTTCAACACGATGTCTGCGGACCTCAAGAGGAATATCGACGACCTGAAGAGGACCACGGCTGAGAAAGAGCGGTACGCAAAGGAGATGGAGATCGCCAAGGAGATCCAGGAGACGATCCTGCCTGAGTCCGTGCCGTCGATCCCCGGGTTCGAGATCTGCGCCACGGCCATCCCCGCCATGGAAATCGGGGGTGACCTCTACGACTTCATCCCGATGCCCTCCGGCCGCTGGGGCTTTGTCATCGCCGATGTATCCGGAAAAGGAGTGAGTGCTGCACTGTATATGGCCCTCTGCCGTACCCTGATCCGGGTGAGCGGGAGCACACGGGATCAACCCGGCGAAGCCATGATGGAAGCCAACCGGCTGATCTACGAGGATGGACGTTCGAGCATGTTCATCACGGTCTTTTACGGGGTACTCGATCCAGTGGAGCGGACATTCTCCTATGTGAACGCCGGCCACAATCCCCCGCTCCTCTTACGGGGCAATCCTCCGGCAGCCCGTGCGATACCGGGGAAAGGGGTTGCGCTGGGGGTAATCGGCGACATCAGCATTGCTCCGCAGGTGCTCCGGCTGGAGCCGGGCGACCTTCTTGTTCTGTTTACGGACGGGATCACCGAAGCGTTCAACGAGCAGGATGAGTACTTCGGCGAAGAGCGGTTCAAGGAGTTCGTTGCCCGGCACCGGGACCTGCCGGTCCGGGAGATCATGGATGGCCTGATCGCGGAGATACGCAGATTCAGTGGCACCAGACCCCAGTCGGACGACATCACCATCATCATGATCCGGGTTGTCTGAAATCTGCGGTCAGGGTCCGGTTTCCCGGTGCGTGCAAATCCGTCGGACTTATACCTTGGA
>Ga0209749_1001555_pt1 | contig 19507 bp, 16 predicted proteins | sample EPASupsiteSAE347_FD_187267 | JGI IMG/M metagenome (GOLD analysis project Ga0209749, IMG submission 187267) | Bioremediated contaminated groundwater from EPA Superfund site, New Mexico - Sample SAE3-47 (SPAdes) (version 2) | ecosystem: Environmental > Aquatic > Deep subsurface > Groundwater >... | reverse complement strand
GATTTCTTTCCATAAAGGAACGGCTGAACCTTCAGCATATTGAACATCCCGAGGACTATCAATTTTAGTTAACATCACAAAAGCTGGTTCGTCAACCGGGGCAAAACCAATAAAGGTATGAATATACTCATCGGTGCTATAACCACCGGAAACCGCCACTTGAGCGGTACCAGTCTTCCCGCCGATATAATAACCATTGATATAAGCTTGTTTTGAGTGCCCCCGCTCCACCACATTAACCAACATGGCCGAAATTGTCGCCGCGGTCTTATCACTGACCACCCGTCCTACTTGTTTCGGGGTCATTTCTTCCCGCTTATCGCCACGAATAATCGCTTTGACAATATAAGGCTTCATTAAAATACCGCGATTAGCCAAAGCCTGATAGGGCATAATCATTTGCATTGGGGTTACCGCAATTCCCTGGCCAAAAGAAGCCGTCGCCGCATCAATTTCTCTGACTTTATTAGTTAATAAATTACCAATATTACCGGCACTTTCCGAACCCAATTCTAAACCCGTCTTTTCACCAAAACCATACTCCTTAACATAGTCAGAAAAAATTCTAGGACCAACTTGGCGCATGGCAAAAATCGCTCCAGTATTTAAAGAATTTTCCAGAACCGTATTCATGTCAACTACGCCATGACCGCCCTTAGTACTGAAATCCGAATTCTTAATCGGTTTTGGCCAACCATTAATCATAATTTGTCCTTCATCCTTATAGGTGGTTGACGGAGATACTTTACCTTGATCAATTGCAATAGACATCGTTACAACCTTGAATACTGATCCTGGCTCATACTGATAAAGCAAGGCGGGATTATTATAATTACTGATATCAGCGACATTCTTATAGTCATTAGGATTGAAATCTGGTACCGAGCACATCGCGATAATCGCCCCCGTTTTGGGGTTAATAGCAATCACCGAGCCACCTTTAGCACCGTGCTTTTTAACCGACGCCTTTAACTTCTCACAAGCGACAAATTCCACGTTGCGATCAATAGTTAAAACTAAATCAGCCCCCGCCTTCGGCTCAACAAACTCACGGTCATTAACAATCATTAAATTACTCTGACCGCCTTTCTCGGATTTAACGGAGCCATATTGACCAAAAAGTTCATCATTAAAGAACTCTTCTAAACCGTATTTGCCCGTACCCTCTTCAGAGGCATAACTCACAAAACCTAAAATATGAGAACCAATCTCATTTTCAGGATAATAACGATATTGTTTTAAATCAAATCCCAGTCCGGGAATCTTTAGCTCTTTACCCGCTTGACTACCGACGCTAGCGGCGCTTGATTTGTAATAAACTTTCTCATTTTTTAATTCCAAGTCAGTCGCGCTTAGCGGCGTGCTGGTCGCCGAAGCTAAGTAAGCCCACAAACTTAATAGATCATCATTATCAACTTTTCTCTCTAGCGGTTCATAGACATCACCGGGTTTATCCAAACGTTTTAAATAACCAGTTAAAATATTATCTTTAGTCGTCGTCGCAATCAAAAGCGGAGTGCCACTAGCCGCTTGATCTTTTAACTCTTGAGTTAAACGAGGTTCATCAAAAAAGAGATATAGCTTTTCGGCTATTTCTTGAGGATTGACTACGTCTTTGGGCACGACATAAAGCTGAGCGAAATCCTTATTGGTTGCCACTGGATATAACTTTTCTTGACCGTTAACTGTTTCCGTAAAGAATATCTTTCCCCGATCGGGTTTAAGTTTATTATAAACTTGATGCTGACTAGCGGCTAAAGCCGTATATAAATCACATTGTCTAATTTGCACCAAAAATAATTTATAAGTTAAAGCTCCAAGTAATAAAAAAATAATCGCTACGACTAAGCGCCAGCGACTATTACTAATTCTAGTCTTTTCCGGCCGGGAATTATTTTTATGATCTCGCCACATATTGTCAGATTTAAAAAAACCGTCCTGTCTACTTCTTGGCGACTAGAGAACGGTTAGCTGCCAGGTATTCTACGTTATCAACCGCGACCATATCAAGCTGTTGAGTGCGAGTGCTTAAGGAATAATAAGACTGAATTGAATTAACTGTCTCTTCGTTAGATAGCTTTTCACTCGCTAAAACATTAGCCTGAGTTTTTAGCTCCTGCAAAGCGAAACCTTGAGCGGTTAAATCACTAATATTAATTAGATGCCAAAACCCCAAGACGGCGCCTAGAGTAAAAATAATAAGATTAACACGTTTGAGGTTAAGTCGACGGCCATTAGCAGTTGAATTTTTTAGTCGAGAATAACCAGTCTTAATAACGGGCATAGATTATTTTGTGATTTATATTAATTGAAAATTATCAAATTTTTTGGGCGGCGCGGAGTTTGGCACTGCGGGCGCGGGGATTAGCGACGATTTCGGTTTCAGTGGGGATAAGTGGTTTTTTGGTTAGAACTTGAAAATCGGGATTATTTTTTAAAAACTGTTTGACGATTCTATCTTCCCCGCTGTGAAAAGAAACAACCACTAAACGTCCACCGGGGGCTAATCTTTTACTAGCTATTTGCAAAACGATTTTTAAGGCATTCAACTCATCATTAGTTTCCATCCTCAAAGCTTGGAAAATACGAGTGGCTGGATGAATCTTAGTGCGAAAGCGGAAAGGAACTACTTTCTCAATTAGCGTTACTAAATCAGCCGTCGTTCGTAAAGATTTAGTTCGCCGCGATTCGACAATCGCTTTCGCGATCTGATAAGCATAACGCTCTTCCCCATACTCCCGGAAAATCCGGGTTAATTCTAGGAGCGGATAACTATTAATAATTTGGGTAGTCGATCGTTCATTCTGCGGTCCAAAAGCCATATCCAGAGGATGCTCACCTTTAAAGGAGAAGCCTCGCTCCGAATCCGCTAGTTGAGCTGAGGATAAACCTAGATCTAAGACTAAACCAGAGAACTTTTCCAGCGCGGGAAAGTGTTCTTCCAGCAGCTCATCTAAATTTTTAAAATTACCGTTCAGTAAAGTGACATTAGATATTTTCTGTTCAGTGATTAAACTCGCGGCGTTATTAAGGGCTAAAGGATCTAAGTCCAAACTAATTACCCGACCTTGAAGTCCAACCATGTCAGCGAGGGCTAAAGTATAACCAGCTCCGCCTAAAGTACCATCAATTATTATGTGTCCCAGTCGCGGAGCTAAATACTTAATAACTTCTGTGAGCATCACCGGATCATGCGTATAAGTAACCATAGAAAGATAAGGAGCCAATTAAATTCCTAGCTCACCCAATTCTTCGGCAATCGCATTACTGTTTTTTTCTGAATCCGCTTTATATTTATTCCAGGCCGCTTCATTCCAGATTTCTAAATGATTATAAAGTCCAGCAATAATTACGTTCTTACGCACACCAGAGAATTGACGTAAATATTCTGGTAAAGTTATCCGGCCTTGATTATCAAAATCGACATCCATCGCGCCCGCTAACATGTGTCGACTAAAGGCGCGTGCTTTAGCTTGACTAATTGGTAAAGCCGCAAATTTAGCGGCAATCTTTTCGAACTGTTCTTTAGAATATAAAAAAAGACAATTATCTAAACCCTTAGTAACCACCGCGCCCTTATTTAAGATGGCACGAAATTTAGCGGGAATAGCTAAACGTCCTTTGTCGTCAAGATTGTGATTATATTCACCGATAAACATAAAAGTAGTGATTGGAATTAAGCTGATGACAAGCAAAGTTTCACCTTAATTCCCCACAATTCACCTTACGAATATAATTATACACCACTTAGCCCCTAGGGTCAACACTAATCTTTCATTTAAAATAAGCTAAAAAATCAACAAAAAAACTACTTTTCAACAAGTAGTCTTTTGACTTTAAAATAATTTGCTAAATTCGTCTAAAAGTTTTCAACAACTAGTGCACAGGCTTAATATTTCAGTTTTTTAGAAATCCCAATTGTTGGTTCACGATCATAACTTGGTTCGACAATAGAAAAGGAGCCAAACTTCTTGTTCTTTTTCTTCATAAATTCGGCCACCACGGGTATTTTCAAAGCGTAAGCTAAGGCGTTGGCAGTGATCACACCAATTCTTAGTGACGTAAAGCTGCCCCCTTGATTAGCAACCACAATTTTGGTGAGTTTTTTGGGAGTTACCTTCTGACTAACTAATAATTGTTCGATTGCCGGGACAAGTTTCTCGGCTTGTTTCCGAGCTGCTTTAACTTTTTTACTTGCTAATTCTTTGTGACGATCGCGTAAAGCAACAATAATTTCGTCGGGATTAACCGTATTAATATAAAGAGTCATATTATTTTAAAATTTTTTTTATTTCTCCAAAAGTATTAATTCTCACTAATTGAGCTCGAAGTTTAGCGGCCTCCGGTAAGCCCAACATGTACCAAGCCAGGTGTTTACGTAATTCGATGAGACCACCCTGCCCCATTAACTTTTGACTTAAGGCGGCATGGGCTAAAACAATTTTAAAAACAGCGGCTGGTTTTAAATCAATAATTCGATTCTTTTTTATTTCTCGAAATAACCAGGGACGACCCAAAACTCCTCGCGCCAAACCTAGTCCATCAGCCTGACTCTCTTTTAGAACTTGCTGGGCTAAAGTCAGATTATTAATTCCCCCATTAGCTAAAATTATTCCCGAGAAATATTGTCTGGCCTGTTTTAAAATTAACCAGTCAGGCGCACCCACAAAACCCTGCTTGAGTGTCCGACCATGAATCATCACGGCGGCAATGGGTAAATCTTGAATATTTTTTAAAAACTCTAAAGCGGTGACCTGACCGGCCTGAGCGCGGAGTTTTATCGAGACTGGCAAATGAGTGTTAGCAATAACTGCCTCAAGCGCCGCCCGCGAATTTTTAAGATTCTGCATCAAACCAGAGCCCGCTCCTTGTCTGGTGACTTTAAGAACGGGGCAACCAAAGTTTAAATCAATACCAGCGGGCTTAATTTGTTGAGTAATTATTCGAGTCGCGACTGCTAAATGTTCGGGATTGGCTCCGAAAAGTTGAACAACATAATACTTTTCTTTCGCTCGATTGAATTTTAAGAGTTTTAAAGTCTCATTGTTTTTCAAAGACTGATTATAAAAAAGGGCTATGGCCGAAACCATCTCGCTATATAAAACATCCGCTCCATATTGTTTACAAACCTGACGGAAAGCGGAATTAGTGAAACCGGCCATGGGGGCAAGCGCTAGAATCGGTCGGCTAGTATTTTTTAATTTTTTCCAAAAATTGTCTGGCATGCTATTTCTTATTTTTAGTTCACGCGATTAATGTCGATAAAACTAATAAAACTAGGGGGCAATAAAATTATAGAAAGTGATGTTCCTAAAATTAACTTAGGTAGACCATAGTTATTAAAAATAGACTAAATAATGGGGTTAATTATTCTTTAGCTCAACCTTTTGCCCATCTGAAGCGTCTTTAATTAAATACCCTAAATCTTCAATTTCTTTTCTTAATCGATCTGCCTCAACCCAATCTTTTTCAGTGCGAGCGTTTTGACGTTTTTTAACCAACTCTTGCACCACCACTGGTAAATCGCTGAGTTTTAAAGAGACAACAACATTCGAAGCAGCTTGATCAAGGTGTAGACCCAAAACTCGATCAAAATCCAAAATAGTCGCTAGTTTGTCAGCGGGACTTAATTTAGATTTCAAAACCGAAGCTAAGACCGCCAAAGCTTTGGGTAAATTCAAATCATGATTAATGACGGCTAAAAACTTCGCCTGCCACTCTAAACTCACTAGACCTTTAGTCTGACCCAATGCGGCCACTTGGTTTAACAAACTCTGATAACCCTGAGCAGCCTGTTTTAGCCCCTCTTCGCTGTATTCCATGGGTTTACGGTAATGAACCTGGAGGGTAGCAAAACGATAGACTAAGGGGCTAATTCCTTTTTTAATTAAAGCGTTTTCAACTGTTAAAAAATTGTCTTCACTTTTAGCCATTTTCTTCCCCCCTTTAATATTTAGGAAAGCGCCATGCAACCAATAATGGAAAAAGGGTTGACCGGTCGCCGCTTCACTTTGAGCGATTTCATTAGTATGATGAATATTGATATGGTCAATACCGCCGCAATGAATATCTAATTGTGAACCGAGGAATTTAAGACTCATTGCGGAACATTCAATGTGCCAACCAGGGAAACCAACACCCCAAGGAGACTCCCACTCCATTTGACGTTTAGTGCCGTCTTCCGGCATTGGTGAAAATTTCCATAAAGCAAAATCGGTCAAATTTTTTTTATCCGGATTTTTTTCTACCCGTGCTCCCTCGCGTAATTCTTCTAGTGGTAAGTGACTGAGTTTATTATATTTTTTAACTTTCGCGGTATCAAAATAAATTCCATCAGTGGTTCTATAAGTATAACCATTCTCTTCGAGTGTCTTAATCAACGCAATCTGCTCGGGGATATTATCCGTGGCCTTACACCAAATATTTGGCTCTTGAATGTTAAGCGCTAATAAATCTTTTTTAAAAGACTCGGTATAAAAAGTAGCGATTTCCCAAGCACTTTTTCCCTCACGCATCGCTCCCTTCTCCATTTTGTCCTCACCCATATTCATATCGCCGGTTAAGTGCCCAACATCAGTGATATTCATCACCCGTTTCACTTGGTAATTATTATAGGCCAGAATTCGCACCAAAAAATCTTCAAATAAATAAGAGCGCAGATTGCCTAAGTGAGCATAATTATAAACCGTCGGACCACAGGTATACACACCCACCTGTCCGTCTTTAATCGGTTTAAACTCTTCTTTTTTACGACTTAGTGTATTGTATATAAATAGAGGGGTCATATTATTTGAATTTGACTGGGATACGAATCGCAGCGTCATTCTGAGGCAAATCAGAGGGATTATCTTTAGAAATTAGTAAATAACCGCTCGTAGCTGTAGTCGTAAATCTCAGTTCACCCTCGAAAGGAACTAATTGGTCAGTCATCCAATCACTTTGAGCTGTACCAAAATGAGCTAAAATCAAACCATCATTTTCATCAATTAACTTAAGCGGTAAATTCGCTTCAAAGAACCAATTACCTTTGGCTAAACCCTTCACTATTAATGGTGATTTAATAACTTCATTGGCTAGCGGTTGAGTGATAGTAATTTCGGTAGTTGAGGCGGTTAGAGCTTCGCACTTCTCTTCCCAAAAACGAATACATTTTTCTTTAAGGCCACACCAGGCATAACCAGCGGAACCGATACAGCCGTGCTCATCACGATCATTGCCCACTAAATTAGTTTCCGGGGTTGTAGTTGGAGCAGCTTGCCTGTCGGCTGAGGTATCAATAGTAGTAGCGCCCGGGCAAGGTGTTTCGGGTTGAGCGGCGCTGGGATTACCATGACGTACCCAAGCACCATTATCACAAATCCAATCATCTTCTTTAGAAGTTAGACGCAAAACAATCGCAGCGACCACCATAATGATTACAATGGCCAACAAAAAATTATTTTTTTTCATAAAATTATTCATCTAAATTAAAAAAATCTTTTTTATAGCGAGGCTGACTCCTTTTAATATTTCCCTGCACTTTCTCTTTGAGAGGAAAAATTTTTTTAGCTTCCCGGGCTGATTTGCTTAAACCCCGAACAATCGCTTGATTTAAATCTTGACGCTTTAATTTAATTACTTGTTTCACCACCGACATAAACCAAAGTTAAAGGCTATTAGGGTGGTCGTTAGTGGATTCGGACCACTGACCTCCGCGATGTGAACGCGGCGCTCTAACCAGCTGAGCCAAACGACCGTTAATCTTTCTGAACTATTTAATAATCGCAAAGATACCATCATCAACAAAACGACCATTCTTCTGATGTTCTTTATGAAGGACTCCTTCCAACTTAAAGCCATTTTTTTCTAATACCCGCCGGGAAGCGGGGTTAATCGTAAAGCAACCAGCCCAAAGGCGTTTTAACTTAAAAGTTTTAAAACCGAAATCTTTAACGATCTTAACGGCGGCCGACATTATTCCCTGACCCCAATAAGCCGCCCCTAACCAATAACCAAGTTCGGCCTTATGACCAGCAGTGATACGATGCAAAGAAATTCCCCCGACCGCCTGGCCATCAATTTCAATCGCCCAATATAAAGCCGTCGGGTCAACTAAGTGACGCTTAGAATTCATCCGTCGCAGCCAGGCGCGCGCATCTTTGGTGGTATAAGGATAAGGAATGGATAAGGTATAAAGAGCGATCTTAGGGTGATTAACATGTTTAACCAAAGACTGAGTATCTGTCTGTTTCCAGGGACGTAAAACAAATCGCTTGGTTTTGATAACGGGCGACTTCATAAGATTATTTTAAAACCTTAAAATATTCCACAATGACTTGTTGAGCAACTGGAGTATCAGATGAAACTTCTTTAAACTTCACGTCACCAATTAAAGCGATGTGACCATCTTCATACTCAACGTTCGCCGAGCGGCTATTAGTCCAGGTAATTTTAGTGACATAAAACTTCCCTCCCAGAACTTCCGGCTCCGGTGACAATTCACTGATATGAAGGCGAAGATATTCCTCTAGCTGTTCCTGACTAGGCGTAATTAAAGTTGGCGCCGGCGCAGACGGCGCTAAATTAGATAGAGTATTAGTCTGGTTATTAAGGGATGCCACGGGAATAGTAGAGTTATTTTCTAATTCCTTAGTAAAATTTCGCCAGGAAATTATAAAGATAATTAAAAAAATCAATAATAGGATAACTCCGGCTAGTAGTAAAAATAATTTATTAGTTTTCATATTCAAAAAAAATAAATAAATGGTGCCCGAGGGGGGATTTGAACCCCCATGGGATTGCTCCCGCAGCGTTCTGAACACTGTGTGTCTACCAATTTCACCACCCGGGCTGAAGCTGCCGCTAGGGCGCCACTTTAAACAATCAACTAATTATAGCTTGCCATAAAATATGGCGCTTGTAAATGCCTTATGATACAATAAATTCATGTTAGATCTAACCCTAGAAAAACAATATTTTGCTTTGGGCTATAAGCTAATTGGTGGTGTTGATGAGGCTGGCCGCGGTCCTTTGGCCGGTCCTGTTGTAGCTGCCTGTGTGGTGATTGGGCCAGAGTTCCAAATTGATAACGAAGATCTGGCTCTAGTGACGGATTCCAAAAAATTAACTGCTAAAAAGCGCGAAAAACTCTTTAAGATCATAAAAGAAAAGACACTGGCAGTGGAAATTGGGGTCGTCAGCCCCCAAACGATTGATAAAATAAATATTCTTCAAGCGAGCTTCTTAGCTATGCGTCGCGCCATTAGAGGAGTAAATATTTCGCCTGATTATATTTTACTTGACGGCGCTTTTAAAATTCCGAAGCTAAATAAGCCACAAACTGCTATTATCAAAGGGGATGGAACAGTTTTTTGTATCGCCGCGGCTTCAATCATCGCTAAAGTTAGTCGGGATTACTTGATGACTGAATTAGATAAGAAGTATCCGGAATACGAATTTGCCAAGCATAAAGGCTACGGAACAAAACTGCATATTGAAAAAATAGTTGCACACGGCCCTTGCCCTATCCATCGTTTCAGCTTTGCACCAATTAAAGATAAACCAAAGAAAAACAGAGAGTGAATAGATAAAATGAAGGTAATCATTGATATTATAAAAACCTCATTCAATGAGGTTTTTTAAACCATCGACAATCAATAAAAAATTATTGAGTTAAACTTATCTCTAGCTTAGCATCCAGGGCAACAGCAATTCTACCCAAAAAACTAAGGGTAAAATTCTGTTGACCGCTTTCTAGTCTAGCGACATTACTTTGGGTGGTACCGATCTTCTTAGCTAATTCTAGTTGACTAATCTTTTTAGCTTTACGCATCTGCAAAATCTTATAAGCTAACTCTAGTTGACGACCATATTCATCATAATATTTTCTGAATTTGGGATTCTTAAGTTCTGCGGCTAGATATTCGTTAAAATCAGTAGCTTTGAATTGTAACTTTTTATTTTTCATTGTATATCATATACGATATGTCGTCAATTAATAATCAACCCCTCAATTCTAGCAAAATCCAAATAAAGAACTGATAAATTCTTTATAAAAGCAGCAACTAGCTAACCGGTAACAACTCTCCTATCCTAAAAAGACCTCGCCCAGCGAGGTCTTTTCAATTTTATTTTAATTTAGATTTCAACTACCTTTTAGCGCCAGAATAAGCAATGGCTCGAACAACATTCCAAGCTAAAGCATTAACTGGAGCATGACCATAAACATATTCAAAAGTTTTGATTGCTACCCTTTCACTGTTTAAATTGCGGTTAAGTGGTAGTAAGCCATAGGCGATAACCATGATGGCATTCTGATCAATATTATTACTTAAATTTGCCTGACGTCGATAAACTTTAACGAATTCTAATTTAGCTTGATTCTCAGCGGTCGCACTACGTTCAGTCGGCCAACGACCACTGGCGATCTTTAAGACATCAGACCATTCTGCTTCAGTGTCTGGTAGCCTATTATAAGCCTGGTAATAAGAATTAATTACAGCAGCCCTTTCTCCTGCTCCTAAGCGTTGGGTGGTAGCGGTACCGTAGATGATGAAGTCATTAATAGTCGACTTCTCATTAGCCGTGAGAGTTTTATCTAAACCTAAGATCGTCTTATATTTAATCAGCCCAGCTTGTTCGGCAGCGAGACTAACATCCTGGTTTAAATGATCTAATAGCTGATTAGTGTCTTGGGTATTTAAGATCCCAGCTTCGGAAGCAATATTAGTTAAGACATTACTCGTGGGTGGAGTAGTTGTAGTTGGAGGCGTAGACGTGGCTGGAGTTTCTGTTACAGGGGGGATTATGGATAGTTGACAGGTTCTTTGCATGGCCGCTTGCTGATCAGTAGTTAAAGTACAACCACTTGGTGTCTGCGTCAAAGCCGCACGAGTTTGGATATTGCCAAAACAAGAAGCGCCCCAATTCGCATAAGTGACCGCGGTACAATAGGTAGTCGGGGCACCACCACCACCACCACCGCCAGAGGGAATATTAATCGTATAAGAAGAAGTGGCGACTGGACCAGAGGAATTATTATTATAACAAGCCAAACTCTTAATTGTCTTCGAAGAAGTGACAGAAATCGCCCCAGAATACAGAGTCCCGGCGCTACAAGTCGTCGCGTTAGAACAACTAGGCGTTGTTCCATCAACCGTATAGCAAATGGCCGTAGAACCAGCGGCGATTAAAGTCACACTCTGGGTGCTAGTATAAGTACCCGCGGCTGGAGAAGGTGTCGGAGCAGCCACCACAATCCCATCCATATTACCGGCGTTAGTATTTAATCCTGTGTTGAGATCACCAGTAACCGTCGAGGGCACGGTTGTGGTTACGGAAACGGCTGTTGAAGCTGCCGATTCACCAGAGGCATTTAAAGCGGAAATCTTATAGTAATATGTCGTGCTAGTGGCTAGACCAGTATCAGAATAAGTAACCGTTAGTCCTGAAGAGACCGTTGGCTCAGACCCTAAGCGGGCGAAAGACCCAGTGGGTGAAGTATCTCGGTAAATATCATAACTCGTCGCGCTACCAACCGCTGTCCACGACAGATTGACTTGAGTCGGTCGATAAAGCGTGGCTGCTAATCCAGTTGGAGTGTCTGGGGCATCATCAGCAGGCACGGTGGGAGCAAATGAGGATAAGTGGGAAACTGTTCCTGAAAGAGTTATTGACGGATCAGCATCTAGTTCCGCTAGTGAGGTAGCGTTCGCGGGATGTAAGGTTACAGAGGTTGGAATTTCCACCCAATTATTGGCTGTGGAGTCCCAATAGGAAATAATCATCCCTTGAACCTGTGTAAAGGAAAGCCCTTGGGCGTCGATCTCCGCTTTTGTTACTGTTAATTCGATCGTAATATTTCCTGATAAGGTAGTAATATTTTGATTAGAGCTATTTTTGGCCGTGATATCGCGCGCATTGCCAATAACTTTAACTGAAGCGACATTAGGAATATTAGTGGTATTTTTCACTTCAACTGTTCCAGAACTAGAATCTGTTCCTAAAGCGTTTTTCGGGAAATCAACTTTTATGCCATCTTCTTGAACAATACCGCCAGAAGAAGGAGTAATGGGAGAATTTTTAAGATTGGCTGAAAAACCAGCAACTACAGCTAAAGTAATATTTACTCCGGTCGCTGAGGCAGTTACTGTTGCGGCGCTGGAATTATAACCATCATAGGCCGCCTGGACACTCCAACTACCACTACCAACATTCAAAGAATAGTCACCATTAGCGTCAGTTGACCCTCCTGACCAGCCACCTGTGTTATTTTGTGCCCAAACCCAGGCATTAGTAACGGGAGTGACGCCACCAGGTAAATATACTTTTCCAGTAATGGTGTAAGCGGATGAGGTAAGAGTTAAATTAACATTAGTTAAATTGGCACCATTAACGGTAATATTTACTTTATTACCAATATAACCTGGCTTACCAACACCAATATCATAGGTGCCATTTCTTAATTTTAAAGTATACGTACCATCATTATTAGTTTGCGCTCCACCACCGCCATTTGGCCCCGCTACCCAGACCCAAGCATTGCTCACGCCATCACCGGTGACGGTACCGGACACAGAATAAAGACCGCTCAGAGTATACTCAATAATACCATCATTAGCCGTACCACTGGTTTCGGTAAACGTCCCGTTACTATTAACAGTCATTGAATTCTGATCCAGAGGTCCAAATCCCGGAACGCCGCCATCAATATAATAGGTCGTACTACCAGAACCAGGGCGCGGGACATCAATTTTATACTCTCGATAAAGCGAACCAACAGCAGCCACATCAACATCTGAGAAACCACCACCTTGGTCGCTATGAATACCAACGAAAGCCTGAGAAAAATCACTAGCTGGTGAAACACGAACGGTAATCGTGGAGGCAACTAGAGAAATGTTTTTGATCGTATTGCCGCTGATAGTTCCTAGATTTTCTTTATATACTTCCCCTTTAGCAGGCAAACCAACATGGACCCAGCGGTTATCGCCTCCGGAAATACGGAGTGAATAAGCGCCATTAGTATCGGTGCCGCCACTACCGAGCATCTGACCACGCTCACCTTCGGTCACAAAGACAAAGGCCTGTTGCAACCCGATACCACTCTTAGTAACTGTACCGGACACGGTATAATTATTTGAAGAGCTAACCGTGAAATTTACGGTCGGATGTGTTTGGGTACTCACGGTAATTCCTGACTGCTCGCCTAAAAAGCCGAATGATTGAGAATTCGCCCCGACATGATAGTTAGCTCCCGGATTAACATACATTTTGTAATATCCTTGGCTGTCGGTCTTACCATTGCCATTTCCTGGACCGCCTTCTAACCAAGCGTAAAGAGAAACATTTGATAAACCATTTCCGGCTGCATCTTTCACATAGCCTTCAATAAAGTCGGCTGGAGGAGCAATAATAATAGTTGGACCTTTTGCCGGTTGACCAATGGCATAAGTATCATCAACCTCAACTTGGGTTTCAACGGGAAACGGCATGTTATCGCCACTAACTCCGATCTTCCAAACTCCTACAGAAACATTAAGGGTAAAGGTGCCATTCTCAGCGACTTGAGCTCCGGTTCCTTTACCACCATTAGGCTGATAGGCAAACACCCATAATTTTCCCCGTTCTTCACTGCCGAACTCACCAGATGGTTTTTGCACCGTACCAACAATGCGATGTGTGGCAGCCGAAAACGTAAAATTTTTCACCGCGGTCAAAACGGCGTCAGAAATAGTGACTAATTGCGATTCCGGATCAGTAAAAGATGTCGAGACAGTAATGCCATTAGAAGTAGAGGACGGTATATGAGTTTCCACACGATAGGTCCCATTAATAGACACACCCACCGTATAGTCAGCAATACAATCTTCTCCCGTCGTAAAAAATGCCGGCTCAACTTCTTTAAACTCAGAATCTCCGGAATCAACACTGTCAGGCATGGCAAACACGACTACTCTTTTATTCTGTCCCCCGGCTTCGCACGTCGCCCCTAGGGTAATGGTGCCAGAGATAGTCCTGGTGGTGGCGGGCATAAATAAATTTTGCGTCGCTGAGGTATTCACTTCTTTCCCAGAAGAATTTAAATGTGTGCCAGTGATGTCATAAGCCCAGGTATACCCCATGGAAGAAACACCAGTAATAGAAAAAATATTAGTATCAGCATTATAGGTCATATAACCATCGCCAACGGAATAAATTGTTTCCTCATTTTCGCCACCAATAACGATACGGATATTAGTGTTGTCACCATCAGTCATTGGCGTAGAAGTGCCGGATGAATAATACACCTTGGCAGTATATGTCCCAGCGATATCGAAGAAGGTATTTTGTCCCATGTCATTCATCACCCCGCCGGAAAAAACATTGACTGGGCCGCCTTGGGCTCCGACTGGTACTTTGACCCCAATGGAAGTATTAGACCAACTACCACCGGTATAATCGGCTTCGATAGGAGGTCGAGGACCATTTTGTTGGCTACCCCCACCAGAGAAATAAACGCGATGATCTCCCTCACCAAGGGTTTCTCCTTCGGCGAGAGTGCCGAAGTTAGTACCAGTAATTGTCACCGTAGCTCCCTCAACACCAGAGCGAGGGCTGATATTAGTGATGTTGGGTAAGACTAACTCTTGCACCGCGAGGGCGGCATTAGAATACGCCGTAAGAGGATTACTCAGTCCACCCAGGTCAGTAATCGTGTTTGAACCGGGAACAGAAAAAGAAACAGTCCCGGATAAATTAAGGCCGCGAATAGTTATTTTTGTGCCAGAAAAATCAATAAAGGGGTTTCCCATTCCACCGCAAGTCAAGGCGGTACCATTAACAATATAGTTCGGCGTACAATTCATTGCTTGCATACCATCAACATTTTCACTTAAGTTTAAAATAATGCGATCAGTATAGGCGGTCGCAGAAGTAATCGTCGGAGCGGCATCGGCTAAAACGGTCACCATATTTGATAGGTTCCCCGCTTGATCATTAACTTGTATTTTTACCGTCGTGTAAGTAGTGGTATTAACAGAAATTGCTGCAAATTGCCCGGTCGACCCGAGAGTTGCTTGTCCTAAAAGGGTCGTACCGTTAGAAGCATAAACTTTGACCACACTTCCTTCCATTCCAATCGACATGCCGTTTTGGGCGACAAGTTGATTATTACCCAATAAAAAGTCATTACTGGAAATATTTGCCGGAACAATCGCATCAATGCGAATGGCGGCCGTAGAAGCAGAATTGATTGTTGGGGATTCGCCACTGGTGGCAACACTACTAGAAGAAACGGAAATAGTAAATTCATGGGTATCAGAATTTAAACCGCTAGCGGTTCTAAAGACAACAAAAAACACGCTCGGCGTTCCAGAGAGTGTTACGGGATCGTTTAAAGTAACCGTGGTTAAAAATGGTCCTGAGCCAGTCCAGGCTGGAGTAGTCGCGGCCGTCAGGAAGCCGTCCGCTGCGCTGTATAGGGCAATTCCCGAGCTACTGCTAGTGGCTAAAGCCGCTAAATCGCTAGTCGTGAATCCGCCGCTACCAGTAACAGCGATGGTAACAGCAGTTAATGTTTCTCCGGCATCAGCTGTTAAAGAGAGTTGGATGGCCGTCGTAGTGGCGCTACTACTTTTTACTTGAATTGGTGCTTCGATTAGATTGGTGGCGCTACCTGAGACAGCCGCATGTGTGACTGAAGAACAAAAGAAAACAGAAAAAATAACTACCAAAGCTGAAAACAGGAGGTTAATTTTATTTATTTTTTTCATAATTTTCTGCCCAGAGTCTAAAACAACATTTAAAGTCTAGATGACTTTAATGAGGCTAGTAGATTCCTATAATAGATTATAAAAGATTAAGTAATTTAAAACATTAAATGCTGAAAGTAACTAGAAATACTAGTAAATGGGAGTAAGGAATTTATAATATTTAAAGATTACCAAAGTTTATCTCTAATAAACTACTAAGGAAATAGCCACATAGGCAGATTGTCGAAGAGCCCTAAAAGATTAACTTTTAGATATGACTATTAGAAACAGAGTATTTAGGTATCAGCTCGAATTACCTTCTAGCGCCGGAGTAAGCAATGGCTCGGACAACATTCCAAGCTAAAGCATTAACTGGGTCATGACCATAGACCCAGCGAAAAGTTTTGATCGCCACCCTTTCACTGTTTAAATTACGGTTAAGTGGTAGTAAACCATAGGCGATAACCATGATGGCATTCTGATCAATATTATTAGTCATGACGGCATTGCGAGCATAGACTTTTTTAAATTCAATTTTGGCTTGATTCTCAGCGGTCGCACTACGTTCAGTCGGCCAACGACCACTAGCGATCTTTAAGACATCAGACCATTCTGCTTCAGTGTCTGGTAGTCTATTATAAGCCTGGTAATAGGAGTTAATCACGGCAGCACGCTCACCTGCTCCTAAGCGTTGGGTGGTAGCGGTACCGTAGACGATAAAGTCGTTAATGGTCGACTTCTCCATGGCGCTGATAGTCTTATCTAAACCTAGAATTGTTTTATATTTGGTTAGCCCAGCCTGTTCACTAGTAGAGTTAGCATCGGTATTTAAATGATTTAATAGCTGATTAGTGTCTTGGGTATTTAAGATCCCAGCTTCGGAAGCAATATTAGTTAAGACATTACTCGTGGGCGGAGTAGTTGTAGTTGGAGGCGTAGAAGTGGCTACCGGAGGAGTTGAGGTAGCTGCCGCCGGACAAGTTCTCTGCATAGTCGCTTGCTGATCAGTAGTTAAAGTACAACCACTTGGTGTCTGCGTCAAAGCCGCACGAGTTTGGATATTGCCAAAACAAGAAGCGCCCCAATCCGCGTAAGTGACAGCGCTACAATAAGTAGTTGAACCGCCGCCACCACCACCGCCACCAGAGGAAATATTAATTGTGTAAGCGGAAGAAGCTACTGGACCAGCCGAATTATTACTATAGCAAGCTAGACTTTTAACTGTTTTCGAAGAAGTGACAGAAATCGCCCCAGAATATAAAGTGCCAGCGCTACACGTGGTGGCATTAGTACAACCCGGAGTTGTGCCGTCGACAGTATAACAAATAGCGGTCGAACCTGAGGCGGTCAGAGTAACACTTTGAGTACTGGTATAGGTACCAACAGCGGGAGAGGGGGTTGGAGCAGCCACCACAATCCCGTCCATATTGCCGTTGTTGCTGTTTAACCCTGTATTAAGATCGCCGGTGACCGTTGAAGCATTAGCAGTTAAAACGTAAATTCCTAAACATAAGGCCATCATAATCACGACCAGGCCTAAGGTCTTTTTGGTCATATTTTTTATCTTTAATTTAAATTAAACAAAATATCAATAATTAATTTATTTGGGGGAAGAATAACTTCTTCCCCCAATAAGTCAACTATATCATAACCACAAATCATTAATTAGAAGTAACTCCGTATTGAGTGGAATAAGCACCCGCTGATGAACCAGTCGGGATTCTCGCTTCTACTGTAACCTGGATTTGACGACCAGCCGTGGTCGCATCTAAATCGCTGTCTAGAGTAATCGCGGTGCTATCAGTACCGGCGACAGTAATCGTCTGTGCATGATCAGCATCAGCGTTTGCGGAAGCTTGAGCGGTGTAGAAGCGAATGTTAGTGGCTGCGGCAATAGTATTGCTACCACTAATCCAATTAGCGAACTTCATAGCAAAGCTAGTCTCGGTAGTCGGAACGGTAATATTGAAAGTCCAAGACCAACCATCGGCAGTAGCTGAACTACCATCTGGCCAACCACCATTAACGGCCGCATAGGTTTCGACAGAATTAATGCTTGTAACCGCTAGAGTGCCATTACCAAGAGCCACGGTTCCGAAGTCTTGATCAGCCCCCGTGGTATAAGCAGTCATTGTAGTTCCATCGGCATTCTTAGCGCCAGATACCCAGACATAGTATGAAGTGCTGTTAGATAAGCTAGCAACTGGATCAATAGTAGCAACATGAGAAGAAGTATTATAAGTAACGACGGAGTTAACAATGGCATCACCGGTCAAAGCGCGAAGCTGAACCGTATTAGTATTAACAGTAGTCGCATCCATAGCTTCCTAGAAAGTCACGGTTGGAGAAACAGTAATTGCTTGACTAGTTGCACCGTTAACTGGGGTTTGAGCAGTTACGGTTGGTGCCGCACCAGCAGCCACGGTTCCGAAGTCTTGATCAGCTCCAGTGGTATAAGCAGTTACCGTGTTACCCGCGACATCTTTAGCGCCAGATACCCAGACGTAGTATGAAGTGCTGTTAGATAAGCTAGCCACTGGGTCAATCGTAGCGATAACGCCAGTATAGGTAACAACTGAGTTAACAATGGCATCACCAGTAAGGGCTCTTAATTGAACGGTATTGGTATTAACCGTTGTAGCATCCATAGCTTCCGAGAAAGTCACGGTTGGAGAAACAGTAATTGCTTGACTAGCTGCGCCGTTAACAGGGGTTTGCGATAAAACAGTTGGCGGCGTAACGTCACCAGCGGCAGCCACAGTCGTAAAGTAAGAAACACCGTCAGAATTAATGTGCCCGCTTGAATCCATAATTGCACCAGACAAAATATTAATTCTATAAACAGTACTATTAGCTAAATCCGTATAAGGAATATTTAATATCTTAGAAGTACCATCACCGCCAGAAACCGCCACCGTTCCTTTTTTAGATGTTCCGGCCACATTAGCTACTAAAGTTACTTTAGTAGCATCTAATAAGGTTATATTTAGAGAACCGCCAAAAGTAATCGTCGCTGTCCCATCAGCAATCGCGACATCGGTCGCTCCGTTAACAGGACTGTAGGCGACAATCGGCACGTTGACCGCGCCCCAGGTGAAAGTAGCATCGTCATTAGCTGAATTACCGGCTGTATCAGTAACTGTTAGGCGGATCGTATAAAAACCTTCGCCAGCCGCACTGACTGTCGTATCAACAGCAGTCGCTGTTCCGAAAGTAACTGTATAAGGACCGGCATTCTTGGTCCAAAGATAAGAGGCAATACCTGATCCACCAGTATCAGAAGCAGTAGCGTCCTGAGTGAATTGCTCAGCTACAGATCCGGCATCAGCGCCAGCGGAAACAATCGGAGCAATCGTATCGGTATATACTTCTTTAGCCGCTTCATTGGTTGGATCAACGTTTGTGGAAATATTACCGTTTGCATCTGTGCCAGTAACTGATATTCCTTCAAGAACAGTGCCAATAGCTAAAACATCGGCGGTAATGGTTCTTGTATATTTATAGTTGTTTCCAGCTACTAGAGTGGTCGCGCCATCAGTTACGTCATTGGCTGTTCCTTCAGCAGCAAGGGTAACTGTTGGAGTTGAACCTAAAGCTTCGCTAGCCGTTATCTTAATATAATAAGTTCCAGCTTTAAGATAATCAGCACCATCAATTTCGCTGGTTAAATCAGTGTCGGAATAATACTGCATGGTGAAAGTCGGATTTAAAGTGTCCACTGCTTGGGTAGCATCGTTGGAAGAAGCAACAAGAGTGTTGCTGTTGGCATCAATGACACCAGTATTACCGGCCGTGAT
>Ga0209749_1001550_pt1 | contig 19550 bp, 23 predicted proteins | sample EPASupsiteSAE347_FD_187267 | JGI IMG/M metagenome (GOLD analysis project Ga0209749, IMG submission 187267) | Bioremediated contaminated groundwater from EPA Superfund site, New Mexico - Sample SAE3-47 (SPAdes) (version 2) | ecosystem: Environmental > Aquatic > Deep subsurface > Groundwater >... | reverse complement strand
GCCGCGTCAAAAATCGCCCGACTGACGGCCAGATAATAATCCACAATCCGCGTCAACACGGCATCCACCAGGGCCGGTTCGTCATACATCTTCAGGTATAATTGCTCCATGCCGAAAAGATCAATCGCATCATGCCAGAAAGGCGACCACGCGCCGCCCAGAATGGCGTATTGGCCTCCATAAGTTTCCGCTTCGGCGCGCATACGGGAAACATCCATCATCGCCGGATCGGGCCAGGGATAAACAGCAACATCCTTGAGTGTGGCTTCCGCCAGCGGATGCTCCAGTGGCTGGCCATAGCCGTGACCGGCCCGCCGGATGCCAAAAGGCGTTCGGCCGGTATGCTCCCCGACAGGGCACGGCCAGACACGCCTGAAATCGTCTCCCAAGCGGCGGCGCAAGCCTTCGTCATCCAAATTTAAGGCCCGCTTGGCCTTTTCCCAAAATTCCACCGAGGCTCCGCACCAGGCTGGGACGCGATCAGGTTCCTCATGCGCAAACACCGTTAACACGCGTTCTTTGGAGGTCATGGTTGGGACATTCCGATCAAATCGCTCAAAGGTTTTGCCTCTTCCGTACGATCATCCAGATTCTTGATGCGCACAGTGCCTTGGGCCACATCGTCAGGCCCCACATAAATCGCTTTCTGAAAACCACCCTTGCCGGCCCGCCCGAAAAATTGCTTGGGTTTCTCGGCATGCAGCGCCACATCCACACTCTGCCCCGCCCGGCGCATGGCCTGCGCAAGGCGCATCACCACGGATTGCTGGAGATTCTCCATGTAGCCCACGGCGTAATTCAACTTGGCCTGCTGACCGGCCAGGCGGCCTTTATCCGCCAACAGTTCGGCGATCACCACGTCGCCGAATCCCAGGCCGACGGCCGTCATGGGCGTCCCGCCGACGTCGCCCAGCAGATTATCGTACCGGCCGCCGCCGAAAAGCGCCCGGAATTTCCGTTCGGTATCGAACGCTTCGAACACCACGCCGGTATAATAGCCCAGCCCACGCACCACGCCGATATCGAACAAAAGCATCGCTCCAAGGTCATATTCGTTTGCCAACCGTAACAGCGTTTGCATCGCCGTCAGGGAAGGGGGCTGTTCGCCAAGCATGGCGGCGGCCTGGTCCAGCGACTGAATGCCGACAATCCGAAACACCGCCTCGATGGCGGCTGCATCCAGTCCGGATTCCCGAAGCAGGCGCCGGATATCCGCATCTTCCAGTTTGCCGCGTTTATCGAGCGCCAGAAAGGTGGCCGCATGAAAGGCCGGCGGGATACCGGCCTTTGCCAACAAATCGGCCAGCAGGGCGCGGCTGCTGAGATGGATTTTAACTTCCCCGGCGTTCAAGCCGAGCAGGCGCAGGGCATGAATGGCGCAGGCCAGGACTTCGACTTCCGCGGAAATGCAAGCCTCGCCAACCACATCCAGGTTCCATTGATAATGTTCCCGCTTGCGCCCACGGCTCATGCGCTCATACCGGAAACACTGGGCGACAGCGAACCACTTCAAGGGAAAGGAGAGTTGACCCTGCCGGGCTGCAATCATGCGGGCCAGGGTTGGCGTCATCTCGGGACGCAAGGCCAGGTCGCGGTCGCTCTTGTCTTTAAAGGCGTAGATTTGCGCGACGATTTCCTCGCCGCTCTTGCGTTTAAGCAGGTCGAGCGACTCCACCACGCAGGCATCATATTGGGCAAAACCGAAGGCGCGGGCGGAGCGGACCCAGGCGTCAAAAATCGCGTTGCGGATGGCCATTTCTTCGGGGTAGAAATCCCGCATGCCGCGCGGCGCCTCAAAATGAGCGGCTTCCGTCGTCATGATTTGACGGGTTTCATCACCTGGGCCTTCATGATCCGGCCCATCTTGAACTTGACCACTTTCCGCGTGGGGATCGTCACAACATGGGTCGGCTTATTGGGATTCCGGCCGATGCGGGATTTGCGAATGCGCACTTCAAAAACACCAAAATTACGGAATTCCACGCTTTCGCCCTTGGCCAGGCTTTCGACAATATAATCGAGCGTTTTCTGAAGGACGACGGACACATCCTGCTGAATCAGCCCGGTTTCCCTGGCAATTCGCATAACCAAATCCCGTTTTGTCATGATACCATGCCCTCCTGAATGTCATTACACCCGCTTTTCGGGCTTAATCCTTAAAGGGACAATAGGTTACGTCATGCCCGCAAGTCAAGGGAAAAAACTCAGGCTTCAGCCAATCGGCTGATCGCCAATCAACGTATCGCCTTCCACCGTGCGCGGCACAAACCGGGTAATCCGGTTGCGCATCGGCATCATCCCGGCGCGCAGCTTGTCATCGGCCGGCGCCGGAGGCGGCAGGATCCGCGCCGGCAAATATTCGCCGGTCCAGCCGGTGGCCACGTCATCGGCATTGACCGCCTCGACCAGGACGGCCACTTCGCGGCCAACCCAGCGGCGGGCAAAAGCCATTCGTTTTTCACGCGCCAACGCCAGGAGTTTGGATACCCTCCGTCTTTTTTCGCCATCCGGCACTTGGGCCTCCATCACGGCCGCGGGGGTCCCGGGTCTAAGGCTGTAGGCGAATACATGCACGTTACTGAAGGGACCTTGTGCAATCATGGATTCCGTCGCCTCAAAATCCACCGCGCGTTCGCCCGGAAAGCCGACCAGCACGTCGGTTCCCACGCCGATCCCCTCAACCCGGCTGACGGCATAGGCCACGATGGCGCCATATTCCCGGATGGCATAGCGTCGCCGCATGGCACGCAATACCGGATCGCTCCCGCTTTGCATCGGCAGATGCAGGCAACGGCATAGTTTCCGGGACGCGGCCATGCAATCAATGACCTCGCGCTCCACGGTGCTAACCTCGATGGAACTCAAACGAATGCGCTCCAGCGCCGGCATCGCTTCGATCCGGCGAAGCAAACAAGAGAGTTTTCGGCCACGATCCTCATAACAGCCGATGTTGGCGCCGGTCAGCACGATCTCCCGGTAACCAGCTTCGGCGAGACCGCTGATTTCCCCGATAATCTCATCGAAGGGCCGGCTCCAGGCCGGCCCGCGGGCGCGCGGCACGATACAGTAGGCACAGTGAAAATCGCATCCATCCTGGATTTTAACGATGGCCCGCGTCGTGTCGAACAGCGGTAGTGCCGACGCCGCTCCGGGCACAACGGATGGAAATCCGTGCTCCGCCAGCAAGGCCGGCAATCGGAATTTATCGGCCTGGCCGACCAGGAGATCCACGGCATCGGGCACCCGGGGAACACGTCCGCCCGCGGCGACCGGGCATCCGGCCAGAACCACAAACGCGCCGGTCTGGCGCTTGGCGCCGCGCGCCAAACGGGCGCTGTTTTGCTCCGCTTTGGCCGTGACCGCGCATCCGTGAATGACACAGACCGCGCACGCCGATCCAAAAGGCACAACCCGGTACCCGGCCGATTCGAACACGGCGCGCAAGCGCGCCGTCTCGGCCTGATTCAGACGGCAGCCGACCGTTTTAAAAGATACGGTTGTTGTGTGCATACGGGTTTGCTAAGGTATATTCCATGCATTGAATCAGGCCGCCCAAAGTGGCCGCAAAAAATACCGGATTCCCGACCCAGGCTACGCCGGAGGCTTCGCCGAGGCGAGTCGGGTCGGGAATGACAAACAATGTCCATCCATTCTGTCATTCCCGCGGAAGCGGGAATCCAATCCGAACCGAATTTCCTAACGCGTTGAATCAACCTCCACGAGGTGCATGATGAAAATCATATATTTATGCGGACCGATCATGGACGAACAAGGCGGCGTGGCCCGGGAATGGCGCAAAGCCGTCGCAAAAAAAATCGGCCCCGCGTTCACCTTGCTGGATCCCATGCGCCGGAACTTCAAGGATCGCGAGGTGGATAGCGCCAACGAAATCGTGGAGTTCGATCTGCAGGACATTCGAAACGCGGACCTTCTGCTCGTCAATTACAACAAGCCGTCCATCGGCACCGCCATGGAAGTGTTTTACGCCTCCCATCACCTGGGCAAATTTGTCGTGGCGTTTTCGCCGTTCACCTTCAAGGAAAGCAGCCCTTGGATGGTACGTTATTGCACCAAAATCCTGCCTTCCCTGGACGCTTCCATTCGATACATCAAAGCCCATTTCGGCTGAATTAAGCCCCGTAGCGGAGCGACTTTTCTGGATTCCCGATTAGATCGGGAATGACAATTATGCGCCGCCACTCTGTCATTCCCGCGCAAGCGGGAATCCAGTCCAAACCGAAATTCCTATGCCCTGAATTACATCAACACGGCGCCGCTTCCCGCGCTGGTAACTTTTTCGGCGTAGCGCTTCAGGTAACCGGTTAAAGACCGCGGGGTATAGGGCGGGAGTTCGGCGCGGCGGCGCTGGAGTTCGGCTTCGGCCAGCTTTACTTCCAGGCAGCGGCCGGGAATATCGATGCGGATCACGTCCCCCTCCTGGAGCAGCGCAATGGGACCGCCCGCGGCGGCTTCCGGAGAAACGTGGCCGATACAGGCGCCCCGGGTCCCGCCGGAGAACCGCCCATCGGTGATCAAGGCGACCTGTTCCCCCAACCCCTGGCCCATGATATAGGATGTGGGCGCCAGCATTTCCTGCATGCCCGGGCCGCCCCGCGGGCCTTCGTAACGGATCACCACCACATGGCCCGCCTTGACTTTTCCCGCCAGAATGCCGGCGCAAGCTTCTTCCTGCGAATTAAAGATCACCGCCCGGCCTTCGAAGGTACGCATGGAAGACGCCACGCCGGCCGCCTTGACCACGGCGCCTTCCGGCGCCAAGTTACCCCAAAGAATCGTCAAGCCTCCTTCCGGCGAATAGGGATTGTCCAACGGCCGGATGACGGCCGCATCCAAAACCTTCGCCCGGCTCACATTGCGCAAGAGCGTCCGGCCGGTCACCGTGAGGGTTTCCGGATTAATCAGGCCGGGTATCGCCTGGATTGTTTTAATAATCGCGCTGATGCCGCCGGCGCGATCCACATCTTCCATGTGATAGGCACAGGAGGGCGAGACCTTGCAGATAACCGGACAGCGTTTGGAAATATCATTAATCCGGTGGAGATCATAGTGTATGTCGGCTTCATGAGCGATCGCCAACGCATGCAGGACCGTATTGGTGCTGCCACCCATGGCCATATCCAGGGCGAAGGCATTATCGAGCGCTTTGGCCGTGATAATATCGCGCGGTTTCGGTCCTTCGGCTTTGGCCATTTCGACAATGCGTTTGGCGGCCTTGGTATAGAGCGATCGGCGCCGGGGATCCTTGGCCAGAATGGTTCCATTGCCCGGCAAGGCGACACCCAAGGCCTCGCACAGACAATTCATGGAGTTGGCTGTAAACATGCCGGAACAAGAGCCGCAACTTGGACAAGCGTGGGCTTCAATGACTGCCAGTTCCTCGGCGCTAATGGTTCCCTTGCCATGGGCCGCAACGCCTTCAAATACACTGATCAGATCGAGGACTTTGCCATCCGGCGAGCGGCCGGCCGCCATCGGCCCCCCGCTGAGCATGATGGTCGGCACATTGACCCGCAACGCGCCCATCAGCATCCCGGGCACGATTTTATCGCAGTTCGTAATGCAAACCATGGCGTCAAAACAATGCGCCCGCACCATGGATTCGACGCTATCGGCAATCAAGTCGCGGCTCGGCAGGGAATACTTCATGCCATCATGGCCCATGGCGATGCCGTCACAAATGCCGATGGTGTTGAATTCGAACGGGATTCCACCCGCCTTGCGAATCTGCCGGCACACCAGGCGCCCAACGGCGTTCAGGTGCATATGGCCGGGGATGATCTCGGCGAACGAATTACAGACGCCGATAAACGGCTTCTGCAGGTCCTCGGGCTTGACCCCCAGCGCCCGCAGCAGACTACGGTGCGGCGCACGTTCCACGCCTTGTTTAATCTGATCGCTATGCATGGCACACTCCTCCTTTTGAATGGTCAATGGTTGATGGTTGATGGCTGACGACCTAACGGGCAATCCTTTTTATTGATTTCCACCGGTTACTTAGTGTATAAGAAAAGAGATTCATGAACAGAAAAAACCGCGCTGTCCGGAAAGGGGATCTTATGTGGAAAATGCTTTTACCGATCATGCTCCTGATCGTCTGTATGGCGGGATGCCGCAAACAGGATATGCGGACGGTTGTCATAGCCGTGCCCGGCCTGAAAAATCCGGCCTGCGCGCAGATCATTCAGGACGCTTTCATGCGCCAGCCGGGCATTAAGGCCATTCAGCCGGACTTTCAGAAACATACCATGACCGTCACCTACGATTCCATGGTCATCGCCCGGAAGAATATCGAGTTCACGATCGCCAGCGCCGGATTTAACGCCAACGATATCCCGGCCCCGACCAATGCGGTCGCGGCCTTGCCCCCGGCATGCAAGCAAATGCAGAATGTAGAATGAAGAATGCAGAAATTCAATAACGTCGGCGCCGGATGGTTTTGTATTGTGCTTCATTCTTCATTCTGCATTCATAATTCTGCATTTCTTTATGAACGCCCTCGTTGATCAATTTATCGACTACATCGCCCTGGAGCGGGGATTGAGCCCCAATACGCAGACGGCTTATCGCGCCGACCTCGACAAATTCATCCATTTTCTGGAACGGCGCAAGATAACCACGCTGAACGCCGTGTCCCGCAAGCACATCCTGGATTTCCTGATGGACGCCAAGGAGCACGAACTCAGCCTTAACTCCATTTCGCGCCTGTTCGTTTCCGTCAAGATTTTTTTCCGCTACCTTCATCAGGAAGGCTTGCTTAGCCGGAACGTGGCGGACGTGATGGAATCGCCGCGACTCTGGAAGGTTTTGCCCGCAACGCTCTCTTTAAAGGAAGTTGAGCGCCTGCTGGCCGCCCCGGCGGGCGACAAGCCGCAGGTCATCCGAGATCGCGCGCTGTTGGAAATAGCCTACGCCACGGGCTTGCGCGTCTCGGAGCTGTGCGGCCTGACGTTGAACGACGTCCATTTCGATGCCGGGTACTTGCGGTGCGTGGGCAAAGGGCAGAAGGAACGGGTCGTGCCATTTTCGGAAAAGTCGGGCGCTGTGCTGACCCAATACCTGGAACAGGTGCGCCCGCGTTTGACCGCCGATCCGCTCAATCGGGTCGTATTCCTGACGCGTGCCGGAAAAGCGTTCAGCCGGAAGAGCATCTGGAAACTGGTCAAACAGTATGCCCACAAGGCGGGGATCGTCAAACCCATCAGCCCGCACACCCTGCGACATTCCTTTGCCAGCCACCTGTTGCATAACGGCGCGCCACTGCGGATCATCCAGGAAATGCTGGGCCATGCCGACATCGCGACAACGCAGATTTATACGCACATTGACCAGTCCCGGCTAAAAGCCATTCACGAAAAGTTCCACCCGCGCGCATGAGCGGAGTAAACAGGCTGTAGACTGTGGGCTGAAGGCTGTAGCAAAATATGTGGAAAATACGAACAAATCCGTACCGGTCGCTGGAAAAACGCCTGGGCTATACCTTCCGCAACAAGGATCTGCTGGCCACCGCCCTCCTGCACCGTTCCTACCGCTACGAAAGCGCCGATATCCGGAATGATAACCAGCGGTTAGAATTCCTGGGGGATTCCGCCCTGGGCCTGGTTGCCAGCGATTACCTGTTCCGTCTGTATCCGGACATCGAGGAGGGGCCGCTGACCTGCCTGCGCAGTCGTCTGACGAGCGGCAAAGCGCTGGCCCGCATCGGCGCCTCCATTGACCTGGGCGCCGACATCAAGCTGGGCAAAGGCGAACAGGCTTCGGGGGGCCACCAGCGGGATTCCAATATTACCGACGCCATGGAGGCCATCCTGGGCGCCGCTTACCTGGATGGCGATCTGAAAGCCGTGCGCAAAATATTTCAGGCTCTGTTTGTGGCGCAGATCGCAATTCATCCCGACGATAACTGGGGCGACAATCCCAAGGGGCACCTGCAGGTACTGGCCCAACAGCGCTGGAAAACCAATCCCAACTATCGCTTAGTCAAGCAGGAAGGACCACCCCACGCCAGCGTCTTCACGGTGGAGGTTGCCATCGCAGGCAAGGTCCGCGGCGCCGGGCAGGGTTCCTGCAAGCGGGATGCCCAACAGTCCGCCGCGCGTCAGGCCCTGCAAAATCTGCCTCCGGCTGGCGCCAGGACCTGAAGAGTTACCAGTCAGTGGACGAGGCCTTAAATTCCTTCCAGGAAAGCATGTCCAGCTGTGCCGGCACTTGCAGGTTGGCCAGGTTGGCCAAGGCTTGCGCGCTGTACTTGATGTCGGCAGTTCCTGAGGCGCTAACATTCAACCCGCCGCCCACGCAAATCATTGAGCCGAAGATTCTGGCCGTGCCAAGCTGAGCGTAATCACCGGTGTCGATAATGCCGTCTCCTTCGAGAATAACCAATCCCTCATAGTGGAAGTTGCCGCTGACTCTCAGGGTAGCATCTCCCGGTATAATGAGAACACCCGCGCCGGTAATATTACCGGAGATCGTATTGGTGCCCGATGGCAACATCGTTATGGCGGGGGCGGCGCGGGTCCCCATGTTGCCGCCCGTGTAGATCGTCGCTACCGACATTATTCCATCTAAGAATTGGTACCAATACGTTTCGTCATACACGCCGACACCGTTGGTTGTGGGCGGATCGCCAACGATTGAACCACTACCCGTCACGTTGATAACGGTGCTGGTTGAGGGATACAATACGCCCGGATTCGTTGGGTTGCCGGACAAGGTTCCGTTTCCAGGACCAAAGGTGGCGGGCAAGTTCCAGTCACGGCCGTCAATCGTGCTGTTGCCGCTAACGGTCAGACTGGTGTTGGTGCCGTATATGCCCATTGCGCCGTCGGCCTGGGCCGGTACGAACGGGGCCACGCGCACCTCCGCCTCGATGACACGCGCGGCGGTTTCCACGATACCGGTGGAGCGGATAATTACGATATTGTCCGTGTCCACCAAAGGATTTGGGTCGGTGTTTGTGTTGTTCCGGGCCCAGACATAAAACCTGCCTTCGCCGTAGTTCGTAGCGCCTCCAAAGAGCACACCGCCGCTTGCGAGCATGCCGTTCAAGTTGGTGTATCGCAATGCATCCTTGGCGCGCTCGATGCCGGCTTCAGCCACAAAAAAGGCCTTTTCGAAGCGCATTTCCTGCCGGACCTGAGTTATCCTCGCGCCGCTGGCAAAATGCAATCCCGCCGCAAGGATGCCGGCCACCGCCGCCAAAATAATGACCACAACCAAAACCATGCCGGAGGAATTGGGTTCAGAGCAACCCGGCTGTTGCGCCGCGGCCTTGTCGCCTACCGTGTAATTTATGGGGATAGCGGGCATAACAGGCCTCCTCGTCGGAGATTACTTCAGTTTGTATTGCATATGGTCATGTAATTGGTCAACACCTGGCATCTCGAAGACATCGGCGGGGTCCAATTAATGACGATTCGAATATCCTTGTATTTGTCGCCGGAGCTGTTTGTGACGGAAATGACGGAATTACTCATCGTATAACGAATGAGGGTGTTGGTTACACTTGAGGAAGCGGCCGCGATATTGGCGTAGGCATTCGTCTGCAGCCGCTCCGCTTCGCTACGGGCAATCTGCAGGGCGGCGAGATGGGTTTGCGCCAAGGCGGCACTGCGCTTGGAACTGACAAAGGCCGAAAGCAACAAGCCCAAGGCAAGCAACATCAACACCACGGCAACGATGACTTCCGTCAAGGTAAAGGCCGCGCCGCTTGTATCATCCTTTGGCATAACTCTTCCTCACTGGATTTGGGCCCCCTGGTTTTCGCGCTTTTTGATTTGCTCCTCGATGTCCCGGTTGTCGAGGGTGGGATTATCTTTGACATATTGTTTCATGCGCTCGATGATCCGCTGATTGACCTTGGACTTGGCCTTCTGCAGTCTGGCTTCATCTTCGCGTGGCTTTGTCGGGACAACCACCGGCTGCGTAACGGCAGGGGATTGAATCACCGGCGCCGCCAGTTGCTCGACCAAATCATGCTGCCTTTCAAGCTCCGCCTGTACCATGGCGGCGTTCGTCGCGGCGGCTTCGCTGGCAAGGGCAACGGGGCCATGCGGCGAGGAATTGCTTAGCGCGCGCGACAAAGACCATATTGCGGCAATAAGCAACACAGCGCCCAGGATGAACGTCGCGATAAGGCCCCATTTTACCGGCACGGCCTCTTTATCTGTTGGCGCAGTCCCCATGAACTCGTTCTCCTTGTCTATAAATTAGTTCCGCATTTTAACCAACGCGCCGACCTGATTGCTGGCCACAAACATGCCGTCCTTTTTCCAAACCGTCAGTTGAATTTCCACCGTTCCGTTGGTATTATTTACCGCTGCGGACGAAACATAATTGCAGATTAATATTCGCTTGCTTCTGGCGGCGGCGGTTTGACTGATGTCCGGACAGAAGAGAATATTCCTCATTTTAATATTATAATCGAAGCATTTAACCCCGTCCGATGCATTGGAGATGATGAGGCGCCAACTGCCGTCGGTGCCGTAGGCGCAGCCCACGTGCGTATAATGAGCAGTATCGGCGGCTGACGGCGGGCTTGCACCGGTTTCCCAGTATTTATCGGCAGAAGGAAAAGGGTAAGGATGGCCATAAGCGTTCGATTGAAGAACAACCATGCTGGCCACAGACCCCCGCAACCCGCTGTTGGTTTCCACCCCGTAGACCATACGCTGGATCGCCAGGCTGGCCATGCGGGATGTATCCATACTCAGCGAGGTGGCGCGCCACATCCGCTGGCACATGATATAAACACCGAGCGAGCCCGCGATTACAAGGGTGAACAGCCCCACCGCGATCATCAGCTCCAACAGGGTAAAGGCCGAAAGAAATGCAGAATGTAGAATGCAGAATGCAGAATTCTTATGACCTGATTTTTTAAGTTCGGATTTCATTGGTGCAACTCAGAATTCATGAAGCCCTGCAAAACGCTTGCTTATATAATGTCCAATGCCCGGTCACATCACCAAGGCGCCCGATTGCTCCATTTCCTTGAGTTGTTCTTCGGAAGGATTGTTGGCATCCGGATTTTCCCGGGCCTCTTTCCTGATAATTCGGATTGTTTCCTTCTGTCCTTCTTCCCGTTGCCGCATGATTTCAAATTCTTTGGAAATATCGGGGGGGCCGCCGGATGCCGGGGACGCCGGTAGGGCCGCTTCAGTCGGCATGGCCTCTGAACTGGAAGTGAGCGGGGCCACGACCGCAGCCGCGGCCTCCGGCTGATCCGTTCCATGCACCGCACGCATTATGGAGAGGATCAAATATCCAATGACCCCGAGGAACAGGAGCGCACAACACAGAAGCGTCAGCCGCCACGCCGTTTGCCACGTCTGTGAAAAAGTGGCCCCTTGCCCCGTTGCGGGGCGACTGGGCGGAATGATGTTCATGGCGGTTTGTCCCTCCAACTGGTCCATTGATATACGTTGGTGACCACCGGATACATGGGGGGTGGATCCGTGGCGAAGCGGGTGTCGTAAGTATAATTTTTCATAAACCCATTGCCGCTCACCATTCCGACCGCTCCCCGGGTAAATTCCACGATACCGCCATACACGTTAAGGTTGCCGGAGGGGGAACGTGTCGAATAATTTTGAACATAAAAACCATGGGAGTAACTGTTCGTTGGGCAGGCGGCAATGATGTGAGCAAAGAGGTTCAGGTTGTTCGGCGCCTCCGTCCTGACAACCACGTCATTCCTGGCAATCAATCCCAAGGCATCGTTAGAAGTGTTGGTCATGCCAAGTGTGATATTGGTGTTGGCATAAGTAATGTGGTTGGTTATATAAATATCGTAATCGGTTACAATGGACAGCCGTCCGTCCAGGTTTGTTCCCCCGACTGATGCTGTGCCGAGATTGGTCCCCCCCCCTGCACTGACAACATAAATCAGCCCCGTCCCCCCCGTCAAAATATTGGCATTGATGGCGGCATAGTTGGTTTGATTCCATCCCCGCCGGTCATTGGTAATAAACAGATTGGTGCCTGAAATTCTTATGCTCGTCGTTCCGGTGACCACCAGGCTGGCATTGGTCCTTAAAGCGCCGAAATTGATGGAAGCGATGCTTTGCGACGGCGCATGCCAGAACTGAACGTTATTGGTGTCACTGCCGGGACCCCAGTTGTTAGCGGTGGTTGTTATCTCGTCCTGGAAAATCGGGTTTCCGGTCAGATAGATAGGGCAATTGGCATGAACGGGGCCGGAAAAAATCTCGCCGCCACGAATCCAAATAGCGCCGGCGGCGCTGTTATAAAACATGGCGTATCGGGACCAGGCCTGCTGACGAACCCCGGTCATCATCACGCTTTTTTTAATTCCGCTGACCTCGCCGGTGGAAACAATCGTGTACCAGGTCTGGCCGGCGCCGGCAACCGCGTTGATCGTGACGCGATAGGTACCGTTGTCAATGGCGCCCGTAATGACGCCCGGAGGATTTCCTCCGCTGTTTGCAATGCATGACACGGCGCGCTCCGCGCCGCCTTCGGCCGCGTAAAAAGCCTGTTCCAGACGGACCTGCCGGTCAGCCAGCTTTAACTGGGAGCTGCTTTCGCTCAACAGGCCCAAAGCCAGAATAGCGGTAATGGCCGTGAAGCAGACCACGGCAACCAGAATCACCCCGGAATTATTGTCGGTTTTCATGATGCGCCTCTCTAATTGCGCCTCCTCACGAAGGTGCTGATCCGGTTCGTCGAGGTGAACCGGCCTTTGTAATGGAGAATGGTCAGTTGAATGCTCACCCCGGACCCATTGGTTGAGACAACGGCATCGGATACATAATTGCAGATCAATTGGCGGGTCTCGCGCTCAGGGACGGAACCGGGGGCGAGGGGACCGCCTTGTGGTTCTGCCCATACGACAATATTACTGGCCACTTTGTTGAAATCAATACAGTGCGCCCCGTCAAAGGCGTTAGAACTGATTATGCGCCGACTGCCATCGGATACGCCATTGTTCAGGAAATGATCCTTGTCACCGGGCGCCGGCGGATAAACATGGTCCGGCCCCGTCCACATTCCTTGCATATTAATGACACTGATGCTGGCGGCCGTCCGCAGTCCGCTGTTGGATCCCACCCCATAAACCAACCGCGACAGGGCCATATTACCGTCGCGACCGGTTGCCATGCCTAACGAGGTGGCCTGCCACAGCTTCTGGCACATGACAAACACGCCGATGGCGCCGCTCATGGTTATGCCAAACATGGCCGTCGCGACCATCAACTCGACGAGCGTGAAGCCCGAAAGAAATGCAGAATGCAGAATGCAGAATGCAGAATTTTTTCCGCCTGCTGCTTTCCTTTCTTTATTCGCGCTTTTGTATTGTTTCTTCATTCTGCATTCCTCATTCCACATTTCCTCACGGGTGCAACTCCGAACTGACCGATCCCGCCAAGCTGATGGCGGAAGTGATCCCGCCGCCGGGATTAATCCAACGATTGGTCAGATAAATGTTTTTGACAACGATGCCCGGAGTCTGGGTCACAGTGGCGACAAAATATGAAATATTGGTCGGCACGCTGGACAAGGCCCCCGCAAAAGAGTGCATGCCATTGCTCAGGGATGCAGAAAGATACGCCGACGATACCAGGACTTCCATATTCGAACGGGCGTTCTCAATGGCTTTCATGCGGTTATTGGAAATCACGGCTGACCGTTTGGCCGAGACAAAGGTTCCCAGAAACACGGCCAATCCCAGGATTAATAAAGCCGTGGCAATGACGACTTCCACCAGGGTAAATGCTGCCCTGCTCATTTTCCCGCCCTGCTGATGCTTGTTCATTGAATTCATGATACATCCCTGCCTTAAACATTCAAGTCCGAATCATCATCTAAGTAATTATAAGCATTATACATGCCAACAGGCCCAATGCTTCGGATTAATGTCTTCGAACGTCATTAAACGCGGATTAAGGTGGTTGCCGGAGGACATAAAAACTCATTATTGAGAATTCGATAACGATAATTGAGTGTTTTCCGCTTGAAGTCGCCGTGGTTCTCTGCTTTATTACGCCGACGTAGCGCACATCATCTTGTGTAGAAAACACGTTTTTTCCGGGAGGATGGATCACATGAAAAAAGTTCGGGTTGCGATTATCGGTCAAGGGCGAAGCGGACGGGATATTCACGGTTCTTATCTCAAGACCGATCCCCGCTTTCAAATTGTGGCCATCGTTGATTTCCTGGAAGAGCGGCGCAAGCGTGCCGTCGAAGAGTATCACTGTGATGTCTATACGGATTACCACGACTTATTCAAGCGCCGGGACCTCGACCTGATCGTCAACGCAACCTATAGCCACATGCATGCACCGGTCAGCCTGGAAATTCTAAAGGCCGGTTATAACGTACTTTGCGAAAAGCCCTTGGCCCCGAAGGTCAAACAGGTTGACCAGTTGATTGCCGCGGCCAGGAAATCCGGGAAAGTATTTGCCATCTACCAACAGTCCCGGTTTGCCCCTTACTTCATGCAGGTGCAGAAGGTGATCCAATCCGGCGTACTGGGCCGTATCGTGCAAATTTCGATTACCTTCAACGGATTCAGCCGGCGTTGGGACTGGCAAACCTTGCAAGAGCGCAACGGCGGCAGTTTGGCCAACACGGGGCCCCATCCGCTGGACCAGGCTTTGCAGTTGTTCGGCGCAGGCATGCCGCATGTGACGTGTTTCATGGATCATACCGATAACTCCTTCGGCGACGCCGAAGACCATGTCAAGGTATTATTGAGCGGCCGCGGCCATCCGACCATAGACATGGAAGTATCCTGTTGCTGCGCCTATCCATGTTTCGTTTATAATGTCTATGGCACCCGGGGCGGCCTGAAGGGCACGCAGTCCAGCATGGAGTGGAAATATTTCAAGCTTAACGAAGCGCCCAAACAGAAATTGACCAAGGACCCGCTCTTCAAACCCGATCGCACACCGGCCTATCCACAAGAGGAACTGACCTGGCATACCGGTTCATGGCCCACGGCCCCGGATGCCAAAGCCAAGCAGGCCGGCTATGCACCCTCCGCCCCCGTCCAAGGCGGCATGACGGGCCAGTATTATTCCATGCTCTACAACACGCTCACCCGTGGCACACCGCTAAAAATAACGCCGGAACAAGTCCGGCGTCAGATTGCCGTCATTGAAGAATGCCGGCGACAGAATCCCCAGATTTACTCATGATCTCCGTATTTCGCACGGACGGCTTGCCGCTGGTACACAATGTCGAATGGGTCTCCGGTTCCTGGCGCCGGGCGTGCGGGCTGATCGGCGCCGCCTCTCTAAGCACAGACCAGGGATTGGTTCTGGTCCCCTGCCGCGCGATTCATACATGGTTGATGCGCTTTGCGCTGGACGTTATTTTCTTTTCGCGCGAGGGACGCGTGGTCCGAATAGCCACCCGGGTGAAACCCTTTCGTATGGTATGGGGCGGCTGGCCGGCCTGGGGCGTGCTGGAAATGCAGTCCGGTTGGTTCCCATGGGCCCGCCTGAAAGAAGGCGACGGGCTTGTCTTCACAAAAAACAGCTTCCCTTGTGCCACCGATTCAATAGAATAAGGGTGCTTTCAGATCTTTCCTTTCGTCAGCGGGGATTATTCGAATATTATCCGGAAGGACGCCGCGCCATGCGTTGCCCGAAATGCGGACATCTTAATGACAAGGTCATTGACAGCCGCTCGGCCCGGGAAGGCGATGTCATTCGCCGGCGCCGGGTTTGCCTGCAATGCGGGCACCGGTTCACGACTTATGAGGAAATCATCAAGACCCATCTCCGGGTTATCAAACGGGACGGCCGGCACGAGGATCTTGACCGCAACAAATTAATCAACGGGATTCTGCGCGCCTGCCAGAAGCGGCCGATCAGCGCCGAGCAGATTGAAACCATGGCCGACTCCATCCTCAGAGAGTTGGATAACGAGAACGATCGCGAAGCGCCCAGTTCGGTCATCGGCGAAAAAGTCATGGAACGCCTGGAAAAGCTGGACGAAGTGGCCTACATCCGGTTTGCATCGGTTTATCGCCGGTTTAAAGACGTCAATCAGTTTCTTACGGAAGTCAAAGGCATTATCGGCAAGACATGATTTGGAACCCACCAGCAGCGGACGAACGCACGGCACAGGCTTTGACCGCCTATATTGCCGACGAAATAGAACCGACGGGAACCGCGAAGCGGGCGATGGACGCGGCTTGCCGGCACGAACTGGCCGAAGCCATCACGGCCTTTATCCGGCGCCAACATCCCGCTTTTGCCGCCTCGTCGCCGGCTGGAACCGCCCTCCAGGATGGAGGATTGCCGACCGAATATTTGCTTTTGTTGATCGGCCGCGCGTTATGGTCGGTGGGTGAAGAAAAGGCGGCACGCCGTCTGCTGGAAATCCAGGGCCGCGCCTTGAATTTGCCTGCCACATTTGTGGAAGCCGTATGGGCGCCGGATGTTTCCATGATTCATTGGCATATCCTGCTTTCGACACGGGCTGTGCGGACATCTTCGCTGTCAGGCGCGCTGAACGGCACGCTGTGGGTTTTGGATCTGGAACGAATGATTCTGCCGGCCCCAACCAGCTTGGAATTATTGGCCCTGAATGTGGTGCGGACCGTGATTGACCGGGTGGCATCCCTTTGGGACCACTGCCAGGGCCGGGGTCTTCTGGGACTCCGGCACGTAAACACGGTGGCCGCCGGCATGTTGGGTTGTCCGCGCCATAGCGCCAAGAGCATGGCGCTGGCCGCTGACATCCGGGAGCAAGTGTGCCGGCGCCTGCTGGCGCTGAAAACGGCTCGGGGCTGGGACGAGACCCCGCAGGTCATCATGCTGGATCTGTAAACCTATAAAAATGAAAAAGCAAAAAACATCTCCCTTCCATCCGATTGAGGACATTATTCGCGAGATTCGCCGCGGCCGTATGGTCGTCATCGTGGACGACAAGGCGCGCGAAAATGAAGGCGACCTGGTGGTTGCGGCCGAAAAAACAACCGACCGGACGATCAACTTCATGGCCCGCTTCGGGCGCGGCCTGATTTGCGTTGCCATGACCCAGGAGCGCCTGGCCCGGTTAAATATCGCCAAGATGTCCTCCACCCATGCGCCGGACACCTTTCGCACCGCGTTCATGGCATCCGTGGATGCCCGCCAAGGCGTAACGACCGGGATCAGCGCCCATGACCGCGCCCGGACCATCCGTGTATTGTTGGATGATAAATCCCGGCCCGACGATCTGGTCAGCCCCGGCCATATATTTCCACTGGCCGCGCGGGAAGGCGGCGTTTTGCGCCGGGCCGGCCACACGGAAGCGGCGATTGATCTGGTGCGGCTGGCCGGCCTGAAGCCGGCCGGTATCATCTGCGAAATCATACGGGATGACGGCCGTATGGCACGTCTGCCCGACCTGCTCCGGTTCTCCGCGCGGCATCGCCTGAGCATCACGTCGGTAGCCGACCTGATTGCCTATCGCCGCCGCAGTGAAAAACTTGTTGCCTGCGTCCGGCAGGCGTTATTGCCCACCGAGTTCGGCCTGTTCAACCTGCGATTGTACCAATCCCTGCCGGATGGCGATCTTCACCTGGCCTTGGTGATGGGCAATCCGGCGCAAGACAAATCCGCCCTGGTGCGCGTGCATAGCGAATGCCTGACCGGCGATGTTTTCGGCTCGCTGCGCTGCGATTGCGGAGCGCAACTGCGTACCGCCATGAAAAAGGTGGCGGAAGCCAAATCCGGCGTGGTCCTTTACATGCGCCAGGAAGGCCGGGGGATCGGTCTGGCCAATAAAATCCACGCCTATGCCCTGCAGGAGCAGGGCTTGGACACGGTTGCCGCCAACAAGAAGCTGGGTTTCCCGGCCGACCTGCGCGACTACGGCACGGGCGCCCAGATTCTCTCGGATTTAGGCTTGAAAAAAATCCGGCTGATGACGAATAATCCCCGGAAAGTCATCGGCTTGGAAGGCTACGGCATTCAGATTGTGGAGAGAATTCCTGTTATTTTGCCGGCCAATCAATACAATAGGAAATATCTGGCCACGAAAAAGAAGAAGCTCGGGCATTGGCTGTGAAATGGCAAAGCGTAAAGTGGTAAGCGGCAAGAGCAAAGCGGCAAAGAGGAAAGAGCTAAGGAAACAAGCGAAAGGATATGCGCTTATCCCTTACCCCTTACCTCTTACCCCTTAACAAACAGAAAGGACCGTCCATGAAAACCAAGGAAATCGCGGGCAGTTTAATGGCACAGGATTTGAAGTTTGGTATTGTGATCAGCCGGTTTAACGACCTGTTCACGCAACAGCTTCTGCGCGGCGCGCTGGATTGCTTCCAGCGGCATGGGACGAAGGATGATGCGGTGACCGTTGTATGGGTCCCCGGTGCGTTTGAAATTCCGCTGGCCATCCAGAAACTGGCGCAGACGGGCAAATTTCACGCGCTGATGGCGCTGGGCGTCGTGATCCAGGGCGCCACACCGCATGCCGGGCTGATCAACAGCCAAGTGGCGCGCGCGCTGACCCAGATTGCCCTTCAGGCCAACATCCCGGTCATTGATGGCGTGGTTGCCGCCGACAGCCTGGAACAGGCCATTGAGCGCTCCGGCTCCAAGGCCGGCAACCGTGGTTGGACGGCGGCCCTCTCGGCCATCGAAATGGCTTCGCTCTTGAAACAAATCGAAGCGGGCAAATAGTCGGACGACAGACGACGGACAACGGGCGACAGGCCAGCAAAGAAGGACGGATGGCGGGAAAGTATTAGAAAGACCCAATAATCGTTGCATTCCGCTATTGATATATCGGGCGTAGCGTGGCGCGAAGCCCGATGCTACCGTGTGGCGAATTCGGTTTCCGCTGGAGGCGGATTCGAAAAATCAAGGTTAGCCTGGGCCGAATGTGGGTGCGCCGCGCGAAGCATTGGACTCCCGTCCATGCGAGCGCGGGAAACCCGCAGGCGGACCAGGATCACCGCAGTATTTTTCGAACCGAATTCGCCACACTTTCGGGAAGAAGCAACAAACGGACAGTGGACAACGGACCTTGGAACAGGATAGCAAGTCATGACAACCAGGCGATTTGGCCGCGAATGGGCGGTACAATTTTTATTTCAGCACGATTTTAACGCCGGCGATACGGACCGGTCCCTGGACGATTTCTGGGTGCTCCAAAACGTGGAGGAAAAATCACGTCCGTTTGCCGCGGAATTGATCCGGGGAGTACTGGGTCATCTGCGCGAGCTTGACGAACGCATCCAGACCTATGCCGATCACTGGGAAGTCAAACGCATGAATGCCGTGGACCGGAATGCCATTCGCCTGGCGCTTTTTGAAATGCTGTTCCGGCCGGACATTCCGCCGGTGGTTTCGATCAACGAAGCCGTGGATATAGCCAAGCGTTTCAGCTCCAACGAATCCGGCAAATTTGTCAACGGCATCCTCGATCGCGCCCGCAAAGATTTGGACCGTCCCAGCCGGGAACCGAGTGCGATGAATTAGGCGGCGGACGCCGCAACATTCATGCGCCCGGTGAGGCTTGCCCGCCTCTGGAGGGGCACCGGGCCTACAGCATTTTTTGTAGGCCGGGTCCCC
>Ga0209749_1001547_pt1 | contig 19610 bp, 22 predicted proteins | sample EPASupsiteSAE347_FD_187267 | JGI IMG/M metagenome (GOLD analysis project Ga0209749, IMG submission 187267) | Bioremediated contaminated groundwater from EPA Superfund site, New Mexico - Sample SAE3-47 (SPAdes) (version 2) | ecosystem: Environmental > Aquatic > Deep subsurface > Groundwater >... | reverse complement strand
GGTGGGGAAGTAATACATCCATGTTATTACCTTGAAAAGTATATAAAGTTTGTAGTATTCTTATTTCAATCAAAAAATGGTTCACCGCTATCACGATCTTTTGGATCAACATCACTCACGTAATAACTCAATTAACAATAATCCACCATCTTGACGAAAAATATTCAAAATTCTTAGTCCTCTTCACCCCACCCCCTACCACCCCCCGCACAGAACCCTCACTCTCCCACTTCAGCGCCAGCACAAATCCCACCTCCCCAACCCATACCCCTATAACTCCCTGTCACAAAAGAAAGATCAGGAACCACTCATGACCGCCAGCGAAGAACCGACCGCCTCCGACAAAAAACGCGAAGAACTCGTAGGCAAAGTCCTCACCACAAACGACCTGATCCAGTACCAGCCCGGCACCGTGGCAAGCCGGATGATCGTCTTCAAAAAAGCCGGCACCATCACGCTCTTCGCGTTCGATGCGGGCGAGGGCCTCAGCGAGCACTCGGCCCCGTACGATGCGATCCTTACCGTGACGGACGGGGAGGCCGAGGTCTCGATCGAGAAAGATGCGTTCACGGTCCGGGCCGGCGAGATGATCATCCTGCCGGCCAACCGCCCGCACGCGGTACAGGCAAACCAGAAATTCAAGATGACGCTCACCATGATCCGGGAGTAAAAGATGGCGGAATTCACCATGACCCACGGGGAGAAACCCGACAAGAAGCGCGAGGAACTGAAAGGAAAGGTGATGCGGCTTGCGGATCTCGTGGAGTACGCGGACGGGACGGTGGCGAGCCGGATGGTGGTCAACCGGAAGTCCGGCAGCATCACGATCTTCTCCTTTGACGAGAACGAGGGGCTCAGCGAACACACGGCCCCCTTCGACGCGGTGGTCACGATCCTGGACGGCGAGTGCGAGGTCTGGGTGGCCGGGCAGACATACCAGATGGAGACCGGCGATACGATCATCTTCCCGGCCGGCGTGCCCCACGCGCTCTCGGCCATCACGAAGTTCAAGATGTCGCTTGTCATGATCAGGGAGGGCGACGATGGGCGGCAATGAGAACGACGGGTATTACTGCACGATCTGCGGGGGCGTTCCCCCGGACCGGATCACCACGAAACAGGTAGTGATCGACGGGAAGGCCACCGGCATCGATCGCCTGGACTGGATCTTTGCCGAAGTACGGAAACTCGGGATCGCGGGCGACAGCCGGCTCGCGGACGAGATCCTCGTACGGGTGCAGCAGTTCAATTACGTTCCCACCAAAAAGCGGGACGCGTACGCGGCCGGGCTCCTTCTCGCCTACAGGGAATCGCTGGCGAAAAAAGATTGAATTATTTCTTCTGTTTTGCTTTTTCCACTTCGGCTTTTACATCGGCCTTCGCCTTCTCCATCTCGGCTTTCGCCTTGCTGAGGATATCGTCGAACGACTTCTGGACCTGGGCCGTGGTCTCCTTGACGGCATTCTCGATGTGCTTCTTGCCCTCTTCCGTGGTCACGAGGTCGCGGGTGGCCTTCGCCAGCTCGTCCATGGCTGAGATGACGCCCCGGGTGGCGGCGGCAAGCCGGATATCGATCTGGGGTTCTGCGTTCGCTGCGGGGGCGGCGGCTGCGGCGGGCTCTTCCACCCAGACGCCCTTGTCAAAGTGTCCTTTCTTTTCGGTCATGGCAATCACGATGTGGATAATATGTCAATCGTTTATGTTATGAATAAAACTACAAAAGGCTTCCATACCCGGTACCATGGCAATCCGGGACAGGATACCGGGCGTTCATCATGAAGCCTTCCTCCGGTACTGCCCGGCCGGCACGACCATCTCGAACCGGCTCCCCACGCCCGGCTCCCCGTTCTCGTAGATGGTGATTCCGGTGATGGAGAGGATCTCCTGGATCAGGAAGAGGCCAAGACCGGTGTTCTTCCCAAAGCCCCGGGTAAAGATCTTCTCCTTCTGGTCGAACGGGATCCCCGGGCCGTTGTCCTCGCAGACTATCTTAAGGCAGCGCTCCTCTTCAGTGCAGGAGAACCGGACGGTGGCATGGGTGCCGGCATAGCGCAGCGCGTTCTCCATGAGGTTGAAAAAGACCTTCTCCAGCAGGGGATCGGCCAGGATCTCCACACCGGCAAGCGTCCCCTCGAACACCACTTCCTGGATCTTCAGCGGCTGCCGGGCCCGCTGGATCGCGGCGCAGACGTTCTGCCACTGGGGGGCCTCGATCCCGATCTTCTGGTAATCGCGGGTGAAGAGTATCTGGGCGTTGATCGTATCGGCCACGTGTTCGCACTTTGCCAGGTAGTTTTTCGTCGTCTCCTCCGCGGACTGCTCGCCCGCGAGCGTAAGGTAGGAGTACAGGACCGAGAGCTGGTTGAGGATATCGTGCCGGGTGATCTCGTTCATCAGGTTCAGTTTCCGGTTGATGGCCGCCAGGTTCTTCTCGGCCGTCTTTCCCCGCGTGATGTCGGCGGATATCACGGTCACCGCGATCACGTCGCTTGATTTAGGGTCGATCACCGGGTTGAGTTTCCTGAGATAGAACCTCCCTTTCTGTTCGTACTCGGCCTGCACCACGCTTTTGGTGGCAATCACCCGCATCACCTCGTCCCGGAAGATCCGGGTCTCCTCGGGGGTATGGATATCGCCGTACGATTTGCCGGCCGAGCCCTCCGGCAGCAGCCCGCGGCGCTGGAGGTACCGGGTATTGAAGAGGAGGTACCGGAGATTCCGGTCCACCGTGTAGATCGAGTCCTCCACGGATTCCACGAACGTCCGGTACTGCATCTCGGACTTCCGCAACCGTTCTTCCGCCTCGTTCTGGTGGGCGAGGGCCTCCGTTGCCCGGCGCCGTTCCCGGTGCGCCTCCGCGAGCGGGACGTACACGATGACGACCGCGATGATGCTCGTGAAGAGGATGGTGACGACATGCGACTCCCAGATTGAGATGCCTGGCATGAGGTACTGCTTGGCAAGCTCGAAGACGGTCATCAGGGCCAGCATGAAGAGGAAGATGACGGCGAGGGTAGGGTGGAGCAGGGAGAAGACGGAACGCGGGTTCATAGCAGGGTGTTGATACTGGGCATATTTATGCAAGCTAGTCTGCCGGGGGGGTTTTCAGGAGCCGGGTGTTGCCGGCCCCGGTTCGTTACCGGCAGCGCCGGTCCTCCGGACTGCCGACAGCCGCGCAACCCCGAAGTGGGGACTGAGCGTGATGTGCGCCCGGAATATCTCCGGCCCGATCCGCACGTCCCGGAACAGCGACTCGGTATGGCTGTTGTCCATGGCCCGCAGGATCTCCCGGATATCCGAAGGCAGGAACTCCTCGAGGGTTCCCTGGCTCCCGTACCGGACCATGGCCTCGATGGCGGCATCGTTGAAGTAGGTGATCCGGCCGTCGCGGTTCAGCTCGATGACCGGCGTCAGCTCCAGGTGCGGGAACGGCGTGGTGTCCTTCAAACCCCTTGTCAGCGCGAATTTCTTCTCGGGATCGGTCAGCATGATCATGTGGCCGTAATGCAGGTTCCCCCGGTCCAGCGGCGCGATGTGGATGACGTATTCGAGCGGGAAGCCTTCCTTGTGCCGGAAGCGCGTCACGACCCGCGACCTCCCGCGCTTGTGCAGGTCCGTCTGGATCTTCGCGCCGATCCGTTCGTAGGTCTCCGTGCTCTCGTACAGGTCCTTTAAGTGCATGCCGCGCAGTTCGGCGGGGGTGTAGCCCAGCACGCCGGCAAGGGCGCCGTTCACCCACTGGAGGGTCCGGTTCCGGACAAACGCGATCCCGTTGGGGGAGGCGCGGAGGATGGCACGGAGGATCTCGTGCTTCTTTTTCAAGGCCGCCTCTGCCCGCCGCTGCCGCACGGTCCCCCGGATCTTGTGCTGGAGTTCCGCGTACTGCGACTTGGCCTCCCCTCCCTTCTGGATGTAGGCATCGGCCCCGCCATTGTAGGCCTCGATCACCACCTCCTCGCGCCCCCGCCCGGTGAAGATGATGAACGGGATCGCGGGATGCGTTTTCCGGACCTCGCGCAGGAATGCGAGGCCGTCCATCTCCGGCATCTGGTAATCAGAGACGATGGCATCGAACGGGATGCTCTTTAGGAGATCGAGGCCCTCCCGCGCCGAGAGGCAGGGGGTGACCACGATGCCCGGGGAGCGTTCGAGGAATGCCCGGGCAACATCGAGCAGGGCCGGTTCGTCGTCCACCAGCAGGACCGCGATCCCGGCCGCAGTGTCTGTCGCGGCCGTTTCGGTTCTGCCGGCACCGGCCGTGCCGGCCGATGGTGGTGTCGCGGGGCCGGGTTCCGGTATCCCGGTTGCGCGGCCGAGTGTTTTTTTCATCACGGATTGCAGCATGGTCCCTTCCGTTCCCGATGCGGACTCAGTGGATCTCGATCCGTTCGCCGGTGTGCATGTAGTGGACGTTCTCGGCGATCTTGCAGGAATGGTCCGCACACCGTTCCAGGTACCGGGCGGCCATGATGTAATGCGTGCAGCGCGAGATGTTCTTGGGGTCTTCCATCATGTACGTGATGCCCTCGCGGAAGATCGAGTGCCGGAGGGCGTCGATCGTATCGTCCCGCACCGAGAAGTCCCGGATGATCGAGATATCGTCCTTGTCGTACGCCAGCACCGCGTCGTCGACCATGTCGATGACGAGATCGGCCATGTGGGGGATGCTCATCATGTTTGCTATGTGGGGCTTGTCGGAGATCTCCCGCACGATGTTGGCGATCACCTTGCCGTACCGCCCGATCCGCATGGACGCCGTGATCACCTTGAGCGTGCAGGCGATCACCCGCATGTCCTTTGCCATGGGCTGGTTGAGGGCGATCAGCTGGTAGCAGTGCTCCTCGATCTCCACCTCCATCCGGTGTATCTCGTCTTTCTGCGCAACGACCGACGCTGCCATCTCCTTGTCCTGCCGGATCAGGGCGTCGACTGCGGTCCGGAGCATCGATCTGCCCAGCCCGGCCATCGCCACCGTATCCTTTTTGAGGTTCTTGAGTTCCGCGTGGAATTTTTCTGCCATGGTTTCACCTCACCCGAACCGCCCGGTGATATAATTCTCCGTCAGTTCCTCTCTGGGGTGCTCGAAGATCTCCTTGGTCCTCCCGCACTCGATCAGCTTCCCGAGGTACATGAAGCCCGTATAATCGCTCACCCGGGCCGCCTGCTGCATGCTGTGGGTGACGATGATGACGGTGTACTCCGTCTTGAGCCGGTCCATCAGGTTCTCGATCTTGGCAGTCGCGATCGGGTCGAGCGCCGAGCAGGGCTCGTCCATTAAGATCACCTCGGGGTTGACCGCGAGCGTCCGGGCAATGCAGAGCCGCTGCTGCTGGCCGCCCGAGAGGCCGAGCGCCGAGTCGCCGAGCCGGTCCTTGACCTCGTCCCAGATCGCGGCGTGCCGCAGGCTCTGCTCGACAACCTTATCGAGCCCGGCCTTGTCCGTGACACCGTGGACACGGGGGCCGTACGCGATGTTCTCGTAGATGGACTTCGGGAACGGGTTGGGTTTCTGGAAGACCATCCCCACGCGCTTCCGGAGGTGGACAACGTCGGTATCCGGGGCGTGGATGTTCTCGTCATCGAGCATAATCTCACCGGTGATCTTCACATGGTCGATGAGATCGTTGAGCCGGTTGAAGCACCGCAGGAGCGTGGACTTCCCGCAGCCGGAGGGGCCGATCAGGGCCGTTACCCGGTTCTTCGGGATCTTCATGGTGACCGCCTCCAGGGCGTGCTTCTCGTGATACCAGAGGTTGAGGTTTGTTGTGGAAATGACACACGTATCGGACATGTAATTACCCCCGTGCCTTGTTCTGGAAATGAGTCCGTACAAGGATGGCAACCGCGTAGAACGCGACCACCATCATGAGCAGGACGAGCGCCGTCCCGTACTTGTTCACCGATGAACCGGGCACGTTGGTCGCAAGGATGAACAGGTGGTACGGCAGCGCCATGACGGGATCGAAGACCGAGTCCGGCAGGAAGCGCTGCGAGAAGACCACGGCCGTGAACATGATGGGCGCGGTCTCGCCCGCGGCCCGGCCGATGGAGAGGATGGCCCCCGTCACGATGCCCGGCACCGCGGGCGGGAGGACCACCCTGCTGATCGTCTGCCACTTGGTGGCGCCGAGCGCCAGGCTCCCCTCGCGCAGGGACGCAGGGATGCTCTTTAAGGACTCCTCCGTGGTCCGGATCACGGTCGGCAGGACCATGAGGGCCAGCGTGATCTGGCCGGCCAGCATCGAGACGCCGATGCCGAGGTACAGGACGATGAAGGCGAACCCGAAGAGGCCGAATACGATCGAGGGCGTGCCGTTCAGGAGGTCGGCCCCGGTCCGGATCAGCCGGGTGATCCGGCCCTCGCGGGTGTACTCGACCAGGTAGATCGCGGCCCCCACGCCCAGCGGGAGGGCGATGGCGATCGCGCCCGCAACCAGGTAGAGCGTGCCGACAATCGCCGGGTAGATGCCGCCCGCCCGTCCCAGATCGCGGGGCGGCTGCGTCAGGAACTCCCACGAGAGCGCAGGGATGCCGTTGACAACGATGTCCTCCAGGATGATGACGAGGATGGCAAGGACGATGAGGGCCGAGGCAACGATCAGGGCAAAGGAGATCTTCTCGATGGTCTTCTGTGACAGCCGGTTCCTGCTGAGGTACCACGCCGCCCCAAGGGCAAGGAGGATCGCGGCAAGCCAGAGCGGGGCTGCGATGAGGATGAAGACGACGAGGAGCGCGGCGGCCAGGATCTTCCCGTACCGGACCAGGGCAGCCCGGGCTTTCGGGCTGACGAGGGGCTGCTTCGCGGACCGGGATGTCCTGCCCTCGTGCAGGTACCGGAGGATCGCGACCGCGGAGAGGTTTACGATGAGCGTGATGACCAGGAGGACCACCGCGACGCCGAAGAGGGCATGGTAGTGGTCGCTCCCGATGGGCACTTCACCCATTTCGATGCCGAGCGTGGCGGTCAGGGTCCGTAAGGGGGAGAGGATGTTCCAGACCGGATCCGGGATGATCGCCGCATTGCCGGCAACCATCAGCACGGCCATCGTCTCCCCGATGGCACGGCCGATCCCGAGGATGATCGCGGCGGCGATGCCCGAGAGGGCAGCCGGCACGATGACCCGGCTGATCGTCTGCCACCGCGTGGCCCCGATCGCCAGCGACCCCTCCTTGTACTCGCGGGGCACCGAACTGATGGCGTCCTCGGAGACGCTGACGATCGTGGGGAGGGCCATGATCCCGAGGAGGATCGAGGCGGCAAGCCATGTCTCGCCCGAGGGGAGGTCGAAGATTACCCGGATGAAGTTCGTCAGGACGATGAGGCCGAAGAACCCGTACACGACCGACGGGATCCCGGCCAGCAGTTCGATGGCCGGTTTTAAGGCCTGCTTGACCCGGAGCGGGGCGAGTTCCGAGATGTAGATGGCACAGCCGATGGAAAGCGGGACAGCAAAGACCATGGCGCCGATGGTGACGAGCAGCGTTCCCACGATGAGCGGGAAGATCCCATACAGCGGCTCTGCCGCAGTCGGCGCCCAGGTCTGGCCGAACAAAAAGTCAAAAAGACCGACCTGCGCAAAGATGGGTGCGCCGTCCCGGAGCAGGAAGAGGAGGATGAATGCGATGACGATGACGGCAAAGACGGCTGTGCAGAAGAAGACCGACCTGATGCACTGTTCCCGGACCCGGGATATCCGGGCCGTACCCGGGGAGGCCTTGGGGAGACCGGATTTCTGCTGAAGGAATTTCATGGTGTCGTGCCTCCGGGGAAAAGGAAAAAGGGGACGGGTTTCAACAAGCCGGTCGTTCAGCTGCTGAGGGTCACGTAGCCCTCGTCGGCAACGATCTTCTGGCCGTCGGCGCTGAGGATGTACTTGATGAAGTCGCCGGCAAGGCCGGTGGGCTGGCCGTTGGTGATCACGTACAGTTCACGGGAGACCGGGTAGGTCTTGGACTTCACGTTGTCGATGGTCGGCGCTACGATCTTGTCTGCATTGTACCAGATAGGGAGGGCGCGGACGTCCTTGCTGACAAACCCGATCGAGACGTACCCGATCGAGCCGGGGGTCTGGGCAACGGTCTGGAGCACGGCGCCGTTCGAGTTCTTCTCCAGCATCTTCTTGGTGGGCGTGGCTTTTGCCAGAACGGTCTCGTCGAAGTAACTGCGGGTACCGGAGGCGCTGTCACGGCCCACGACCACGATCTGGTTGTTGGTGCCGGGCACATCGGCACCGGTGATCTCCGACCACTTGGTGATCTTGCCAAGGTAGATCTTCTTGATCTGGTCGAGCGTGATGTACTGGATGGTGTTGGCCGGGTTCACGACAACGGCGATGCCATCCTGCGCAACCGGGGTGATCACGAAGCCGGGGTACTTCTTCATCTCGTCCTTGGAGACCTCCCGGGAGGACATCCCGATGTCAACGGTCCTGGCCCCGATCGCCTGGATACCGACACCGGATCCCCCGCCGGAGACCTGGATGTCCGCGTCAGAATGCGCAGCCATGTACTGGTCGGCTGCCTTCTGGACGATGGGAAGGACGGTCGTGGAACCGCTGATCGTGATGGTCTGTTTCTGGCCGGTGGAGGCTGCAGTGCTGCCCGTAGTGGCAGGGGCAACCGGTGCTGCGGCAGCTGCTGCCGGCGTACCTGCGGCGGCCGGCGTCTCTGCAACAACCGGGGCCGATGCTACCGGCGCAGTCGTGGCCGTGGCCGTGGTGGATCCGTTCGCGGTACAGCCTGCAGCTATCGCGAGCAGGAAGACCGCGACAAGGCCCAGGGTTACAATCAGATACGAACTCCGTTTTTCTTTCATGGTGTTCGATCATCTGTTTTTCCGGAGCACATATACAGTTTTTCGACATAAAATATAGTAATATATATGAGTAATAGAGAACAATAGAGCAGTAAGGAATTTACAGATTTAAGGGAGCGTGAAACGGATCCATGGAGATCAGACGCGTACAGGTGACCGGGGGTTCCTCGTTTGTGGTGACCCTCCCTAAGGACTGGGCGGACGGGCAGAAGATCAAGAAGAACGATCCGGTGGGGCTCATCACCCAGCCGGACGGCACCCTGCTGGTGACCAAGAAGGTGACCGAGGAGCCGCTCCAGCGCCTCAAGGAGATCGACGTATCCACCGTATCCGATCCGGCATTCCTCTTCCGGCTCCTGATCGGTACCTATATTACCGGGTACACCATGATCCGGCTCACTTCGAAACAACGGTTCCCGCCGTTTGTCAGGACCGTGGTGCGGGACTATACCCAGATGACCATCGGGCAGGAGGTGGTGGAGGAGACGGAGACCGTGATCGCCATCAAGGACCTCCTCAACCCGGCCGAGATGCCGTTTGACAACACCATAAAAAGGATGTTCGTCATCGTCAAGGCCATGCACGAGGATGCCATCACGGCGCTCGAAACCCAGAACCGGGAGCTGGCCGAGGACATCATCGCCCGCGACACCGACCCGGACCGGCTCAACTGGCTGGTGGCCCGGCAGACGAACATGCTGATGCAGAACGCGAGCCTCTCAAGGAGGATGGGGATCACCCCGAGCATGGCGATGCACTACTACATGCTCAGCCGGATCATCGAGCGCGTGGGCGACCATGCCGTGCGCATTGCCGAGAATGTCCTGCCCCTCGCCAGAACGGATCTCGACCGGAAGATCACGGGGGCCATCCGGAAGGCGAGCGCGATGTCGCTTGAGATCTTCGACAAGTCCATAGTCTCGTTCTTCGACTCCGACATGAAGGAAGCGCACCGGAACATCGAGTCCATCACGGCCCTGGAGAAGATCTGCGGGGATATCAACAACATGGTCTTAAAACAGGACACCCTGATCGCCATCCACGTGGGATATATCGCCGAAAGCATACGCCGCTCCGGGGAATATGCCGGCGACATCTCGGAGACGATCATCAACCTGCTGGTCGAACAGGACCCGGCGCAGCGGAAGCCGAAAACCGGCAAGTAACCGCCCCGTTTTTTTTTAAGAATATACCGGGATAAGGCCCCCCGCCATATCCTGCCTCCTCCGTTTACTTCCCCTTACCCTTCCACGCCCCGATGTTCGGGCAGTCGTGATCGAACGGGAGCCGGTGCCGGTCGCAGTAATAGTTGCCGCAGTACTCGCAGTGAAACGGAAGGTAGACCCGCTCGCCGCATACAGCGCAGGTCCCGTGGAGGGGATACTGCTTCTTCCGGAACAGCGAGGAGAAAAATTTCCCAATCCGGCTTCCCAGTCCCATGGAAGATCCGTTTGTTTTGAGGAGTGAAAAATATAATCCGGATCATCCACTAATTCTGACGTGTCCCATTCACAATGATTAATACTTCCGGGTAACAAGAGACCACCGGAAGAGGTCATTTAACGTGGCAGAACCGGAAAAGAAGAAAGCCGAGCTGAAGATCTCGGGGATGCACTGCGCTACCTGTGCCGTGAATATCGAGGAGTCCTTATCCGGCATCGGCGACGTGACCTCCGCGAAGGTGAACTTCGGCACGGAGAAGGCCCATGTCGAGTTCGATCCTGCGAAAGTCACCCTTGGCACGCTGGAGAAAGCGGTAAAGGATGCAGGATACGACGTGGTGAACAGCGAAACGGTCATCAAGGTGGGCGGCATGATGTGCGCCACCTGCGTGGAGACGATCGAGGCCGCGCTCCGCGAGCTGCCCGGCGTGGTCTCGGTCACCGTGAACCTCGGCACCGAGAAAGCGTACGTGACCTACAACCCCTCGCTCTCCGGCATCCCCGACATGAAGCGGGCGATCGAGGAGGCGGGCTACCAGTACCTCGGGACTGCCGGCGAGATGAGCGAAGAGGCCGAGAAGAAGGCGCGGGAAGCCGACCTGCACGACAAGTTCGTCCGGTTCGTGGTCGGGTTTGCGGTGAGCATCCCGCTGATGCTCGCGATGTACGTACCGCTCCCGGTTTCCATGCAGGCGCTCGCGTACCTGATGCTCGTCATCTCAACCCCGGTCTTCGTCTTTGTCGCAGCCCCGATCTTCCGGGCCGCATGGATCGCCCTCTCCCACCGGACACTCTCGATGGACGTCATGTACGCGATGGGCACCGGGGTCTCGTTTGTCGCGAGCGTGATGGGGACGTTTTCGATCGTCCTCACCCACGAGTTCATGTTCTACGATACCGCGATCATGCTCGCGGCGTTCCTGATGCTGGGAAGATTTCTCGAAGGCCACGCGAAAGGCCGCACTTCCGATGCCATCAGGAAACTGGCCGGCCTGCGCGTGAAGGTCGCGACCGTGATCCGCGACGGGACCGAGCGGGAGATGCCCATCGATGACGTCGTGCCGGGCGACCTCGTTATCGTAAAACCCGGCGCGGGTATACCGGTCGATGGCGTTGTTGTGGAGGGGGAGAGCTATGTCAACGAGGCGATGATCACCGGGGAACCGTTGCCCCCCCTGAAACGGAAGGGGGACCCGGTGGTCGGGGGCACGCTGAACACCAACAGCGTGCTCACGGTCCGGGCCGAGAGGGTAGGGAAGGAGACCGTGCTTGCCCGGATCATCCAGCTGGTCGAGGACGCGCAGGGTTCGAAGCCCCCCGTCCAGCGGATCGCCGATGTCGCGGTCACGTACTTCATCCCGGCCGTGCTCATCATCGCCGCCGCCTCGTTCGTGCTCTGGTACTTCGTATTTCACGCAACCGCCCTCTTTGCCCTGACCTCCCTTATCTCGGTCCTCGTGGTCGCCTGCCCCTGTGCGCTGGGGCTCGCCACCCCCACCGCGGTGACGGTCGGGGTCGGGCGGGGGGCCGAGCTCGGCATCCTGATCCGGAACGGCGAAGCCCTTGAGGTGGCCGAGAAGGTCACCACCGTGGTCTTCGACAAGACCGGAACGCTGACGAAAGGGATGCCGGAAGTGACGGATGTCGTGCCGGCCGGCATTCCCGAAGGAACGCTGCTCGGACTGGCTGCCGGTGTGGAGAAGAACTCCCAGCACCCGCTGGCCGTTGCAGTGGTGAAAGCCGCGGAGGAGCGGGGCGTGAGGATCGAGGCCGCCACCGGTTTCGACACTGCCGGGGGAAAGGGCGTCTCGGCAGTCGTGCTCGGGGAACCGGTGCTGGTCGGCAACCGGGCGTTCCTTGACGAGAATTCGGTTGCCGTTCCTCCCGATACCGAAGCCCGCATCACGGAATTCGAACGGGAAGGAAAGACCGCAGTCCTCGTTGCCGCCGGCGGCAGCCTGGCCGGCATCATCGCTATCGCCGACTCGGTCAAGGCAACGACAAAGGACGCTGTTACCGCTCTCGGCGGAATGGGCATCTCGGTTGCCATGCTCACCGGGGACAACCGGCGGACGGCCGAAGCAATCGCCCGCCAGACCGGTATCGGGACGGTGATTGCCGAAGTCCTCCCGCAGGACAAGGAAGCGGAGGTCCGGGCACTGCAGGCTAAAGGAGAGGTCGTAGCCTTTGTCGGCGATGGGATCAACGACGCCCCGGCGCTTGCGGCAGCCGATGTCGGGATTGCCATCGGGAGCGGTACCGATGTCGCCATCGAGAGCGGGGAGATCGTGCTCGTCCATGACGACCTTGTCGATGTGGCGGCAGCCATCCAGCTCTCGAAGAAGGTGATGGGCCGGATCCGGGGCAATATCTTCTGGGCGTTTGCCTATAATGCAGCCCTGATCCCCGTGGCGGCTGGCGCGCTCTACCCCGCATACGGGATCACCTTCCGGCCCGAACTGGCGGCCCTCGCCATGGCGGCCAGCTCGGTGACCGTGGTCACCCTCTCCCTCCTCCTAAGAAAGTATATACCCGATGCGAAGAAAGGCAGGTAACTGAGGTATTGGCATGGCAATCGATCCCATCTGCAAGATGACGGTTGACGAGAAGACCGCGAAGTTCACAAGCGAGTACAAGGGCAAGAAGTACTATTTCTGCGCCCCGGGCTGCAAGAAGAAGTTCGATTTGGACCCGGCGAAGTACGCATGAGAATCCGGGCGGCATCGTCCGCGCGATCGCCCATAGTTCCCCGGATTCTTCGTTTTTTACCCATTTTTCAGATAATATTGAAATAGGAATACTCTGCAACCATTTTAAAAACAGAACGATGCACGTCCTGTATCCGGCGAGAGTATGTCGTTTTACCTCATCAGTCCTGAACTCTATGCATGGGTGATCCTTCCCCTCCTCATCTTCTTCGCCCGCGTCTGCGACGTGAGCATGGAGACCATCCGGGTCATCTATATCTCGCGGGGCATCAAGTTCCTCGCCCCGATCATCGCCTTTTTCGAGATCATCATCTGGCTGCTTGCCATGGAAGTAGTCTTAAAAGACCTCTCCAACATCGTGTACTTCATGGCCTATGCCTTTGGTTTTGCCGCGGGAACCTATATCGGCCTCGTCATCGAGGAGCGGCTCTCCATCGGCACGGTGATCCTCCGGATCATCACCACGGACGAGTCCACCGGCGAGATCGTCTCGTTCCTGGAATCCGGGCATTTCGGGGTCACGAGTCTCGATGCAAGGGGATCGCGGGGCACCGTGCGGATGATCATCTCGCTTGTCAACCGGACCGACATCCCGCGGATCACGGAGCATATCGAGGCTGTGAACCCCCGGGCATTCTACTCTATAGAGGACGTGAGGTACGTGAACAAGGGGGTATTCCGGCCCAAAGACACCTCATCGCTTGCCCACGTGTTCAGTCCCGTCTTCCATTACAAGAAACGGAAATGAACATACCTCCCGGATACGATATGAAAAATATAAAGTACATGGGCAGAGAGAAATCAGGTACGTGTTAGTTTCCATCGCAGATCGGCAGTTCCGGGGAGCGGCCCATGAGAACTGAGATGCCCCTCTCCAAGCCCATCCGGAGGCTCCTTACCCAGACTGAGGAACTGCTCGATACGGAGATCTCCCTTCTCCGCCAGCCGGAAGCCGAGCCCGGGGGGACGCTTGTCGACAAGTATACCTACGACATCGATACCAACGTCATCATCTTCCCGGCGCAGTACGTGGGGCTCTTAAAAGACTTCATCATCGCCAAGCACTGCACATTCCTCCTGATCAAGGGTGCAGCCGCGGAGAAGAAGGAGTACCGGGTCTGTTCCTATACCCGGGATTCCGTGTACAACGGGATGAGACAGATCTACATCGACGCCCTCAAGGACGAGGCCAAGAAAGAGAACAAGCTGCCGGTCCAGAAACTTATCCAGATGCTCTTCATCCTGTTCACGCATTTCAACGACGATATCAACGAGATCCCGTGGAACGCGATCAACAATGCCAGCGTCTACCACCGGATGCCGAAGATACGAAAGACCCAGCTCTACCATATTATGAAGGAGAGCAAGAACGACATGGACGAGATGATGGAGCAGGAGTCGATCGTCCCGCGCCGGTATTTCGTGCTGAACAAGGCGATGTTCTATGCCCGCGACATGTTCCTGGCCAAGACCCTGCCGGCGGACGAACTGATGCCGGTCTTAAACATCCCGCAGATGAAGAAGTTCAACCACCTCGAGGTCAAGGAGATGCTGACCACCCGCTGGACCCACACGGCCTGGTACCAGTCCAAGGTCTTCGGGGACAACATGCTCGAGATCATCGATAAACCCCTCGGGCTCGTCAGGTGGAACGAGCCGCCGTCACTGGACTACTTCTACGATCTCTACAAGGTGGGGAGGCTTGTGACGGACAATCTCCTCTCCTACATGACCATGCGGGAATGGTTCGTCTGGGAGACGCCCAAACACATCCTCGATGCGCATGACAACAACAAGGCCTACGAACGGGACGCCCTGAAGAAGATCTTCGGGGACCTGATCACGGATACGCTGGAGGATGCATGATGTGCGGGACCGAACGCATCGGGAGGATCTGATATATGCCGCTCAAGGAAGCCGTGGAACTGGCACGGAAAGGCAGCTCGTATGCAAAACGAACCAAGTACCGGGAGGCGCTTGCCTACTATGACAAGGCGATCACTCTCGACCCCAAGTACCCGGATGTCCTGGTGCTCCGGGCCGCAGTTTATATCGACACCGGAAAATACCGGGAAGCCCTCCTGGACTGCAACAAGGCACTGGCCCTCAACCCGAACAGCTCCGAGGCATGGTCCAGAAAGTCCCTTGCTCTTTTCTATCTGGAACAGTATGATGAGGCCATCCTCGCTGCCACCCGTGCAACAACGCTGAACGGCAACGATGTCACGGGATGGTACGTGCTTGGCGTCTGCCTTGAAGAGGTGGGAAGGGCAGACGAGGCGCAGGTTGCGTACGGGAAATCCCTGGAGCTGGAGATCATCCTCGACATCCAGGCAGAGAGCAAAAAAGTAAGGAAGTAACGGATCCCTCCCATTTTTGATTTCCCTCCATTTGTACGATCGAAAGGATTATCCAACCCAAAACCAATCGGGAAGCAAACGGAGGAATCCTGTCATGTTGTCAAAGAGCATGGAAGAGGCGCTCGACCGCCAGATCAACCGCGAGTTCTACTCGTCCTACCTGTACCTGGCCATGTCCGCCTGGTGCGAGACAATGAATATGAAAGGCTTTGCCCGCTGGCTGAAGGTCCAGGCAAAGGAGGAGCACGGGCATGCCATGAAGATCTACGAGTACGTGGTTGCACGCGGGGGAAAAGTCACGCTGGAGGCGATCGAGGCCCCGAAGGCAAAATGGGCATCGGCGGGCAAGATCTTCGAAGAGGTCTATGCCCACGAGCAGAAAGTGACCGGCATGATCAACAACCTGGTGGATCTCGCCGTCAGGGAAAAAGACCACGCCACGTTCGAGATGCTCCAGTGGTTTGTCAAAGAGCAGGTCGAGGAAGAGGCACAGGCAAACGATATCCTGTCCCAGATCAAGATGGTCGGGGATGTCCCGGGTCACCTCTTCTATATCGATCACCATCTCGGAAAGCGGGAATAATCCCCACCCACCATCTCTTTTCACGGGTCTTTTCCCCGGAAGAACATTAAAGTACCAATCGCGAATATCCTGATCACGATACTTCCCTTCACCTTCAAGGAGACCGTGTGCCATGACGAGCCCCGTATATTTTGCCAGCCTGCGTGCCTTCTCTGACAAGGAGAGCACCACGGAGAAAGTGAAACGCCTCTATGAATCGGCCGGGTTCTCCCGGTGTATCCGCCCCGGGGACAAGACGGCCGTCAAGCTGCACTTCGGCGAGGTGGGGAACGACGGGTTCATCAGCCCGGTGTATGTCCGGCAGGTGGTCGAGAAGATCCGCGCATCCGATGGTCTCCCGTTCCTCACGGACACCAACACCCTGTACCTCGGCAGCCGTTCCAATGCCGTGGAGCACATCGGCACGGCCGTCCTGCACGGTTTCGATTATGCGGTTGCCGGTGCTCCGGTGATCATTGCTGACGGCCTGACCGGCCATAATATCATTCCCGTCACGATAGGAAAGAAGCATTTCCAGAAGGTCTCGATTGCCGGCGACATCGTCTCGGCCGACAGCATGATCGTGCTCAGCCACTTCAAGGGCCATATCGTCTCGGGCTTTGGCGGGGCGATCAAGAACCTTGCCATGGGATGTGCAGCACCGCAGGGAAAGCGGGACCAGCACCATGCCCGCCCGTTCACGATACCGGAGAAATGCACGGGGTGTGCGGCCTGCATGAAGGTCTGCCCGGAGTCGTCCATCCGGATCGTTGAAAAGAAGTCCGTGATCGATCATGCCACCTGCATCGGCTGCTTCGAATGCATGCACACCTGCCCGGAGCATGCGATCGACATCGACTGGGAGACCGAGATCCCCGACTTCATGGAACGGATGGTGGAGTATGCGTACGGGGCCGTGGCGGCAAAGGCCGGCCGTGTCGGGTACATGAACTTCCTGATCCGGATCACGCCCGACTGCGACTGCTTCCCGTTCAGCGATGCCCCGATCGTGCCGGATATCGGCATCCTGGCATCCATGGATCCCGTGGCGATCGATGCCGCAAGTTTCGACCTGGTGAACAAACAGCAGGGGTACAAAGACTCCCTGCTCTCCACCCACCACGAGTGCGGTGCCGATAAATTCTCCGGTGTCCATGCCAATACGGACGGCGGCCGGCAGCTGCGGTACGCGGAGGAACTCGGCATGGGTACGACTGCATACGAACTGATACCGCTGTGAACCCCACCCGGTTCAACCTTCCGCATACCGTTCTTTTCGTTCCCTGATCCGCCCTGACGGTACCGCAGGTGAACCGTGAGGAGAAACCTCCAAAAAAGGGAATTACCGGGGGGGTTTTGGCGGCTGGAGGAGCTGGATCTCCCGTATGATCTCGCGGTGGAAGACCAGCAGCATGTCGCTGATCATGCCGAACATGAAGATCTCGATACCCACCACGATGAGCAGCACGGTCAGGATGGTGAGCGGGATATGTTCGATGTGCCCAGCGGGATTGAGCCACTCCAGGAGGACATACAGGCCCACGAGAAACCCGAGCAGGGTCGTGAAGATCCCCATCATGCCAAAGTAGAACATGGGGTTGTTGACCCGGGCGAGGCGGTAGATAGTGCTCACGATCTTGATACCGTCGTGGAAGGGAGAGAGCTTTGTTGCCGTGCCAGGTCTCCGCGAGTACTTGATGGGGACCACCATCACCCGCTGGCCGTTGCGCACGGATTCCACGGAGATCTCTGTCTCGATCTCGAACCCTTTCTCCTTTAGGTGCATCTGCTGCACGGCCATCCTGGTGAAAGCCCGGTAGCCCGAGAGGATATCGTGCAGGTCGCGGCTGTGGGCGATCTTGAAGAGCAGGTTGAGCATGTGGTTGCCAAAGAGATTGAGCCGGGAGAACGACCCCTCCTCCGCATTGATAAGCCGATCCCCAATCACCTGGTCGAACCCGAGGAAGAGCGGGGTGAGCATCTTCTCGGCATCGCGTGCCGAGTAGGTGCCGTCGCCATCGAGCATGAGGATATAAGGCTGCTCGATCACCTCGAATGCCTCGATGATGGCATTGCCCTTCCCCTTCCCGCTCTGGGTCCGGACCGTTGCACCGGCCTCCCTCGCATTCTTGACGGTGTTGTCGGAACTCCTCCCGTCGATGACGAGGATATGGTTAAATCCGAGCGTCCTGAACTCCTTGATCACTCCGGCGATCGTCGGGCCTTCGTTCAGCGTGGGGATTAAGATACAAACCTCATCCTTGTTGAACTTCATTGGGTATACTATTTTTAATCGGGTAACATAAGTGCTTCTATGCACCTGCCCAAGAAAGGGCTGCGGGTACTGGGCATTGCCGAGAGTTTTACCGGGAGGGAATACTCAACCCTTGCCGGGGTGGTGATGAGAAAAGATCTCCGGATCGACGGGTTTGTTATGGGAACCGCACGGGTCGGCGGGATGGACGCGACTGAGACCATCCTTGATATGGTCCGCAGCCTGAAACGCCGGGACCTGAATGCAATCATGATCTCGGGATGCGTGATCGCCTGGTTCAATGTCATCGACCCGGCACGGATCTTCTCTGAAACAGGTTTTCCGGTGATCGCGGTGAGTTACGAGGAATCTTCCGGGCTTGAAACGGAAATCCGGGCACATTTCCCCGGGGACGACGCCCGCCTCGATGCCTACCACCGGCTGGGGGATCGGGACGCGGTACCCATGCACACGGGCCAAACGCTCTTCATCCGCTCATGGGGACTTTCCGCAGCGGATGCCGTATGGCTCTGCAATGATTTCCTGTACGAAGGCAGCGTCCCCGAACCGGTGCGGGTGGCCCGGCTCTGTGCCCGGGCCCATACGCGGGCCGGCCATCACCCGGCCGATGAGCCGGATTACCCAAAAAGCTAATTTTTTAAGGGGATACGTAAGAGACATATCCGGAAATTTCAATCCAGTGAGTGGTGATCAGCAATGTCGCAGACCGTAACAATGGCCCGGTGGGTGTGTCTTGAATGCCATTACATCTACGATCCGGAGAAAGGCGATCCCAAGCAGGGGATTCCCCCGGGAACTCCGTGGGAGAAGGTTCCGGACACGTGGTTCTGCCCCGAATGCAAGATCAAGAAGAGCAAGAAAGGCGTCTTCAAGCGCCTCGAAGACTGAAATACCGGTCCATCATCCCTTTGATTTTTTCATCGGTATGCGGGAAGGTATCCCGCGAGAGGATCTGTCCCGAACTCCTATTATAGATCTCGATAGTCACGCAATCGCCCGGATGGATGAGGTGATCGTTGTAATCGATGGCAAGGGATGACCCCGAATACCAGTAGGCGTCGTGTTTGTTCCGCGTCCCTGATGCACCCCATCCTCCGAGGGTATGTACTCCCCGGCGACCCACGATATGGATCCACTCGTCGGTATTGAGTGTCGGCAGATCTGCGACGATCAGGTTCCCGTTGACGTAGGTCTTGGCATACAGGTTCCAGTTCTCATATGCCAGGGTATCGGAATTCTTTACGGTGACATACCCGTCGTCTGTCATGATTCCGCCCGTGTTGGTATGGCGGACATTTATAATTTCGAAGACACAGGGAACCCGGGGATCGTACCATGACAGCTGATATGTGAGTGCCAAGAGCAGGACGAGCATGGCCGCGATGATGGTGACGACAAGCATCAGGATAGCAGCGGTCGGATGCGAGAATGCAGATTCTGGTGGACGA